>Ga0272446_1001207_pt1 | contig 38323 bp, 30 predicted proteins | sample YNPCB0061_FD_194587 | JGI IMG/M metagenome (GOLD analysis project Ga0272446, IMG submission 194587) | Hot spring microbial mat communities from Yellowstone National Park, WY, United States - YNP-CB-006-1 | ecosystem: Environmental > Aquatic > Thermal springs > Hot (42-90C) > Sediment | place...
AGCGCTTCGGAATGTTGTACAATCAAGGGGAGCATTGGTCACCTCTGGCAGTGGGTTTTGTTGTGATAAACAAATCCTACCAGATTTACCAGTGCTCATCTCATTATTTTGGCGAAACTACAGTAAAGAAGTATGAGGAACGGCAGGCGTTGTCTGTTGCAGACAGGCACAGCGGAATATCCGCAGCCGTTGACAACGATAACAAATCAACGAAAGGAGAAAGCCTATTGCCATTGACTCTATAATTTACACTCAACCATAAAATATCTACTCTCAACCAATCTCAAAGGAGGAAGCAACATGAAACGAAACACCTATTTCACCCTGGCTGCCTTGCTGGTCGTCTTCAGCATGATTCTTTCAGCCTGCGGCGGCGGGGGGACCGCCACGCAAGCGCCCGGTGGCGGAGAAGCCACCCAGGCGCCCGCCAGCGGCGGCGAGCAGCCGGCTGGCACGCCAAAAGTGACCCTGGCGATCGAACACTTCAGCGTCATCGCCGGGACAACCTGGTCGGGCGCACACGATCGCGCCGGCAAACGTCTGGCCGAGACCTATCCTAATGTGAGTTACATCTACCGTGAAAATGTCGCCCCGGATCAATCTGTGCCGTTTGCAGAAGAGATGATCGCCCAGGGCGCCAACATCGTGGTCGGCAATGCCGAATTCATGGGATTGCCCCTCAAGGATATTGCCAGCAAGTATCCGGATGTGTACTTCGTCTCCATCATCGCCAGCGATTTAAGCACCGAGCCGAACTTCATCCGCTACTTCCCGCGCCAGTATCAGGCGCTCTATCTCGAAGGCTTGATCGCCGGCGCGTTGACTCAGACGGGCAATATCGGCATCGTCTCGGCGTTCCCCAACGTTCAGGTGCTGCGCCGCACGGCTGGCTTTGTGTTAGGCGTACAGGACGCGGCGAAACTGCTCAATAAGGATGTAAAGGTTTACGTCAAATACGCCGGCGACTGGTACCTGCCGCAAGAAGAGCGCGACATCGCCACCACGCTGGTGGATCAATACAAGGTGGATGTGCTGACCCAGCAGACCGACTCCGGCTCCACGCTGGACGTGGCAACCGAGAAAGGCGTCTGGTTCGTGGGCAAAGACATGGACATCGTCGGCGAATACGGCTGGTCCAACACCGACACGGTAGCAGTTTCCTTCGATACGCGCTGGGAAGTGGGCTACAACCTCATCCTTCAGGAATTCATGAAGGGCAACAAGACCCCGCCCACCATCCTCTACCCGGGCATGGAAACCACCATGACACTGAAAGACGGTACGGTCATCCCGACCGTGGACCTGATGAACGACGGCAAAGTCGGCGTGGACGCCATCAGCCCGAAGGCGCTGCCGCTCATCCCGCAGGAGATTCTCGACCTGGTGAAACAGCGCCGCGAGCAGATGATGAAAGGCGAATGGGATCCGTTCACCGAGCATGAACTGGTCAGTAACGGCACAGGGCTCGAACTGAGCGGACTGCCCATCCCCGCCGCTGGAACCGTCGTCAAGCCTGCCGGTCAGGAACCTACGATTGAATTCCTGCTCTCGCAGTTCAACTTCGACCTGCAAGGCACCACCATCTTGAAGTAAGCGCGGCTGACGCGCGGTAAAAAACGACAGCAGGCGCGCGGTAATAGCAAAAACGCGCGCCTGCTGAATATATGGACAGGACTTTTTCACCGGTTTGTAAAATTCGGCGCCAGAGCGCCTGTTACGCTCAAAACTTTGTCTGCGAGCGTGGTCTGCATTTGAGCGTGGTCAGCGTTCTCTAACGCTGAGGAGAGCGAAAGTCCTGATGGCTTGTCGGAGTTGAGGACGAACATGGACGTCTTTACGAACAACCAGGTAAAACACGGCGACATCATTCTGGAAGCGCGCGGTATCACCAAGCGTTATCCGGGGCTGGTAGCGAATGATCATATTGATTTTGAAATTCGCGCCGGAGAAATTCACGCCATTCTGGGCGAGAACGGCGCAGGCAAAACGACCCTGATGAGCATTCTCTTCGGGCTGGTGCGCCCGGATGAAGGCGAAATTTACGTCTTCGGCAAAAAGGTCAATTTCAGGTCGCCGCTGGATGCAATCGAGCTGGGAATCGGCATGGTGCATCAGACTCGCAAACTGGTCGCGGCGCATACCGTTCTGGAAAACATCCTGCTGGGGCATCCCAAAACCGGCGTGATCCTGGATTTCAAAAAAGCGGCGGAGGAAGTGGCGCGCTTGTGCGATCACTATGAATACAAACTCAATTTGAACGACAAGGTCTGGCATCTCTCGGAGGGGGAAAAGCAAATGGTGGAGATTCTGAAGGCGCTCTACCGCGGCGCGCGAATCCTCATCCTGGATGAGCCAACTTCGTCGCTTGCCCCGCCCGAAACGAAAAAACTGCTGGAGACCATCCAGATCATGACGAAGGATGAGCTTGCCATCGTCCCCTTCATCACGCACAAACTGCCGGTGGTGCTGTCGGTCAGTCAGCGGGTGACGGTGCTGCGACGCGGCAAAGTGGTGGCGCGGCTGAATACGCGCGAAGCCACCGAACAACTCCTTGCGCGGGAAATGGTGGGACGGGAGGTGATGTTCAATCTGCAACGGGTGGAGGTGGAGCGCGGCAAACCCGTTTTGGAAGTTCAGCATCTTTCGGTGTTCGATGAGAAAGGCACGAAGGCGGTGCAGGACGTTTCGTTCAGCGTGCATGAGGGCGAAATTTTCGGCATTGCGGGCGTCTCGGGGAACGGACAGCAGCCGCTGGCAGAAGCGCTGGCGGGTCTGCGTAAGGCGGCGGAGGGCAAAGTGATCCTGGATGGACGCGACATCACCCGCCTCCCTGCCCTGGAACGCTGGAAACAAGGCGTGGGCTACATTCCGTCCGAGCAGCGGGCGGTGGGTTCGATTGGCGATTTTTCGCTGGTCGAAAATATCCTGATGAGTTACTACTACGACGATGAATTTTGCAAACGCGGCATCGTGGACCTGCAGAAAATCCGCGCCCGCACGGAAGAGCTCATCGCCGAATACGGCATCGCCGCCCCCAATGTGGATGTGCTGGCAAAAAACCTTTCGGGGGGCAATCTGCAAAAATTGATTTTGGCGCGCGTCCTTTCGCGTCAGCCGCGTCTGATCATCGCCAACCTCCCCACGCAGGGACTGGATGTGGGCGCAACTGAGTTCGTGCAGAACAAATTGCTGGAAGCGAAAAAAGCCGGGGCGGCGATCCTGCTCATTTCGGAGGACCTGGACGAGGTCCTGGCATTGAGCGACCGTATCGCTCCGATGTACGAGGGGCAGTTCATGGATGTCCTGCCTGGCGGCGAAGCGGAGCGCGAAATCGTCGGCGCGCTGATGGCTGGCATCAAGCAAAAGGCGGAAGAGCAATGAACATCGCAGGTTACAAAATCAAATTCGAGAAAAAAGCAGGTTTCAGCGGGCTGGAAGCGGCGGTCATTTCGATTATCGCCGTTCTGGCGGCGCTGTTTCTGGTCGGTTTCATCTTCTTGCAGGCAGGCGTGGATCCTGCCAAAGGCTATGCGGAAATTTTTTCCTATGCCTTTCTCAATTCCTTCGGCGTGCCTCTCACCCTCAACCGCGCCATCTTCCTGCTGCTTTGTACGTATGCGTTCATCCTGCCCATGCGCGCCGGCTTGTGGAACGTGGGCATGGCAGGGCAGTTGTATGTGGGAGCGATGGCGGCGTTTGGGGTGGCGTATGCTTTTGGGGCGCGCACCAATCCAGACCTGCCGGCGGGGATCGTCCTGCCGCTGATGATTCTGGCGGCGATTGCGGGCGGCGGGTTGATGGGCTTCATCCCCGGTCTGCTCAAGGGCAAATTCAACACCAACGAGATTGTGGTGACCATGATGTTGAATTTCATCGCTTTTTGGGTGACGGCGCACATGATTAAAGACGGCGGTCCGTTCATGGGCTCTGGCGGCGAAGGGGAGGGTTTCAAACTGCCCGAATCGCTCCAGCCGGGATTGTTTTTGGGCATGCCGTTCACAATCTGGTTTGCGATTGGGCTTGCCGCCCTGCTCCAGTTCCTCTTCACGAAAACCCGCATCGGCTATGAGATTCGGTCATTCGGCGCCAGCCCCGCCGCAGCGCGCTACGCCGGGGTGGACCCGTTCAGGATTTCTGTGCTGGTGTTCGTGGCTGGGGGCATGATCGCCGGGCTGGCAGGCTATCACTATTTCGGCACCGTGCCGGGTCTGTTCAAAATCCCCAAAAATTACGGTGACTTTGGCGACCTGGCTTTTTACGGCATGATTTGCGGACTGATTGCGCGAGGCAATCCGCTGGCATCCATTCCGCTTGCCATCCTGTTCGGCGGGCTGACCAGCGGCGGGCGCTTCGTGCAGGGAAAATTGCAACTGGGCTTCGGCATTGACTACGCTATGCTGGGCGTGTTGATGATTATCCTGGTGGCGTTTCAATTCTTCTTCCGTTACAAGATTGTCTTCAAGAAAGAGAAGGAGGCGTAACATGTGGGAATTTTGGGTACGAAGCCTGAGCGCTTCGACAATTTTCAGCGTCGCCGCGCTGGGTGAGATCATCGGTCAGCGCGCTGGCATTCTGAACGTGGGCGTGGAAGGCGCCATGCTGTTTGGCGCCACCATCAGTTTCATCGTTGCCAAAGTGACGGGTAATTACCTGCTGGGATTTCTGGCGGGCATCGCCGTCGGCGCGTTGATTGGACTGCTGCACGCCTTCTTCTCGGTCACGCTCGGCGGCGACCAGGTGGTGAACGGTATGGGCATCTGGATTCTCGGCTTTGGTCTCACCGCCTACATCGGCTACCCCTACACGGGTCCGCTCGGACTGCCGCGCATCCCTGCCATTGGCGGGCTCTCGCCGTTCTTTTTTGTCTCGCTGGCGCTGGCGGTGGGCATCTGGTTTTTTCTGTTCAAGACACACCCCGGGCTGAAACTGCGCTCGGTGGGCGAGAATCCCTCGGTGGCAGAAGTATCGGGCATCAACGTTGTCCGCACGCGTTACGCCAGCGTGATGTTCAGCGGCGCGCTGATGGGATTCGCAGGCGCCATTTACGCGCTGGATTACAATCCCGTCTGGAATTACAATTTTCTGATGGGCTGGGGCTTCATCGCCCTGGCGCTGGTCTTCTTCTCGATGTGGAATCCCTTCCTGCTGGTGGGCGGTTCGATTCTGTTCGGCGCGCTGTGGCAGGTTTCGCTCAACCCTGAAGCGCTGCTGCCCAACGTCTTCTCCCGCTACATCTGGCGGACTTTCCCCTTTGTCATCACCATTCTCGTTCTGGTTATCATGTCCACCAAATGGTTCAGTTCCCGCTGGGGCGCCGCCAAGCCCGAAGCGCTGGGACTGCCTTTTGAAAAGTAAAAAAGGAGCTTTCTATGAAATTCATTGACCTCACCATCCCCCTCGGCGTTGCCACCCCGCCCTGGCCCACCTACGAGCCGCTGCAACTCAAGTACTTCAAGCGCCTCGCTCCCAACGGCGCAAACGGACAACTGCTGACTCATTCCAACCACCTCGGCACCCACCTGGACGGCGAAATCCACTTCCATACCCCCGGCAGGGACATCGCCTCCCTGCCAATGGACTTCCTCATTCACGAAGCCGCCATCGTGGACCTGAGCGACGTTTGCGGCGATTACGATGTGTACACCAGCAAAATGGTCGAGGAGCGCGTCGAAGTGCGCGAGGGCGACATCCTCATCATCCACACTGGCTACCACCACTTCGGCTGGGATTCGCCCTACGCCAACGAAATCCGTTACATGGTTCAGCATCCCGGTCCCGACCGCGAATTTGCCGACTGGGCAAAAGCCAAAAAACTGCGCTGGATTGGCGTGGACTGCGGCAGCGCCGACCATCCCATGAACACCATCATCCGCGATTGGATGCCGCGTCAGGCGCGCCAGGCGGAGCGTGTCTTCCAGAAAAAATTCGGCAAATCGCTGGCAGAGTTCTTCGACGACAGCAAATACCAGCTCATGCACCTCGAAATGTTCCCCTACGGCATCATCCACGCCGAATGCCTGGGCGGCGATATTGACCTGCTGCTCAACCGCCGCGTCACCGTCGGATTCTTCCCCTGGCGCTTCGTGGACGGCGAAGCCAGCATTGGGCGCTGCGTGGCAATGGTGGACGACGCCGAATACGAACAACTGATGGCGAAAAAAGCCGCCCTCCCCAAGACCCGCTTCGGCGACGCCTACGACCCCACCCACGTCGAACGCCTCAACGAACTCAGCCGCCAGAACCTGGCGTAAAGCAAAATCTATTTTATCGCTATGAGAGACGTAGCCATCATCGGCGCGGGCATGATCCCTTTTGGCAAGCATTATGAAGACTCCCTGCTCGACATGCTGGCAAGCGCCTCCCTCAAAGCCCTGGACGACGCCTGCTTGGGCAATCAAACCGTAGACGCCCTCTACGTCGCCAACGTGGGCGGCGGCATACTCCAGCATCAGACAGCCATCGCCAGTTCGCTTGCAGACCGCATCAGCCTGCTGCCCGCCGCCGCCGAAACCATCGAAAACGGACCCGCCTCCGGCGCCTCTGCCGTCAAGGCGGGTCTGCTGGCAATCGCCTCGGGATACTACGAAACCGTCCTCGTCGTTGGCGGCGAGAAAATGCGCGCAGGCGACGGGGCGCACACCACCGACTTCGCCTCCACCATGACACACCCCCAGGCAGAATATCCCTACGGCGTCACCATGCCTGGGCTGGCAGGCATGTTTGCCCGCCTGTACATGCAAAAATACGGTCTCACCACCGAACACCTCCAGGCCGTCTCCATCAAAAACCACGAGATGGGAGCGCTCAACCCCTATGCCCACTTCCGCAAACCCATCAACCGCCACGAAATTTTCGACGGTCCCCAAGCCGCCCTGAACAACCCCCTTGTGGCAGACCCCCTGCGCCTGTACGACCTCTGCCCCGCCAGCGACGGCGCCGCCGCCCTCATCCTCTCCAGCGTAGAAGTTGCCCGCCGCATGGGCAGACCCTTCGTCGTCATTGCTGGATTCGGTCAAGCCACCGATACCCAGACGCTGGCAGAGCGCGCCGACCCCACCGACCTTCGAGCCGTCACCCTCGCCGCGCAGCAAGCCTTCGCCATGGCAAAACTCAAACCATCAGATGTTCACGTCGCCGAACTGCACGACGCATTTACCATCCTCGAAATCGCCGCCAGCGAATGCGTGGGCTTCTTTCCCAGGGGCGAAGGCGGCGCGGCTGTCCTCAGCGGCAAAACCCGCCTCGGCGGTCCCATCCCCATCAACGTCTCAGGCGGGCTGAAAGCGCGCGGTCACCCCATGGGCGCCACGGGCGTGGCGCAAATCGTAGAAATCGTCTGGCAGCTGCGCCATGAACTGCCCCCAGAGCGTCAGGTGCAAAACGCCCAAATCGGACTCACCCTCAACTTCGGCGGCTTTGCCAACAACGTGCTATGCTTCCTGCTCCAACGAGCCGAGCCATGAGCCAAATCGCCCTCACCGCCTACCGCTGCAAACACTGCGGACACCTCCACTACCCCTATCACGACCGCTGTCTCCAGTGCAAAGCGCGCCAGTTCGAAGAAATTCACCCCCAGGGCAACGCCCGCCTGCTGACCTACACCGCCATCTTCAACCTCCCCTACGGCTTCGACCAGCGCTCCCTCCTCCTCGGCATAGCAGAATTCGAAAACCACATCAAAGCCCTCGGCCAAATCAAAGCCGAATCGGTGGAACGCCTGAAAATCGGCATGAGGCTCAAAGCCGTTTGGGAACCCATCCGCCCGCAAAAAGACGGCGACATCTTCGGGTTGAAGTTCGAGCCGCTGGAAGAATAGTTCTCTTACAAAAGTGCGCCAGAGGGCGCACATTACGCCATCGCGTAAGAGACGTTCTCTAACGTCGGCTAACTTATGCAAGAGGTCAAATGAACCTCACCGCCCTCACCATCGGCGAAACCGTTCCGCAAACCGATTTCGACGCCGCCGTACACAGCGTCTTTCACTCTGCCGTCAATCTACGCTTGAACAACAACGGCGCTTTACTGACACTGACCACCGCCGATCAAGCCGACCTGCCGCAAGGGATTCGCCTGAACACGCCTCCCGACTTTTCCTTCGAGACGCTTCGCCCCAACGAACCCGCCTCCTGCCGCGACGGACACCTGCGCCTCCCCTCCCTGACCATTGACCTTCGCCCCGCCTCTCTCTGGACCTGCAACCTGCCCGCCCTCCGAACCGACTTAACCAACCCGAAAGTGAACGCCGCCTGGCAGACCGTCTGGCGCGCCCTCAACGCACGGCAGATTCAAACGAACGCCGACATCGTCGCAGAACACCTGCTGAACGACGCGCAAGAGACCGCCTTGCGCCGTTCGCCGCTCGCCCGCATTGCCGCCGCTGCCCTGCGTGAACTTTCCTCCTCCGCCTCCCAACTCCACCCAACCGCCGCCGCTCCCGCTCTCAACGCACTCATCGGGCTGGGCGCGGGACTCACCCCCAGCGGCGACGACCTGCTGGTGGGCTTTCTGGCAGGGCTGTGGTGCACGGTAATGAGCGACAGAGAACGCCTTGCCTTCGTCTCGGCACTGGGCGAAACCGTCATTGCCCTCGCCCCCCGCACAAACGACATCAGCCGCACCTACCTGATTCATGCCGCGCGCGGCAAAATCTCCAGCCGCCTGAAAGACCTGGCGGAATCCCTCTCACGCGGCGAAGAAGCGCCGCGCCTGCTGCCAATCGCCGAAGCCGCCATGCAGGTCGGTCACACCTCCGGCATGGACGCGGTCACCGGGCTGCTGGCGGGGCTTTCAGCCTGGAGAGACGAATAGCGGTCACTCTATTTTTGCATTGACCGCCTTCAGTTCATCCCGTAGAATCAGCGCAACATTATATACAATCAAAAGGTCAATATGGCACGTTACCGCATCATATATTGGAAACACATCCCACAATCGTTTATTGTTGAAGGGCAGGGGCGCACAATCAAAAAACAACTCTCACAAAAAATTCAAGATAAGATAGACGCCTACGCCATGGCGGAGGGATTGACCTCGACCTCGGACTACGCCGCGCAATATAAACGCGGCGATTGGATAGAGCGCGACGGCTCGCCCGAAGAAGTGGCTGCGGCGCTTCTTTCTGAACTTGAAGCGGCGTTCGCCAAAATAGAGATACCCAAACGGGACGCCAGACTGTAGAAATCATAGACCGTAGACGGTGGACATAGACCATCGTCCATCATCCATCACCATTGTCTCATGACCAAACACACCATCATCCTGCAACCTTCGGGCCGGCGCGGTCAAGTGGAGGAAGGCACATCCGTCCGCACGGCGGCGCGCGAGTTGGGCGTAGAGATCGAGTCCATTTGCGCCGAAAATGCCACATGCGGCAAGTGCATGGTTTTAATCGAGGAAGGGCGCTTCGAGAAATACAACATTGACTCGAAACGCGACCACCTCTCCCCCGTTTCCACCGAAGAAGCAAATTATTTCAAACGCAGGCCCAAACTGCTGAAAGACAAAGGCTGGGAGGTAGGGCAGGTGCGCCTCTCGTGCCAGGCGAAAATTCGCGGCGACGTGCTGATCAACGTCCCTGAGGAGAGCCGCGGCAACAAACAAATTGTGCGAAAAACTGCGCGCGAACGGCAGATCGAAATCAAGCCGGCGATTCGAAAGTATCTGGTTTCGATGAGCCCGCCCACGCTGGAACGCCCCATTGCAGATTGGGAGCGGCTGGCGAAGGGCTTGGAGACTTCGATGGCGCTGGTGCGCGGGGCGGAGGAAAAACTGCCGCGCTGGTATGAGTTGAAGATTGACTATCAATGTCTGCGGACACTCTCGAAGACCCTGCGCGAGGCAAAATGGCAGGTGACGGTTTCGGTGTGGAATGACCGCGAGGTCATCCAGGTTCAGCCGGGGTATGTGGAGGATAGTTACGGCGCGGCAGTGGATATCGGCTCGACGACGGTGGCTTTGTACCTGTGCAACCTGCGGACGGGTGAGTTACTTGCGGCGGAATCCGAAATGAATCCGCAGATTGTGTACGGCGAGGACGTGATGTCGCGCATTCAGTACACCATCGAGCATCCCGACGGGTTGGAGAAACTGCATAAGGCTATCGTCTCCACGCTGAATAAACTGTTGAAGCAGGCGGTCAAATCGGCAAATGAGCAAATGGGGAAGGGAACAACTGAACAGGGGGAGAAGTTGAAGGTTGAGGACATCCTTGAGGTGGTGTTGGTGGGCAATTCGACCATGCACCATCTGGTATTGAACCTGCCGCCAAAGGATTTGGGGCTGGCGCCGTTCGTGCCTGCCATCCATGAATCCATTGACGTCAAGGCGCGCGAGTTGGGAATCCACATCAATCCCTCGGGCAATGTCCATATGCTACCAACCATTGCCTCGTTCGTCGGCGCGGATACCAGCGCGATGATCCTTGCCGAGGAGCCGCACAAGCAGGATGAGAACTGGCTGTTGATTGACGTTGGCACAAACGCCGAACTGGTGCTGGGCAACCGCAAACGGCTGGTTTGCACATCCACACCGACGGGACCAGCGCTGGAAGGGGCGCATGTGGAATACGGTATGCGCGCCGCGCCGGGAGCCATCGAAAGAGTGCATATAGACGAAAAGACCCTCGAACCAAAATATAAAATCGTCGGGGAGGAGGAGTGGAATAAAGGCAAGGCAAAGGGCATTTGCGGGTCCGCTATCATCGACGCGGTGGCAGAATTGTTCCGGGCGGAGATTGTGGATTCTCGGGGCAGATTCAGGAAAGAGTTAAGTTCGAAGCGGGTGCGGGAGGGCGAGTCGGGTTGGGAGTATGTCATTGCCTGGGCGGAGGAAACGTCCATCGGAAGAGACATCCCCATTACCCAGCAGGATGTGAGGCAAATCCAGTTGGCGAAGGCGGCGTTGTTCACGGCGGCGCGCACACTGTTGAAGCGGATGAATCTGCAAAGCCCTGATAAAATCATCCTGGCGGGCGGGTTTGGGAGTTACATTGATAAAGAAAAGGCGATGCTGATTGGCTTGATCCCCGATTGCCCGCTGGAGAATGTGTACGCGGTTGGAAACGCGGCGGGCGACGGGGCGCGGATTGCGCTGTTGAACATCGAGAAGCGCAATGAGATTGACATTGTGACGCGCAAGGTGGAACGGTTCGAACTGCCAACCGACCCGGAGTTTCAAAATCAGTTTATGCTGGCGACGAGTTTTCCACACATGAGCGAGCCGTTTCCGCATATCGCGCATTTGATTCCGCACCGCAAAGCGGACCCGATGGCAAAGAATTTTATGAAGTGATTTTTTAAACCACGAAGGACACGCAGCACACAAAGGAAAAATCCCTTTGCGACCTTCACATACCTGGCGGCTCAAAAAGAGGAACTATGAACAAATTTCTCGAACGATTGAACAGCGGGGAAATTCTCGTTGCGGATGGGGCAACGGGCTCAAATTTGCAGAAGATGGGTCTCAAGCCGGGCAAGCCGCCCGAGGATTTGGTGATTGACGACCCCGATACGATTTTGAAACTGGCCTCGTCGTTTGTAGAGGCAGGATCAGACATTATCCTGACCTGCACGTTTGGCGGAACGCGCATGAGGATGAAGGATTCGAAGTATCAGGAACGGGCGCCGGAGGTGAACATACGCGCGGCAGAGATTGCCCGAAAAGCCGCTTCAAAACGGACCCTTCGACAGGCTCAGGGCGGCGCCGATGTGTTGGTCGCCGGTTCGATGGGACCGGTCGGCGCCTTGATCAAGCCGTTCGGTCCGCTGGAGGCGGAGGAGGTGCGGGCAACGTTTGCGGAGCAGGCAAAGGCGCTCGCCGAGGGCGGCGTGGATTTGCTGTTAATCGAAACCATGTTTTCCTTCGAGGAGGCAACCGCCGCGTTCGAGGGCGCGCGTTCGGTCACTGACCTGCCCATCGTGGTCTCGTTCAGTTATGACCGCGGCATGCGCACGATGATGGGTGTCAAACCAAAGGATGTCATCAAGCGGTATGCAGAGATGGGTGCGGCAATGGTCGGCGCGAACTGTGGCACGACGCTGGAAAATATGGAAGCGGTGGTTCGTGAGTATGCGGCGACGGCGCCGAACTTCCCCTTGTGGGTGAAGCCGAATGCGGGCGTCCCTCACATGGACATCGAGACCGAGCAGGGCGTGTATGACATGACTCCCGAAGACATGGCGAGGTATTCGCTGAAGTACATCGAGTTGGGGGCGAAGGTGGTCGGCGGGTGTTGTGGGAACACGCCGGAGCATATTGCCGCGATTGCAAGGGCGGTGAAGAAGTGAACAGTAAATAGTGAACAGTTATCAGTTATCAGTGAAGCAGTGAACAGTGAACAGTTATCAGTGAAGCAGTGAACAGTGAACAGTTATCAGTGAAGCAGTGAACAGTGAACAGTTATCAGTGAGCAGTGAGCAGTGAGCAGTGAGCAGTGAGCAGTGAGCAGTGAAGCAGTTACGGATTACACGTTGGAATACGCGACAGGTAATCCGTAATTTGTAATTGGAGATCGCGGTGCGCGAAAAAATTCTCTCGCTGTTGTCGGGTCAAAAAATTGATGTTGTGCCGGCGTTTAGCGGGCTGATTCACGTCACAGCAGAGGGGTTGGAGCGCGAGGGGTTGACCTTGTATGAGGCGCATTTCGATGCGCGGAAGATGGCGCGCGCTGCAGCAAGCACGTTCAAACTGACGGGAATGCCGTCTGCAACTCTGCCGTTGGATTTTTGCGCGCCTGCCGAAGCGTTGGGGTCGGAGTTAAATTTCTACGAGGATGGCAGGTTGCAGTTTCCGCAGGTGAGAAGGGTGATATTCGAAAGTACGAGAGAGATTGGGGGCGCGGTAATTGATAAATTGGGGATTGGTAAATTGGCAACTGGCAGGATTCCGTTGATTTGTGAAGCAATACGGCTTTTGAAGGAAGAGGTGGGAAAGGAGGTTGTGATTTCGGGGTTGATCCCTGGACCGTACACGCTGTTGTTGTATCTGTGCAATTTGCCAAACATGGTCAAGGAAATGAAGAAGGAGCCGCAAATGGTTCTCGATGCGCTCTTTCATCTTTCCTCCTTCCTTGCGGAAATCGGGAAAGCCTACCGCGAGGCAGGCGCAGACTTTATCACGATCCACGATATGGGCGGCTCGGCAGGGTTTGTGGGACCCTCAGTGTACGAGCAGTTTGTCTTCCCTGCGGAGAGGGATTTGATTGGTAAATTGCCGAAGCCGCGTGTTTTGTCGGTGTGCGGGCGAATGGATAAAGCGCTGACTCTGTTTGCGCAGACGGGTGCTGAGGCAGTTTCGGTAGATCAGATGACAAATGTCGGCGCTGCGCGCGGCACGCTGGAAGGGATGCTGTTGTTTGGGAATCTCGACCCGGTAGAAACCCTGTGGCGGGGAGATGAGGCGAAGGTTGTTGAGGCAGTTGTCGGGGCGCGTGAGGCGGGAGTGGATGCCCTTTGGCCAGGGTGCGACCTGGTTCCATCCACACCGCTTCGAAATATCCGCAGCATGGTCAAATCACATATCCGTCCAATATCCCACCTCGAAACTTGACGCTTCTGAATGGATATGCTACCATCATTGAAACTTTTGTTCGATGCCGAGGAGAATTTCATGTTGCAAATAAAACGAGGCACAACGATCGCCTCCACCTTGCTTTTGGTTGTCATTCTGGTATCTGGCTGTCGTCAGCCCTATTCCACGCCGCCTGCGGCAACCAATACACCAATTGACCCAAATAGTTTCTTTTCAACGCCTATTCCGAGCCAGCCGGCGAACATTGGAGATGTGGAAACAATCACCACACAAACTGCCGCCGCTGCACTGGTATCCCCCACGCCTGGCATTGAGGTTGCGACCAGTATTCCCGCTGCGGGAGTAACAGCCACTGTGACCCCCATCATCAACCTGCCGCCCACTGCCACACAGGCAGTGGCGCCTGCGGTATCCACTTCTACTTCCGTCCCTGTGGGGTCAAGACCCTCTACGTACACCCTGAAAAAGGGTGAGTTCCCTTACTGCATTGCCCGCCGCTTCAACGTGGACCCGGATGATCTGCTGCGTTTGAGCGGGTTGAGCGCCGGAGTTTTGTATCCGCCGGGGACTGTGTTGACCATTCCGCAGTCTGGCAGTTTTCCGGAAAGCCGCATGCTGCGCAATCATCCTGCCACCTACACGGTGTCATCTGCTGATGAAACCGTGTACAGCGTGGCTTGTCTGTTTGGTGATGTAGACCCGTCTGCGATTGCACAAGCCAACGGCATTTCGGTAGATGCCGCGTTGAGCGCCGGTCAGACGTTGAACATTCCATAGAGACCCCTCGACGATGAAAGCCCGGGTGCGCCCGGGCTTTTGTTTTATAATCGCCCATATTCCCCCACAAAAGGATTCCCCATGCCCACATTCAAATTACTCAAATCGGAAATTCTCATGCAGGGACGCGCTTTCAAGATTCGTCGTGATTTTCTCAAAACACCGGATGGGCGTGAGACAAAGTTCGAAATCATCGAACATGGCGGTTCGGTTATTATCATTCCCCTGGATGAGGCTGGCAACCTGTTGTTCGTGCGTCAGTACCGCCATGCCACCGGTAAGGATCTGCTCGAACTGCCCGCCGGCACAAGAGACGATGATGAACCGTTCGAGGAGTGCGCGGCGCGGGAGATCCGCGAGGAAACGGGCATGGAAGCCGGCAAGTTGCAAAAGGTCGGTGAGTTTTACCTGGCACCGGGTTATTCGACGGAGTTCATGGTCGTATATCTTGCCACCGGTTTGAAACCCAATCCACTCGAGGCAGATGACGATGAGTTTCTGGAGGTAGAAAAAATTCCCCTGGCAGAGGCAATTCGCAGGGCGGAACGAGGCGAAATTCCCGACGCAAAGTCGCTGGCGGCGCTGTTTCTGGCACGTCCGTATCTAACAGGAGCAGGTTAGTTCTTCAATCCCACCATTCTTATCCGAAATATGACAACAGGCACGAGTATTTAAGCCATTCATAACTAACATGCTTTACTTGACGGGGGATACACTTGCTTGAATGTAAATTCACGGGCTATAGTGGCCTGTTTCAATCCAAAGGAGTACGCATGAAAAAGACTACTGTTATGATGGACGGCAATGAAGCCACTGCCTCAGTGGCACATCGCCTCAACGAAGTGATTGCGATTTATCCCATTACCCCTTCCTCCGCCATGGGCGAATTTGCAGATGAATGGTCTGCCAAAGGGAAAAAGAATTTATGGGGAACCGTGCCTTTGGTCATCGAAATGCAATCCGAAGGCGGAGCGGCAGGCACAGTGCATGGCGCTCTGCAAACCGGCGCACTCTCTACCACCTTTACCGCCTCACAGGGCTTGCTGTTGATGATTCCCAACATGTACAAGATTGCGGGCGAACTGACCAGCACGGTCTTTCACGTGGCAGCGCGTTCGATTGCGGCGCAAGCCCTCTCGATCTTCGGCGATCATCAGGATGTGATGGCAGTGCGACAGACCGGCTGGGCGCTGTTTTCGAGCGGCTCAGTGCAGGAAGCGCACGACTTTGCCGCTATTGCCCAAATGGCAACCCTCAAAGCCCGCGTGCCGTTTCTGCATTTCTTCGACGGTTTCCGAACTTCGCATGAGATCAACAAAATCGCCCTGCTTTCGGATGAGGAACTCCGCCTCCTTCTGGACGAGGACCTGATTCGCGCCCACCGTGAGCGCGCCCTCAACCCTAACCGACCGGTTCTGCGCGGCACCGCTCAAAACCCCGATGTGTACTTCCAGGCGCGTGAAACAGTGAATCCGTTCTACGCCGCCACCCCCGGCATCACACAAGAAGCGATGGACAAGTTTGCCCAAGTGACGGGGCGGCAGTACCACCTGTTCGATTACGTCGGTCACCCGGAAGCGGAACGGGTGGTAATCATCATGGGGTCGGGAGGTGAAACGGCAGAAACAACAGTGCGGTATTTGGCGGCACGAGGCGAAAAAGTCGGAGCGATCCGCGTGCGGCTGTACCGTCCGTTTTCCATCCAACATTTCATTCAAGCGCTGCCGCAGACGGTACAGGCTATTGCAGTGTTCGACCGCACCAAAGAACCCGGCGCCCTTGGCGAACCGCTGTATCAGGATGTTGTCAACGCGCTGGTCGAGAGCGGGCGCACAAATATCAAGGTGATTGGCGGCAGATATGGGTTGTCGTCGAAAGAATTCACGCCTGCCATGCTCAAAGCCGCGCTGGATGAACTCACCAAGCCCGAACCGAAGAATCACTTCACCGTTGGCATTTATGACGATGTGAGCCACACCAGCCTGGATTACGACCCGGCCTTCTCAGTGGAGGATGAAGAAACCGTCCGCTGTGTGTTCTTCGGTCTTGGTTCAGATGGGACGGTGGGCGCCAACAAGAATTCCATCAAAATCATCGGCGAAGAAACCGATAACTATGCCCAGGGCTATTTCGTGTACGACTCGAAGAAATCGGGAACGATGACTATCTCGCATTTGCGCTTTGGTCCCAAGCCTATTCAAGCGCCGTACGTCATCGAGGCAAATCAGGCAAATTTTGTGGCTTGTCATCAGTTCTCGTTCCTCGAACGGTTCGACATGCTGAAATACGCCAGGGAAGGCGCAGTCTTTTTGCTCAACAGCCTGTATGGACCGGACGAGGTCTGGGATCACCTGCCGGTGGAAGTACAGCGCGACATCCTCCAGAAGAAACTCAAGTTCTACGTCATCAACGGCTATGAGGTTGCCGAAAAGACCGGCATGGGCGGGCGGATGAACACTATCATGCAGACGGCTTTCTTCGCCATCAGCGGCATCCTGCCGCGCGAGACAGCGATTGCCGAAATCAAACACGCCATCGAAAAGACCTACGGCAAGCGCGGCGAGGCGGTGGTGCGGAAAAACTTCGAGGCGGTGGACCGCACGCTCGAACATCTTTATGAGGTCCAGGTTCCAGCGGAGGCAACGTCGAAGATCACACGCCGGCCGGCGGTCCCGGCTGAGGCGCCGCAGTTCGTCCGCAATGTGTTGGGCGAGATGATCCGTTTCAACGGCGATCAAATCCCCGTCTCCGCCCTGCCAGTGGACGGAACCTTCCCCACCGCCACCACGCAATGGGAAAAGCGTAACATCGCGCTGGAAATCCCTGTTTGGGAGCCGGATCTGTGCATTCAGTGCGGCAAGTGTGTGATGGTCTGTCCGCATGCTGTTATCCGCCACAAGGTGTACGATGAAAAACTGCTGGCAGATGCGCCGGAAACGTTCAAGCATAGCGTATCCAAATTCAAGGAATTTTCGCCGGGCTATGCCTACACCGTGCAGGTGGCGCCGGAAGATTGCACCGGCTGTACGCTGTGCGTGGAAGCCTGCCCGGTCAAGGATAAGTCGCAGGCGGGGCGCAAAGCCATCAATATGGCGCCTCAGCCGCCTTTGCGCGAGCAGGAGGCGCGGAATTGGGAGTTTTTCTTGAAAATTCCCGATCTGGATCGCAAGTTGATCAACCCCTCCACAATCAAGAACTCGCAATTGCTGCGCCCGTTGTTCGAGTTTAGCGGCGCCTGCGCCGGATGCGGCGAAACGCCGTATGTGAAACTCGTCTCGCAGTTATTTGGAGACCGGGCGGTCATTGCCAACGCCACAGGCTGTTCTTCCATCTACGGCGGCAATCTGCCCACCACACCCTGGGCGGTGGATAGCAAAGGACGCGGGCCGGCGTGGTCAAATTCGCTGTTCGAGGATAATGCGGAGTTCGGTCTTGGCATGCGGCTGACAATTGATAAACAAGCCGAATACGCCCGCGAATTGCTCCCGCTTTTCGAAAAGGAACTCGGCAAAGACCTGGTGGAAGCCATCTTGAACGCCGACCAATCGAGCGAGGCGGGCATCGAAGCGCAGCGCGATCGGATTGCAGAGCTTAAAGAAAAACTCGGCCGGTTGAACGATCCGCGCGCCCGTGACCTTGTCAGCGTGGCGGATAACCTGGTGAAAAAATCGGTGTGGATTATCGGCGGCGACGGCTGGGCGTACGACATCGGCTACGGCGGTCTCGACCATGTGCTGGCAAGCGGGCGCAACGTCAACATTTTGGTGTTGGATACCGAGGTCTATTCAAATACTGGCGGTCAGGCAAGCAAAGCCACGCCGCGCGCGGCGGTTGCCAAATTTGCCATGAGCGGCAAGGGATTGCCCAAGAAAGATCTCGGGTTGATTGCCATGTCGTACGGCTACGTGTATGTAGCGCGCGTCGCCATGGGCGCCAACGACCAGCAAACCCTGCGCGCCTTCCTCGAAGCCGAATCCTACGACGGTCCCTCGCTCATCATCGCCTACAGTCACTGCATCGCGCACGGCTACGATATGTCGAAAGGCTTGGAACAGCAAAAACTGGCGGTGCAGTCGGGTCACTGGCCCATGTATCGCTACGATCCGCGCCTCGCCCTGCAGGGGCAAAATCCGCTTGTTATCGAATCCAAGGAACCGAGCATTCCTCTCTCTCAATACGCCTACAACGAGACGCGCTACAAAATGCTTGTTCAACTGGACGAGGCCCGCGCCGAAGACTTGATGCACAAGGCACAGCAGGACGCCAAATCGCGCTGGGCACTCTACCAGCAAATGGCGTCTATGCACTACAACGGAGATAAAAAGGAGTAGGACATGACGGATCTTTCTACGACCTATCTTGGGCTGCCCTTAAAGAACCCGCTCGTCGCCTCAGCCTCTCCCCTCTCAAAGAAGATTGACCGCGCAAGGCGGCTGGAAGAGGCTGGCATTTCGGCGATTGTGATGTATTCGCTCTTCGAGGAGCAGATCATCCACGAAAGCCTGGAGCTCGATCACTACCTGAACCGCGGCAGCGAGTCATTTGCCGAGGCTCTATCCTACCTGCCCGATGGCGGTTTATATGGCATTAGCCCCGAAAAATACCTGAACCATCTTGCCGGCTTGAAAAAGGCTCTTTCCATTCCGGTTATAGGGAGTTTGAACGGCGTTTCCAAGGGTGGCTGGACGAATTATGCCCGCAAGATCGAGGAAGCCGGCGCCGACGCGCTCGAACTCAACCTGTATTTCATTCCCACCGATCCGAACCTGACATCCAGCGACATCGAGAATATGCAGATTGAACTGGTGGCGGAGGTTAAATCTGCAATCAAAATTCCCCTGGCTGTGAAGCTCAGCCCGTTCGTCACTGCCATTCCTAACTTCGCCAAACGACTTGTGGAAGCAGGCGCCGATGGGCTGGTGCTGTTCAATCGTTTCTATCAACCCGATTTTGACCTGGATGAACTGGAGATACTTCACAGTCTCGATTTGAGCACCTCCGCCGAGTTACGTCTGCCTTTGCGCTGGATTTCGATCCTGTACGGAAAAATCAATGCCGATTTTGCCCTGACCAGCGGTGTTCACACTTACCGCGATGTGCTAAAGGCAATGATGGCAGGGGCAAAGGTGGCAATGATGGCGTCGAATCTGCTTCACAATGGCGACCAGGTTATTGGTCTGATGCTGAACGAACTCAAAACGTGGATGAAGGAACGCGAGTATACTTCCATTCGCCAGATGCAGGGAAGCATGAGTCAAAAATCGGTCAAAGAGCCTGCGGCATTCGAGCGAGCCAATTATATGAAGGTGCTGGGGTCGTATCGAGATTTGCCTTAATCTGGGCAGTTAACAACAAAAAGGCTCTCGAAAAATCGGGAGCCTTTTCTATTTTTGGGATATGGCAATTATTCGGCAGGAGCCGCGGTAGTTTTGCGCTGGCGGAAAGTGATGCGGGCGCGCGTCAGATCATAGGGGGACATTTCCATTGTTACACGATCGCCCAACAAAATACGAATATAGTGTTTGCGCATTTTGCCAGAAAGATACGCCAGCACTTCATGCCCATTATCGAGGCGGACCCGGAACTGCGTACCGGGTAAAGCCTCTACCACAACGCCTTCTGCTCGAATTTTTTCTTCCTCTTTTGCCATATAACCTAACCTCTTTACTTATTCGGATCACTCACCTTCTTTGGTGAATGCGCGTCGTTTGATGCGGCGGATCGCCTTTTTCTTTTCCATGCGGCGCTGTTCGCTTTTGGAAACGAACCAGCGTTTGCGGCGGACAGTGCTCAAGACGCCGCTTTTAACGACTTTCTTGCGAAAGCGCTTGAGTAGAGAATCCTGGGATTCGCCATTACGTAAATTTACAGATGCCAAAGTAATTCACCTCCTTTCCGCATGGAAGTTGCCAAAAAAATCGGCCGATCGGAAATTTCTCGGCCGAGGCATGTTTCGAACAAAAAGAAACGACAGGCTGATCCTGAGATCAAATTGTACGCTTCACGCTCCTTTTGGTAAACGAGACGGTTTCGTCCTCAGCCGATGATAAAATTATTATACACGATTTGCAGATTCAAGAGAAGCCTGCACAACGATTATTAACTCACCTTACGCGAAACGTCCCGAAGGTTTTCGTAATTTATGCTTGATTTCCAGTCCAACCTTCGGGACGGTGCGTAACATCAGTTATTAAAAAAGAAAAAGTCTCCTGGCAATGACCTACTCTCCCAGGAGGTCGCCCTCCAAGTACCATCGGCGCTGACGGGCTTAACTGCCGGGTTCGGGATGTTACCGGGTGTGACCCCGCCGCTCCAATCACCAAGAGACTTATTCACAAGGTTGTTCTGAACAGCAACTGACGAACCTGCGGAAGAGTAATAAGTTCTCCGCACCACGAGGATTCAGCCCTCGACCATTAGTACAACTTAGCTAAACGCCTTTAGATATACGCGCTTACACTTGTTGCCTATATAGCAGGTGGTCTACCTGCGGTCTTACTCCATTAACTGGAATACAGGGATCTAATCTTGAGGCGAGTTTCCCACTTAGATGCTTTCAGCGGTTATCTCTGCCCGACGTAGCTACCCAGCAATGCCGCTGGCGCGACAACTGGCACACCAGAGGTCGGTCCACTCCGGTCCTCTCGTACTAGGAGCAGCTCCTCTCAAATCCCTTACGCCCACAGCGGATAGAGACCGACCTGTCTCACGACGGTCTGAACCCAGCTCGCGTACCGCTTTAACGGGCGAACAGCCCGACCCTTGGGACCTTATCCAGCCCCAGGATGCGATGAGCCGACATCGAGGTGCCGAGCGAGGTCGTCGATGTGAACTCTTGGACCTCACCAGCCTGTTATCCCCGGGGTAGCTTTTATCCGGTAAGCCACGGCCCTTCCACTCGGTACCGTGGGATCACTAAGCCCGTCTTTCGACTCTGCTCGACGCGTTGGTCTTGCAGTCAAGCTCCCTTATGCCTTTGCACTCTTTGGGTGGTTTCCATTCACCCTGAGGGAACCTTTGGGCGCCTCCGTTACCTTTTAGGAGGCGACCGCCCCAGTCAAACTGCCCACCTGGCACGGTCCCCCGCCCGGATGACGGTGCGGGGTTAGGGTCTAAGCATAATCAGGGTGGTATTTCACTGGCGGCTCCACCGAGGCTGACGCCCCAGCTTCAAAGCCTCCCACCTATTCTACACAGATCATACCCAAACACAATGCCAAGTTGCAGTAAAGCTCCACGGGGTCTTTTTGTCCTGCTGCGGGTAGGCCGCATCTTCACAGCCATTTCAACTTCACCGGGTCCCTCGTTGAGACAGTGCTCTGATCGTTACGCGGTTCGTGCGGGTCGGAACTTACCCGACAAGGAATTTCGCTCGGTTATTCTTGCTCTGTTTCCAGAGAAGCCGGACTTTATCTTTCTCGACTGGTATTCATTTCAGAAGCGATTTGGCGGATCTTTTCGATACCATCAGGGGTTAGATGCTCATTTCGTTGCATCATCATCAGGATCTTCCGGAATTTCAAAAAATCCAGACGCTTTTTTGTCTTCAAAGGATGCTTTTCGAAGAACGGCACAATCCGTTCCCACAGGTTTTCAAAACCTCGAACACGATAAGCCATACGCTCACCATGATTACGCCGCACCACGCCGCAACCGAAAAATTGTTTCAGGGCATATAGCAGTTGCACATCACGTTCGTGTTGCACCACTGTAAATTCAGGTAAAACCTGGTACCCTGTTTTCATTTCAGGATGGGAATTGATGCCGACATAAAAACATCCTTCTCCGTCTACAAACCCTACAACCCATTGCGCTTCTAATCTCGAACCAGTCGAGATCGAACGTGAAGTCTCTGAGGGTTCTTCCAATATTTCATCGTTCTGCATGGAAGCCTTCCCTGCGGATTGTCCCCATGTCCAGCGAATTTTTACTGCTGTATTGACTTACAGCGAGTACCGCTTGGTTTTTGAGGAGTTTCCCGCATATAGTTCGATTTTACTAAGGCTAGCAATTAACCTTAGGACCGTTATAGTTACGGCCGCCGTTCACCGGGGCTTCGGTTCAAAGCTTCGCTTGCGCTAACCTCTCCCCTTAACCTTCCGGCACTGGGCACGCGTCAGCCCCTATACATCGCCTTACGGCTTAGCAGAGACCTGTGTTTTTGTTAAACAGTCGCCAGAGCCATTTCACTGCGACCTCCCAGCGCTTTAGTTGCCCTAACGCTAGAAGGCACCCCTTCTCCCGAAGTTACGGGGTCATGTTGCCTAGTTCCTTAACGAGGGTTCTCCCGTTCGCCTTGGTATACTCTACCCATCTACCAGTGTCGGATTGCGGTACGGGCACTCAGAAATCAACGTTTAGGGGCTTTTCTCGGCAGCAAAACTCAACCACTTATGCCTTACGGCTCGCTCTTGCCTCGACTTAGCCGGCGGATTTGCCTACCAGCCTCAACGCCTTAGCAGATCGCACCACCACAACCAATCGGTGGCTGGCCTATCTCGCTGCGTCCCCCCATCACTCCTTCTGAGTGGTTCCGGAATATTAACCGGATGTCCATCACCTACGCTTTTCAGCCTCGGCTAAGGACCCGACTAACCCGACGCGGAATGACCTGGCGTCGGAAACCTTAGATTTACGGCGAACACGGTTCTCACGTGTTTATACGCTACTCATGCCTGCATTCTCACTTCCATCCGCTCCAGTCGCCCTTTCGATCGACCTTCACCGCTGATGGAACGCTCCCCTACTGCCCCAGCTTACGCTGAGACTCATAGCTTCGGTACTACGCTTAGCCCCGTTAAGTTTTCCGCGCAAGGTCACTAGACCAGTAAGCTGTTACGCACTTTTTAAAGGGTGGCTGCTTCTAAGCCAACCTCCTGGTTGTTCAAGTAACCTCACCTCGTTTCCCACTTAGCGTAGATTTAAGGACCTTAGCTGATGATCTGGGCTGTTTCCCTTTCGACCACGAAACTCATCTCCCGTAGTCCGACTGCCATGCTATGGAGTACTGGCATTCCGAGTTTGATTGGGTTCAGTAAGCGGTAAGCCCCTTAGCCCATTCAGTGCTGTACCTCCAGTACTAAACGCATGACGCTAGCCCTAAAGCTATTTCGGGGAGAACCAGCTATCTCCGAGTTCGTTTGGCATATCACCTCTACCCACAGGTCATCTTCTAACTTTGCAACGTTAGTAAGTTCGGGCCTCCACGAGTGATTAGACTCGCTTCACCCTGCCCATGGGTAGCTCACCCGGTTTCGGGCCTAATCCCAGCGACTATACGCCCTATTCAGACTCGCTTTCGCTACGGCTACGGGTGTCACTCCCTTAACCTTGCCACTGAGATTAACTCGCAGGCTCATTCTCCAAGAGGCACGCTGTCAGGCATAGCGGGGAACATCTGTATTTCTACAGCGCTCAACCCACTGTTAGCCCTCCAACTGTTTGTAGGCTCTCGGTTTCAGGTTCTATTTCACTCCCCTAACAGGGGGACTTTTCACCTTTCCCTCACGGTACTTGTTCACTATCGGTCGCCAAATGTATTTAGCCTTGGAAAGTGGACTTCCCAGATTCCTGCCGGATTAGCGTGCCCGGCAGTACTCAGGTATCTGGCGGAAGACAATCAGTTTTCGCATACGGGGCTATCACCCTCTATGGCAGGCTTTCCCACACCTTTCCGCTAACTGATTGTTTTGTAACTTCCATATGCCAGACCCTACAACCCCGTCCCTGCAAGCAGGGGCGGTTTGGGCTGTTCCCCGTTCGCTCGCCACTACTGGGGGAATATTTTCTTTTCCTCCAGGTACTTAGATGTTTCAGTTCCCTGGGTACCCCTCCACCAGCCTATGTGTTCAGCTGGGGATGTTGCGGGTTCGCCGCAACGAGTTTCCTCATTCGGAGATCCCCGGATCGACGCCTGTACACGGCTCCCCGAGGCTTATCGCAGTGTCCCACGTCCTTCATCGGCATTTGGCGCCAAGGCATTCACCGAAAGCCCTTAGTAGCTTCTCCACGTGATGCGGAGAATTTATTACTCTTCGGCCTACAAATATTTCTTGCTTTAGATATTTGAGGATTATTCAGTCAGTTACTATTCAGTTTTTAAGGTACAAATTCACCGGTTGACCGGTGAGCGATGCACTCGAAATTTTCAAGGGCATCGGTCACCCTTCAACATATTCAATTTTCACAACGTACCGCCTTAGCGGTAGAGACAACTCGACCCGGCACGCACCGCCGGGTCGGTATTCGACCTTCTAGAATTGCGGTGCATTCTTGAATTTTACGTTTGCCTGTCGCTTAACAAATTTTTCTTTTCTCCAATCATTCGATGAACTCAGTGGAGATGGCGGGATTTGAACCCGCGACCTTCGCCTTGCAAAGGCGCTGCTCTCCCACTGAGCTACATCCCCAATACACACATTGGGTCGAGTGGGCTTGACAGGATTCGAACCTGTGACCCCTGCGTTATCAGCACAGTGCTCTAACCAACTGAGCTACAAGCCCGTTGGACCTTAACAACTAAACAGTGACAGGAAACTTCTCCTCTGCGTCCAGCGCCTCATCACCGTAAGGCACATAGAAAATGAGTAGAGCAGCTCTCTCGTGAGGGAAAGCGCTCAAGAACTCTAGAAAGGAGGTGATCCAGGCGCACCTTCCGGTACACCTACCTTGTTACGACTTCGTCCCAGTCACCAGCCCCACCTTCGACGGCGCCCTCCTTGCGGTTAGGCTACCGGCTTCAGGTGTTACCAGCTCCCATGACGTGACGGGCGGTGTGTACAAGGCCCGAGAACGTATTCAACGCACTATAGCTGACGCGCGTTTACTAGCAACTCCGGCTTCATGCAGGCGAGTTGCAGCCTGCAATCTGAACTGAGGTCGGCTTTAGGGGATTGGCTCCACCTCGCGGCTTGGCAACCCATTGTACCGACCATTGTAGCGTGTGTGTAGCCCTGGACATAAAGGCCATGCTGACTTGACGTCATCCCCACCTTCCTCCGGCTTAAGACCGGCGGTCCCGCGTGACACTTGTAACACGCGGCAAGGGTTGCGCTCGTTAGCGGACTTAACCGAACATCTCACGACACGAGCTGACGACAGCCATGCAACACCTGTGCAAGCTCCCTTGCGGGTCGGTCACCTTTCAGATTCCTACCACTTGCATGTCAAGCCCAGGTAAGGTTCTTCGTGTAGCATCGAATTAAACCACACGCTCCGCTGCTTGTGCGGGCCCCCGTCAATTCCTTTGAGTTTTAACCTTGCGGCCGTAGTCCCCAGGCGGTGAACTTATCGCGTTAGCTACGGCACTGATGGTGTTTAAGCCACCAACGCCAAGTTCACATCGTTTACGGCTAGGATTACCGGGGTCTCTAATCCCGTTTACTACCCTAGCTTTCGCGTCTGAGCGTCAGAAACAGACCAGAAGACCGCCTTCGCCACTGGTGTTCCTCCCGATATCTACGCATTTCACCACTACACCGGGAATTCCATCTTCCTCTTCTGTTCTCTAGTTCGGTAGTATTGGACGACCTCTCCCAGTTGAGCCGGGAGCTTTCACGCCCAACTTACCGAACCGCCTGCACGCGCTTTACGCCCAGTGAATCCGGATAACGCTCGCCTCCTACGTGTTACCGCGGCTGCTGGCACGTAGTTAGCCGAGACTTATTCCTGCGATACTGTCCTTTCTCATCTCGCAGAAAAGCGCTTTACGATCCGAAGACCTTCATCGCGCACGCGGCGTTGCTGCTTCAGGCTTTCGCCCATTGAGCAATATTCCCTACTGCTGCCACCCGTAGGTGTATGGACCGTGTTTCAGTTCCATTGTGGGGGGCCACCCTCTCAGGTCCCCTACCCGTCGTAGCCTTGGTAGGCCGTTACCCTACCAACTAGCTGATGGGACGCAGGCCCCTCCCAAAGCGCCTCGCGGCTTTAGTCATCGGCTTCTAAACCCGATGACCACATGCGGTATTAGCAATCCTTTCGGACTGTTATCCCACACTTTGGGGCAGGTCACCAACGCGTTACTCACCCGTTCGCCACTAGGATACCTTCGTATTGCTACAAAAGCACCTCGTTCGACTTGCATGTATTAGGCACGCCGCCAGCGTTCATCCTGAGCCAGGATCAAACTCTCCGCAAAAATTTTCACTCTTGCGAGTGTAGTTTACGGATTTTTTACTGGATCGACAGAGTTGTTGCTTCCTATCACTGTTCAGTTGTTAAGGTTCTGGTAGCAAAGCGCACGGATTTTACCCGCACTGCTTTAGCCTGTCAAGGCATTACAGACAAAAACACCGATGTCTTTTTACTCTCAACATCGGCTCGTCAGACTGCCAAACCAACAGGCTTGTGTCTCTGACTAGAGACGGCTATTTGGTTTTCAATGATCTGTCAGGGGGACGAGATCGTTATAACTTACTGGCGAACGTTGATTATATGCTTTTCTCGATCTTTGTCAATAGATCTTCAGGCAATTAAACCTTAAAATTTTATCCAGCCGAAGATATATGTCTCAATGAACGCAACTGCATGCCTTACTCCATCTTCCTTCGGTTCGCATCCTTTGACCGAAATCCCAGGTGCGCTTGCAAAGGGCGCTTGCCTGCGCATCAGCAATTGCCTGTGGGAACTTCTCAATCCAAAGTTTCTTCACAAGAATTGGCTTGGGACCCATCTCTACTGTATGAACTCGCCTGCTTCAAAACAGTTGGTCTGCTATAAACGGGATATTAGGGTGTTTCCAAATGAAACACAAACGGGAGGCTCACCGGTAGCCAGGGAATTCTTTTATGCGCTTGGGAGGTAATATGAAGCGTCTTTATCGAAAAAGAAATATCCATGACGTCAACACTTGGCATCTCGTCGTTTAAGGGTGGGAGAAGGCTTGGGCTCCACACACAGGATCGAGGTCGGAGGGCGAAGCGGGTCTTTGTCAAATGGGAAATACAGCCTTGGTTTGGGAAGTTTTTCTCAGCGGCGTATTTGCTCAAATCCCCAAAATGGTTGATGATCACTTTGAGATTTGTTTGGCAACGACATGTGTCAGACGGTTTAACGTATGCACTTTCAAATCGGGCAAGGTGATGTTGGGATAGTCGCCCGTGGGTGCAAACATGGGAAAGGTTTGGATGTGAATGTTGGGGATTGCAATAAAACAAGGAATAATGTGTGCATTATAATTTCAAATCACAAACGCCCTCCCGTAAACATATGAAACAAGATCAACAAATCAATAATGGTCGTCAAAAAGGTATTACTTCGCCCTTTTTTGCCTTTTCAGGAAGGGATTTTGGAATGGCGCTTGCGGTCATTCTAGGAGTTCTTTGTATTGAAGCGATGTATGTTTTTTTGATTTCTGCAGGCACGTGGCACAATTGGATTACAACCACTTCGTATTATGATGAACTCGCCAAATCTTTTGCGGGTGGCAAACTTTGGATAGAGGAAAAACCCGATCCGGCGCTGCTGGCGCTGCCAAACCCCTACGACCCGAAAGCACGAAGCGGCATTCCTTATCCACAGGATGTTTCTTTATACAAGGGCAGGTTTTATCTTTACTTCGGACCGGTGCCGGCATTGATACTGCTGTTCTTCAAACCTTTTGTCGCAGGAAGCATTGGTGATCAATACCTGGTTTTTGGTTTTATGACCGGTATATTGCTTCTTCAGGTCGTGTTGATTGTCAGTGTATGGCGGCGTTTTTTATTCGATGTTCCGTTCTGGCTGCTTTTGCCAGGCATTCTTGTATCGGGATTAATCAGCCCCTTTGGGTGGACCTTAAGCCTTGCAAGTGTTTATAATGCCGCAATTTTGAGCGGACAGTTTTTCTTCCTCGCCGGCTTGTGCTTTGCCTTTAGCGCTTTGAAACAAGCGCAAATTTCAAAGGGGAAACTTGTTCTGGCTGGGCTTTTCTGGGTTTGCGCAATTGGTTCAAGAATGACACAGGTTATGCCTGTAGGTTTGATGTTGATTCTGATCATTATTTGGCTCTTGCGCGGTCAGGGAACAAAATCTTTACATTCGAATCCATACCCAGCGATTGTTTTCCTGGGTATTCCTCTGCTGGTCGGTGCTCTTGGGCTGGGATGGTACAACTGGGCACGTTTCAATTCGATTTTCGAATCTGGAATCACTTATCAACTTGCAGGAGTCGATCTGCAAAAACATCAACAGGAGTTGTTTTCATATCGTTATATTGGCAATAATTTTTTCAATTATTTTTTAATCAAACCGAGTATCAACAAAAAGTTTCCCTTCCTCGGACCTGTAAAAGGCATTGACGAACCCATAATTAAGTTCGTTGACTTTCCGGATATTTATTTTTCACAGGAAACTGCGGGGCTGCTTTATATCGCTCCTTTTATTTTATTCTCCGTTATTCCCATAATCTACGCATTCAGAAACTTTCGGGGGGAATTGAAAGAAGGTGAACGCTGTTATAACTGGGTTGTTATCAGTTTATTCGGATCGTTTTTTTCGAGTCTTTTATTCTTTTTATCCTTTTTCTGGGCAGGGGTTCGTTATCTGGCTGATTTTATGCCGGCTCTCGTCATGCTGAGCGTCTTTGGCTTTTTGCAGTCCTATCGGTATGCAGGTAAGTCCTTGATCCTGCGATGGCTGGTGGTGACCATCGGTCTCGCCCTGATTGCGATCACCATTGTAAACAGTAACTTGATTGCGTTGTCCATCAGCTCGGCAAAGTATAGAGAGTTCAATCCAGAATTGTGGCGACAATTGACAAAGTTCTTCAACAATCTTCGTTGAGCAAGAACATAGTCTTAAACAAAAAACGTCCGTTAGGGACGTTTTTTGTTGATCACATTTCTTGTCTTCCAGACAGCGCTCGCAATAACGTATTTTGGTCCGCATATTCCAGATCGCCCCCCATCGGAAGACCGCGAGCCAGGCGCGTCACGCGCACCCCCAGCGGCTCCAACTGTTGACGCAGGTACAACGCCGTCGCATCCCCTTCCATGCTGGGATTGGTCGCAAGGATGACCTCCCGCACCTCCCCATTCGCAACACGCGCCAACAACTGCTTGATTTTCAGATCGTCAGGACCAATACCGTCAATCGGAGATAGCACTCCCTGCAAGACGTGATACTTGCCCTGAAACCCGCCCGTCCGTTCCAACGCCAGCACATCCAGCGCTTCCTCTACAACACAGATAACGCTTCCGTCCCGCCGTGTGGACTCGCAAATTTCACAGCGTTCGCGCCCCGCTTCGGTGATATTGAAACATTCCTGGCAAAATGCCGTGTTCTTTTTGAGATTCGCCAGGGCGAGCGCCAAATCATCCGCAACATCATCGCTTGCGCGCAAAAGATAAAACGCCAGCCGCGAAGCGGACTTGGGACCAATGCCCGGGAGCCGTTCGAGGGCGTTGATTAATGACTGTATAGATTCGGGTAATAACATAAGGTTTGAAAGGTAGCAGGTTGGCGAGTTTGAACGTTCAAACTTGCCAACCTGTCAACTTGAAAACTAGAACGGAAGCCCGCCCGCCAGCGGACCCATCAATTTCTGCTGGAGTTCACGCGACTGGTCGAGCGCCATATTCACGGCAGATAAAACGAGGTCCTGCAGCATTTCGGCGTCCATGTCCTTCAGGAGTTCGGGGTTGATCTCAACAGACTTGCAGACCTGATCGCCCGTCATCACGACTTTGATCGCACCACCGCCTGCCGTTACAGTGACCGTTTCCACGGCAAGTTTCGCCTGCGCCTCTTCCATCTGTTGTTGCAGGCGTTGCAATTGCTGCATCATCCCCGCCTGCCCGCCGCCCATTTGCGGTCCTTTATTGAATCCTTTAGCCATAAGTATGTCTCCAAGTTCAGACGTTGACCTGCTCTATAAGATACGCACTATTCTGTGTCTGATCGAATAAGCGCTGTGTAATGATAGTGATTTCTCATTGCATTTCTTGACGAAATCTCTTTCTTAACCTTTTCACGATTAATAGCTTTATCAAGCACATCAGTCCCAACGCCAATAGCTGCACCGCCTAGAATTCCAGCAAGTAAGCCTGGAAAAATCAGTGTTGTTAGTGCTCCCCCCAAAATACCAATTAAAAATGTTTTGGGTGCTCCTTGTATTAGTGAGGGTGTCGCGTTTTCTTGCAACTTATTATATCCTTCATCCATTATGTTCTTAAATTCTTTTTCATCTTTTGTAGCCAGTGCAGTTGCAAAATTATCTCTCCATCTAATAAAAGTTTCATCATTTAACCTTATATCAACAAAGTCTTTATTACTTAATTTCTCGGTATTTATACGAATATCTTCTCGAAACATCACATTACCTAAATTCAGAGAGTTTTTCTTTCCCCAATAATCCCATATCGCTTGATGCAATTCGAGTTGATTTTGGGTATCCACAAATTCATCCGAATCTATTCGATATGTCAATGCAATGTAGGCAAGAATACGGGACACTTGTAAACCCAAATCATCTCTTCGAACCGAGGATTGATTTTGAACTATTTCCCTTACATGGTTAATGACATCTGGAATTACATACTCATTAGTATCTTCATTTATCTGAGAAAGTTCATAAGCTTGTTTGTCCGAGCAAACAACTAGTATATTTTTGTCAACAAGTTCCTTATTACTGATAAGAAAATCTATATAGTTTTTATACTTTTGACTATGAGTATAGTTTTCTGCGTTTTCCGAAAGCACGGAAAGAATATAGTGAAGTTGATCCGTAATTGCTACTTGATGATTAAGCAGGAGAAGATTGCGCAAATTTTCAACTTTTCGGTTTACAGTTATGCCTTCTGAATAATCAAAAACATCGCCCCCAATACTACTCGCACTACTGGTCATCTCATGCCAAACAAAAGGTCTACTATAAGACTCTTTTCGCTCTGGAATAAGAAAATCCCCATGTTTTTTTAGATATTCTTCAAAGTACTCGAATAAATCATTCGCCTTTTTAGTGTTAATATTTACAAACAATTCCCTATTTTCAGGCAATAACGGTTCACCATCAAAAAAGCTTTCAAGAACTTTTATAAGAGTAGTTTGCTTAGATAGAGTTTTCATGAAATACCTCGCAATCGTATGGCTGTATATTACTGGATTTCATAATCTCGTCAACTAATCCTGCATATCCACGATCTCACCGCCGTGTTGGATGGCGGTTGCGACCATGCCATCTTGCGCCACGTTCGGCGGGATTTTACCTTTGGCATTTGTCACTACACAACGCACAGCCACGTCCACGCCAAAGTGATCCTTAATCAACTTTTGAATCGCTTCGATCTGGTCGGGCTTGTCGAGTTTCGAGACCAGCACATCGCTCGCCAAGCCCAGAATCAGCGTGCTGCCCTGCACGTCAATCATGCGCACCGAGTTCATCAACGCCGAAAGATTCGCCTGTGACTTCGGCAGCGCAGCCGACATCGGCTTCCAGGCTTTGATGACATCGCCCGCGCTGAGAACGGCTTTTTCCACAGGACGCGGCGCTTCGGACTCCGCCTGAGGCTGAGTCTCCGTTTTGGGAGTTGTAGCAGGCTGAGGCTTGGTCTGACGCGGCGCGGCGCCCCCCCCTTGCGTTCCCCCCAACATTGAGGGGGAATGAGGGGGGGTATCATCCAGCACTTCCGCCAGCGCAAGTTCCAAACTCAAAGACGGCTGCCAGCCGCCGCGCAAATCCGTCGCGGCGTTGTTGAAGGCTTTCATCATCCGCAACACATCGCTGGTTGAAAAGGATTTCGCGTGCGCCTGCATCTGCTTTTTGACATCCGTTGTGGCTTCGACCTGATCGCCGTTTCCCATTTGAATCAGCATGAGACCGCGCAGATACTCGACGATCTGCCGCGCCAGCGCGCGCGGATCGGCACCCGCATCGAGCGCTTTGTGAATGGTCTCCAGCCCGCGGGCAGGATCGTGTTCGTTGATGGAGGTGACGACATCCAGCACGGTTTGACTGGTGGCAGTGCCAAGTACGGTTTGCGCGAGGGCAAGCGTAATGCGGTCACCCGTAGATGAAAGCTGGTCGAGCAGTGAAATGGCATCGCGCATGCCGCCCGCAGACTGACGCGCAATTTGAATGAGGGCGTCATCATCTGCCTGAAGGTTTTCAGCCTGGACGATTCTTTTGAGGTTGGCGACGATCTCCCCCACCGGCAGGCGGCGAAACTCGTGACGCTGACAGCGCGAAAGCACGGTGGCGGGAATTTTATGAATCTCGGTTGTGGCTAACACAAAGATGGCATGCGGCGGCGGCTCTTCGAGCGTTTTGAGCAGCGCGTTGAACGCCGCCGTCGAAAGCATGTGCACTTCGTCAATGATGTAGATTTTGTACCTGCCCTGCGAGGGCGAGAAGTTGATTTTGTCGCGCAGGTCGCGCACATCGTCCACCGACGTGTTAGAAGCGGCGTCAATTTCGATGAGGTCGAGAAAGCGGTTTTCGTTGACGGCTTTGCAGTTTTCACATTCGTTGCATGGACGTTTTGCCGCATCGGGATGGGTGCAATTGACCGCTTTCGCCAGCAGACGCGCCAGCGTGGTCTTGCCCGTTCCGCGCGAACCCGCGAAGAGATAGGCATGCGCAACGCGGTCCGCCGCGATGGCATTCTTGAGCGTGGTGACGACGTGGTCCTGCCCCATCACGGCATCCCAGGATTGAGGTCGGTACTTACGGTAAAGGGCTTGGGTCATAATCTGTTGGTAATGGAGGGCAGACGGTTGGCGGCAAGTTGTTATTACAAACAACTATCAATAACCAATCATCTTTCTGAATTCAAGGCACCGTATACACCGCGCGGACATTTCCAGCAGGGTCAACGAGTTGGGCTTCCTCGCCCGATTCCCAAACGGGGTTATTCAAACCCCAGTATAAGTCAATTACAGTATTCGTTCCAGAAATAGTATGGATTTGCACCGCGCCGTTCGGGTTGAGCGTGAGGTTCGGGAAGATGAAAACGTTGCGTCTGGCGTCTCGCAACTGCCAGCCAGCCAGGTTGATAGGCTCTGTCCCTGCATTGCGGACGACCACCCACTCGGCATCCAGCGTCCCTGCGCCCACAATGCTGACGATCTCCACGGGGATATCCACGCTGGGGTCAAAAGACGACGCTGCGGGCGCACTGCTTTGGCTGCCAGAAGGCAGGGCGGGTTGAACGGAAGACAGGCTCGTCGAGCGATAGTTGCGGTCGTACCAGAACAGAATCCCGCCCGTCACACAGGCTGAGACAAATACGTTCAAGAGCAGGTACAGGATGAGTTTGCGGCGATCCATCGCGGTTGAATAATAGCACAGAACAATCTCGTTTGAAATTAAAAAATCCCCCGCCTTGATGGATGCAGACTCACCGACTCATCGCAAGCGCCACCCAGTCTCCCATCTGCCTGCGTTCGCTTCGCTTCAGACCCTTCGCCTGCCCCGCCTCAATGACACTTTCCTCCTGCTCTTGCAGAATCCCGCTCAGGATGAGCGCGCCGCCCTCTTCAACCAACTCTGCCAGCCCCGCATCGAACAGGCGGACAATGACCGGCGCAAGGATATTTGCCACCACCAGCGGCGCAGACTTGAACGCAAACTTTCCAGCGAGAATGTCTTGCACCGAACCTACCCCCAGCATCAACCCCTCGCCCACGCCGTTGGCTTCCGCGTTTTCGCGCGAATTCTTCACCGACTCTTCGTCAATATCCACGCCCAATGCTTTTTCGGCGCCAAGTTTCAACGCCGCAATGGAGAGAATGCCCGAACCGCAGCCCACATCAATGACCTTCGTCGGTTGACTTTCCACAAAAGCAGCCTCCATCAACTCAAGACACAACTGAGTCGTCGGGTGCGTGCCGGTACCAAACGCCATGCCGGGGTCAATTTTGATGGCAATGCGATTCGGGTCGGGCGAATCCATCCACGCCGGGAGGATGAGCAGCCGCCTTCCGATGGGAATCGGCTTATAGTGCTGTTTCCAGGCTTCCATCCAGTTTTGATCCGCAATGTGGCGGTAGGTTGGGGCAGGCAGCGGGCGGATCATCCCCAGATAAAAAAGAGACTCTTCCAGTTTCTGGCGTGTCTCTTCCAACTGGTCGTTCACTTCCAGATACGCCCGCACCGTGATAGGACCCACCGGCGTACCGGCGTCTTCGGCGTCGTTGTAGGTTACGCCCTGTTCGGTCATCACGCCGTTAGGGGCAAAACGCGCCAGTACATCTGCCACCGCTTCGGCGAGTTCACCGTCCACCGTCAGAGAGACTTCAAGCCAATTCATGTTCCACCTTTTCGTAAATTTGTTCAATCAGTTCAACATCCAGCGGGCGCACCTTGGGAAGGCTGCCAGCCCGAAAGTAACCAAACGCCGAGACTTCGTCGCTGGGTCGAAACTCGCCATCCACAATACGACAGAGATAATACAGCCCGACGCGGTCGGGCACCCAGGTTTTGACAAAGAGCAATTTTTCGATTTCAATTTCCCAACCCGTCTCTTCCCAGACCTCGCGCCGAACCCCCTCCTCAGGAGTCTCGCCATATTCCAGGCTTCCGCCCGGCAACCCCCAGGGATGTTCGCGCTGATAGGTCAGTTTGACAAGCAGGATACCGCCGTTGTGGTCGAAGACAACTGCCGCAGCAAAGACCTGAAACAACGGACGGATCAGGCGGGAGGCAACAGCCTGTAGCCAGCCGGGAAACCACCGCCAGATTTTTAGAAGGAGGATTTTTGCCATTAAAGGTTTAGAGTGGAGAAACGTCGAATGAGCAGGATTCAGGAGTCGGCGGAGGAAGAAGCGTATTCCATCTCTGCCGGAGCAGGCAGGCACAAGTCGCAGTACATGGCATTCAGACAATCCGCACATTCCAACTGCAGGGTAGCATGGGCAATGTTATAGCGGCGGGCAACCATCTCACTGATCTGGCGCTGAATCCCCGCCCCTTCACTGATGGACAGGTCGGCGGTGAGGACATGGGCAGACATGGTGCGCAGGTTCTGAGTGATACTCCAGACGTGCAGGTCATGAACGCCCAACACACCTTCGATTTCGAGCATGTCCTCGATGAGTTTTGCCGAGTTAATGTCGCGCGGCTTGGCTTCGAGCAGGATGTCCAGGGCTTCGCGCAGGATGCCCCAGGCGTTGTAGAGGATGAGAACGCCAATCAGCACACTGACGAACGGGTCGAGCCAGTTGGCTCCTGTAAAGTAGATGACAACGCCCGCAATGACCGCGCCAATGGTGGAGAACACGTCACCCATCAGGTGGACGAACGCCGAACGCAGGTTGAGGTCGGTGTCGCTTCCCTTGTGGACGAGCATGGCAGTGACAATATTGACGAGGACAGCAATCAGCCCAACGCCGACAAGAATCCCCGACTGCACTTCGGGCGGGGAGACGAAACGCCGCCAGGCTTCCCAGAAAATGCCCAGCGAGATAACAACAAGGGTCGTGGAGTTGATGAGGGCAACCAGAATGCCCACGCGATGATAGCCGTAGGTCTTGCGTTCGTTGGCAGGACGCGCCGTGATGCGGACGGCAAACCAGCTGAGAGCGAGGGCAATGACGTCGGTCAGGTTGTGCGCCGCATCGGTCAGCAGGGCAAGGCTGTTGGCGAAAATCCCCGCCACGGCTTCAATGAGAACAAAGCCAAGCGTGAGCACAAGCGAAAGACTCAGCCGTCGGGTGGATTGCTGCGCGGCTTCGCGCAAGTGAGAGTGAGGGTGAGAGTGGGTCATGGATTGGGTTTACCGCCGGGCACACGGCAGTCTTGCCTGTGCCGTCTTGGTCAATCTCCTTTCATCCGTGGTTTACATGGTCGAGACCCAGAGAATAGAGTTCTGCCACATGATTGTCATCGAGAGCATAAAAAACCTGACGCCCCTCTTTCCGGCTGCGCACCAGCCGCATCTGCCGCAGCCCGCGCAGTTGATGCGAGACCGCCGATTCGGTCGTGCCGAGTTGAGCGGCAATCTGCCCCACGTTCCTTTCACCATCCAACAAGACGTAAATGATGCGCAGGCGGGTGGGGTCGCTGAGAGCGCTGAACAGTTCGGCAAGGTGAGTAAAGGTGGAATCGTAATGCGACATGATAAATATATGAATAATTGCTCAAGCATTCATAATTATAAAACCAATCAACGAAAGCCGTCAACTGCAAACAGGGTAAAATGTGTTGCATGTCCAGCCTCCTCGTCATCGGTTCGCTCAACGCCGATCTCGTCGTGCGCGCGCCGCGCTTCCCTCAGCCCGGCGAAACCATCAGCGGCGAAGACCTGCAAGTCCTGCCTGGCGGCAAGGGCGCCAATCAGGCGGTCGCCGCGGCAAGGCTGGGGGCGCAAGTTACAATGCTGGGGCGCGTGGGGCGCGACAACTTCGGCGATTTCCTCCTTCAAACCCTCCAATCCAACCATGTAGATTCCTCTCTCGTCCAGCGTGATGACGCTTCCACCGGCTCCGCCATCATCATGGTGGATGCGGATGGGCAAAACAGCATCGTCCTCTCGCCGGGCGCCAACGGCAAAGTGTCCGCTGCGGATGTGGAACGCGCTTCTTTTTGGACCTTTGACCTGCTCCTGCTTCAATTAGAGATACCCACCCCGACAGTGTTACGCGCCGCTCAACTTGCCCGTCAGAATGGCGTGCGCGTTCTGCTCAACCCGGCGCCTGCCCGTCCCCTCCCCGGCGAATTGATTGCCCTCGCCGATTTCCTCATCCCCAACGAGACCGAACTCAGCCTGCTGACCGGCATGGAAGTGCGCGACACCCTCTCTGCAGAGGCGGCAGCGAAGAAGTTGCTGGAGCGCGGGGCGCAAAATATAATCGTCACGCTGGGGAGCAAGGGTGCGTTGATTGTTGACAGGTATACAACAAGTACACACGTAAACACGTTCGAAGTGAATGTCGTTGACACCACCGCCGCCGGCGACGCCTTCATCGGCGGGTTTGCGGTCAAGTTACTAGCGCGCAGGAGGGATTCTCTAATCCCGACAAATGCGCAAGAGAGCGCATCCTACGCGAAGCATATCGAGGAAGCCGTCCGTTACGCTTGCGCCTGCGGCGCGCTGGCTTGCACAAAATTCGGCGCACAGCCCTCCCTGCCGAACAGATTGGAAGTGGAAGAGTTTCTAGCCCGTCACTAACATTACAGCGCAAAGTCAAGCAAATGGGTCAGGTCGCCCCTGAACGAATATCGCGCCGCCACGCAGCGCAAGTCTCTGACTTGCGCAGACACAATCACCCTGATTCAAGTATTCGCGGACGGTCTGCCGGCAAAAAATCAACCTTGCACTGTAATACTACAAATCATCTCAAAAATATCACCCTGAGCCATTGCCAGCGGATACATCCGCCGGCTGCGCCCACAAAGTCGGCTAAAACCGACTGCCAGCCCGCTTCAGCGGGCTTAGGGGGGATCAGCCCGACGATTGATCGTCGGGCGGTGGGGCGGAAAATGAAACTGTCAGGTGGTCAGGTATTTTTGAGACAAGTTCTAACATATCAGAAACCAATGACAAACCTTATGCCCAAACGAATCCTCCTAGACACTGACCCCGGTATTGACGACGCCCTCGCCATCCTTTTAGCGCTTGCCTCACCTGAACTCTCGCTGGAAGGCGTGAGCGTGGTGCATGGTAACTGCTCACTCGAACAGGCAACCCGAAACGGTTTGTCCATTCTGGAACTGGCAGGGGCGGGACACATCCCGCTGGCGAGGGGATGCGAACTGCCGCTGGTGCAGCCATCGCTGCTGGCGGCGGAGACGCACGGAGATACAGGCTTGGGCTACGCGTCGCTTCCAGAACCACGCACCCAGCCCATCGGTCTGCATGGAAGCGATTTTCTGATCGAGAAGGTTTTGTCCAATCCGGGGGAAATCACACTGGTGGCAATCGGACCGCTGACGAACGTCGCGCTGGCGATCCGCAAGGAGCCGAAGTTTGCGAAGTCGCTCAAGGAAATCATCATCATGGGCGGGGCAATCCGCCATGAGGGCAATGTGACGGCGCTTGCCGAGTTCAACACGTATGTTGACCCGCACGCCACGCACATTGTTTTTCACGCTGGCATTCCC
>Ga0272446_1001208_pt1 | contig 38300 bp, 32 predicted proteins | sample YNPCB0061_FD_194587 | JGI IMG/M metagenome (GOLD analysis project Ga0272446, IMG submission 194587) | Hot spring microbial mat communities from Yellowstone National Park, WY, United States - YNP-CB-006-1 | ecosystem: Environmental > Aquatic > Thermal springs > Hot (42-90C) > Sediment | place...
CCGCCAAGGGCAGGATATTGGCGCTTGGTCGATCCTGCGTCGCTTTGAACAATGGCGCCAGCCAGAAAATTGGATTATTTTAGGCTTTACCGATTCGCTGGTGCGGGTTTTTTCCAACAACTGGCTACCACTGGTGAGCTTGCGGCGGCTAGGACTGTGGGGGCTGCGACGCATTTCGCCGGTCCGGCAACTGGCCTTACAGTTGATGACGGGGCTGAGTGGCCGACAACCGATCGTCGCCACGGCCGAGCCGCTCGATCCATCGTGCGGGTAGTTTTTGGCCCACCACCTGTCAACCAATTCAGAGGCTGCTGGGAGCGGGACTGATTCGAACTCAATCAAGAAACCCTGACTTCTCAGCGATCGCATGAGTCGATCCCGATCCTGAGGAAATTACTGCGAAATATGAGGAACTGTCTGCAAATTCAACGCTGGGGTGAATTACTGTCTCAAATCTTGCCACTGGGCTAAAGGGAACTATGTTGTCATCAACGATGGAGTATAGTTCAATATAGGCCCAGACCTTCCGCATGATGAAGTAGAGGTGATAAGGATGTCACTTTTTCTCGGCCTACTTGTTGCCATTCTGTTATTCGCTTCAGCAACTGGTTTTGCGATCGCTCTGACCCATGCAACCTGGTTAATACTCCTACTCCTGCTGCTGATTTTGACTGCGACCCAATTACTACTCAGTCGAGTCCAGGGACAACTTCAAAGTGAGAACCGGCCAAACATCTTTTTGATTCCGCCCAAACCCAGTTCTCAGCCAGTGTCCCCCCCTGCTCCAGAGTTACAGCCGTTGACCTATCGGGGAGCTAGTTATGCCGGGTCAGGGGTGCCTGCCGCAGCCTCGATTGAGCCCGAACAGCAAATGGCGATCGCTGGCAAATATCGGGGTGTGATGTGGACCTCTGCGATCAGAATGACTTCCACCCCCTCACGATTACTGTCCTTGATGAAGTATCGGGGCTCCCGCATCACTGGCTGATTGATGCCTGCACATGCAACAGTGGATTAGGGAATAACCATTGCCTGCAGCCCCAGTTCTCCCCGATATAGCAATCCTAAATGACTCGTGAACGACTGGATGGTGAAAGGGCTTTGTGAGCAGGATTTCCTGCGGAAACCTGGCACAATCCTGATCGGATCGCTATGGTTGGTTCTAGCCCTGCAGTGAATCAGCAAAAGTGGCCCCTCAATCAGGTTGCTGTTCTCCTGTGGGCAGAGCGTTTGATCATGGCAGGAACGCGAGGGAATAAAAAAGGCAGGTTGAAGACCTGCCTGAACTTGGAGATAAGCAATCGAAATTAGCGATCCACCGACCCCATAATGACGTCGATGCTGCCCAGAATGGCCACAATGTCGGCCACTTTCATACCCTTGAGTAAATGGGGCAACACCTGCAGATTATTAAAATCTGCCGGCCGCACCTTAAATCGCCAGGGGAAAACCGTGTCGTTGCCAATGATGTAGACGCCCAGTTCGCCCTTGCCACTTTCCAGGCGGACATAGTGTTCACCCGCTGGAATCTTCCAGGTGGGAGCCAGCTTCTTACCCAAATATTGGTAGTCAAATTCATCCCACTTTGACTTGGGCCCCTCTGCCAGCCGCAGCGCTTCCAGATTCTCGTAGGGACCGCCGGGCAGACCTTTCAGCGCTTGTCGGATGATCTTGACCGACTCCCGCATCTCCGTCATGCGGACCCGATAGCGAGCCAGAGCATCGCCTTCGCTAGCCCAGGCGACTTCCCAATCAAAGTCGTCATAGCACTCATAGTGATCGACCTTACGCAGATCCCACTTGACGCCGGAACCACGCAGCATTGGTCCCGACAGGCCCCAGTTGATCGCCTCTTCCCGGCTGATGGTGCCGATCCCTTCTACCCGCCGCCGGAAGATGGGGTTATCGGTTACCAGGCGTTCGTACTCATCTACCTTGGGCAGAAAATATTCACAGAAGTCAGCGCACTTGTCTACCCAGCCATAGGGAAGGTCGGCAGCAACACCACCAATGCGCCAATAGTTGTTATTGACCATCCGGTAGCCGGTGGCAGCTTCCCACAGGTCATAGATCATTTCCCGTTCCCGGAACTGATAGAAGAAGGGTGTCTGGGCTCCTACGTCTGCCAGGAACGGACCAAACCAGAGCAGGTGATTGGCGATCCGATTCAGCTCCAGCATGATCACCCGGATGTAGCTAGCTCGCTTGGGAACAGGAATGCCTGCCAGTTTCTCGGGTGCGTTGACCGTGATGGCTTCATTAAACATGCCAGCCGCGTAGTCCCACCGACTGACATAGGGGACAAACATAACATTGGTGCGGCTTTCAGCGATTTTTTCCATGCCCCGGTGCAGATAGCCGATGACTGGTTCGCAGTCAATCACATTTTCTCCATCCAGGGTCACGATTAACCGCAACACCCCATGCATAGAAGGATGCTGAGGCCCCATGTTGAGAATCATGGGTTCGGTTTTGGTTTCAATCATCGGCATAGGAAACAGTCTCCCCTTGCGATCGCGGTAGCAGGCGGTGAGTTGAAGAGTTTGAAGATTGCCAACCCTGGACTATTGTTACAGGAACATAATGTTATAGGAACAAACTGTCCGCAAGTTGAACATCAACAAACCGCTAATCTGACAGAATCTAACGTTTTGTTGAATCTTCTTCATTATTATAGGGAGCGATCGCCCGTAAGCATCTGAACTCCTGGGAAAGTCACCATCAACCTTAGACAGCAGATGAATAGAGTGAGTTCAATCCATCTGATCGCTGACTGCTATTAGCTAAAAGATTGACCGCTGTACGAGCAGCGACTCTGCAGGAGTTTGGCTGACCGCCGACCGCTAGTGCAGCGTCAACTCTAGAAATTAGGGTTTGTAGTCAGCGCTTCAGCGCTAAAGCGCCGACTACGAGCCAATGGGTTCACCTTAAAATTAGGGCTTGACAGAACACTAGTCAAACAGGCGTTGGATGTGGGTCATATAAGGATTGGCAACTGACCACTGACCGCTGATGGCTGACCACTGACCACTGACCACTGACCCGCTAAGCTAAAGAAAGCAGTATGTCAGGTAATTGGTTTGACCCAACCACCACTCTTATCGTCTGAACAGGCTGAACCTGAGGTCTACCATGTGCCAGTGTTGCGCCGAGAGGTGGTAGAAGGATTGACTGTGCGACCAGGGGGGCTTTACCTGGATGCGACCGTGGGTGGAGGCGGGCACAGCACCCTGATCCTGGCGGCTGGTGGGCAGGTAATGGCCTTGGATCAGGATGACCAGGCGATCGCGGCGGCCCAGTCCCGGCTAGCCGAATGGGGCGATCGGGTCAGCTTCCAACGGATCAACTTTGCCCAGTTTGAGCCGGGAACCCAGCAATTTGACGGCATCCTGGCGGATTTGGGCGTCAGTTCAGCCCAGTTTGATGTGCCGCAACGGGGCTTTAGCTTTCGGCAGGAAGCACCGCTGGATATGCGCATGGATCAGCGCCAGGAGTTAACCGCAGCCAGCGTCATCAACCAGTGGGAAGAAGCCAAACTAGCAAATATTTTCTTTACCTACGGCGAGGAGCGGTTGTCCCGCCGTATTGCCCGCCGCATTGTGGAGCAGCGTCCCTTTCAGACCACGACTGAACTGGCCGAGGTGATTGCCCGTAGCGTTCCAGCGTCCTATCGTTACGGACGAATCCACCCAGCAACGCGGGTATTTCAAGCCCTGCGAATTGTCGTTAATCAGGAATTAGAGGTGTTGGAACACTTCCTCAATCAGGCGCCCCATTGGCTGAAACCCGGTGGCAGAATTGCCCTGATCAGTTTTCACAGCCTGGAGGACCGGATCGTCAAACATCGGCTGAAGGAGTGCGCCTTACTAAAAGTCCTGACCAAAAAGCCCATCAATCCTCAGGAAGACGAGATCACGCAGAACCCTCGGGCGCGATCGGCCAAGCTGCGAATTGCCGAGCGGCTGTCGGTCAAATAGTCAGACATAACCGTAGCCCTGGGCAACGTAGCAGCGGTGAATCAGGCGGTGCGTTGGGCAAAGGTTCAGGGGAATTGCCAGGGTGAGCAACCGAATCACTGGGTCAGGAATTCGACTCGTGGCAATAGGGGATCTTGAACCACGGCAATGCCAGTAAAGCCCCACCGTTCCAGCAAACTGCCAACCTGACCGGCTGCAATGGATTCGACCGCAAATTGAGGAGCCAAGTCGCTGCCGTGGGTGTTGAGATAACTTAAGGCGTCGTAGTGTTCTCGGAACAGCAGTAGATATGCCGGGGAAGTAGTTGGATCGCCCTCTCCAGCATGGGGACGAGCCGTCACATACTTGCCGTCCAGCTTTGAGCGAACCAGATAGTAGACCTGGGAACCAACCATTGAGATGTTTTAGTTGAGGTTTTCCAGTTTGATCCGGGGGTCAGCCGCTTTCAACAACAAATCGGCCAGGAGATTCCCTACGATTAGCATCACAGCCCCCATCATTAAGCTACCCATGACCAGATAAAGGTCCTGGGATTGCATCGCTTGCAGAATCAACCGCCCCAATCCCGGCCAGTTAAAGAAGTATTCGGTGATAAAGGCTCCGCTCAACAAACCAGCAAACTCAAACCCCAGCAGGGTAATCAGGGGGTTAATGGCATTGCGCAGGGCATGGACATAGATCACCTTGTTTTCTGGTAACCCCTTTGCTCGGGCTGTCTGGATGTAGTCCTGACGCAACACATCCAGCAGTTGGCCACGGGTAATTCGCTGTAGGCCAGCAAAACCAGTGATGGTCAGGGCCAAGGTCGGCAAAATCATATGCCAGCCCAGATCCAAAAGTTTGCCCCAAACTGTCATGTCGTCAAAGTTAATGCTGGTGCGATCGCCCACCGGAAACAGCGGAGTCGTGTTCTGGGCCAGGATCAGCAACAGCAGGGCGGTGATGAAACTGGGAAAACCCTGGCCAGTGTAGCTGACCACCTGTAGCACCCGATCGCTCCAGCGGTTTTGATTCACCGCACCAATGATCCCCAACGGAATGGCAACTGCCCAGGTAAGAATCAGCGCTGCGATCGTCAGTTGCAACGTGGCCGGCACCCGTTCCAACAGCAGGGACGAGACCGGCCGATTATAGACAAAACTAGTGCCAAAATTTCCCTGGGTAACCACCTGCCCCAGCCATAGAAAGTACTGTTGCCACCAGGGTTTATCCAGGCCAAATTGGCGACGTAGTTGTTCAATCCGCTCCGGCGAGATCTTCGGGTTTTCCCGGAGAGAGTCCAGATAGTCACCCGGTGCCAGTTGAATAATGACGAAACAGAGAATGGATGCCAAAAACAGCGTCAGCAAAGCCTGCAAGAGCCGCTTGACAATGTAGACAAACGTCTCACTGGTGAAAAACGCCGTCAGAGCATCTACCTTGGATTCAAACTGGCTAGAGACGGAAGGAGCCATAGGTTGGGATTAATATTCCAGCAAGGAGAAAATAGGCACATTCGGCAACTGTTTGCGACCACCCAAATCCACTAACTCAATCACAAACGCGCATCCCACGAGTTTGCCGCCAGCCTGTTCCACCAGTTTAGCGGTTGCACTGGCGGTTCCGCCGGTTGCCAGCAAATCGTCCACGATGACAATCCGACATTCGGGATGAAGCGCATCTTGATGAACCTCCAAACGGTCAATCCCATATTCTAATTCGTACTCAATGGCATGAACCGCGGCTGGTAATTTTCCCGGCTTGCGCACCGGAATAAAGCCCACATCCAGTTTATAAGCCAGCGGGGCGCCAAAAATGAAACCACGGGACTCCATGCCGACAACGTAATCGGGCTCCAGCGCCATGCAAATGTCGGCCAGGGCATCAATGGTGTAGCGAAGCCCATCAGCATCCCGCAGGAGGGTGGTAATATCCCGGAACAAAATCCCTGCTTTAGGAAAGTCAGGAATTTCACGAATCAGCGATTTAATATCCATTGCTTTGCTGCCAATCGGGTTCAGTGAGATGTACACTCCTTGGCTTTATCTCACATCTTGTTCCCTTTGTCAGCTCAAACAGGAATTCAGAATCCAGTCGTCAGGCGGTGGCCAAAATAATGGTTTGGGAATTCTGACTCCTGCCCCAACGAAATGTCCGCTTGACACAGGCAGCTCTAAAACAGCCAGGATACCCAGGGAATAGCCTTTGAGGAGAATGACTAGCTGGCTGAGGCCTGGGGCACCGGGCAAATACATTTTTCTTGCCTCATCCACTGCTGACCTAAGGTGTAGAGGGCAACTAAAACCGGCTGAATTTCCCGTCCCTTAGGGGTCAAGGAATATTCTACATGCGGCGGAATCTCCGCATAGATTTTACGCTCGACCAAACCGTAGGCTTCTAATTCCCTTAACCGAATCATTAGGGTCTTACTGCTGATGCCAGGCAAGCAATCGAGAAACTGATGGGTGCGGCGGCTGCCATTAAAGAGTTCTTGCAAAATTGGGATTGCCCATTTGCTACCAATCAGGTCCAAAATAAACTGAATTGGACAGTTGGTGTCATTGCACGGGCTAATCTTGGCCATGGTAGTTGTGTCAAACCGGTTCTGCTTCTCTATCTTGAAGCTCCAGGGAAATCAATAAAGTGTTCAAGCTGCACATTCTGCAAAGTTTAATTTTCATTTCAGCATTGCCCAACCTCAGGTGGAGACATATTTTTTACTTGGAGTAAGTATCCTGTCATGGCTAAGGGGGGCGGGTGCGAGGGCGTTCTTCCCTTCAGAGGCGCCCCATCAGGGGCAATTTGATTGGGGGGTGGAGTTGCAAAGCCGCACCGATCGCCAATTCTGCCATGCAACAGAGGGTTGACAGCCTGCTAGTGCAGCGTCAACTCTAAAATTAGGGTTTGTAGTCAGTGCTTCAGCGCTAAAGCGCCGACTACGAGCCAATGGGTTCACCTTAAAATTAGGGTTTGACAGAACACTAGTTCTGAGCCGGTAAGCAGTTGGCAATGTTGCGGTGAACCCCGGCGGGCCCATTGGGGATCCAGCCAATGCGTTGGGTATTGGAACGACTGGTGTATTTGATGCGGACCCAACTGCGATCGCCAGAGTCCTGGACTTCCGGCGGCATGCGCGTGATCCGCACAACCGCACCCGCTGCAGGACCATCGGGCTCCAGGCCATCGTAATGGAAGCCGCCGTCGGGGGCGTCCCGTGCCACCAAGCCATGGTCCAGATAACTGTAATCGGGGCCATCGATTGCGGAGGTACGCAGGCGGCGACAGTAAATGGGGTTGGTGTCAATGTCCTCCGGCAAGCTGCCTGATTGCCCCTGGCACACTTGCAACAGGGCTGTTTGCACATAGCCAGCCAGGGGAGTGGTGATTTCGCCAAACGGGCTGCCAGCAGTAGGATTGGTTTTCAGCAGCACCGTCTGCGCCGCTGGCAAAATTTTCAGGGCGGCGGAAGTGGTATCAGCACGGGCAAAAACAGGGGTACTCAGGGTCACAACTCGGCACAGGGGATTGCTGCTAGTGGGCGGCGATGGGGTTTGAGCCAGGGTTGGGGCGGGCAGTATCACCGTCGCGATCGCAGTTAGAACAAGGACTTGGGGGGATAGTTTCCAGCAGTTCATTTTCACAGGTAAGCAGGTGACGGGCGGGCAGACAAAATTTGGCCATCCGGCTGGCAGTGTAGTAGCTCAGGATTGCAGGGCAGAGCCCAACTCTGCCCCAAGGTTGATTTCCAGTCTGACAGTCGGTCAGCCCAGTCAAGGCTGCAACCAGGCTCCTGGCAACCGTTCCTGACTGGGGATTGGCTCACTTAACAGGGTTTCTATTAAGGACATAGCACCAGGTTGCTGGAGGTGGGGGAGGTTTTCAAATCGGTGTTGAAGATCCATCCAGACCCTGAGAAATTAGCGCCCAGCGTTTTGCGCAGATCCAGTTCAACCCAGTCATAGCCATCTGCGCGATAGGATTTGACCACTCCGCCTGTGGTCAGGTTAACCGTAACATTGCGGGGCGGCAGGATCGTGGCGACGTAGTCCCCATTGGCTTTCGGTTGCCGACGCACGTTTACGCCAATCGTGGGTTGAATTAGCCGACGACAGGCTGTGCCGGTGGTGGGTTTGTCCCAGGAGCCGCCACCGCCAGTTATGCCGCACTGCTTCAAGACCGCCGTCTGGACAAAGCCAGCCAGTGGGGCAGTAATTTCTGCAAACTGACTGCCTGAGGGAGGAAGGGCTTTGAGGGTAATTTCAGCATCTTTATTGATAATCCGCAGGGCTTCCGAGATAGTGCTACTGCCTTTGAAGATGGGAGTGTCAATGTTAGCGGCCCGACAGAGGGTAGGGGTCTGGGCGATCGCCACCTGGCGCGGGGCTAGTAAGGCAAGGTTGACCGTGGAGATAGCAATGCCTGCCAGAATGCTGGTCCAGGAGCGAAAATGGCTGATCGTTGACATGGTAGACACTCCTCCGTGCAATAGCGGTAATTTTTCTGCACGCAGATTATGGCACACCCAATTCCAGACAGCCGGGAATCTCAGGAGTTTTTTGTCTTTGCCAAAGTGACCGTGGGGCAGGAATCAGAACTCAGGAATCTAGCCAGCATCTGACGACTGACTCCTGAATTCCCTTGGTGCCAGTGTATTCGGCTGGCATTGGGCCGCCTTAGACAGACTGCTGCTCCAGATAGCGACGGACTCCCTGACTCAGATAGTTCAAATTGGGGCTGATTTTACTGCCCAAAACTTCTTCCACCAGGTGAGCAATGCCGCCGGTCATGAAGGCTGGAAATCCCTGGATCTGGTGCGGGTCAATGATCAGTTCCCCCTGATTTTCGATGAAGGTGATGCCGTTCTCTTCCCAGAAGCGATTTCGTCCAAAGCATTTCACGGCTTCGGTAAAAGCGTGGGTCTGAATCCGCCAGTCCGCCGTAAAGTCGGCCTCATTCCAGGTAATGGATTCGGTCCAGGACAGCATGTCCTCGCTCAAAATCATCCGGGCCGCAGAGGGGATGTCGCCGCCTCCATGCCAATCATTGACACAGGCGATTTTGCCATTTTCCTCTCGTCGGGACTTGACTTCAATGGCCCGGATGTTGGGCATGTAGGGCACCAGATCGACCAGGCGATCGCGAAACGTAGCATAAACCAAGGGAAGGGGAAAAGGAACCTGACTTTTCGCAGAAATTTTCATGGGTCTGCCGCCGTTGAGGGTGTTCTGCCAGGGTAAAACCGACATAACTAATGTATTTCAGCTACTATCGGAGCTCAGATAGGAGCCGATCGGGTATGCCAGTCCGTTGCTTGCTCGTAGGCATAGGCCACCTGAAACACCTGGTCCTCACGCAGAACATTGCCAATGATTTGCAGACCAATCGGCAGCCCCTGGTCATCAAAGCCACAGGGAACGCTAATGCCCGGTAAACCAGCCAGATTAACCGGAATCGTCATCAGGTCAATCAGATACATGCTGAGGGGATCGGTGCTCTTATCTCCCAATTTAAACGCTGTCGTCGGGGCTGTGGGACAGACCAGCACATCCACCTGATCAAAGGCCTGCTCGAAGTCCTGCTTAATCAGGGTGCGAACCTTCTGGGCTTTGAGATAGTAGGCGTCATAGTATCCGGCAGAGAGGGCATAGGTGCCGATCATAATGCGTCGCTTCACCTCCGCCCCAAAGCCCTGAGCCCGAGTGCGGGTGTACATTTCCATCAGGTTATCGGCATCCGGGACACGAGATCCATACTTCACACCGTCATAGCGGGCCAGGTTGGCAGAGGCTTCGGAGGGAGCAATGATGTAGTAGGCGGCGATGCCATAGCGGAAACGGGGACAGGAGATATCCACAATTTCAGCTCCCAGTGTCTTCAACTGGGCGATCGCCTGCTGGACAGCCTTTTCCACTGCTGGTTCCAGTCCGGCACCAAAGGTTTCAGTAATCACCCCCACCTTTTTGCCCTTCAGACTGGGCTGCAAATATTGGGTATAGTCGGGAACTTCCACCTTGAGGCTGGTGGAATCCTTCGGGTCATAACCGGCGATCGCATTCAGCAGAATGGCGGCATCTTCCACACTGCGAGCAAATGGCCCAATCTGATCTAGAGAAGAGGCAAAAGCCACCAGGCCAAAGCGGGAGACCAAGCCATAGGTGGGCTTCAGGCCGACAATGCCGCAGAAGGAAGCTGGTTGGCGGATGGAACCACCCGTATCCGACCCCAGGGCAACGGTGCATTCCCCAGCGGCAACGGCCGCCGCCGAACCGCCGGAAGAACCGCCCGGCACCCGGTTTGGATCCCAGGGATTGGCTGTTTTCTGGAAGGCGGAGGTTTCGGTGGAGCCACCCATGGCAAACTCATCCAGGTTTGTCTTGCCCACCATGACAGCGCCCTGATCCGCCAGCTTTTGGGTGACAGTGGATTCGTAGGGCGGCACAAAATTTTCCAGGATGCGGGAGGCGCAGGTGGTGCGAATTCCCTTGGTGCACAGGTTGTCCTTGATGCCAATGGGAATGCCGGTCAGCAGACCAATGTCCTCGCCAGCGGCAATCTGGGCATCGACCCGACGAGCCTGGGCCAATGCCTGATCTGCCGTTACCAGCAGAAAACTATGCAATTGGGGTTCTAGTGCTTGGATCCGATCCAATGCTTCCTGGGTCAGCTCAACCGCCGACCGTTCTTTGCTGATGAGTTGTTGATGCAGCTCCCGGATGGATGCCATGCCATGACCTCTGTTTGGACCTAACGTTCAAATCTACCGTAAAATCAACGTTGTCTGTACCTTGCAAGCAACTTTCTACTGACTCAGCCTAGTGCAGCGTCAACTCTAGAAATTAGGGTTTGTAGTCAGCGCTTCAGCGCTAAAGCGCCGACTACGAGCCAATGGGTTCACCTTAAAATTAGGGTTTGACAGAACACTAGCTCCAGTTCCGGATCAGTCTTGGTTCAGATAACGGTCTGCTGCAGGACAGGGTAGGATACGAATAGTTAATGGATCTTAACAATGGTAGAACGTCCTATCAAGAAATCGGAGCGCCTGGCAAAAGCGGCGACCGATGCCGAGCAGTCTACAACTCAGCCGTCTGAGCAGTCGGAAGCGCCCAGGTCTGAACATCGTCGCGATTCCCGCGATCGCGATCGCCAGGGCAATCGGAAAGGCAAGGGCAAGCGGGGTCCGCGGGAAGAAGAAAAACCAGCGGTTCCCCTGGCGTTGATGCGGGGCCCTAAACCCACCAAACCCAAGCCAGAACCAGAACCAGAACCCGTTGCAGAAGCGCCGGAGGCGGAAGCGGCAGACACGGAAACCGCGGTCGAACCAGAAGCAACAACAGACACCCCCGCAGAAGAGGATGCTGCTACCCCTGCAGAGGCTTGAGGTAAACCCGGTCGCACCGTTCCGTCTCTACACCAGTGGCTGGCTGGTAGCCGCAACCTTCATAGAGTTGAACTGCTTCGGCCAGAACACTGGCGGTTTCGATCCAGATCTGTTGAAAACCCCGAGCAGCGATCGCCATTTCCAGTTGGCGTAGCAAAAATCGTCCCAAGCCCTGACCCCGCACCTGGGGCAAGAGATACATTTTACGGATTTCGACGGCATTGATTCCCCGTGAGACGGGATAGTAGGCAGACGTGCCCACAATCTGTCCCTGCTGCTCCACCACCCAAAACTCACCCCCCGTTGCCAGATAGGCGTTCTCTACCTGAAGCACATCCCGGTCGGCGCCAGTCGGTTCCCAGCCCAGGCCATACTCCGCCAACACCGAGCGAATTACTTCCGCTGCAAATTGGCGATCGCTGGGTTGCCAGTGTCGAATCCGGTAATCAAGGTAAATCAGTTCCATTCAGTGGCGGCCTAACTATGAATCCGAGGTTCGGGATGCAGAGTAGCCAATAACTGACTTTCGGCGATCGCCAGTTCTGCCAATCGCTGATTCACCACCGACCGTTCAAAATAGGTGTCCGCCAGGGTCCAATAAATCCCATAGTGGCGAGCTTCGGATGCCATCAGTCCCCGGTAGAAACGAGCCAGGTTGGCATCCAGACAATGGCTGGCCAGCAGTCCTAACCGCTCATGGCTGCGGGCTTCAATTAAGGCCGAAACCAGCAACGAGTCCAGCATCCGCTCCGGTTCCTGGGGCCGGATCTGTTTGTTCAGACCCGCTCCATAGGGTGGGGGCGGCAGCGGTCGCAACGGGATGCCCCGCTGTTCCAAAATTTGATTCACCTGCTCAAAATGTTCCAACTCTTCCTGAGCGATCGCCGTCAGGCTCCGCACTAACTGCGTGCTGGAAGGATAGCGAAACATCAGGTTCAGAGCTACCCCAGCCGCTTTTCGCTCACAGTGGGAGTGGTCTAGCAGGATGGTGTCCAGATTGGCCAGAGCTTGCTGGATCCAGTCAGGCGACGTGGGTTGCTGCAAAAATTTGATGGTTGCCGGTAGAGGCGCGATCACAGGCCAGGCTCAAAACTACAATCGTATGGATAGTCTATCAAGTTGTCAGGAGATTCCTGAACACTCCAACGTCAGACTCGCACTCCACCACCATGTTGGAACCCCTTGCCATAATCTTGATGGGCTTGTTTCCAGCCCTGTTTTCTATCTTGCTGATGCGTCGAGCTGAGCGGTCGGCGAGAGAGCGATTGCAGTCCGCCCTCGAACAAGCTGCCTCAAGCTGGCATTCTCCTCCTGTCACACTGTCTGCCCATGCGGAGCACCATTTTAGCGAAGGAATAGGGTACTGTTTGGGAGATGTGACCTGCCGGTTTAATGCCCGTTCAGCCTACCTGCGCTGTGCCGTTAACCCCTACGGTCCCTGTCAGGTCTGCCGTCACTATGAACCCCTCACCCCTAACCACCTCGAATCGCCTAGCCATCAGTAAGCAACATGATTTTTCCAGACTTTGATCAATTTACAGCCCTGGCCAACCAGGGAAATTTTGTGCCCGTTTACCAGGAATGGGTGGCGGACCTGGACACTCCCGTCTCTGCCTGGTATCGAGTTTGCGCGGGACAACCCTACAGTTTCTTGCTGGAGTCGGTGGAAGGGGGAGAACAACTGGGCCGCTACAGCTTTTTGGGCTGCGATCCGCTCTGGGTTCTGGAAGCACGGGGCAGCCACACCACCCAAACCTATCGGGATGGCTCTACCCAGGTGTTCAAAGGGGATCCCTTTGATGCCCTCTCCCAATGTCTGGAACCTTACCACCCGGTGCAGCTACCCCAGTTACCGCCTGGTATCGGGGGCTTGTTTGGCTTTTGGGGCTATGAACTGATCAATTGGATTGAACCCCGGGTGCCCATCTATCCAGCCAGCCCGGACGACCTACCCGATGGCCTGTGGATGCAGGTGGACAATTTGCTGGTCTTTGATCAGGTAAAGCGCAAAATTTGGGCGATCGCCTATGCCGACCTGCGCCAGCCCCAAACTTCCCTGAAACAGGCCTATCAGCAAGCCTGCGATCGGGTGACCGATCTGGTGCAAAAACTCCAGTCTCCCTTGGCGGAACAGGCCCGCTGGCTGACCTGGGCCTCTCCGGAAAGCCGCAACCAGCAAGGGGAACGTGCGGCTACCGAGGCTGCACTGTCATACACCAGTAATGTCAGCCAGGCAGAGTTTTGCGCCAATGTGATACGGGCGAAGGAACACATCCGGGCTGGGGACATTTTCCAGGTGGTCATTTCCCAACGGCTGTCCGCCGATTATGAAGGCGATCCATTTGCCCTCTATCGCTCCCTAAGGTTAATTAATCCCTCGCCCTACATGGCCTACTTTAATTTCGGCGACTGGCAGATTATTGGTTCCAGTCCAGAGGTGATGGTGAAGGCTGTGCGGGCCGATGGGCCGGACGCCCCCATGACGGCTACGGTTCGTCCAATTGCCGGTACTCGCCGCCGCGGGCAAACCCCCCAGGAAGATCAGGCCCTGGCCCAGGATCTCCTGCAAGACCCCAAGGAAATTGCCGAACATGTCATGCTAGTTGACCTGGGCCGCAATGATCTGGGCCGGGTTTGCATCAATGGAACGGTCAGTGTGGATGAACTGATGGTGATTGAGCGCTATTCCCATGTCATGCATATTGTCAGTAATGTGGTGGGACAACTGGCCCCCAACAAAACCGCCTGGGATCTATTGAAAGCCTGTTTCCCAGCCGGAACGGTGAGCGGCGCCCCCAAAATCCGAGCCATGGAAATCATTCATGACCTGGAAAACTGCCGACGGGGCCCCTACTCTGGCGCCTACGGATTCTACGATTTCGAGGGCCAGTTGAATACAGCGATCGCCATTCGCACCATGGTTGTACGAAACCAAGGTGGCAACCGGCATATTGTGAGTGTCCAAGCTGGAGCCGGACTGGTGGCAGACTCCCAACCGGAGAAAGAGTACGAAGAAACCCTGAATAAAGCCAGGGGGATGCTGGAGGCCATTCGCTGTCTTGGTTAACTTATCCCGGTTACGGCAGTTAGCCCGTCAGTTCCTACCATTTGTTAACAACGACAGTGATGTTTTGCCAATTCAATCCGGACTAGCCCTTGCCTTGTCTTAGAATGTAGTGTTACATTTCGTTACATGCATTGGAGGAAGTCTCAGGCTTCTTGCGGGGTTGGTCAGACGGTTAGGAGTTGGGAATTGGGAAATCGGCGATCGGTCTTTCCTGCTGATCAGGCTAAAACCCTGGACAGTAATATCATGGCTGTCCTGTGGGGCTGGTCAACCAATCAGATCCCGTTCTCATTCCTGCATCGGCGGAAATATATGACTGGCAGGCTGCATGGATGAGTATCTTTCGACAATCCAAATCCCTTCAGTTGGGAGTTAGGTTCCGTCTATTGTTGATTGCCCTGATCAAACATAAGAAAAATTTCAGTCCAGGAATCTCTGGTTACCCACTTGCGTCCCAGTTGCCGTGATACCTTAATGAATGGCATGAAAATTCTGACAAAACAACTCAGACCACGGGTGCGGATTTCCAGTCCTCCGATTAAAGTCAATTCGTCGCATGGCAATGGCTTGGTTCTCAGTTTTTGCTGTCCAGGTTACAGGGGCCAGCCAGATTTGTTGTTGAGTGACGTTTTTTGTCAATCTGTGTCTTCGGGGTTGGAGCAAAAAGGGAAAAGTTTGTTTTCAGGATCAGGACGGTTTTGACCTGACTGTGGCCACGATGCGCTCGTCACATAAGCATTTTCAAATTTGAATTAGTGTCTGGAGGTATCTTTATCCATGTCCGTTCGTCTTTATATTGGCAATCTCCCCGAAGAACTGAACCGTCAAGAACTCGAAGCTGTTTTTTCTGAAGCAGGAGAGAGTATATCCACCAAAATCATTACCGATCGCAAAACCAATAAGTGTCGTGGGTTTGGCTTTGTCACCGTAAAGAATGACGAGCAGGCCGATGCCTTCATTGAGAAGTACAATGGCTTCCTGCTGAAGGACAATGCCCTTAAGATTGAGAAGGCATTGCCACGGGCAAAAGGCAAAGGGTCGGATGAGCAGGCTGATGTTGAAACAGCGTCAGAGGCGTCCAGTCCTGTGTCTTCTAGTGGAGGCAACCGCCGCAAGGGTGGCAACAAGTCTCGTCGTTCTACCTCCACTTCGACTGAATCTGATGGGTTCCAGCCCGATCCTCGTTGGGCCCAGGAGTTAGAAAAACTGAAGCAACTTCTGGCGGCGCAAACAACAAACCCCTAGTTCAGGCGAGAACCTGTACAACTCCTGATTCTCTTATTTGATGCCCGGATCGGCGGTGCTGGTAAAATCTTGCCAGGATGGCTGATTCGGGTATTAGTCTTTCGGGTATTAATCTTTCGGGTGTTAGTCTTTTGATGCGGACCGTTGGGCTGCAGTGAAATTCCCGCCTTGATCAAAGACCCCTTGCTGGGAATTTGATTCCCCTGCCAGGCAGACTCCCACCGGCAATGATCTGGGCCGTTTGTGGGTTGACCAGTGAACCTTTCGCCTGGTAAGGGTCATTAGAGGATTAACCAGGGCAAGTCATTGATCATCATTTTGTTGCTGCAAATTTTGCTGGTTGGACTCATTACCGGCTCGCTGGTATTTTATCTGGCCTGCGCTTTTTTCACCTGGCGTTTTTTCGCTCAGGCGGAAAACCTGGATGGACCTGCCGATCCAGACGGCTTGCCCCCGGTCTCTATCTTGATGTCGGTTCGGGGGTTGGATGCGGGGGCCTGGGAAAATTGGTCGTCATTTTGCAGTCAGGTTTATCCCAATTATGAGGTGTTGTTTGGCGTCACCGATTGGGACGATCCCTGCGTGCCAGTTCTGCAGCAAGTGGTTGACACCTATCCCGACAAAGCCCGCCTGTTTGTGGGCTTGGAACCCCGTGGCATCAACCTGAAGGATAGCAATCTCAGTGTTTTGTTGGAAAAGGCCCAGCATGAAGTGATTGTCTTTACCGACAGTGATATTCGGGTTGAATCTACTTATCTGGCAGAGGTCACCGCTCCCCTCCAAACCCCACAGGTGGGCATGGTCACCTGTGCCTACATCGGCTATCAGCCCCAATCGCTAGGAGCCGCGATCGCCTCCTTCGGGCGGTGTTTTGACTTTATTCCCAGCTTGCTGCTGGCCCGTCAGTTGGATGGCGGTCTGCGCTGCGCTATTGGCACCACGATCGCAACTCGCAAGTCCGCCTTGGCCGACTATGGCGGGTTGGCCCTGAACCGAATTGGCTCTGACTACAACCTGGGCAAACGGGCAGCAGCAGCGGGCTATCGGGTGGAGTTATCCAGGGTAGTACTGGAATCGGACACAGGCCAGGAAAGTCTGGCAGAGGTGTTTCAACGAGAGTTGCGCTGGGCCCGAACAATTCGCTTTAATCGGGGCGCCCAGTACTACAGCATGGTGTTCTGCTACGGCACCGTTTATTGCCTGATGCTGTTAGCGCTGTCTGGCTTTGCCGGTTGGGCGATCGCCCTGACCGCTGTGACCTACCTGATTCGGTTAGGGCAGGTATTGATTTCAATCCGCAGCATCCACTGTCCCAAATTGCTGGCCTGGATCTGGGCCTTACCCCTGCGGGATGGCCTCAGTTTTCTGATCTGGGCGATCGGGGGCTACGGCCAACGGGTTTACTGGCGAGGCCGCCACTTGACAGTCGAAGGTGATGGCCTGATCTCAGAATGGAATCCATAAGCGGCATCCGCTTGGCGCAATCAGCCACTAGCCCCTACTCAACCACTTCGTTAACCGGGAACCGATCGAGCAACTGAATGGCCCGATAGGCGTTCTGTTTCAATTCACTGGAAACACGGGGCACATGGGGGATTTGGGAAAGGAAATCCAGGGTGCGGCGTAACAGGCGCACCACATCGCCTTCATCCAGATTGGTCTGGGAACAGAGAACCGGCCATTCCACACCCAGGGCCCACTGCTCCACCAGACCCACTAGCTCGAGCTCCATCCATACGGGCAGCACCACCTGATAGCGCCGTTGCAGTTGAAACAGACGGCGGCGGATGCCGCGCAACCCAGCCAGAGCCTCTTCCACTTCGGGTGGCGTGTCGTAGCGAGTCCAACTATCCGGCCGGGATACCTCCGTCACCAGAGCGGCGCAAGCAGCCGCAAAGTGGTGCGGAGCCAGACTGTCAAGCTCTCCTGACATCAGGGCCAAGCCCAGCCATAGTTCATTGTCCCCTCGGATGGCGGCGGCGGCCTGACCCAAATCGGTTGGCGTCAAGTTCTCCAGACAGCCGAACTGATGCAGGATTTCAATCAGACTGAGAAATTCTTCCCAGTGTCGCTGGGTTTGGGCCTGGAGTTTTTCCTGGCGATCGCCCAATTCTTCCTGGATCGCCGTAATCCGCTTTTGTCGTTTCAGAATCGTGGCCCGATTGCCCCACCCATGCACCGGATGGGCCTCCAACTGAGCTTCCACGGCCTGCAGACGCTTCATCTGCTCTGAAACTTCAGGGGCGTAGTCATCCACTCCCACAGAGGCTGGAATCTGGCGGATCACCAGACCCGTGACCTTATCCCCACCGCGAATCTGACCTGGCTTGAGGGGCATTTCCGGTGGGGGACTGAGGTTGTCCACACTGGCAATGCGAGGAATGTCTCCCCGTAAGCTGATCACATCTTTGACCGTGGCCACATACCAGCGGTTGTCCTGGCCTAAACAGATGAGATAGGGAAACTGGCCAGACCCATGCACCTTGGTCACGAGAACCGCGGGCAGGGGATGGGAGACTGGCACATGCTCGCCTTTCAAGCTCAGAACCGTTCCTGCAACCGCAAAGGAAAGGGCTACAGCTAGGTCATGGGCCCGCACCTCATCAGCCTGGTGTTGCAGAATTTTCAGCAAGCGCCGTTCTTCTTTCAGTCGCTCATGCAGTTTTTCATATTGGGCTAATAGATCCCAGTCTACGGATGCCAGTTGGGCTTGCAGTTGCCCCAGTTCAGTTTCCAGGGCTGCGATCGCCTCCTGCTGCGGCCGTAGATACAAGGTGGCCAAAAACTGGCCAAAACTGCGTTCAACCAGTTCCTTTGCTTCGTCCAAAGTATGGGTTTGCAGCAAATTGAGAACCATGCCATAGCTGGGGGTAAACTGACTCACCAGGGGCTCTGGACCGACGGTAGCCAGATAGGCAGCTTCCCGCGCTCCTTCAAAGGGAGTCTGGACAGTCACAACATAGCCCTTTTTATCCATCCCCCGACGACCAGCCCGACCAGCCATCTGCAGAAACTCCGAGGCGGTGAGCAGCCGATGGCCCAGATCAGTGCGTTTCGACAGGCTGGAAATGACGGTCGTGCGGGCTGGCATATTAATCCCAGCAGCCAGGGTTTCAGTGGCAAACACAACCTTGATCAAACCTTCCTGGAACAGTTCTTCGATCAGTCCTTTCCAGGCTGGCAGAATTCCCGCATGGTGAGCCGCAATCCCTTGATAAAGCGGTTCCAAATGTCCAGTCCGAACCGCTTCCGGGTTGCGGGCCAGAAACTCATCAACTCGCACCCTTAGACGGTCGGCCTCGTCCTGATTCACCAGCGAGATCGGCAGGTTGCCAGCTTCTGCAACCGCTTGCTCACAACCCTTGCGACTGAAGATGAAATAAATTGCTGGCAGCATGTCTTTTTGCTGCAACTGGCTGAGAATAGCAGCCAAGTTGGGACTTTCCTGTCTGGGACCGCCCCCCCGCCGTCCCCCCCGGTTGCGGTTTCCTTTGGGCAGTCGTTGTTTCAGTTGGGGGTGCATTTTCTTCTGGCTTTCGTCCAGCAGGGGAAACAGCCCCTTGGGAGTGCAGAAGGAAAACTCCAACGGCACCGGTCGGTAGTCGGAAGCAATTAGATCGGTAGGACCATGCACCTGATGGATCCAGGTGGTGAGCTGGTCACTGTTGGCGACTGTGGCGGATAGGGCCACCAGTTGGATTTCGGAGGGACAGTAGATAATGGACTCTTCCCAGACGGTGCCCCGCTGGCGATCGTTCATGTAATGGCACTCATCCAGAACCACCGCCTCTACGCCAATCAGCGAAGTGCCCACTTCTCCAATGGGGGTGCCATAGAGCATGTTGCGGAAGATTTCGGTGGTCATCACTAGGATCGGAGCATCCCGGTTAATCGAGACATCGCCGGTTAAGAGCCCGACAGTTTCCGGCCCAAAGAGGTCCCGGAAGTCCCGCAACTTCTGGTTCGATAAGGCTTTCAGGGGGGTGGTATAAAAGACCCGTTGCTGATGGGCTAGGGCCCGGTGAATCGCATATTCCCCAATCAACGTTTTGCCAGAGCCCGTCGGTGCACAAACCACGACGGAACGGCCCGCATCCAATGCCGCGATCGCCTGTTTTTGAAACTCATCCAGATCAAACGGGAACAGCGTGGATAGCTCTAACCCTGACTTTTGAGGGACAACACTCACCTGATAAGGATTCCAATGATTCAAACTTTCACACTGCCATTCTCACACCGATTGACAGCAACTGTCTGAACCAGATGAAAAATTCCCTCTTGTCGATTGGAAATAGAACCAACCCCACAGGGGCGCAGCAGTGCTGTGCCCCTACTTCAATCCACGCAGAATAGCCCTTCTTATCCGTTGAGAACAACCTGGAGGCGTTGGGGAGCCGGCACCTGATTGGCAACAAACTTACCAATTTCCAGGGAGGAGGTTGCGGCTGGCGAGGGTGCGTTGCAGACATGAACAGCATCCGCATCCTGAATAATCAGAAAATCATCTACCAACTGCCCCGTTTCCATCAAAGCCTGGGCTCTTACTCCAGCATGGGTGGGAATAACGTCCTCTGACTGAACTTCCGGGATCAACCGTTGCAAGCTATGGACAAAGGCAGCCTTACTGAAGGAGCGAACAATTTCCTTCCAGCCCTCATCGGCATGCTTGGCGGCCAGTTTCCAGAATCCACCAAAGGTCATTACTTCGGCAAAGTCACGCAGGTCGAAGTCTGTCTTTTTGTACCCTTCCCGTTTCAAGCTGAGAACGGCATTTGGTCCAGCATGGACGCTGCCGTCAATCATGCGGGTAAAGTGGACGCCCAGAAAGGGAAAATCGGGATTGGGCACGGGATAGATTAGCCCTTTCACCAGTGATCGCTTCTCGGGTACCAGTTCGTAATATTCTCCCCGGAAGGGAACAATTTTGGCTTTGGGATCGACACCCCCCAAGCGGGCCATGCGATCGCTGTGCAAGCCAGCACAGTTGATCAGAAACCGAGTCTCAAAATCACCACCCGTCGTCTGCAGAACTTTCCCCTGGGAAGCGCTGACAATCTTCAGCACCTTAGTATTCAGGCGCAAATCTCCGCCCTGCTGCCGGATCAGTTCTGCATACTTCAGACAAACCTGCTTATAGTCCACAATGCCCGTAGAAGCAACGTGGACACCGGCGATGGAACTTACATGCGGTTCATACTCTTTCACTTCTTCCGCAGTAATCCGGGTCACCGGAATACCATTCTGTAAACCCCGCTGATAAAGATTTTCCAGTAGCGGCAGTTCCTTTTCCTCTGTGGCCACAATCACCTTGCCACAGACCTCATGGGGAATATTGTGTTCCTGACAAAATTCCACCATCGATTGACAGCCATCCCGAGAGAACTTTGCCTTAAAGCTACCGGGCTTGTAGTAAATACCAGAGTGGATCACCCCGCTGTTATTACCGGTCTGGTGAAAAGCCCATTGACTTTCCTTCTCCAGCACTAAAATACGAGCATCTGGATAACGCTTGGCCAGTGTCATGCCCGTAGCCAGGCCGACGATGCCACCCCCGATAATTGCAAAGTCATACATGGGTAATTACCCTCGGAATTATATTTTGGTTTAACCATCGTCCATTATCTTAGTTGGCCTGCCCGGAACCACGGTAAAGCTATGGTAGATTCTGGCTGCTGCACTGTAAAAAAAGCAAAAAGACCACTAGCAGCCTAACCATGCCAAAGGCTGGAAAGAAAGCACCTTGGAGTGGCAAGGAAAGACCCAGAAGAGGGAAACAAAATCCATGCAATGGACGGCGGATATGGGAAGCTAGAGAGTCGAGATATAAGGCCACCAAATACAGGGGAACCTCTATCACCGTTGGGCTCATGAAGGTGTCATCCCATTACCGCTTACTGTTGGTTGCGATCGCGCTAGGAACCGTGCTGCGCTTCTGCAACCTGGCGGCCAAGCCAATCTGGATGGATGAAGTGATTACAGCCCTCTTCAGTCTGGGCCAAACCTATCTGGATGTGCCATTAAATCAGGCTTTGCCCGTATCTGCCTTTGAACAGATTTTTCGACTGCAACCAATGACTTGCAGTCAAATTGTAGAAACCGTCTCCACCCAATCGGTACACCCACCCCTGTTTTTTTGTTGGATGCATAGCTGGCTGAGCTGGCTGTCCCCGCTTCCCCTGTCCTGGGTCTGGAAGATTCGGACCCTGCCTGCCATTTTCGGCATCCTGGCGATCGCGGGTCTCTATCAATTAAATCGGGTTCTTTTTTCTGCCAGAGCCGGTCTACTGGGTGCTGCAGTGATGGCCGTTTCACCCTTTGCCGTTTACCTCTCCCAAGAAGCCCGGCACTATACCCTGCCGATGGTGCTGACCATTCTGGCGCTCCTGGGCTTGTATCAGGTGTTGCAAGACTTGCTGAGAAAACAACTGCGGCCAGCCATCTGGTTGGGATGGATGGCAGTAAACAGTTTGGGGTTCTACGTCCATTATTTCTTCCTGCTGGTATTGGTGGCCGAAATCGTTACGCTGGCTGCCTGCCTCTGGGTTCGCCGCCCTTCCATAGAAACGGGAAATGGCAACCGGCCGGTTAGAGCAACGGAGTTATTCCTCTCCCCCTCAGTTTCAGCCAATGGTTCCGATGCACCGACCCATAATGGCCAAGTCAACCGGAACCAGTCACCGGCGCCGATAGGAGCAACCAGCGATGGGGAACAGGAAAGCCAGCGTCAGCCAAGCAAAAAAGGACAACTATCGGCCTGGTTACGACAGCGACCCTGGCTGGTTATGCTGCTAGCAGTGATTGGCATTGGCCTGACCTATTTACCCTGGGCGACCACTTTTCTTAGCCATCTCAATCGGCCTGAAACCGATTGGATGACTCCTTTTTCCCGCCAGTGGCACCACGCGATCGCACCCATCTGGCAAATTCTCAGCGCCTGGATTCTGATGGTCATCGCCTTACCTGTGGAACGCCAACCCCTCTGGGTGCAAATCCCCACTGTCACGGTCATGCTTGCTTTCAGCGGCTGGCTGGCCTGGCAACTCTGGATCGGCCTGAAAGGGCTGTGGAAGAATCCCCAGACTCGCCTGCCCACTCAGGTGTTGCTGGGGTTTATCCTGGCCGTCCTGGCGCAAATGCTCGCCATTGTTTATCTCCTGGGTAAGGACATTACCCAGGTTCCCCGCTACAATTTCATCTATTTCCCAGCCGTTTGCGCCCTGCTGGGAGCCAGTTTGAACCACCTCCTGATCACACCAGCTCAAACCCAGTCCCACCGCTGCCGCTGGGTTCCCGATCAAATCACCCAACCCCGAGGCCGACTGACCGTCCTGGCCGTGCTGGTTGCAGGCGTCATCAGCAGCAGTCTGGTGGTTGCCAACCTGGCCTTTCTCAAGCCCTATTACCCGGATCAGATCGCCCAAGACCTAAGATTTGAGCCAGATCGACCGTTGCTGGTAGGCTCTGGCTATGCCGATTGGCAGGATGTGGCCCTGGGGCTCAGTTTTGCCCTGGAGTTGGCCCATCAGCAAGCCCAGCAGGCAGGAATGCCCCAACCCTATTTTGCATTGCTGGCCCGCTCCCCCTCCTACGAATCCGTCTGGCATCGGCTGGCCCACCTGCAACATCCCCTCCCCACACCTTTAAACCTCTGGATAATCGGGGCCGGTCTCCGTCGCAAGGAATTCCCCCAGGGACTCGATCTGGGCAGCGCCTCCGGCGGTCAAAGTCGTTGCTTAGTAGACCCCAACCATTACCATCGGGTAGGGATTCCCTTTCAGCTTTATCGCTGTCGTTAAAAAGTGGTCAGCAGACAGGTTTTGGGTTTTGGGTTTTGGGTGGTTAAAGTAGTCAGCGGTCAGACGTCAGCCATCAGCGCTTCGCTCTCGACTCTACCCTGCGGGAAGCCGCTCTACCTCTACACGCTTTACCTCTCGCCCCTACTCCCTGCTCCCTACTCCCTACACTCTTTCCTCCTGACACCTAGCACCTACCACCCGCCATCCTACTCATCAATCTGCCAGACTTCCTTGGTGTAGTTTTCATCCAGGATCTTTTTGGGCCGCATGACCAGCAAAAGTTGGCCCAGGATGGGGGTTTCTCCGGGTTGTTCTAACCACTGAATCTGTAGACGATCATTCTGTTCAATCAGGAAGTAATGGAGTGCGTTCCATTGCCGCTGGGCCCGGTCCACTATCAACATCACCTCTTCGGTCTTTCCGGGAATTGGAGTGGGCAGTTGGTCACTGGTGCAGAGCAAGGCAACCGGGTCTTCAGCAGCCAGCACCACTTTCCAACCGGGAACCGCCATCCAGGCGGCAGTCCCGGACACCTGCACCAAACCAAAGGGAGGAACTGGATCGATGAACGGAACAGCCTGCAAGTCGGCTTTGGTGCAGGGCAGCTTACCCACAACCGGGATGACTCTGGGTAACTCTTCATCCGTTTCTAGCCGATAGACTGGCAAAATGGGAGCCGTTTTGGCTGGGGTAACGGTGAAGTCCGTCAGGAGGGCTTCCACTTTCTGCCGAGCAGTGGGACTGTGGGCAAATTTGAGGCCCCTGGCAATGAGTCGAGAGCGTTCCTGTAAATCAGATTTTTGGCGGGCCAGTCGCCACACCTGATAGGCGATCGCATCTCCGGGGTGGTCAGTAAATCCTTCCGGTGGTTGAGGCAAGCGGGAAAACTCCTTCACCGCTTTGGCCACTTCTCTGGCTTCCTCTGAATCCAATTGCTTCTCCACCAGCAACATAGCGGCGGCAACCCGTTCTGTCTGGGTCAGAATGCGCAGTTCGTAGAGACTGTCGCTCCCTTTCTGCTGAAAGTGCTGCCGGACCGCATCAGGAATCTCTGCATTGACCAGATTGGTATAGACCTGGATCGCGACCATGATTTGGTTTTGGTGGATTGGCTCAAATCCCGTTTCTTCAAAAATTTGCTGTGGGTTGTAACCTGCCTTTTGCAGCGTCTGACAGGCATGGCCCCAATCAACCCAGGTTCCTTCCTTGCGTCGCAGCAACTGCAATAGAGAGGCTGTATCCAGATCGGATGCGGAAGGCTGACCACTGGGATTGGACCCAGGAGAAAGAAACTCAGACATAAATGCAACAGAACTGTAAAGGCCATGGGCGACCTAAACCAAATATGGTGCGATCGCTCTCTACAAACTGTAACCCGTGCTGAAGGTCATGAACATGGAACGGGAACTGGAAAGCGATCGCCGAAGAGGTTACCCAAAACTAAAGGGTTGCGCTTGGGTGGCAGCCCCGTTCGGCTGAGCTCATGTCGAAGCCCAAATTCCCGTCGTGGAGGACGGCGGCCTACAACAAACTTTGGCGCAGCGCAGCGTCAGGACAAAGGTTCATTGCCCCCCACCCCCTCCAGGAGGGATTTATCGTGAGAACCGAAACGCGCTTCGCATCGCTGGGGTAGCCAGGGGATTGACAAGCCGACATTAGGGATTTACACGCCGACAGTATGGTTACACTCCACGACTGCCCGACCGCTTGATGCGATCGATTTCCTGTTGCAGGTCTTCAATCTGTCGGCGTAGGGCGTCTACCTCTGCTTGGGCGGTGTCTACGGCTGGATCGGGACTCTCAACGGGAACTTCGACGGCTCCCTCGGCCCCTGCCCGGCGATAGTTGCCGCTGCGAATCTGCTGGAAGTCTTCGGAACTGGACCACTCTCGCAGATAGTGGGTTCGTTCAATCGTAAACGGGTGGGTCAGGAAGATGCCCGTGGACAGGTTGTTATACAGCATGAACTTGTAGACCTGGTTCAGGCCATCCTGATCCATTTCCTGATATCGTTCTGACTGACGCAAAAATTCATCCAGACTCAGTTCATGACCATGTTTTTGACTGCCCCCTGCTACTTTCATCATGGTCAGCAACACGGGATTTAGATCGTCCATCACCAGTAAGGCGGCGCGATCAGCGGACAGTTCTGCCTTACGACGCCATTCCGCAAAGGCCAGCAACAGGCCCGTGGTGACCAGCATGCTGAGTCCAAAGGTCCATTCGGCCAACCCGGAGATAATTTGAGTCGTCCAGATGGCCATCTGGCTCAGGGTAGTGTGGCCGCATTTGATATGGCCCAGTTCGTGGGCGATGACGGCCCGCAGTTCGATTTCATTCAACAAATCCAGCAGGCCGGTATCCAGGGTGATGCAGGGGTGCTCCTGCCCCAGGGAGTAGGCATTGGCCACAGGAGATTGGTTGATAAACAGGGCTGGCTCTGGATAAATGTCCAGATCGCGCACACATTCCCGGAAAATCTGGTATACGTTGCCATACTGGCGGGGGCCAACCTGGATGCTGTTGCCCATCATGTAAACGTACTGGGGTCGCTCGGAGAGAAATTCGATAAATTTGCGGGCCACCAGGTCAAAACCAGGCACAGTTCGTAAAGTTTCCTCAGCCTGAAGGTCTAACGGATGCCGGAACGCTTCGCTGGAAATCCCCGTGTAGATAGGCATTGTGAGTTCCCACCAATCAACCAGTGTGCTTGTATTCTAGTTGAGATTATGGTCTACCAAATGGGAATCAGCAGCAGGGACAGTTGTTCTCAGAACCGGACGAATTTCTGCCAGGATGCGCTGAGCCAACTGGGTCGGTGACTCTGGGCGATCGCAGCGGATGTGGACATCGGCCTGTTGATAGAGGGCCAACCGTTGCGCCAGTAGGGTTTGCAGTTTGGCGGCCGGATCGGGTTCTTGCAACAGCGGTCGGCTACTGTCTCCCTGCAGTCGAGCCAGCAAGATTTCCACCGGCACATCCAACCAGACGGTAAGACCGTGGTGTAAGTAGCTCCAATTAGCCTGTCGCAGCACAATGCCGCCGCCGGTTGCCGCCACCAACCGCGTATAGGCGGACACTTCCGCCAGGACTTGGGTTTCTATTTGGCGAAATTCTGCCTCGCCAGATTCGGCAAAGATCTGGCTGATGGTCTGGCCGGTCAGTTGTTCGATCAGGGTATCGGTGTCCAGAAACCGATAGTCCAACTCCTGGGCCAGAGCTTGCCCGACGGTAGATTTGCCAGCCCCCATCATGCCAATCAAATACAGGTTTACCCCTCTTAAGAAATCAGTCACCATTCCTTCTCCCGTTCCTGCGGTTTTCGCGGCAGGTCTTTCCAATTACAACCTGCTGTACCCTTTGTCAGAATACCGTTCAAAGGAACCCCAATGATTCAGATGGTTGGTCTACCCGATGGCTGTGTTTTGCGTCCAGCCGTGCAGGCTGATCAGAAAATGATCCGCCGCTTAGTCCTGTCCGCTTTCCTAGACCCCACCCAACTGCGTTGGTTCCAGTTTTGGGTGATTGAGGCATCTGGGCAAGTGGTGGCCTGTGGTCAATTGCGCGCTTTTCCAGAAGCACAGGAACTGGGCAGTCTGGTCGTCGCTAAAGACTGGCGCGGTCGCGGCCTGGGTCGTGCTTTAACCCATCATCTGATTCAGCAAGCCGATCGCCCCCTGTATCTGGAGTGTCTGGGAGAGCAACTGACCCAGTTTTACAGTCAGATGGGGTTTGTGCCCGTAGATTGGCGATCGCTGCCCCCCTCTTTGCAACGCAAGTTTGCCCTTTCAGCCCTGGCAGCCCGCTGGTTCAGAGTGCCCGTGCGGTTTATGGTCTATGGGGGAGTGGGGAGATAGAGAAAATGGGGAAGATGGGGATGTGTGGCAGGTGTCGGGTGGCAGCAAGGGTGTAGGACTAAACTCCCAAAATCCAATCCCTACCCGCTGCTAATACAACTGAACGACTGGGGGCTTCCAGGTCTTGTGGGCAAATCTTTTGAGCTGGATCGGGTTATGCCTCTACAATAGTTGCAGGTAAATAAAAAATTCGCGATCACCACCATCTGGGGACAATGGCCCCAGCCCAGTCAGGAGTGCATCATGACCTCTGCCCAACGGTTTTCCCAATCTGCTAGTCCCCCCGCTCGTGTTGAGGTGGCTACGTTGAGGGTGGCACAGTCCCCCAGAGCCAGCGGGGTTGCGTCGGGGCACAATCCGGCAGAACGAATTCTGCTGATGCAGGCGGGCTGGGTGGCGATCGGTCTGATTGTGGTATCCACGTTTCCCAGTTGGAAGACGGCGCCAACTACCAAACCGGCCCCCCCGGTCGAGGCTAGTCGGTCAATCCCGGTGACTGCCCCCCCCATCTCAACCGAAGGGCTGCAGGCCAGTTCTGTGGGATTGCCCCTGCCCCGTCTCTTTGCCAATGGTTCCGACTCCCTGGTGGCCCGCACGGTTGGCCATGCGGAGGGCACTCGGGCTCCGAATGGCAGCCGCACGCCTGCCTTTTTCGGTCACACGGATCCGGGGAATGGGGTTTGGAATCTGGGCAGCTTTTCCTTCCAGCATTGTCAGGAACCTCGCTACAACTGTACGACACCGGAGCAGGCCGATGTTCACCAGCTACAACGGTTACAAACCCAGGCAGAATGGCTGCGACAACGGGCGGCAGGCCTGCGGTTAGCTCTGACGCTGGAGGAAGAACTGAATGGCATCGATCTGGCTAATCAGGCTCCCCTGGCGGCATTGAGTAAACCAGGATATCCGGAGTATTTGCGGCAGGCAAAAGAGCGCGGGCTGAAAGGGCAGGATGCCATCCTGGAAGCCAGGGTCTGGAGTTACTGGAGTCCTCAGAAACAGGATTGGGATGCGCCGGGGCTGGGCAACACAGAGGCGAGTATTCGTCGGGATCAGCAACGCCGTATGCTAGCGATCGCTCGGGTGTTGTCAGTGGTGCTGGATCCAGCAGTGTTGGCTCGCAGTCACAACTGGTTGCAACCAGGAATGGCGGCGCCGGCTAATCCCTACTCCTACGAAACCCAGCAGGCCCAATACCTGTGGTGGGATGCCGGTTACTGGGATGCCCAGATGAACCGGGGTCGGCAGATGCCCGAGGGCGTTGAACCGGCTTACGACCAGGGCTTTCAAGGACGATCCTAATCGTGTGGTATTGCCCTGGGCCACTGTGACTGTTATTGATTCAAGGATTGGATTGATTCAAGGAATTAGGGAGCGGCAGTTTTTGTCAACCGCTCAGTGAGTTCTTGCTCTGCTTGTTGATAGATTGCCTTCTCCTTTTGAATGAAGATGTTTGCTAAAGCCTCATAGGCTTCAGCCCAGGCTGCAATCACTTCATCGGTTGCCGCATCTTGCAAAACATCTTTCATCGCTTGCAATAGCTTTTGGCCGATGAGGGGGTACTGCTCAGGCAGGATGCGAGCTTCCGCATGCCGATGGGTAATTTTTTCTACGGCTGCAGCCAGTTCATCCAGGCGGTCAATGTGAGTTGCATAGGCATAAACCGATGCAGCTAATTTACGTGCTTGATCACCACCGTCTAAATGTTGCATCCAAGTGGTTTCAAAGCTGCGTCGATAGTCAGGCCGTTCTTCAAATGTAATTTGATACATGCGCCTGGTAATCTCTTCACCTTTGGCTTTAACAAGTGGTGCCGTTGCTTTGACAATTTCAATTGTCTTTTGGCTGACCATAATTTAGGAGCTCCTTTTACTACAGTGAATGACTATAGCGATCCGATCAGGATTGTGAAAGGTTTCCGCAGGAAATCCTTTTCACAAAGCCCTTTCACCATTTATTCGTTCACAAGTCATTTAGGATTGCTATATGGGGGATGACTACGGGGCACACAGGTCACCATCAGTTACACAGGACTGTTTTGGGTGAATCGCTTTTAGCCGTGAATCCATACGGTGGTCGTCAATGGCGGGGAAGATAGACTGGCTGGCTGCGGTGAGTCGATATTTTATGGTTGGCCAATGCTTAGCTTTCTTCCTCCGAGGGTGAATGCTGAGCATCGGGTGGAAGTTGGGGGTTGGCCGGCCGTTCTGCCAATTTGTGGACGACGTCAGCCAGATCAATGCCCGTGGTCTGGCGCAATTGTTCAATAAAGGCGGCGGTCTGCGTGGCCCGGTTGCCATTACTGCTATCAACCAGCGTCACCTTTTGCACCGTGACATCGGGCACTGCGGCGGTGAAGGTCTTGAGCAGGCTTTCCAGGCGTTGTAACAGAAAGATATCGCGGGCATTGGGTCCGGCTGACTTCCAGGAGGTGGCCAGCCGCAGGGTGCCTTCAGCCCTGGCTTTGCCATCTTCAATAATACTGGCGGCATTTCCCTGGGCTTGGGCGATCGCCTGTTTGCAGGCAGCCTCAGCGGGGGCAATCACATCGGCCCGCAACTGCTGTTCGACCTGTTTGATCCGCTCTTGCTGCACCGGCACTTCGGCCTGGATGCGGGCCAACTCGGCGGCAATTTCGGCTTCGGCTTCGGCAATGACGGCCTCCCGTTTGGTCAAGGCATCGGTAATCCGCCGCTCGGCTTCCGCTGTGGCAATACCATTATCCCGTTCCAGACGGCTGAGTTCAGTAATCTTTTGATTTTCGGCGGTCTGGATAGCAGATTCCGATTGGGCTTTGGCTTCGGCAATGCGGGCATCTCGCAGCAGATCAGCCTGTTGTTTGCGGCCAATGGAGTCTAGGTAGCGGACATCATCAGAAATATTCTGGATTTGCAGCGTATCCAGCACCAGACCCAGCTTTTCCAGGTCATCTTCGGCCTCATCCAGCAGGCTTTTGGCAAAGGCGATTTTGTCTTCGTTTACCTGCTCTGGGGTGAGGCTGGCCAGGACGCCGCGCAGGTTGCCTTCCAGAGTTTCCTTGGCCATTTGCTCGATGTCTTCGCGAGTCTTGCCGAGCAAGCGTTCAATCGCATTGTGGATAGCTGGTTCTTCCCCAGCAATTTTGATATTGGCCACCCCTTCCACCGTCAGGGGAATGCCACCTTTGGAGTAGGCATTGGACACTTTCAAATCAATGATCATATTGGTCAAATCCATGCGCAGAGCCCGTTCCAGCAAGGGTAAGCGGACGCTGCTGCCCCCTTTGACCAGCCGATATCCGACTCGACGACCATCGGCTAAACGGCGCGAACCACCGGCAAAGATCAGCACTTCGTTGGGTTGGCAGATGTAGTACAGGTTGCGGATGACAAACATGCCAGCTCCGGTTCCCAAGCCCAGAATGGCCAATAGGGCAAAAATGGCTTCCATCAGGGTTCTCCTCCATTGCGATCGCGACGTTTGAGGGTTGCCGCGACAGCCAGACCCAGGGTTTGGTCCACCCGGTCTAAAAACTGCCGCACAATTTCGGGATAGACATTGACCAGACCGGCCAGAGCTTTGCCATCGCCTTGATCAATCACGCTGACTTCCTGCAGGTGTAGGCGATTCGGCACCTTAGCCGCTTCCTGCAACACCATTTCGATTTGCTGGATCAAAAACAGATCGGCGGCATCGACGCCAGTCTTTTGCCAGACATCCGACAGCAGATCATTCACCAGGGCTGCGGCCTTGGTATTTTCGGCCAGTTCGGCAGCAGATCCCTTGGCCTGGAAAGTTTTGGCTTCCCGCTCTGCTTCCGCTGGCAGCACCTCATCCGCTTGCAGGCGCAGTTGTTCCAGTTCCGCCCGCATGGCTTGTAACTGTTGTTCCGCCCTGGCCCTGGCTTCCTTGGCGGCAGCTTTGGTGCGTTCCTCCTCCGACCGAGCCCGTTGCTCCAGTTCAGCTTTAATTTTTCGCAGTTCGTTTTGTTTCTGCTGGATCACCGCTAAGGACTGGGACTTGGCCACCTCCGCCTGCTGCTGGCACTCGGCTTCAATTTTCTCAGCCTGACTCACGGCTTCGGCTTCGGCAATTTCCGCATCCCGAATAATTTGGGCAATGCGTTTGCGGCCAATCGATCGCAGATATTCCATATCATCCGCCACGCTCTGAATCTTCAGGGTATCCAGATGTAGACCCAACTTGGACAAGTCGCGGGACACATCCTCTGCAATACGTTCGGCAAACTGCAGCCGGTCTTCGTTCACCTGCTCCGGGGTCAGGGTTGCCACGACACCGCGTAGGTTTCCTTCCAATGTTTCCCTGGCGACACGGGAAATTTCCGAGCGATCGCGGCCCAGAAACCGTTCAATGGCATTGCCGACGATCGCCGGATCGCTGGAGACCTTGACATTGGCGATCGCCTGAATATGCAGGGGCGTGCCTCCTTTGGAGTAGGCATTGCGCACCTCCACTGGCACTGGCATGGTGGTAATGTCCATCCGTTTGACCGTTTCCAGGATCGGAATGGCAATCACCCGGCCGCCAAAAATCACCCGATAGCCAACTTCCTGTCCTTCCGCCGTGCGATGTTTGCGACCTGACAAAATTAGGATTTCGTTGGGGTTACAGATTCGCATGAAGCTTTTGACGAACCAGATCACCAACACCGCCACCAGCACCGTTAGCACGATCATCGGAAAAGGTGGCAGGATCTGGGCTTTTTGCACCGGCAGGGAGTTGGCCTCTACCTGGGCCACAACGATGGTCTTGCCATCTGGTTCAAGGGAGGCTTGAAACGTGGGTTTTGTTGTCATCTTGCCAATCCATAAATGCAGCAGGGTTCAAGCTTAGTCAGAAAACAAGGTCAGCGACTGGAATCCACTCCTTCGGCTGAAACCACCCATAGCCGGTTTTGATCCGTCCCTACGACGAGGACAAGATCGCCCCGCTGAAAGGTGTTTTTCTCATCGGTGTAAGCAATGAAATCGACAGTGGTTCCCTTCACCTGTAGGCGCACCTTGCCCCGACTATCGGGGTCAAAGGGCAATTCAACTGTGCCTGTCAGCCCGACCAGATCGGTGGTGCGGGCCAGACTATCCACCTGCCGTCGATAGAGTAGCCGCAGAGTTGCTGCGATCGCCGTACCGCAGATCAGTCCCATGCCAACCGCCAGCAGCAGCACCAGGAGCGGCGGCAAATTTAAGCCGGACAGGACAACGCCTGTCAGACCGAAAAAGCAACTGCTGAAGGTCCAGAACTTGACACTTTTCAGTAAACTGAACCAGAACCACCGGCTTCGTTGGGGCCGCTCGGACGGTTCTGTCAGTTCTACATCGGCTTCAACATGGTCCAGGTCGAGGCCATGATCCAGATCGAAGTCATGGTCGAAGTCAACGCCATCCAGTCCCCCCAGCACAGCCAGTAGAACGAACACCCCACCAACAATGAAGCAAACCCAGTAGATGGTTAGCATGCTCAGCGAACAGGCACAAATTAAACCAATATTAGTCAGCTCATTTTCTGGTGGCCAACAATTGGAATGATTGTTTACGAGTCGGGGAGGATGGGGAGATGGGGAAGGCTTACTTGAGGTGTGGTGCTAGGATCAGGGGCGGGCGGCGGGAAACGCCGCTCCAGGATAGCGATTTGCCTCCAACCTGTCCGTACACATCTGAACAGGTTTTGGACGCTACTTTCCTGCCTGACCCATGAACTTACTCTACAATCAGTGAGTGCAGAATCAGTCAATCAGGCAAGGTTGTGGCGCAGGTTGTTTTAGAAAACGTCTACAAGACATTTCAGCGGCAAAGGGGGGGCCAAAAGCCGTCAGCCAATTCATCCAATGTCCATTCGGGGGCGGTGTTACGGGCCATTGATCTGGCTGTTCAGGATGGTGAGTTTATGGTGCTGGTGGGGCCGTCGGGCTGCGGCAAGAGTACCTTACTGCGGTTAATTGCGGGTCTGGAGGAGCTAACAGCAGGCAACATCTGGGTGGGCGATCGCCTGGTTAATACCCTGCCTCCCAAAGCGCGGGACATCGCCATGGTGTTCCAGAACTACGCACTCTATCCCCACATGACGGTCTATGAGAATCTGGCCTTTGGCTTGCGCCGGACGGGTTCCATTCTGGAAGAGATGCCTGGGCAGAAGTCGGCTAACGCCGCTGGCGCTAAAGCTTGGCCGATCTGGGCCGAGAATTTATTGATTTCCTCCACCCGCCCCCTGCCCAAGGGACTGCACTATCAGTCAGAAAGGGAACGGAACATTGCCCGGCGGGTGAAGCAGGTGGCCCAGATCCTGCAAATTGAGCCGTTGTTAAACCGACTGCCGAAGCAACTATCCGGCGGCCAAAAGCAGCGAGTGGCGCTAGGTCGGGCGATGGCCCGCAATCCCCAGGTGTTTTTGATGGACGAGCCGTTGTCCAACCTGGATGCCAAATTGCGGGCGGAAACGCGATCGCAGATTGTCAAACTGCAACGGCAATTGGGCACAACCACCATTTACGTTACCCATGACCAGACCGAAGCCATGACCATGGGCGATCGCATTGCGGTGATGAATGCGGGTCAGATTCAGCAGCTTGCCTCGCCGTTGGAACTCTACAACCGCCCGGCCAATCGCTTTGTGGCCGAATTTATTGGCTCTCCGCCGATGAACTTTTTACCCGTGCAGTTCAAAGCCCCCCTGCTGATTAGCCATCCCAAGTTTCGCCTCACCTTGCCAGAAGGGTGGGCGACTCCGCTCAGAGCGTATGATGGTCGGTCTCTGACCCTGGGGATTCGTCCTGAGCACCTCTTCGTCAGCGTTCCGGCTCCTAAGAATCTGCCGGTTCGGGTCGATCTGGTCGAAGCCCTCGGCAGTGAAACCTATCTTTCGGTCAGCCTATCCGGTGATCCTACAGCCCAGTCTTTGCAGGTCCGCACCGATCCCGATCACCCGATCACATTAGGAGAGGAACTGTGGCTCTCCATGAACCCCGAAAAAATCCACCTGTTTGATGCCGACACTGGAATGGCAATTCAGGCCGATTAGCCAGCTATCCACCTTGAAATCTTAAGGGCACCTCGAAAAATAGATTTATCAGTGGCTGAAACCCTTGAAATCTTGTGTATGAGTCTCAATAAAGTGGCATCATTCTCAATAAAGCGGAATCAATCGAGGTGTCCTTATACAAAATAAGTGCGATTGCCCTGACTCCCACCCCCTCTATTGCAATAATTCCTCTATTGCAATTTATCTACTGCATAGTTACAGCAGACGATGCGGAAGCCACGGGTTCAGCCTGCCGGTAGAGGTTCTGGTGGGACAGGACTTTCAAGTCCTGATCGACCCAGACGAGAGATGCTTCGACCACCGCACCCTGGCGCAGCTTAACGAGAGAGTAATTGCGGCGGCAGTGATCCACTCCCCGCACAATACGAGGCACACAGGCCGCATTTAGATAGACTGTGCCTTCTGGCCCAACCACCAGCGGAACTCGTCCATGCTGCTGGGTGTGGCGCAGGTGATGGTGCATGTGGCCAAAGGCCACCAGAGGAACCTGCTTTCCTAACTGGCGGGTCTGGGCGATCGCCATGGCCAGATCAGGGTCACCAAAGTCACCGCCCAGAGGTTGCCAGTCACGGCCACAGGGATCTTCCGGGCGATCGCCTAAACCTGTCGGACCGCAATGACCAATAAAAATGACGGTTTCATAGGCCGCCTGTCGAACCGCCTCCAGCATCAGGGCCGATGATTCCACAAAACTGGTCACCCCATAGCGCTCTTCATAAAACTGGGCACTTTTCCAGTCGGGGCCACCCCAGCTAAAGGGACGGCTGCCAATCACGCTGAGACCGAACTGGGGCAGATCTAACTTGCCATAGCCCACATGGGCCTCCCCCAGCAGATCAATTTGCTGCTGCACCCGATCTTCCTGGCTGCGATCGTAGGGACATTTTTTCAAACCCCATTCCGTGGCGCTGAACCAGGCATCATGATTGCCAAAAATCACCGCCTTGGGCAGGGACAGGGCAGCGATCGCCCGGACCACCTCTACGGCTTCATTGCCAAAATCACCCACCAGCAACACCAGGTCTACCCCTAAATGGCGCAACGCTGGTTCATCATCTGCATCCCAGTGATCATGGACATCGCCAATAACTGCGATGGTCATTTCTCTTGAGGGCAATGGGACGCCCGTTTCGATCGCACGGGTGTAGTTCGCTGGCTCATCTCCTGATTGAGAGTGATCGGTTCTGTCCCAACCCATCATGTATCAATTCCTTGATCCCTTTTTCCAGAATAGTCGGGATCGGCAATTCATGGGCATCAAGCTGAAAAAAAGCCGTTCAACAAAAAAGGCAGAACCTGAAACGGCTCCGCCTTCTAAGGATGAATTCGATGGTGAATCAGGCTTAGGCGATCGCGGCTACTTTAACGTCGCTATTGACCAGCAGTTCCTGAAGTTCTTCCGAATCAACGGTTTCCTTCTCGACCAGCATTTCAGCCAATTTGTCCAGTACGGCTCGGTTATTCACCAGCACCGCTTTGGCCCGACGATAGGCTTGATCAACCAGGTTGCGCACCTCATCATCGATCGCCGCGGCGGTTTCTTCGGAGAAGTCCCGCTCAGCCGCAATGTCCCGACCCAGGAACATGTTGCCCTGCTGACGGCCCAGAGCCACCGGACCCAGGCGATCGCTCATGCCAAAGCGAGTTACCATCTGACGAGCCACCCGTGCCACCTGTTGCAGGTCATTGGAAGCACCCGTGGTCACTTCTTCTTCACCAAAAATGATCTCTTCGGCAATCCGGCCGCCCAGAGCCACCGCCATCTGATTTTGCAAATAGGAGCGAGAGTAAAGTCCCGAATCCATCCGATCTTCACTGGGGGTGAACCAGGTCAGACCACCAGCCCGACCGCGGGGAATGATGCTGATTTTCTGAACCGGATCATAGTCCGGCATCAAAGCACCGACCAGAGCATGACCCGCTTCGTGGTAAGCCACCAACTGCTTGCGCTTCTCGCTCATCACCCGGTCCTTCTTCTCGGGACCAGCCAGGACGCGATCAATCGCATCATTGACCTCATCCATGGAGATTTCAGTCAGATTGCGACGGGCGGCCAGAATGGCGGCTTCGTTCAGCAGATTAGAAAGGTCTGCACCCGTAAAGCCAGGGGTGCGACGGGCAATCTTTTCCAGATCTACATCTTTGGCCAGGGTCTTGCCACGGGCGTGGACTCTGAGGATTTCCAGGCGACCGGCATAATCCGGGCGATCGACCACCACCTGACGGTCAAATCGACCGGGACGGAGGAGGGCCGCATCCAACACATCGGGGCGGTTCGTAGCGGCAATGATGATAATGCCAGTATTGCCTTCAAAACCATCCATCTCAGTCAATAACTGGTTCAGGGTTTGTTCACGCTCGTCGTTGCCGCCGCCTAAACCAGCTCCCCGCTGACGACCAACCGCGTCAATTTCATCAATAAAGACGATACAAGGAGCGTTGGCCTTAGCTTGTTCGAACAGATCGCGGACTCGGGATGCACCGACCCCAACAAACATTTCCACGAACTCAGAACCCGAGATGGAGAAGAAGGGTACTCCTGCTTCACCGGCAACAGCCCGCGCCAGCAAGGTTTTTCCGGTTCCCGGAGGACCAACCAACAACACGCCTTTGGGGATCTTAGCCCCTACCGCAGTAAAGCGATCGGCGTTTTTCAGAAAGTCCACCACTTCGCTCAGTTCCAGCTTGGCCTGATCGATGCCAGCCACATCGCCGAAGGTGACCTGTGTTTGGGGCTCCATCTGAACCCTGGCCTTGGACTTACCAAAGTTCATCGCCTGACTGCCAGGACCGCTCTGGGCTCGCCGGAGCAAAAAGAACAGCCCGACCAGGAGCAGGATGGGGAAGAACAGACTGCTTAACGCCTTAAACCAGAAACCGTCATCGGTCTGGGGCAGAACCGCAATGTCCACGCCATTCTTGGTCAGGAGATTGATCAGGTCCGGATCGTTCGGCAAATTGACCAATACATAGTTGTTATCATGCCGGAAGCGAGCCATGCTGCGGTCGGCACTGATCTGAACTTTCTCAATTTTCTTTGCTTGAACTTCTTCAATAAATTGGCTGTAACGCCAGGTTTCTCGATTTTGGGGTTGCCTGTCAAAAAAGGCCGTGGCCAAAGAAACCACCACGATCGCCAATAACGTGTACAGCCCTACATTTCTCCACCGCTTATTCACCGGGATCAGTCCTCCTATATCAGAGTGCGGAGACCACTTGTGTTTTACCTATGTTAACTAATATTAACGTATCCTCAGAAAAATGCGTCTCCAACCTAGTGTTCTGTCAAACCCTAATTTTAAGGTGAACCCATTGGCTCGTAGTCGGCGCTTTAGCGCTGAAGCGCTGACTACAAACCCTAATTTCTAGAGTTGACGCTGCACTAGCACTTCTCGGTGACGAAGGATGGAGGGGAGTGGGGAGTAAAGGTAAAGAGCGAAGCTCTAACTGCTGACTGCTGATAGCTGACCGCTCCATAAGAGCCGTGCTGTAATGGGAGTGGAGCCATTTGACGGTGATTCCCCATGCCTGCTTGTCCCCGTTGCCATCAGCCTGTGGATGCTCAAGCGATCGCCTGCCCCTATTGTCGGGCTTCTTTAAAGGCCTTCGGCCATCCCGGTATTCCCCTGTATCGCGCCAATCAAGGGGAACCGCTCTGTGCCACTTGTGTCTATGACGCAGATGATACCTGTACCTTTCCGAACCGGCCCGATGCTATGGATTGCACCCTGTACCGCGATCGCAATGGGACACCAGCGGTTCCTCCGACCTATTCCACCAAGTTTCAGATCAAAGCCTGGCTTCAGCGCAATCTGGGTGGAGTCTTGCTGGTTGGCCTTCTGTTGTTAAGTCTGTTAATTGTGCTGCTGCGTTAACCGCTTATTCTGCCAGGGGTCGGTATGCAGACGACTCAAACTCTATGCCACCTAAGTTCTTCTGCCTAGAAGTTAGGCGGGCACGTTATAA
>Ga0272446_1001209_pt1 | contig 38219 bp, 46 predicted proteins | sample YNPCB0061_FD_194587 | JGI IMG/M metagenome (GOLD analysis project Ga0272446, IMG submission 194587) | Hot spring microbial mat communities from Yellowstone National Park, WY, United States - YNP-CB-006-1 | ecosystem: Environmental > Aquatic > Thermal springs > Hot (42-90C) > Sediment | place...
TGATGGCGGCGGTCTTCTGCGGGCCGGTGATCGAGCCGGGCCACACCAGACCCTTGTCCGAGCAGATGGCGTGACGAGCGACGATCACGCCCGGCTGGTCGGCGGCGCTCGCGTCGACGGCGTTCAGCAGCACGCCGGCGGCCGTTTCCGAGCCGTTCGTCGAGCCCGGCGCGAGCTGCGTCACCTTGCCGCTGGCGGTGATGATGCCCACCACGGTGCCGGTCGCGAGGGTCTGGCCGCTGGCGACGGTGACCTCGTCGCGGCTGTAGAGATTGTCCTCTTCAAATTTCAGCCAGTCGCCGAGGCAGTTCGATTCGGATTGAACGGGCATGGGTTACTTCGCTCCTTTCCCTCCAGCCAAGGCCAGGCAGGCCTTAACGACCGGGTTTTCCTCGAGATTCTGCTTCGACGCGGTGCTGGCTTCGGGCAGCACATGGGACCGGATCTCTTCCCTGTCAGCCTCGGCCCGCAGCACGAGCAGTTCTTTGCGGACCTCGGCCGCCGACAGGTGGCGGGCGATGAAGTCACCAGCGAGCGAGGGCCGGCCGGCGATCGAGCACAGGACGACGATCTCGGCCGCCTCGGCGTAGCCCTGCTCGCGGGCTTGGGCCTCGATCGCGGCGAGATCGGGAACGGGCGGACTTGCGGCCGCCTGGGTTGCTTCAGACATTGGAGTGCCTCCTTTTGTGAACTTGGGTCTTGAAACCGACTCGGTCATCGCGGCCAGGGCCTCGCGGAACGTGCCGACGCGGTCGGCGAAGCCTCGCGCCACGCTGTCCTCGCCGTAGAGGATGCCTGCTTCGGTCGAGCGCACGGCCGAGGCGCTCAGGCCGCGGCGGCGGGCCACAGCGTCGACAAACATGCCGTAGAGCCGGTCGACCTCGGCCGCGAGCACCGAGCGGGCGCCATCGGAGAGCGGCTCATGCGGATTGAAATCGTTCTTGCGGTCGCCGGCGAAGATCGTCGTGTAGCGCAGGCCGTTGGCCGCGTCCCAGCCGCTCTGGTCGAGATGCATGGCGATGATGCCGACCGAGCCGACGCCGCCCGTGCGCGTGACCCAGATGCGGTCCGCAGCCGAGGCGAGCAGATAGCCGGCGCTCAGGGCCCAGTCGTCGACCGAAGCCCAGACCGGTTTCACCCTCGCGGTCTCCTCAATGAGGCTCGCCACGTCCCAGGCGCCGTTGGCCTCGCCGCCGTAACTGTCAAACCGCAGCAGGATCCCCCGGACTTGCGGATCGGTGGCTGCCTCGAGAATCTCGTTGCCCAACTCCTCATACGAGGTGAGTCCCGACTGCGCATCCATCCCGGAGGCGCGGTTCACGAGGCTGCCCGAGACCTCGATGACGGCGATGCCGGCGTCAGTGACAGCGTAAGGTTGCCGCGACCGTTGCTCGGTGAGCAACGCGGCGTCGACGGCGGGCGGCTCCAGGCCGAGGCGCGGAGCCAGCACGGCAAGAATGGCCGCGAGCTTTTTCGAATCGATCATCAGCGGCGTGTGGAACACGCGCGAGGCGACGTGCGGGAGATGCGTCATTGGACTCGCGTTACAGCCTCTGGCTCGGCGACTCGCTGCCCGTTGGAAGTGGTCTTGCGCGGGTCGGAGTCATAGGTCAGCCCGAGCGAGTCAGCCCGCGCGTTGTCGGCGGCGGCCTGCCGGTCGACGTCCTCCTCGTCGTAGCCCATCTCGTTGATGACCGCGCTGCGCGGCTTGAACCCGGCGCGCACGGCCGTGACCTCGGCGCTCATGTCCTTGAGCGGATCGACCCAGGCCCACGACGGAGGGCGCCACTCGACGTCAAGGTAGGCTTCGGGCGCGCGGGCGTAGCCGCGGGCATCGATCGCGCCGCTGAGGACTGCCGCCTCGATCCAGGCCCGCCACACCGGGCGGCAGAACTGAAACACCATCACCTGGTGCTGGAACTGCTCGCAGCGGCGCCGGAACTCGAGCAACCCGGCGCGGATCGAGGAGTAGTTCACTCGCTCGAGATCCCCGGTGAGTTGCTCGTAGGTGATGCCGAGGCCCGCGGCAATCGCTCGCAACTGCACGCGCATGAACTCCGTGTACATGCCGCCGACGTCGCCCGGCTCGGTGAACTTCACGTCCTCGCCGGGCAGGAGCTTCACCATCGAGCCGGGCTCGATTCCCGCCAGCGGCGCGCCACTGGCATCCGTCTCGCCCTCGCCTGGCTTTGCGCCGATCACCGGATCCTCGGGGTTGTTCTCGGTGATGAAGGCGGCAAACATCGCCGCCAGCTTCTTGCGGACCAACTCGGCGTCGTCGTATTGATCGAGTTCGTGGAGCTTGACGAGCACCTGCGTGAGCCACGGCTGGCCGCGATGCTGCCCGGGCCGCAGCGGCTTGTAGATATGGAGCACTGACTCGGCCGGCACGCGCGTTGTCTCGCCGGCGTTGAAGAACGTGAGCTTTTCTCCGGGATGCTCGCGGTAGAGGTGGTAGGCCACGCGGCGGCCGAGCTTGTCGAACTCGATTCCGGCGCGAATGACATTCCCGTTCGGCAGATTCTCGTTCTTCGCCGTCGGCAGGTGCTCGGCTTCGAGCAGTTGAAGCTGAAGCGGCACGGTCAGTCCATCCTCAGGCCGCCGGTCACGCAACCGTACCAGGCACTCGCCGCCTTCGATCGTCGAGCGGCACACCAGCGCCTGGAGCCCATAGAAGTCGGTCAGACCCGCTGCGTCGGCCTCGTCAGTCCACCGCAGCCAGAGTTCCTGAAGCCGCCGCTTGACCGCCGGGTCCGGGTGTTTCGACTGCGGCTTGATGCCCGTGCCGACGGCGTTGCCGACGAAGCTTTCGACCGCGTTGCTGGCCCAGGCGTTGCGCCGGACCATGTCGCGCGAGCGCGCGCGCAGGGCGTCGCCGCCTCCAATGACTAGGGCGTTGATGCCTTCGTTCGATGGGCTCCACCCCAGCGTGCGGCGCGTGCTGGCGGCGGCTTCGTAACCTGCCAGTGCCCGCAGCGGAGCGAACGCCGCCCGCACGAGATTCCGCCAGTAGCCCATCAGAAACCCTTGCTCGTGTGAGTGCGGATCACGCGCGAGCGCGGCCGCGCCGGGTCCGCCGCCGCCATCGCGGCTTTCACTTCGGCAATCGCCTTCTTGAGCTCGTCCACGCTGCGGTACTCCAGGCTTCGGCCTTCAAACGTTACGCGCAGCGTGCCGCTGGCCAGCGCCGCCTCGAGGGCTTCGAGTTGAGCTTGCGAGTAGGCCATGGATCAAGCCCGTTATCGCTTCATCCAGTTCGAACGCACCGTCCGGCGGCGCACCGGCCGCACGGATGGGGGAGCGGGAGGCTCGGGTTTCGACACCGGCGCGGGCAAGAGCTGCTCGAGTTCCCGCCAGTGCCTCTCCGTGAAACGATCAATTCCGTAGATCGAGGCCGCCGCACGCGAATACACCCGGCAGTCCAGCGCCTCATTGCGCCGGTTGGGCGCAACCACCCAGTGGCCCTTCACCAGGCTCTCCGCGGTCAATTGCCGGAAATACTCTTCCTCGTAGCGCGGGAAGTGGCAATAGCCCGCCGGGAACGGCTCGCCGCTCTCCTTCGTCGGCGGCACGAGGCGCAGGCGGCTGTAGAGTTCCGACTTGGCCACCGGCGTCCCGAGCGTCCACAGCCGCGTGCCGCGCCGACGGCTTGAGTCCACCGGTGAGGCATTCAGGATCAGCCGGTCGGTGCGAGCCGTGCCCTTCACCGCCACGGCCGTCTTCGGATGCGCCGCCCGCGCGCCGGCCGGGCCCCAGGAGGCCTGGGGATGACCGCGCACCCAATCGTAGGTGATGCGCGGGTTGAAGCCCGAGTCGACGCACAGCACGCGGATTGGCAGCCGCATGCCACTCGCGTGAGGAAACTCCTCGTCGAGCAGCGCGTCGAGCTGCCGCCAGACATCGGCTCGCGCCGTGTCGCCCATGAGCACGCGGTAGTCGACCGACCACGACTCTTTGCCGCGGCCCCAGGCCACCACTTCGACCTCGATCCGGTCGCGCTGCACATCGGCGCCCGCGGTGAGAAACAGCCCGCCCCGCGGCACCGTGCCGATCGTGTAGTCCTCGCGCCGGTCGTAAAGCGGCTGCCAGTCGGGCGCGTCGCCGCGCTCCTGCCACGACTCGCCGAGCACGAGATTGACGAACGACTTCAGGCGCTCGACGTCGTTCTGCGCCTTCTCCCAGTCCTCCGCTGCGCGCTCCCAGGAATACCAGCCCACGGGGCTGTACAGGCTCGACAGGTGGTAGCCGCGCGTGCGCCCGTCGCCGGCCGCCTCGGGCCGCCACTCGCCGCGCGCAAGCATCGTGTTCTTCTGATGGTTGAAGATGGCCCGCTCGCAGGCGATGCAGAAGTAGGCCGCCTTGTTGGGCTCGCTCTTGGGCCAGCGGAGCCGCTCGAACTTGAGCACCTGATACTCGCCGCAATGCGGGCAGGGCACCCAGTAGCGCCGCTGGTCGCTTTCGGCGAACGCCGCTTCGATCCGGCTCAGGCCCGTGATGAGCGGCGTCGAGCACATGAACACCTTGCGGCGCGAAAACGTCCGCGTCCGTGCGAAGGCCAGGTTGATCGGATCGCCCTCGCCATCGACATCGCCCGGATAGGCGTCGATCTCGTCGAGAAACAGATACCGCACCGCCATCGAGCGCAGCCCCACGGCGCTGTTGGCGCCGGTCATCACCAGCACGCCACCCGGGAACTCCTTCGAGAGGACCGTGTTGCCCGAGTCACGCGAGCGCGGGCTCTTCACGAGTTCCCGCAACACGCCGCTCTCCTCGATCAGCGGATCGATGCGCTGTTTCGAGTTCCGCTTGGCCAGCTCGACCGTGGGCTGCACGACCATCATCGGCCCGGGCGACTTGTGGATCACATAGCCGACCCAGTTGTTGCCCGCTTCCGTGAAGCCAAGCTGGGCCCCCTTCATGACCACCACGCGCTCGACCGGCGACGACGGCGACAGCGCGTCCATGATCTCGCGCAGGTACGGTGTCCGATCGGTTCGATAGGGCCCCGGCTCGCTGGCCGATTTACCCGACAGCCGCCGGTAGCGGTCGGCCCATTCGGAGACCGTCAGCACGGGGTCCGGCCGGAGCCCAGCCCGGAAGGCGTCGCTGTAAACCTCAGCTGCTGTGGGCATCCGCCAGTTCCTCCAGCGCCTTGCGGATCTCGGCGCTCAACAGGTGATGCACCCGGTCGGGGTCCGTCTCCGCAGCCAGCGTCGCCGCCAGACGGTCGGGGATGTTCAGCAGGTTGTCCCGGACCGTGCGCCCGTTGGTGAAGGCCGCCACCTGCACCTCGTCGCGGCTTACGAGGTTCGCCGTGCGCTCCTCGAACTCGATCTTGGCGAGCCGCGCCAGGTAGCTCTCGCGGATCGCCCGCGCGCGGAAGTAATCCAGGCTCCCGGCAGGCGCCTCGGCCGGCTGCGGCGGCGGCGTGGGCGGAACCATTTTCGCCATCCGCTGCCCGGGCCTCGTCTTCGCCGCCCATTCGGCGTCGGCGCGTTCGCTGTCGATCAGGCCGTCCGCGGCGGGCGTGATCCGGCCGGAATGGATCGCCTTTTGCACCGCCGCCAGGCTCACGCCGCGATGCTTGGCGTAGGCGCGCAGGCTCATGAGCGGCATGGAACTTTCTCGCGATTGACGCGCGGAATTCGCTTGCTTCTCCGAGGAAGGGAAGCGATGAATGGAGTCGCGATGAGGAACACCCAAACGCAATCGACCCCGCAAACCGCCGCCGGCCTGTACGCCGAGCGGTACGCCGAAGCCCAGGATCTGCTCGCCCGCATCTCCGCGCGCCTCGAAGAGCACAAGGCTCGGCAGGCCGCGCGGAGCGCCGACTGGGGCTACGCGGGCGACCTCGGCCGCATCACCGGGCAGCTCGCCTCCGTACTGGCCGGCCTGGGCGATGCGAGCGCGGCCGGCGCCAAGGGCCTCGCGTACTGACCCGCAAGGAGACAAATCATGACCGCAACACCGTACATCGAATGCTCGCTGTGTGACGAGGCCAAGCCAATCCACCGCGAGCTTGTGCTGACCAACCGCGAGGGCCTGCTCCTCGACAAGGTCCAGTTCTGCCGCGACTGCTGGAACGACATCCGGCAGTCGGTCGAGGACGCCAGCGGCCTCGTCGACCGCCGCCAGGAGGACTGACCACGATGGCCATCACGCGCGAAGAACTGATCGCCTGGGCCACGCGCAACGGCTGGAGGCTCGACCGCTGGGGCCACCTCAAGAAGGAGTTCCCGAACGGCACGCACCGCATCAAGCTGAGCCGGATCGCGGCGCGGCATGAAATCTCGACGCCGCACGGCTGGGTCCGCCTGGCCAGCGGCTATCTGAAACATCTCGCCATCACCGCCGACGGCAAGCTCGGCGGCATGACCCGATAGAAAGGAACAGCACCATGACGACATTTGCCATCGACAGCGACAACACGATCACCGCCTACCTCGCCGGGGAGGCGATCCCCGAAGACCACGCGCGGTTCTCGAGCGAGAAGGAGCTTGCGAAGCTCGCCTCCCAGTGGCCGGCCGACCGGCTGGTCGAGATCTGGAACAACTTCGCCGGCGTGCCGCCCTTCGGCGACCTGAAGCCGGTCAAGAAGTTCACCGACCGCAAGACCGCCGTCGCGCGGATCTGGAAGGCGGTCCAGGCCCTGACGCCCGCCGCCGCGCCCCAGGCCGCCAAGGGCGCGCCGAAACAGGCCAAGGCGGCCAAACATGCCAACCCCAGTGAGGAGGCGAAGCCCGCGCGCGAGGGCTCGAAGAAGGCCATCGTCGTCGAACTCTTGCGCCGGCCTGAGGGCGCCACGCTCGCCGACCTCATGTCCGCCACCGGCTGGCAGGCCCACAGCGTCCGCGGCTTCCTGTCCGGCGCGCTCGGCAAGAAGATGGGCCTCGCGGTCGAGTCCGCGAAATCCGCTGCCGGCGGCCGCGTCTATCGGATCGTCCCGGAGCGCTAACATGAGCAGCGTGACTCACTCCATCGATTGGCTCCTCGTCGTCGCCGAGGCCGAGGACGGCGGCTACGAGCCGGTGGCGCTGGCCTCGACGCCCATCGAGGCCGAAGAGCTGGCGCGCGCGGATTTCGCCCGCCGCCTGCGCCGGCTCGAGCAGGACGAGGACGCCGGCCTCTGCCCGCATCTGTACCGCATCTGGGCCCGCCGCCAAGGCCGGTACGAGCCCGCGGGCGAGATCCTGCTCTGATCATTTCTGCCGTGCAATCCTCTCGATCCGTTCTTCCAGCAGGGCATTGTGCAACTCGCACTCGGCCCGCCGCATGTACAGGCCGTTCAGGCGCAGGATGATGCGGTTCTCCAACTCGGCCAGTTCCTTGCGCACCTCGGCCAGCAGCGCCCGGTTCTGGAGGCTCACGTAGGTGGCGATCAAACCGGAGACCAGCCCGATGGCTGGCACGATGGCCGTCAGGATCCGCTCATCCATTGCCCGCGTTCCCGTTTGAGGATTCGCAACTCCTGCGCCCAGTCATGCAGCGCCAGGCACAGGCCCGCGACGTCGGGATGGCCCGCGCGCAGCAGCGCCTCGGCTTCGGCCATCTCCCGTTCGCATCGGGCGACCTCACGCCGCCACTGCTCCTCGCTCCAGGGCGATCTCTGCGAACCCCCGTCCGTCGGAGGCGAGCACGGCGCGCTTGCCGGAGAGGTCTTCAAAGCGGCGGATGATGACATCGCAGTACTTCGGATCCAACTCGATCAGCCGCGCCTGGCGGCCCGTTTTCTCGCAGGCGATCAGCGTCGAGCCAGACCCAGCGAAGGGATCGAGCACCGTGTCGCGGCTTTTGCTCGAATTGCGGATGGCGCGTTCGATCAGTTCGACGGGCTTTTGCGTGGGATGAAGCTCGTTCTTGACCGGCTTCTTCACGAACCAGACGTCGCCTTGATCGCGAGCGCCGCACCAGTAGTGATCCGTGCCCTCCTTCCAGCCGTAGAGGATCGGCTCATACTGCCGCTGGTAATCGGCGCGGCCCATGGTGAACGTGCTCTTCGCCCAGATGAGGAACGTGGACCAGTGGCCGCCCGCCTCGGTGAACGCCTTGTACAGCGTGTGGAGCTCAGACGAGGACATGCAGATGTAGACCGCGCCCTTGGTGACGGCGAGGATGTTCGCGCAGGCGTCGCGGAGGAACTGTTCGAAGCCATCGCCGAGATTGTCGTTCTTGATGGCGCGATTCTTGCCGCGCAGCTTGTCTTTCATCGTCGCACCGTAGTTCACGTTGTACGGCGGATCGGTGAAGACCATGTCTGCCAGGCCGCCGGCCAGCACGTTCTCCACTGCCTCCATCTGCGTCGAGTCGCCGCACAGCAGGCGATGATCGCCAAGCAGCCAAACATCGCCGGGGACCGTAACCGCCGTCTCGGGCGTCTCCGGGACCGCATCGTCCTCGGTGTTGCCGGCGATAGAGTCGTCCGGCTCCGCAAGCAAAGCCTCGATCTCGTCATCGGCGAAGCCCAGCAAGTCGAGGTTGAATTCATCCTCGCGGAGCGCCTCGAGTTCCACTCGCAGCATCTCCTCATCCCACCCGGCGTCCTGGGCAAGCCTGTTGTCGGCAATGACCAGCGCGCGGCGCTGCGCCTGGCTCAGGTGATCGAGCACGATCACCGGCGCTTCAGTCATCCCGAGCTTCCGCGCGGCCATCACGCGCGCGTGGCCGGCGATGATGACGCCATCGACCCCGACGAGGACCGGATTGACGAAGCCGAACTCGGCGATCGATGCCGCGATCTGCGCGACCTGCTCCTCGGTGTGCGTGCGCGGATTCCGGGCGTAGGCGATCAGCCGCTCCAGCGGCCAGCGCTCGATGTGGAGGTCCGGCTTCACTTCTTGGTGTAGGGGGCCTCGGCCGGCGTGCCGTCGGGGTTGGCGAAGTGGGCGATCACGGCGGTGAGACCCTGCACCGCCGACAACGAGACCATGGCCCAGAACTTGCCGCGCCCGGGCAGCAGGTCGATCGAGGCATTCAAGCCCTGCGCCACCAGCGCCAGCATCTGAATGGCGACGTTCAAAGAGAACTTCATCTTCGTCAGCTCCTGGAATTGTTTGACGAGCGGCCGCAGCCGCCACCACAGCCGCAGTTCGCGGATCATGGGCAATGCCTGGTCGCGGAGGCGGGAATCGAACCCGCGGCCTGCGGATTATGAGTCCGCCGCGCTGCCACTGCGCCACTCCGCATCGGAATTCGAGCCGTGAAAAAGCGGGGCGGCCCGACACGGGGATGCCGAGCCGCCCCTTCCTTGCGCCCTTCAGGAGAAAGACTACTTGCCCTTGGCCAGCGCGTCGGCCACGGCGGCCGCGACCACCGCGCCGATGGCCTTGAGCGAGACGTCGTCGATCGCCACCGCCCGCGCCGTCAGCGTGTCGCCCGCACCGGCCTGGATGGGATTCCATTGGCCGTCGATGGCGATGTCCGAGTGACGCACGGCCTGCTTGGAGACCAAGTTCGCCGTCTCGACGGCGTTCTGGAGCGCCTGCGAGGCGATCTGGTTCAGCCGCGTCTGCTCGGTGAGAGCCTGCCGCGCGGCCTGGATGTCCAGGTCCTGATAAACGTCATAGGTGCGCTTGATGTTGGCGAACGTCACGCGCTGGTTCTCGCTGTGCGCGGCCCCAGAGGTGGCGCTCGTGTTCTTGAACGATTCGTCCGTCCCGGTCTCGAACTCGCGTTCGGCCTGGTTCGGCGTGGCAACTTCCGGCATGGTGATTCACTCCTTCACGTGTGGGATGGAAATGGTTCGCCCGTCACCGCATGGACGGGCGCGAGCTTCAAGGTCTCTTGCAATCGGCGCAGGATGACATCGCAATAGGCCGGGCTGATCTCGACGCCGAAGCCTGATCGCTCGAGCAGCCCGGCGGCGACGAGTGTGGTGCCGCTGCCCGCGAACGGATCGAAGATCACATCGCCGGCATCGGAGAAGGCTTTGATGAAGAACTCCGGGATCGCGCGCGGAAACGGCGCCGAGTGGTTCCCCTGCGAGGACTCGGTCTTGGCTTCGATCACGTTTGAGGGCCGCGCGAGGCCTCCGTGCCGGCCCTCGAGGTCGTTCGCGTTGCGGCGCGTGGTCTGCCAGGCCGCATGGTTCTTGCCCTTGTCGGCCGCCGCGCCGCGCGGCCCCGTGCCGAGCAGTCCGCTGCCCGAGGTCGATTTCGGATTGTCGGGCGAGTAGTCGAAGCAGTCGTCGGACCAGTGCGCTACCTCGCGCGGCCGGAACTTGATCTTGCGCTCGCGCGAGAAGTGATAGACCGGCTCCCAGGCGTTCTTGAAGCGGTTCGACCAGCCGCCCGGCACGCCGTCATCGGTCTTGCGCCAGCAGAATTCGTCCACAAAGCGCCAGCCCCACTGCCGCTTGTGCGCCAGCACCAAGTCCATCACGTAGGTGTGCCGCTCGCCATCTTCCGCGTGGGCTTTGATGTTGAGGAAGTAGGAGCCGTCAGGCGCGAGCACCGATTCGATCGCTGCGGCCACGTCCCGGAACCAGGCGACATACTTCTCGGGCGGCACGGGTTCGAAGCCGCTCGAAGGATCGTACTGCCGCTGCGTGGCGTAGGGCGGCGAGGTGATGACCACGTTCGCCTTCTGGCCCTCGAACAGCTTGGCGATCGTTCCGCGATCACGGCAGTCCCCGCAGATGAGCCGGTGCGGCCCGATCAGCCACAGATCGCCGGGTTTCGTCACCGCTTCCGCGGGCACTTCCGGTACGGCGTCCTCGACGTCGTTGGACTCCGGCTCCGCGTCCCGTTCGAGCGATGCCAGGAAGTCGTCGATCTCTTTCTGATCGAACCCGGCGAGCGTAGCGTCGAATCCGGCGTCCGCGAGTTCCTTCATCTCGAGCGCCAGCAACTCGTGGTCCCACCCGGCCAGCTCCGACAACCGGTTATCGGCCAGCAGGTACGCTCGCCGCTGGTTGTCATCGAGGTGATCCAGCACAATCACCGGCACTTCGACGAGCCCCAGTCTCTTCGCCGCCAGCAAACGCCCGTGTCCGGCGACGATGCCGTCGCGCGAGTCCACCAGAATCGGATTGCAGAAGCCGAACTCGGCAATCGAGGCCGCGATCTGCGTGACTTGCTCCTCGGAGTGCGTCCTCGGATTCCGCTGGTAGGGCGCGAGTCTCCCGATCGGCCACAACTCGATGCGCCGCGCCATCGCCGGCGTCACGCGATCAACTGGCATAGCTCGGAACCCAGGTCCAATAGACGACCATCAGGCCCTCGCCGGCCGTGTTGGCGTCAACGTAGTAGTCCGAAGGACGCAATTCGCCCGCCTCGGACTCGATCACCAACTCATCGGCCACGCCGCCACCCGCACCCGTGGGCCAGAACTCCTTCACCACGCCTGCGCCCGTGGCTTTGTTCATCCCTTGCAGGCCGAGGAACACCCGTCCCGTCTCGCCGATGGCGACGGCGAACCGGATCCGGTGGGCACGGATCGTGGTGTCGGAGGTCACCCGGACGGGTGTTCCCGGCGTTGGGACCGCGATCCTTCCCAGCGATCGCGGCTGGAGGGATGGAAAATCAGCCATGGCTTGCTGGATGCCTCAACGGAGGAAGTGACAACCGACCACCGACAACCTTTTCCGGCGCGTGACGCAAGCGAAATCGTGCCACCTGGCCACCCGCCGCCGAGCCGCCCTGGAAGGACCCACGATTGCCTCGCATCTTCGGAATTTCCGAAGATGGCTCGTTCATCTCCGTCGTGCTCGCTCGGCTCGCTTGATCGTCCTGGCGCTCCCTTAGCAGTCTTTCGACGCGGCCACGGCACGGTAAAGCAGTCGTTGCCTTTTAGTCCATTCCACTTGACGGATCACGCCGCGCACCTTGGCGATCCAGCGCGCGCCGACCTGCTTCTTGCGCTGCTTCATCGCTCCACCAGGCAATCGGTCACCACCTGCAAGAAGAGGGGCCGCACTTCGTCGGGTGCGTAGTTCGTGCCCCAACGGTCGCCGCCCAGCCGCTTCAAGTCCCAGCAAAGCCCGTGCTCGAGGTGATCCTGGAAGCTGTAGCGCGTGCCCAGGTAGGCCGTGCGCCGCATGGGCTCTTCGCCGGGACGCATGACAAGGATCGCCCGGTTGATGTGTCCCTTGCGATGCCGCACGACGCGCGCGATGAGTCCCGCCGCTTGAAGCCGGGCGAGGCCACGTTCGGTGACGTGGTCGTACAGCCGGCCATCGGCTCGATAAACGGGGATGCGGACGGCCATCGGCACAGGCACAACTCTGGTTTGGAATCTGCGGGAAGGAGATTGGCGAGCGTCCCGGCGCTCGAACAGACTAACCTCGGGATTCCCTCACGCGACGTCCGCCTCGCGGTCCGCCCGGCGTGCCGAGCTTCCACGTACTATATACTCACCCTGGATTGAATTTGTCCCGCCGCGGCAGAGATTTTCTTCACGCCCGCCGGATCCAAGGCTGTTCGACGTCCGGGTTGTAGAAGCGTTGGCGCACCCCGTTGGGCAGGATGATCTCGATGGATTGACGTGTGACCTCGCCGATGCGGTCGGTGGTCTTGAGCAGGCTCGCCAGGTCGCAGGCCTTTCCAAATGGCGTATGTGCCGGGCCGCCGGTCCCGTAAAGGCTCCGCTCGGTCCAGCCCAGCGAGAACGCCCGATCGCGGATTGCATCGACCATCGCCACGGCATCAGACGCGATGTACTCAGCCACACGCGCCGGGCGCACCGGCTTGTCTGATTCCGCGACGGGAGGTGCGTAGCCGCGCGCGTCGAGATTGCGAACGGCCTCGCGTAGCGCATCCTCCCCGAAGTGAGCCATCGCCCACCCATGCACAGCGTTGAATTTCTCGCGCAGTTCATCGAACGCCTCCGGGCTGAGCCGTCCCGCTTGGGCGGCGAGTTTCGCCAGACTCATCCGCGAGCGCAGCCAGGCGTAGTATTCCGGGTCCAGCCGCCGGTAGGCCGTGTCACCGATCTGGACATCGCAGGCGAAAACGTGGGGCTGGTCGGTCACCCATGACTGGAGACTGGTGGACACAAACAGCGCAACGTCCGTCCGGTGTTCCGGTGTACCAGTCCCCGAATTCCCGTTTGAAGAGACTGGAACACCGGAATCCGCTGATTCGAAACGGTTTATGAGCGCGTGTTCCAGTGTTCCAGTTGATGCACTGGCCCTCCCAAACTTCCTATAAAAATTCGAAGTGTGTATGTCCGTCACCGTGTTCGTGTGATGCATGCATTTCACTTTTATGCGTGCGCGCGCGAATATACTGGAACACTGGAACACGCCCATGAAAACAAAGAACTTAGACTGGAACACCAACTGGAACACCGACTGGAACACGGCTCAAGACTGGAACACGCCATTCACCGTTCCTTCGCCGGCCGCCGGTAACGCCATTCTCGGGCGTGCCGCGGCCCTGCATTGAACCGCATCCATCCGTTCACGCGAAGGCACCGCGCCACGCGGTTGCGGTCCATCTGCGTCCACAGTTCGGTTTTCTTCTCGATGCACTGCGCGAGAATCTCCGGGATCGACACCGACTCCCGGCCCTCGACCCAGTTGAGGATCAACTCGTCCCATGGATCGCCCTCGTAGCGCTCGGCCTGTTCCTCGGCCGCCTCGCGGTTGAGCTCGACCGAATCGAGCCACCATGGCTTGCCTTCGAAATAGAGGTAGACGGCCTCGGCCCAGAGTTGGTCGCGGATGAGGGCGAGGCCGTCGGTGTCGATCACCGCGGCCTTGCACTCGACCGGCCAGAAGCGGCGTCCGCCGGTTTCATCCCGCAGGTAGGTGCCGTGATTCACGCTGCCGGCGAAGACGCACTGGCGGGGAGAGGTGATCAGGCGCTTGCCGTAGGGCGGCCGGAAGCGGTCGACGGCCCGGCTCATGAAGGCCTTGATCCGGCCGATCTCGGAGCGCGACATCGAATCGAGTTCGGCGATCTCGATCACCCAGACGCCGCGGGTCTGGAGCGCGGCGTCTTTCGAGCCCAGGTCGGCGATCTCATCGGTGAACCACGGCTCGGCCAGAATACGCAGGGCGGTCGACTTGCGGATGCCCTGTTCGCCCTCGAGGATCAGGCAGCAGTCGGCTTTGCATCCCGGCTCGAATACGCGCGCCACGGCCGAAATCAGCCAACGCGAACCGACGGCCGAAGCATAGGGTGAGGGATCGACGCCGAGGTATTCCGCGAGCCACGACTCCAGGCGTGGCGTGCCGTCCCAGGTGATACCCTTGAGATACTCCCGAACTGGATGGATGCCGCACTCCCTCGCGACGGCTTCGATCGCCTGGCCCGTGACGTCGACCGGGACGAAGATGCCCTGGTGATGGAGCCACTCGGTGGCGAGCACGTCGTGGTTTGGGGTCCATTCCTCATGGACCACCGCGCCAGGCTTCATCCAGGGAGCGGGCTTGCGCAGCACGGTGCAGTTCGAGAACTCGTTGTAGGCCAGAGCGCCCGACCATTCCTGCGCGCCACGCAACGCCGTGATCGCGTTGGCGAGCACGGGTTTCACCGTGCCGTTCAGGTTCAGCAGAAGATCGTTGCGCCAGGACTCCGCGTCGGCACTGACGGCCCGCAAGGCTTGCGCGCCAGCACGCCTGCCCTTGCCGCTACGTGCTCCGTCGATCCTCACGACCTTCATCTGCTGCCGCAAGGCCGAGATGGGCAGCCGGTCCTTACCGCACTTCTCCTGAATGAGCTTCAGGTAGCGCGGTTGCTCGATGGGATCGAGTTGATGCACCTCGGCGAGGATCGGGCCGAGAAGTGCGGGCAGATCCTGCGCGTCCGGCTGCAACTTTGCGATCGCCATCTCGAGCGGCGTCTGCGCAGCAGCGAGGATGGCCTCGAAGTCTTGGGCGGTCTTGCCCGAGGCGAAGAATTCGTTGACGTCGATCTTGGCATCGGCGCGGAGCGCGTTAGTCTCCGGACTCTCTTCTGACAACTCGGCGAGCCTGGCTCGCGCCGCGATCTGCTTCTCGCCAAGTGGCAGCACGGCCACGCGTGTGGCGATCCCGCGCCCGGCCAGCCGACGCGCCGTCTTCATCGCGCCTTGAAGTCCGGCCTCGGAAACCTCGTTGTCCTGGCAGATGTAGACGGTCTTGACGCCCGCGAGTTTCGAGATCAGCCGGTCCCAGTCCGCCTCGCGGATCTGCACGGTGACGGGCGAGACGGCAGCGAAGCCATGTTCCATGAGCGAGATGCAGTCGGTGACGCCCTCGGTGATGATGACACGCTCGGGCCGCGTGAGCAGCACGTCCTCGTTATAGAGCACGTCGTTGCGAATGCAGGCGGCGACGTGGCTGTGGTTGCGATCGTTGCGCACGGCCAGCTTCTTGTATTTCGACTTCTCCCAAGGCTGATCGGGCGTCCACGGCGTGCGTCGGCCGATCAGGAAGACGACATGGCCGCGGCTCCAGTACGGGAAGACGATGCGGCGGTCGAAAAACGGCACGATGCCGTCCTGGGCTGTGGGCCGGAAGGCCGATGTGGCTGTCAGCTCGCGCGGCGTGAACGCAGCGGGCCCATCCATGAGCAGGCGCGCGGCGCCCGGCGAGCCATCCTCGGCATAGCCGATCTTCAGGCGCTCGATCGTCTCCTCGCGAATGCCATACTTCGCGCGGAACCACGAATAGACTTCCGCATTGCTGACGAGCCGCTGGTGATAGATCTCGGCCAGCGCGGTCAGCGCCTCGCGCACGCGCAGCGTGAGGCGGTGCCCGGCTTCGGCCTCTTCCGGCGAACCCGACGCAATCTGGGCGAGCGGCGGCAATCCGGCGCGGGTGGCCAAGAAGTCGCGTGCCTGGCGGTGCGATTCCGGCATTGGCCCTGACTGGCCGCGCGTCACCCGGCCGAAGCGGACGAATTCGACCAGTTGCAGCACGTCGCCGCCCACGCCGCAGCCAAAGCAGTACCAGCCCTGCTTGTCAAGCATGACGTGGAGCGAGCGGTGCGACTGGCTCGCATGATTCGGGCAATCGCAGAACAGCGTGCGCGGCGACTCTTCGACAACGCGGCTGCCGAGTAGCTCGCGGGCGATCTCGCCAATGTCGGCCTCGGTGATCTGGCGGTAGTAGACATGGACATCGATGCCACGACTCATGTGCGTGCCTCAGGTTCGAGCAGGAAGGAGAGAAAGGTGTTGCGCCGGTCTGCCTGCCGCTTGGCCGCGCAGTTCTCAATGCCCCAGCGGTCGCCGAGCAGAATCACGGACCCCTTGGCGCGGGTCACCGCGGTGTAGAGCAAGTTGCGGTGATGCATGAAAGAGTGCGATTTGTGAGCGATGACGATGGCGCAGGGAAACTCCGAGCCTTGGACCTTGTGGACCGAGCAGGCATAGGCAAGCTGAAGGCGGCTGGCTGCCTCCGAACCAGATTCGATCTCGACCACGGCGCCGTCGAACTCGACGCTCAACGCGCCCTGGGACGTGGCGTCGATGACGACGCCCATCGCCCCGTTCATGACGCCCAGCTCGTAGTCGTTGTGCGTCTGGATGACCTTGTCGCCGGGGTATAGCACAGGGCGCCGGCCAGCATCGACGGGCGCTACTTCCACGCCGCGGAGTTTCCGCTGCAGCACCCGCTGGAGCTCGAGGTTCAGCTCGGTGGTGCCGAGCGGGCCCTTGTGCGTGGGCGTCAGCACCTGCACGTCGCGGACGAGGTCGTAACCGAGCCGTTCGGCCAGAACCTCCTCGAATAGCAGCAGCAACATCCGCCGCACGTCCTCGCGGTCGCTGAAGCGGTCGATGACATACCAGGGCCGGCGCGTACCCTCCCGCACGTCCGCCGTCGGCCGCACTTCGCCCGAAAGGATGGCGGTCGAGTTCTCCTTGAGCACCCCCGCCTGGCGGATGATCCGGGTCAAGATTGTCGTTGGCACAGCCCGCGACTTGACCAGGTCGCGCAGCAGGTTGCCCGGACCCACGGGCGGCAACTGGTTGTGATCGCCGACCAGCACCACAGCGGTCTTGGTCAGGTCGACCGCCTGAAACAGCCTCCAGGCGAGCGGGATGTCCATCATGCTGCTCTCGTCCAGCACGAGGATGTCGGCATCGATCGGATTCAGCGCATCGCGCGCGTAGCTGTGGCCGTTGAAGCCGAGCAGCCGGTGAATGGTGCTCGCCTCGTGGCCCACGACCTCCTCCAGGCGTTTGGCCGCCTTGCCTGTCGGCGCAGCCAGCACCACTTTCCGTTCCAGCCGCTCGGCGATGCTCACGATGGTCGACACGGCGTAGGTCTTGCCGCTGCCGGCGCCGCCGGTCATCAGGGAGATGGAGTAGGTGAGCGCGTTCTTAACCGCGTCCCGCTGTTCCGGATTCAAGAGCGCGCCTTCGACATCGAGCAGCGCCTCCAGATCGGTCACAGCGTGCGGGCTGCGCCTGCGCGATCGCCGGAAAATGGCCGCCAGATCGGACTCCATGCGGTGGATCTCGGGATCGGCCACGATGAGACGTTCCAAGGCCTGCGAGACCAACACACCCTCCTCAATCAGCGCCTCCAGATGCCGCTCGATCACCTCCCGGCTGTCGAGCGTGTCCATGACGAGCAACGTGTTGGCGCGGTCGAGCAGATCCTCGTACTCGACCCAGCAGTCGCCGTCATCGAGCGCGGCGAGTACGCAATAGTGAATCCCGGCGCGGATGCGCGAGGGCAGATCCTTCGGCGTGCCCATCTTCCGCGCGATCTTGTCCACGCGCTTGAAGCCGAAGCCCGGAATCTCGCGCATCAGCACGTATGGGTCGCGCTCGAGAATCGCCACCACCTGGCTGCCGAACTTCCCGACGAGCGTGGTGACCTGGTAGTGCGTCAATCCGTAGGCGGCCAGATGCGACATGGCGTGGTTGAAATCGCGGTTGGCGATCCAGATCCGGCGCAGTTCGCCGATGGTGTCGGTAGGCACCTTGGCCACGGCAGCCACCGACTCAGGCTCGTTCCGGATGGCGGCATCAAAGTCCGTCCCGAAGTGATCGGCGATCAGCCGCGCCTTGGCCGGGCCGATGCCCTTGATATCGGGATGATTGGCGAGGAAGTAGGCGAGCCCCTCTGGATCAAGCTCGAGATCGTGACCCAGGAACTCCGCCTCGAACTGGCGTCCATGCTTGGGATGCACCACCCAGCGGCCTTCGAGCCGGACGGCGTCATGCTCGCGGACATGCACCTTACCGGCGAATTTCACTTCGCCGCCATCCGCCGTGACCAGGCGGCCGGCGCTGAACGTGGGGCCGGAGTAGAAGATCACGTCGACGATGCCGCGGATGCACTCGCGCTGGCCTTTCATCGGCCCCACCTCTTCCACGCCGCCAGCAGAAAGCCTTGCGTGAAATGACACGCCGCCTGACGGTTGCCGCAGAAGGCGACCGGCACGCCGTAGTCGAGCAGGATTGAGAGTGTCGAGCCCACCACCGCTACCGGCTTGGCTTCGCCGCGATAGCGTTTGCCGAGCACATCCGGCAGCCCGGCTTCGACCACGACGCAGGCGGCGCGATACTGGCTCAGTTTGCGCAGCTCCTCCCGGAAGCGCCGCCTGCGGTGGATCACCGTCGAGACGAAGTCATCGAGCGTCTTGCGCTCCACGGCCACCTGGTCTTCGAGCCCGCCGACGGAGTAATCCCCGGCTTTGAGTGCCCGCCGCACGGCACCAGCCAGCCGGAGATCGAACGAATACGGTTCCTGCTCGCGCGAGTCGATGACGATCGTGGCCCGCGCCGCGTTAGAACGGCACAAGGGCGTCGTCGGCCTCCCGCCGGAATTTCGCTGCGCTCTGGCTCGTCTCGATGCGGCGGTTGAAGTAGATGTTCTCGCTGTCGCCCTTGGTGCGCTTGGTCACTTCGAGCTTCACGTCGAGCAGCCGATGGAGGTGCTTCGGCAGATCCGAGAGACGTTCGAGATCGAGCCCGCACAGGTGCAGGTCCGTCTTCACGTACTTGAGCGTGTTCTGGGTGATGACGCTGTTGCGCCACATCAGGCGGTTCGTGAACTTCGGCCCGAGAATCCGCAGCGTCCACTTGATCATCGGGTTGCCCGAGGACTGCGCCTCGGTCAATTCGACCTTCTCGACCGTGACTTGATACTTGCCGTCGGGCACGCTCTCGAAATCGCCGCGCTCTTCGGGCTGCTCGGCCCGGAAGTCGTCATCGAACTGCGAAAGATCAATCGAATGTCTGCTCATGGTGTTGTCTCCTGTCGTGAAATTACTTGGCCTGTTTGGGGCCCGCCTGCGGTTTCGCCGGCGCACCGGCCGCCGCCTGGAAGGCTTCGAGGAATTTGCGGTAGTCGAGTTCGATCGTCTCGGGCAGCCGCCCCGTTCGGTCGCCGGCTTCGTAGTACAGGCTCGGCTTGGTGCGGATCACGCGGCAGATTACCGGTTCGCCCTGGGCGCCCATCGAAACATCGAGATCGCAGTACAGCACCATGTCGACCATGCCGAGCACGATCTTGCGCGCCTTCTCGGGCAGCGTCGGCACGATGCGCGTGTACTTGCCCGTGCGCGTTTCGACCTCGATCTCCTTGGCGTGCGAGATCAGGTACAGCCCGTAGGGAAGGAAGGCCAGCTTCGTCAGCACGCGCTGAAACTCGTTGTTGACGATCGCGTAGCCCTTGCCGTAGGCGAGGTCGGATTCGTGCTCGACCTTGTACTTGCGCAGGATGTACTCAGTGCAGAACTTGTAGGCGTTGTCGATCGTGTCGATGACGACGGTCTTGAACGGGTGCTTGCCCTCGCCGATCTCGGCGCAGGCGGCCAGCAGGTCTTCCCAGGAAAGGATGGGCACCTGGAAGACCTCGAGGGCGTTCAAGCCCGGTTCGGTGGCCAGGAAGACGGCGCCGTCGGCTTGAGCACACGCGGCCGATTTTCCAATTTTCGTCTGCCCGTACCAGAGCACGGTCAGATCCGACAGGCTCGGCTTGGGTGGGGTTTTCGTCGTGGGAAGAATGGGCATCGGAGTCTCCTTGGGTTTCAGAAAACGGGTTCGGGCGAGCCGGCCGCGAGGACGCGGAGTTCCTCGTTGGGCTCGGCGCGCTGGTAGAAGTTCTCGATCACGTTGGGATTGCCGTTCGAGCGGCAAAGGGCGAAGTACGCGCAGGGTCGCTGGTAGTTGAAGCAGAACGATGTGTTCTGGTAGAAGACCCCGCGGCGGCGGGCGTCCAGGAAGGCCTGGGTCAGCTCCCAGAGTTCGCTGCGCAGCACGTCGAATCGGTCCCGCGAGAGAATGAGCCGCTCGCGATGGAACATCGCCGGATCGGCATACTTCTCGGCCAGCCGACGCTGGAATTCTTCGTCCGATTCCGGCTCGCGCCGCCGCGCCGTGGTACGGCCTGTCTTCGACTTGGCGAGCAGTTCCGCCCGGCGCGCTTCAAACTCTTCTTCGGTCTCCCCCTTGGACTGCTGCAGCCGCGCCTTGACGAGCACGTTGTAGAGGATGCCGGTGATGGGAAGGCCCATCGTCTGCTCGACGTAGTGGGCGTAGAGCGTGATCTGGAAGTCGGTCCAGAGCCGTTCGAGATAGTCGGAATCGATCTGCGAGGCGGTCTTGTGCTCCAGAATGAAATACTCTTGGCCGATGCGGATGATCCCATCGACCTTGCCCGCCAGGCGGAAGCTGCGCGAGGCGGCGCCCGTGGCCGGATTCACAATCGGCCCCTCGAAGACGCGCTCGAGCGCACCGACCTCGAACTCCTCGGCCGGATACCGGGCGGCGTAGCCCCGCATCATCGCGGTGGCAAGGTGCCAGTCGCGTTTCTGATCCTCGTCCTGCGCACGAGCCGCACAGCGCCGGTCGATGATATCGAGCACCCTCGGGAGGTCACGATCCCGGTGCCACAACTCCAGGCACTCGTGGATCAGCGAACCGAAGTGCAGGTTGCGGTCGCGCTCGATCGGAACCAGATGATCGAGATACCGCAGCTCGGCCGCTTTGCGGCAGTTCCGGAACAGGTTCCACATCGAGTAGGTGGTCACCATGGGCGAGGCGTCCTGTGTCATCAGAGTTCTCCGTTCGGCTTGCGATAGGCCCATGGCCTCGCCCTCCGGTCCAGTTCCAGCGCTTCGCCGATGGTCAGAGTCGGGTTCTTGCGCAGATACGGCTCGCAGACCTCGCGCAACCTGACCAAGGCCTTCCTCTGCCGCTGTCTCTGGTTGACCCTCGCCTCGATCTCTTTTTCCTGCGCGCGGAGATCCGCCAGGATCGGTTCATGAGTGAGTCGCTTGGTCATGGCTGCCACCCTCACGCCGCCTGCCCTTCCGGCGCGAGCAGTGCGATCGCCTCGGCCGTCGTGATGCCCGGATGTGCCGCGAACGCCGGCTCGAGCCAGGCGTAGAACCACTCGGCGACCTTCAGGCGCGCCGTGTCGGCTTCGATCTGTTCCTTGAGCAACGCCATGTAACGCCGGTGATGTTCCTGGGTGGCCCGCGCCGTGGCCACGTAGCGGATGGCCCCCTTGTCATCGCGGAACGTGAGGGCCGACTCCGGCTCCAGACCTCCGAAGCGCATGTCGAGCCGCAGTTGCAGCGCGCGCCCTTTCCGCGTCGCCAGCGTCTTCTTCATGCGGTCGCTGACGATGGACCGCACCTGCGCCACGGCCAGCTCGCGGCCGTACTCGTCAACCAGGTCGCTGTAACGCTCCAGCACCTCCGCGCTGACCTCGTCCGCCGTGGGCTCGCGGGTCTCCAAGTGCGCCAGGATCACCTCGTCGATCCGGCGCGACAGTTCCGAGTCATGAAATCTGGGTCTTGTCACGGATTGCCTCCTCAAAGCGGTGGAGCCAGTCGAGAGCGGCTGGTGATTTCGCCCGGATGCCCGGGCAGTGCCAATACTCGAGCCGCGATGCGAGTTCAATGGGATCGAGCGGCGTGTCGGCCAGCGCCGTGACGGCGCGCGTCACTGCCCAAATCGAGTCAAGATCTTCCTTGAGCGCCTTGCGTTCCTCCTCCGAGAGGCCCGAGCGGTACCGGCCCGTACGGTCCGCCACGAGCATGCCGGTCTCGCGCGCCATGCGCCGTGCTTCGGCGGTGGAAGGGAGTTCGGTAGCCTCGCGCAACTGGCGCACGATCTGGCGGCGCACCGCCGCGGGCATCTGGACGATGGTGCGCTGGGTGTCGGCTGGTTGCTGGGCAACGACGGCGGCGGCGTGGATTGAGAGTTCGCCGGAGTCCATGGCTTCGACCAGTTCCGGTGTGCCACGCTCGACGACGTTCTTGGCTCGCTCGTAACTCTTGTAGTTGTTGAACCCGGCCTTCCGGGCGGCAATCTCCCGAGTCTGGACTCCCGGTGGAACTTCAGGACAATTGTCCTGAGGTTGCCGGTCTGTTCTCTGGCCCTGCCGGTTGCCGATTTCCTGCTCCAGGGCCGTGGCAATCGCCGTCCGCTCGGAGGCAGTGAAACTCTTGCGAAGCTCGTTTTCATCGTGCTCGGCGGCCAGCAAGCTGGAGACCCGGACAACCCGAGTGGGAATCCGCGGCCACTTGAGGTGGTCGCGGACAGCGAGCAAGCGCCGCTGCCCGAAGACCAACCGGAAGTCTTCCGTGATGCCGATGGGTTGCAGCAGCCCTTCGCGGGCGATGCTCGCGGCCAGGACTTCCAGATCACCCATGTCCTTGCGGTGGCGCTCGCCGATGCGGATCTGGTCGCAGGGGATTTCAATGATTTCCTGAGCGTGGTTCACCGCGCGCCTCCTGTGGCCGCCGGGCCGTAGCCCGCCTCGAGGAACGCCCGGCGCAACCGGGCCATGCGCGCGTACACCGTGGACCGGGCGACGCCGAGCATCCGGCTGATCTCGGTAGGGCCGTGGTCGACCAGCAGAAGAGCCAGCTTCCGGTCGGCATCGCCAAGCGGCGCGAGGACGCGCTCGAAGTCGACATGGAACTGGACCGTCGGGATACCGTCAGCGGTGGCGAACCGATGACCGTCGAGACGTTCAATCAGGACGGGACTTCGGCGCCGCCGCAGCAGGGAGGCAACCCGCTTATCCGCCACGCGCTCGAGGAAAGTCCGCGGGCTCGATCGCGATGCATCATAGTGCAGCAGGGCCATCCACAGTCCCAAGAGAGTTTCCTGCTCGAGGTCTTCGCGATCCGCGGCTGGCGCCCGACCAGTGGCCACCGCCGCCGCAGCACGCACCCGAACCGCCCGCAATGCCAAAGGCAGAACCTGTTCCAACTTTGGTTCAGGCATGGCGGCGCCCTCCGGCCATCTCGATTTCCATGGAGAACGGCAGCCCGTGCTTGACCTCGAGCGTCCGGATCTCATCGGCGTCAACCGAGCGCACGTACTCAAAGAACTCCGCGACCTGGGGCTTCAGTTCGAACTCTGCCGGCAGGACCTTTGCAGTGCCCGGATCCCGTGAGCCGAACTTCACATCGCGCACAACGGTCGGCCACGGATCAAGGACCAGTTCGCCGCGCTCAATGCGGAGGTATTCGAAGCGTCCAAAGCCCAGATCCGACATCGCCGCCAAGAAAATGCGCTCGGAGGGCCGAAGGTCGCGGGTCGACGTGGGGCGGCTCATCGCGCCACCTCCACGCACGCGGCGCGTTGCGTCTCATGGCTCTGGATCCAGGCATCGACGTCTTCGGGGCGATAGCGAACCAGGGTCCCGATCTTGACGTAACGCGGACCGCGCCCCTCGCCTCGCCATTTGCGCAGCGTCAGCACGCTGATGGCGCAGGAATCCGCCACCTGGTGTTCATTCAGGAGTCGTTGGGGAGTGCTCTGTTTCATCTCGATGCTTGCTGCGGGTTGTTTCCCGCAACCTCTGCATCGAGATTGCCCGACCTGGCGTTTTTCCGAAATACACGGAACCGGAAGAAATCCGGAAGAAATCCGGAAAATTCAGCGGCGGCGCGGAGTCTTCAAAGACGCGGGCAGTTCCCCCCGCAGGAGCTGCTCCAGAGTCAGGCCCATGGATTTCGCCACGCCGTCGAGGGCGGACCGGCGCATCTTCGCGTGGGCAAGGAAGCTGCGCAGCGTGCGCTCTGAGATGCCCGCCTGGATGCTGAATTCCGTCTGTGAGAGCCCTCGAGCCTGGATGTAGTCTTTGATCGCCGTGACTGCCTCTTTGCTGCCCACGGACCGAGGCACTGGTCCCTGATCACCTGCCGCGCGCCGGGTCTCGACCGTGCCCGCCCAGTGGAACTCGCCATGCTCATCCACAAGCATCTGATCTTCCAGACAAAGGCATTCTGCACGGCGCTCCCGCAGCCGAGACTCGAACTCAACGTTGCGGAACCGGTTCGTCGGCAGCACAAGCTGGAACGAGTCCTTGACGTCCAGCAGCAGCCGCGCCGCAGCCACGTCAAAGGCAGCCGCCGAGTGGGCCAATAGAACGTAGACGGGAAGGTTACGCGCGTGAGGCTGTTCGGATAGGCCGGCAGCCCAGACGCCCGGAGCGCACTGGCGCAGCGCCTGCGGCCGGATGGCCGCGGCCCGCAGCACCGAATCGAGAAACCCCGACAGATCGAGGCAGTGGATGATGGCTTCGCGCCTTGTCAGCGGCACCCGCTCGCATCGCTGGTGCTCATCCTGGCAAACGGCGGCGAACTCGTCGTCGTCGTACTCAATGATCCTGCGCGGGCATCCACTGAAAGAGTTCGGACAGGGATACCGGCCTCCAATCCGGTCAGTCGGCCGAAGAAAGGGCTTGGCGTAATCGAAATCCTCGCCGCATTGCTGCCGCCAGACCTCCAGCACCGCCAAGAGTCCCGGAATATCCTCAAGCGCCCGCCACAGCTTAGGCAGCTTCCTCATAGGCCCGCTTCCCGTAAACGATAAACTCGCGAGCCCGCAGCCATTCCTCGAAGATCGCCGCCTCCTCGCCGCGCGGGTACCCCGACTTGTTCCCCGCCACCAACGACAGCACCCTCGGCTTCTTGACGCCCTTCAGCTTCACCTTGATCTTGGCCCGCTTGAGCGCCGGCTGATCCGGAATTGAGGCGTGGCGGATCTCCAGGGCCGTGAACACATCATCGGCCTTCTCGACGCTCTTGTTATTGAGTGCACCGCCCCAGTCCATCTCAAGTTCTGTCAAGCGAGCAGACTCAAGAGCGGGGAAATCGCTGCACTCAAGCGACGCCTGCCCCAGTTTCCTGAGCGGCTCCAGGTTGTACTTGTCGGCGTAGCGAAAGGTCTCCGCGCTCCCGAACAGGTGCAATCCGAACAGTTCTCGGTACTTGCGCATATCCGGCGCCGAGGCGCTGTTGATTCGAAGCTCCGGGTTGGCGGTGTCAAGGATGACCACGTCCGTCCGTTCGGGGCGGAAGAAGGTGCAGGTTGACTCCTCCCCTTTGACGCTTGGTTCCCGGCGGCAAGCCTGGCCGTGCTGCACATAGAAGTGAACGGCACCAGGCGCGTTCTTGCGCAGCACGCGACAGCGCCGCCCCTGTTTCTTCCCGCGGAAGTAATCCCGGAGCGCCGCCTCCAACTCCCCCAGGTCCTGCGGCAATTGCTCCGCGTCGACCACCATCGCCGGGTCCGCCGGGGCGAAGCTCTCAAAGGTCTTCCGCCGCTCGAAGTTGCTCTCCTGCGCTTTCTGCTGGAGCAGCCGGGGTCTGGCCAGCCAGATCAAGGCGGCCAGATCTTGCGGCGTTACCTCCTCGCCGACCGGGATGTCCGCCTCGCCTGCCATCTGAAGGAGATCGTCGAAGCAGGCATCGTTGCCCAACTCGCTGATCAGGTGCAGCCCGTCCACCAGATCGCCGGGCATCTCCTCATCCGGGTCAGCGAGGACGCCGGCCAAGGCCTCATAGTCGATCTCGTCAGCGTTGTTCGGAGGCGGGATGGGAAGGGCCTTCGAGGCAAAGAACCCCTCGGCAGTCTGCACGACCCGGAGCAAGATGCTGGGCTCGAACTGCCGCAGCATGTCCGGATGAGAAAAGTATTTGAGCTTAAGCGCCATGTGCAATCACCTCAACGAGTTAGGTGGTTCGTGGCGGCAGGTCGAACCCCGTCGAAGCAGCGTCAGGAGGCGGCCTGGAGCACAACCGATCTCAATTCTAGCAGGCGAAGAAGAGGCAAATCTGCTGCGGCAACTTCGACCGCCAGAAAGTTAGACAACAACTCCCCCGCTCTGAAAGTGCCGCATCAAGGCGTAGATCCGCTCGATGTACGTCACGAAATTTCCCAGGTTTGCCAGGATCACGCCCGCGTCCAAATCGGGGACAATCTGTGGATGGCCGACCTCATTCCGCGTGATCCGGCAGAACTGAAAAGTTTGGCCGATCACGGTATCCAAATCCTGCGCCAGCACGCCGTCGGTTGGTCTGCTCTTGCACCCCGCGTACGACTTCTTGAACTCGTCATACCGGGCCGAGATCGTCCGGCCGTTGATTCGGCTGCGGAACCTGTCCCGGTTCCCCTTGTCGGCGATGGCGTCTGCGTAGCACTCGATCAACAGATTGACTGCACGTTCGGAGGCGGCTCCCAGCATAAAGGCCGTCGCCAACAGGGCATTTGACTTGAAGCAGGTGATCGCCTCCTCGACGAAGCGCACTGTGACGGGGTCGCAATCCGGAATCTTCTCTCGAATTCGCTCCGGAAAGCGTTCGATCTCAAAGGGCAAGACGGTGCCCGGGGCGACGCCTCCTGCGAGCGCGTCTTTCATCTTGTTCAGGAGGTCGAGAAGTCTCCCAGGACTGCCCTGCACGACGATCTTCCCGCTGTTGTATACGTTCACACAGACGGTGCCCGGTCCGTCGTGAACCGCTAGTTGAGTCGCGTGCTGAATCGCCTTGGCTTCGAAGGCGAGGTTGTTTCTCTCCAGGAAAGATACAACCGTCCAGATCGTACCAGGATCTCCGTCCCCCACGAACTCAACTGGCTTGGGGGTTTTCGCGAAATCAGCCCTGACTGCATCGATCCCCGCCTTTGTCGGTTTGCCGCACAGCGAGCCCTGCGAGTTCCGTGTGAGCGTCAGCAACCCTTCGCGCTCAAGCTGTTCAAAATCCGCATCGTCGGCAGTGATTTCGATGGGCGCATGGCCTTCCGAGTACATCAGAGAAGATGACGTCATCGTCCGGACAACAATGAACTGCGACTTGTCCCCGGACTCGTAGACCGCAACCGCGGACCTCAGCAGGTCCTTTTGCTCATCGGTTAGGTTCATGGGTTTCTTCCTCCCGTCGCGTGAGTCCGCGCCGAGCCGCAGATCCGGCCGGCCCGCCCCTCAACTCGAGCCTCCCATCCCGGCAGATACGCGTTCATCAGACTCTTGAATAGCTTGCCGTGGTTCGGCACCTGGAGGTGCAAGAGCTCATGCACAATCACGACCTCCCGGAAATCAGGCGCTTCGTCCAACAGGTCCGTGCTGAAACAAATGCGGCCGGTTTCGGAGCACGAAGCCCACTTCCGCGTCATGCGCTGAATCTGAACCCTCTTCGGCCTGACCCCGATCTTTTCTGCCCATCGCCGGATCTCTTCCCGCATGCGCGCCTTGGCGTCCTCCTTCGCTTTCCTCACGACCGCGGCAACTCCAGCATCCGCTTCACCACCGTGACCATCGCTTCCTTGCCCACGGCCGGCAGGACCAACTTGTACAGCTCGGCTTTCAATTGCCGCTCCTCAGCCACGTTGTCCCGGAAGTTGGGGTGCTTCCGGAACGCTGCCTCCACCATGGGCGCAAGCCCGCCAGGATCCGGCGCACCGGCCTGTTTCAGCAGCCAAAACAGCGTGAACGTGTTGATGTCAAACCCGGTCTTCTCCCGCTCCCGCTTAGCCTGGAGATACTCCTCCATCAGCCGCGCCAACTGCTCCAGCGCCGATTGCGTGCTCAGTTGGCGGTCGTCGTAAGCCTCCAGAATCGCCTCCGTCCGCTCGCTGATCGGAATCAGATACGGCTGCTGCTCACCCTCCTCCTTGATGGTGGCCAAAAGACTCTTGCCCAGGTTGATCACCTTTGGCGGCTCGCCGCCATCGGAGGACTTCAGCGCCTTCAGCGTGTTCTCGTCAATGCGGACCGGCTTCATCACCGTGTCCAGCCCCGTGCCGATCGCCGACCGCTTCACCAGGTCCTCGGTCTTCTTCATCAGGTCCCGGATTAGCGCTACCTTCTTCGAAAACGCGTTGACGACGATCTGATATAGGGCGGACAGCTTCCCGTAATCCTCGATGTACGGTCGCAGGAACACGTCCGGCGAGATGATCTCGTAAAGCGTCTCCAGTTCCTGGAACAGCTTGTAGAAGCTCTCCCGGCGCTCCTTGTCCTCGAAGACCTCGATCGCCCGCTCCACGGCTTTATCGTCAATCGGGCCCACGCACAGTTCCAGGAATGGCCTCGACTGTTCCATCAGCACCACAAAGCGCGTCTTCAAGACGTCGATGTTCTGGATCGCGCTGCCCACCACATCGGAGTCGAACGCCAGCGCGCTTTCCAGCTTCTCGAAGATGCCGACGAAATCCAGCACGTAGCCGGCCGGCTTCTTGATGCCTTCCTCGTCCTCGTAGGGCCGGTTCACCCGCGCGATCGCCTGAAGCAGCGTGTGGTCGCGCATGGGCTTGTCCAGGTACATGCAATACAGGACCGGCGCATCGAAGCCAGTCAGCAGCTTCTCCGTCACGATCAGGATCTTTGGCAACGAATCGCGCTTGATGAAGGCCCGGCGGACCCGCTTCTCCTCGTCCTCGCTCAGCTTGTACTGCGCCAGAATCTCATCGTCATTGTGGGCCGACGTGTACACCACGGTCGAGTATTCCGGCGGCAGATACCTGTCGAGCGCCTTCTTGTACAGAGCGCAAGCCTCGCGGTCCACCGCCACCAGAAACGCCTTGTAGCCCAGCGGCTCCACGTTTTCCCGGAAGTGCTGCGCCACGAACCGCGCCACCTTCTCGACGCGATCCTCGGCCTTCAGGAACGTCTTCAGGTTCACCGCGCGGTCCAGGATTTTGTTCAGTTCCTCGATATCGCTGATCCCCTGCGCCTCGGCCAGGTCCAGAAACTCTTTCTCCAACTGCTCGCGGGGCACGCGGATGTCGTTCGGCGCGAGCGTGTAGTTCAGCGGCAGCGTCGTCCCGTCTTCGATGGATTCGGCGATCGAGTACTTATCGAGATAGCCCTTCTCGTCGTCCTTGCCGAAGACCTTGAAGGTGCCTTTGCCGTAGGCGATCCGGTCGATCGGCGTTCCCGTGAATCCGATCATGGTCGCATTGGGGACGGCCGCCACCAGGTAGTTGCCCAGGTCGCCGCTGGTGGTGCGGTGCGCCTCGTCCACCAGGACGAACACGTTCTTCCGCGTGCACAGATCGGCGTCGGCCTTGTCGAACTTGTGGATCATCGAGACGATCAGGCCCCGGTAATCCGACCGCAACAGCTCGCGTAGGTGCTGCTTCGAGCGGGCGATTTCGGGCGCCAGGCCATAGGCAGCCAGGTTCGCAAAAAGCTGGCTTTCGAGTTCATTGCGGTCCACCAGCAGGATCACCGTCGGCTTCTCAAACGCCGGGTGCCGCAGGATCAGGTCGGCGGCCTTGATCATGGTGAAGGTCTTGCCGGAACCCTGCGTGTGCCAGACCAGACCAGTGCGCTTTTCCGGGTCGAGCGCCCGCTCGACCACCTTCTCCACCGCGCGTGTCTGGTGCTGCCGCAGCACGATCTTCCTGAGTTCGTCGTCCTTCTTGTAGAAGACAATCCACGACTCGAGGAACCGCAGAAACCGCTCGCGGGCGAAGAAGCGCTTCACCTTGCGCTCGAAGTTACCTTTTTCCTCATCCTTCCAGTTGAACAGACTCTTGCGGTCCAGATTCCACGTAACGCCGTAGTAGAAGTCGATCAGATGCGTCACGTCGAAGATCTGCGGCGCCGTCACCAGCTCGGGCGTTTCGCGGTGGTAGCGCCGGATCTGGATGATGCCCTCCTCGATCCCCTCCTTTCTCACGGCGCTCTTGGTTTCGACAAGCGCGACCGGGATGCCGTTGATCACAAACATGACATCGGCGCGGTTTCCGTACTTGCCGTTCGTGTATTGCCACTCGTCGGTCACCTGAAAGACGTTTTCTGCCGGGTGAGCGAAATCGATCAGGGTGACGTTCCGCTGGCGCTTCTCCGACTCCACGTACACGGAGCGCTCGCCGCGCAGCCAGGCCAGCACTTCGGCATTGCCTTCGATGTTGTTGCGGACGCTTTCGATGCGCGCGATGACGTCGTCGACATTCGAGACGGTGACCACGCCGGGGTTCAGGCTGACCAGCTTGTCACGCAGCGTCTGGTAGAAGAGCGTTCCGCTTTCTCCGCGCCGGAAGGTGAGCGCCTGATCCGGCGACACATAGGCCCAGCCGATCTCCTGGACGTATTCGACTAGCGGGTTCTGGACCGTGGCCCGCTCGCTCGCGATGCTAGGCACGGCTGACCTCCGCAAGGTCGAGGTCCTTGACGCGGATCGCGCCGGTCATGAGGGCGTGCAGAAGACTTGAGAAAAGGCGCTGAAGTGCAGCGCTCTTCTCTTGGGCAAGGCGTCTCCGCTCGTCAAGCGCCGCAAGAATCGAGATAATCTCCTGCTGTTCGCTCTTAGGTGGGCGGGGGATCGCAAGACTCCGGAGAATGCTTGTGTCTATGTTGAATTTTCCGTCCGCTGCCGGGTTCGCGCGTCCAGCGATCTGTTCACGGCCAACCTCGGAGAGGAACTGTTGAACGAAATGAGGCACCAGAACGTCGCCCGAGAGCCGCACGCGGATCAGGTAGGATGCGAACAATGCTCCCTCGGGACAGCCTTCGTAAACGGCGCAGCGACCAGTATACTCGCGATTTCCGTTCGTTCTGACAAATAACAAGTCTCCGGGTTCCAGTCGAAGCTTCTCAATCTCCTTTTCCGTCAGATCACCCGGTTGAGCATATTTGAGATCAGTGGTTTCGATGGTGCCATGGATGATATTCGGAATCCGAAGTACGGGATAGCTCGCCAGCTGCGTTGTGCACCGCTGCGAAGTTCCGTAGTTCATGCGGGTGCAGTGGTCTCCGATGCGCACCACCTCCCAACTCTCCGGTATCTCGCCGATCTCGGTCTGCTTGAGCGGCTCGCCGCGCAGCCCCTCGCGGAACAGCTTCGCCATCGTCGCCGACTTCAGGGCGACCAACTTGTCGCAGATCGCCGCTTCGACTTCGATGGCGCTTTGGATCATTGCAAGCAGATGAGCAATTACTCGCTGTTCATCCGGCGGCGGTATCGGAACCGGCCATTCTGCCAACAAATCTTTCGACAATCGCCGCCGTCCTGTTGCGCCTTCCATGGCAGCAGCCAATTGATGTCGAACTTCGTGATGCAGGAGGTAGTAAGCGATGAACGGCAGGTGGATGAGACCAGCGCGCGGCTTCAGGGGTATCACCTCCGTTGTCGCTATTCCAAATCCGTTCGGTATCGCCTGGGCAATCCCCTGCTTGCCATTTTCGAAGCATGGGGTGATCTTGGATACCAGAAGATCCCCCTCCTCAAAGTACGTCCCGCTGGAAATCTCGGTCGGTCGCTTCAGGATGTAATTCGAGAAAGTCAAGCGTCCTGTCGGAATCAGATCCATTGGGACAAAGGCCAACTCTGGAAACTCATCGAGGTTAAGTGCGCGCGGCTTTGCCGTGAAAGTGCATACTTCGCTGACCGGAAGCAATTTCCATTGGACAGGAAGGCTATTGAGAAAGTCAGGGTACAATGGCGCCTCCGTCCCACTGATAACCAAGTCGCTCGAAGACTTCGCACAATTGCGAATCCAATCTGGAGGATTCCGTTCTTAAGGCCGTCAGCTGGCTCAATATGGCTTGGACGTCACCGGTCTCTGAAGTCGACGCCGTCCGCACAAACCGAGCAGGCGACAGGTTATAGTCCGCCTCGGCAATCGCCTGCTGGCTCACGACCCGGCACAGCCCCTCCTGATCCCGCCACTCGCGGAAACACTGGACGATTCTTCCGATGCCCCCTTCGGTCAGTTCGTTCTTCGGGCGCCCCTTGCGGAACTCCGCACTGGCGTTGACCAGCAGCACATGCCCGCGCCGGTTCTTGGGCTTCGCCGCATTCAAGACGACGATCAAGCCCGCGGCGGTGGTGTTGTAGAAGAGGTTGTCCGGCAGGAGAATGACGCCTTCCACTAGATCCTGCTCGACAAACCAGCGGCGGATGGTTTTTTCCTTGTTCTCGCCCTGGCTGCCACTGCCGCGGCTGGCGGCCCCGGTGTCGATCACCACGGCGGCGCGGCCGCGGTCCTTCATGGACGCCGCCACGTGCTGGAGCCAGGCCCAGTCCGCGCTCGACGCCGGTGCGTAGCCGCCGCGAGTCTCGAAGCGCTCATACGGGTCGTTCTCGTAGCTCTTCGGGTCGAAGTTGTCCTGGTTCCACATCGGGTTGGTCACCACGATGTCGAACCGCTTCAGGCGGCTGTCGTCCAGGAATTTCGGGTTGCTCATGGTGTTGCCGCGCACGATCTCGCCGGCCATGTCGTGCAGCACCATGTTCATCCGGGCGATGGCGAAGGAGGACCCGGTTAGTTCCTGGCCGTGGAGTTTGAGTGGGCGGTCGATCTTCTGCTCCTTCTCTTTCAGCACCAACTGGCACTTGACCAGCAGTCCGCCGGAGCCACAGCAGGGGTCATAGACCTCTTCGCCTTGCTTGGGGTCCATCAGCCGGGCCATCAGCCAGCCGACCTCCTTCGGCGTGAAGAACTCGCCGGCGCTTTGCCCTTGGCCCTCAGCGAACTTGCGCAGGAGGTACTCGTAGGCGCGGCCCAGGAAATCGGGCTCCACGTCGTTGAGGCCGAGCCGGTAGCGCGGGTCACTGAGCGATTCGATCAGGCGTGCCAGCGCTTCGTCGCTGATTTCCCGCTCGCCGTTACGTGTCTCGTTGTAGTCGACAATGTCGATCACGCCCTGAAGGCTGGGATTCGCCTTGGCGATGGCCCGGATCGTCGTGGTGAGCTGCTCGCCGAGGGTTCTGGGCTTGCGGTCCTCCGGCCAGTCGAACTTCTTCCGGCCGCTGACTACCGGCCAGGTCGCCTCGGGAGGGATGTAGAAGCGGACCAGCGACGGGTCGGCTTCGATCACGCTACGCGCCGTCTCCTCATCGCCGAATTCCGCGGTGAGCCGCGCGATTTCGTCCTCGAAGACGTCGGACAGCCGCTTAATGAACACCAACGGCAGAATGTAGTCCTTGAACTTCGGCGCGTCCTTTTCGCCCCGGATGGAACAGGCCGCCTTCCACAGCAGGGTCTCCATGGACCGGTTATCCATGACCGCGCCGTTGCCGTTGGCGGGAGGCGCGGGCTCAGCCGCCTTTCTGCGCCGCCCGCGCCGGACTGGCGCCGGAGGCGCGGCATGGGTGGCTTCAAATTCCTTTCCGATCAGCCGGGCATGCAGATCGGCGAACTCCGGCCCCAACGACTTGACGAATTCCGTCACGGCGTGCCGCACGGCCCCATCCGGCTCGGTTTTCCCCTTTTCCCAACGGCTTACGGTGGGCAGAGACACACGGAGCTGAGCTGCGAATTTCTCTTGGGATAGGTTTAGGCGGTCGCGCAGATCCCTGACAACATCAGCGAAGGCGGAAGGTGAGCCACTAGGCATGAATTGATTATGTGAGTAATCACGTGATTGGTCAAGTGCCTATTTATCACTCTTCTCTTCAGGTTGATGTAACTCCCTGATTTCAAGTAGGATAAAGCTCTCGATCAGCCTTCCAGGCCTCTTGGTTTCTCGTTTCCGGAGGACAGCTTGCCATTTCTGACCCACAACCTTCTCGCGGTGAATCCGCTCCAGATACGCTTCGCTAAAGCTTTCCGCCACCTTTCCCGAGATCAATTCGTTTCCGGGGGTAGTTCGGAATTCGAAACGCCGGGCGTATGGCACGACCCCGATCAGTTCGCCTTCGACAGGGATGTCCTCTTCCTCGATCTCGGTTGCCTCGGCTCGGGTGTATGCCCGCTCGATAGCACCCTCGTCGAAGCTTCTGTCTGTTTCGCCCTCCACCATACGAAAGACCGCGTGTTCCTTATGGACCCATTTGAAGAAGTCCCGCAGTGACGCGAAGATGCGGGGATTGATCTCCTCTACCATCCTGTTAAACGGCTGGTCATCCTCGGCTGTGAACTGCTCCATGTATTCGGTGATCTTGTGCGTAGCCTCCTTGACCGGTGAAGGGAAGAGTGGCTCTCCCCGCTCGTCGATCTCTTCCAGCAGAAACCCGACCGAGCCGTGAACCAGACTCGTGATGTGAAGCTGCGCGGCGTCCCGGTCTTTAATCTGGCCCCGGAGGGGCAATGCGCCGCCTTGCAGAGTCGCCCAAACCTTGGCGACGAGATCCTGGTAGGTGGCAATCATCGCCGAGCCGAAATCGGCGCGAATTCCTCGGCTGCCGATGACGGGCTCACCACCGAAATAGAGAGCCACAGCAGCCCGGCGCTCCTCGTCGGTGGTCACGGCTTCGAGTCGCGCTCGTAGCTCCTTCAGGCGAGATTCAAACCCGAGGCGTCCGACCGGGTCGTTCGCAGGTAGAGTTTGGAGCATCGCCTCGAGAGAAGCGATCTCGGCGGCCAACTGATCCCGTTCAATCTTGCGAATCATCGGGCGCCTCCTGGAGCCAGGAGTACTCTGGCCGCGGCGTCAGCAGCCGTGACCTGAAGGGGAACCTCCAACATACCTTTCCACTCGCCGGTTACTCTCCGGTGTGAGAAGAGACCATACCAATAACGGGCCTGAGCCACGATGCTCATCGGGTCCAAGTCCAGGTCTACAAAATACGTGTCGCAGAGAAACTGCCGCTTGTTCGCAGCCGGATCGAACAGCGCAATATTCGCGTTGAAAAATGTCAGCCAGTCGGCATCGCTTCGGACGTTCGGCGGACGGCGGAAAAAGGTGACGACGTCAAGATCTCTTGGGTCGCGGCCCTCTCGCAACTCGATCAGCTCGGCAAAGCTGCCATCGAGCCATTGGAATCCGTCACAGAGCCCGGCGTGGTTGAGTGCTTGGCGAAATGCGAGAAATCCTTGCAGAAGCTGGCTTCTGACAGGGGTCCCGCCCATGTGCTGGGCGACCACCTCCACCGTTGTTGGATATGGCGCCAATAGCTGTTGCTGTGTTGGATCGCTGCCGCAGTACGGCGGCAGAAGGCCAGCCAGCGTAAAAGCTGGAAGCCGAGTGAAGACGACTGGCGGATTGTATGCGCCCATGGCCGTTAGCGCGAACCACACCTGCCAAACAGGAACAAAAGCCTCTGCTTCGGCGCGATGGGTCCAAGATGGCCATGATATTACGCGCGCAATACTCCTGTCGAAGGCTACTACGGCGACCACGGCTACCGCCGACCTCCCCATCGGGATCGCTGGTCAGGCCAGAACGTGAAACTGATGATTCGCCGTAGCGCCGCTTCGCCCGCGTGCATCGGAGGGTGTTCGTCCGCGAAACCAAGAAGAATCCTCTCCTGGATGTCCGGAGCCAACAGGGTCAGGTTCATGACTTGCGTCAACCGCGCCCGCGTCACGAAGCCCAGGCGCGCCAAGTCCGCGTAGTCGCGAACCTCGCCACGGTCGATCATCTCCTGGAACTTGATCGCCAGGGCCATCAGCCGGGTGATCCGTGGAATGCGCGGCGCCGGAGCCGCAGTCTTCTTCGGCCGGCCTGCCACGTGGCGCGCCGACCACTTGAGCGGGATCTCGTCTTCGCAGCGGTCCTTCACTTTGTCGCTCCTTTGCAGAACTCCCGGATGCTGTTCGAGTGGTAGGTGACCTTGACCTTGTCGCCGCGGGCGTCGTAGCCGACTCGCTCGATCAACTGGCGCAGCAGCGCCGCCTGCTGTTGGATCGTCATGGCCTTCCAGACCTCGTCGAATGTGGCCATGCGCTGGCGCACCATCTGGTCATCGAACCTCAGCCGTTCGCCGCGCTCCACCAAGCTGCGAAGCTGCTCCGCTTGGGCTTCTCCCGACGAAACGGTCTCGCGGAGCGCGGCCTCCCGGCCGGCGTCGAGGTTCTTCGCGCGCGCGAGCTGTGATTTGGCGTTCCGCACGCGGACGTTGACCGCCTTCAACTCCTCACGGTGGCGGCCCAACTCTTCGGTCAACCGCTGGCGAGCGGCGCGGGCGATCGCTTCAACGACCTCGGGCTGCATGGCGAACCGCCGGACACTCTCCACGACTGCCTCCTCGACCACCGGCGCGGACACGGCACGCGTTGTACACCCGTCACCGTTCCGCTGCATGGCGCGGAGGCAGACGTAGTACCGGTACCGCCGGTTCTGGCGAGACGAGTAGCTCGGTGACATCGGCGATCCGCAGGCCGCGCAATAGAGTAGGCCGCGCAGCAGGGCCTCCACCCTTGGCCCGCCCCCGCGGCCGGGATTCCGCGTGTTTTCCTTCAGCTTCTGCTGGACCAGGTCGAAGGTGTTGTCGTCGACGATCCGGGGGTGGGTTGCGGCCACGATCTCGTCGGCGGCGCGGATCCGCGCGGCGTAGAGCGGATTCGCCAGCATCGTGTAGATGTGGCACTTCCGCATCGGGTGGCCGCCGAATGTCTTGCCCTCCTTGGTTGCCCACTCCTTGTTGCGCCAGCCCAGGCCCTCGCATTTCGCCACGATGCCATGCACGGAGTGGCCTTCCAGGTACCACTCGAACACTTGGCGCACGCGGGCAGCCTCCTCTTCGTTGATGACCAGGTTGCCGTCCTCCAAGTCGTAGCCGAGCGGCAGGTGGCCGCCGGTCCACTTGCCGCGCCTGCGCGCCAGGATCTGTTTGTCGCGCGTTCTCTCGGAGATGATCTCCCGTTCGAATTGGGCGAAGGAGAGCAGAATGTTCAGAGTGAGGCGGCCGAGCGAGGTGGTGGTGTTGAACTGCTGCGTGACCGATACGAACGTCGCGCCGTGCTTCTCCAGAATCTCCATGATCCGGCCGAAGTCGCGGATGGAGCGGCTGAGCCGGTCCACCTTGTAGACTACGACGCAATCGACCTTCTTCGCCTGGATGTCCGCCAGCAGACGGCGCAATGCCGGGCGGTCCATATTGGCCCCGGTGTAGCCGCCGTCGTCGTACTGATCCGGCAAGAGTGTCCAGCCCTCGCCGGCCTGGCTGCGGATGTAGGCCTCGCCGGCGTCACGCTGCGCGTCGAGCGAGTTGAAGTCCTGGTTTAGTCCCTCGTCGGTGGACTTGCGGGTGTAGATGGCGCAGCGAACCAGCTTCGGCGCCCCGTTTCCATTATTCCCGTTCGCCATGCTTCGCTCCCGGGCGGTGGCCAAGGTTGTAGAAGGCGAAGCCGTTCCAGCGCGTGCCCGTCGCCTCGGTCACCGCGCGGCTCAGTGACGTGTAGATCCTCCCGTTGCACTCGAACCCGCCATCTGGCCGGACGTGGACGATGATGTCCTTGCCCTGATAGCGGCGGATGAGCGGCGTGCCCGGCAACGGCAACCTCGGGTCGAGCGACGGCTTCACATGCGCTTTCATGGTCCGGCCGTCGTCAACCGGCTCCCGCAGGAAGTTCTTGGGCGCCCGGATGCGCAAGTCAGCGTCGTTGGCGATCTCGAGCGCGCGTTGGCGGGCGCGCTCGGAGAGGCCGCCCCACGCGTTCGCCTGGATGCGCCAGGCGATGCGGCGAAACAGGAACTGCTTGTGATTGGATCGGGACTCCTCGCCGAACACCTCGCGGTACTTCTCCTTGAGCTGCGCCGTGGTCAGGTTGCGGAGGGCCTCGATCTCTTCTCGGATCTGGCTTTCTGTCTTCATGGCGTTAACCAGCAGTCACATGAGGGCTCTCCGTCTCTGGGAAGTCAACTTGCCCGACGGGAGGAACGGGGAAGAGCAAGCGCACGAGGGCATCGCCGAGGATGGCGGTGACCTCGCGGATGGCTTGATCGAGCGCAGCGTCGCGTTCGCGCATGAGCGGTCTCCTTCGGAAACCACCCGCGACGATCTCCGCTGCGCGGTCGAAACGCCGTCTGGTGGATGGGATCGACGCGGCGTGTTGCCGCGTCTGCTAACTATATTCGCGGCGCGGTTGCGGAACGTCCGTCCTGGGGTCGGACAACCCCCGCGATGCTGTTAACCAATTCCTGGTCTGGCCCGGAGACGGGGAGAAAACCGCCTCCGGCAAACGTTGTGGGGGCGCAGTTCGGCGCGGCAAGCCGGACGCGGGGTACAACCCAGAGACGCGGAAGTCGCGAAAACACGGCCACTTGCGGGGTTACGGGCGGAGAGAGACGTTAACGGGCGGGCGGGAATCGTTGCGGGGAAGAGAATTGGCTCCTCAGGTAGGACTCGAACCTACAACCCTCCGGTTAACAGCCGGATGCTCTACCATTGAGCTACTGAGGAGCAGCGGGTAATTCT
>Ga0272446_1001210_pt1 | contig 38192 bp, 28 predicted proteins | sample YNPCB0061_FD_194587 | JGI IMG/M metagenome (GOLD analysis project Ga0272446, IMG submission 194587) | Hot spring microbial mat communities from Yellowstone National Park, WY, United States - YNP-CB-006-1 | ecosystem: Environmental > Aquatic > Thermal springs > Hot (42-90C) > Sediment | place...
ATGTACCGGCCATCACGAGCCCACTCCGTCGACGCGGCCGGAATCAGGAGCACGAAGGTCACGGCGGAAGACTAACGCGTCCCCAAATCGCTTGACAGCCCCCAAACCCCCGCGCTAGATACCCAACCCGTCGCCGCGCACCACACCAGAAAGCGGTCGACACCACTCGGGGATCGTCTAACGGTAGGACGGCAGCCTCTGGAGCTGCTTATCGGGGTTCGAATCCCTGTCCCCGAACCAGCCCGAATGGCCCCATAGTCTAGCGGTTAGGACGCCGGCCTCTCACGTCGGAGACACGGGTTCAATTCCCGTTGGGGTCACAATGAACGCCTCCCAGCTCGCGCTGGGGGGCGTTTTTGTTTTTGCGGCGTTGTTTGTCTTGCCCACGCGCGTCGGGGCCCCCCGCGCTCGCGGTACAATTTCGGGATGGGCACCGTGGGGGTGGATCGGGAGGCGATCGAGACGCTCGCGAGCGGCGAGCCGGTCGTCTTCGACGGCGTCGGTAGCCTGCGGCTCGTCGAGAACTCGCGCCGCTACAGCCGCACGATGAAGGCGCTGCGCTTCTCGGAGCGCGACGAACCTGGCGCGCTCCGCCGCCCGTCGCCGTTTTCGCACGAGCGCTGGGGCTTCTGGGGACCGTACGGGCTGTTTCGTCGCGTGCGGCTGCGTCCGCGCAACGGCGTCGGCCCCGAGCGCGAGGTGATCCGCTTCCGTGCGTCGTCCTACCTGCGCGCGACGCTCGCCAACGAGGCGCCTCCGCCTCTCGGCAGCGAGCGCATCCGCGACGCGCTCAATCAGGTGACGCGCATCCAGCGCGATCCCTTCTCGATGATCCCCAAGGTGCCGGTGCACACGTCGTCGACGCGCTTCACCGAGCGCTGCCGCGATTGGTGGGGCGATCCGCAGGGCAGCCCGCGCCGCCCGCCCGACGGCCTGCCGGACACGCTCGCGCGCATGCTCCACGAGTGGGAGGGCTGCATCACCGGCGCGCTCGAGTGGCTGCGCGTCGACGAGCTGGGGAAGGCGGCGGCCTACTTCGGCGTCCCCAACCACTGGCCGCTCTGCACCGCGAGCTCGGATCCGCGCAACGATCCCGAGTGGCGCGGCGAGCTCGTCCAGCCGAACCCGTGGATCGTCGGTGTGACCGGCGACGAGTGGACCGTCTCGTACATCGACGAGGCGGAGCCGAGCCGCGTCGACGAGTTCATCCGCGCCGCCGTGCTGGTGGCGATCGCCACGGCCGACGCCGCGAGCCCCATCCCCGACGCGGCCGAGTCGGTGGCCTTCATGGAGGCGTTGGTGTCGATGGCGCCGCGGGCGATCGGACTGGCGTGGATGCTTCCCTATTGATCGAGGGCGGCCCGTAGCTCGCCCTTCTCCTCGTCGGAGAGCGCGCTCCCGGCGAGCACCTTCTCGATGAACTCCGGCGGCGAGCTGCCGTCGGGCTCCTGCGCCTCCCACCAGGCCATCGCACAGCTCGGGTGAAGGTAGCCCGCGCCCTTCGACGTGAAGGCGCCGGTGTCGATCTCGCGCTCGACGGCGACGCGCAGCTCGCCCTTGCCGATGGGCTCCTCGCACTGGATGCACTTGGCGCGGCCCGTTGGGGCGCGGTCGGCGTGCGGCAGCGGGAGGTCGCCCTTCTTGCCTTTGCCCTTCGCCGGCGGCGCGGCGAGGATCGCCTCGAGCGCGGCGCGATCGGGGAGCTCGCCCTCGTACTGCGCGAGCGCCACCTGGAACCCGGCGCGCACGTTCTCGGCGCCGCAGCGCAGGTGGTAGTAGCGCTGCCCCTCTTCTCCCGTCGGCAGCGAGTAGCTCTCGGCGAAGCGGAGCTCGCCTTTGCCGATCGCTGTCTTGCACCCACGACACGTCGCCCGCCCTGAAGGAGAGACCTCGATTCGCATGGGGCGACTGTACACTGTAGGCTCACGATGGGCTGCCCCAGCGAGACCACCGTCGAGGAGTACCTCTCCGGAGGGCTCGACGAGGAGGCGCGCGCGGAGGTGCGGCGGCACCTCGAGGGCTGCGCCGAGTGCCGCGCGCTGGTGGCGGCGCTCGACGGGACGCTGGCGGCGGTGGCCGTCGACGGGAGCACGGTGGCGGCGCTGGCGCGGGCGATCGGCGGCGCGGTGGGCGCGGCAGGCGTCGCGGTGGAGCCGCCGCCGCCGTCGACGGTGGGGCGCTACCGCATCGAGCGGCGCGTGGGCGCGGGCGCGATGGGGGTGGTCTACGCGGCGCACGACCCGTCGCTGCGACGCACCGTCGCGCTCAAGCTGATCCGGCCGCTGCCGACCGCCGGGTTCCTCGATCTGCTCGCCGAGCGGCTGCTGCGCGAGGCGCAGGCGATGGCGCGGCTGTCGCATCCCCACGTGCTGCCGGTCTACGACGCCGGCACCGTCGACGGGCAGCTCTACGTGGCGATGGAGCTCGTCGACGGCGGCACGCTCGGCGAGTGGCTGGCGCGCGCGCCGCGATCGGTGGCGGAGATCGTCGGCGCCTTCGCGCAGGCGGGGCGCGGGCTGGCGGCGGCGCACGCGGCGGGGCTGGTGCACCGCGACGTGAAGCCGTCCAACGTGCTCGTCGGTGGCGACGGGCGCGTGCGGGTGAGCGACTTCGGGCTGGCGCGCTTCGAGGTGCTCCGCGACGACGGCGGCGAGGGGCCCTCGTCGTCGGTGCCGGTGGTGGCGCAGACCGTCAGCCGCACGGGCTCGTCGGTGGGGACGCCGGCCTACATGGCGCCCGAGCAGATGCGGCGCGGGAGCGTCGACGCGCGCGCGGATCAGTTCAGCTTCTGCGTCGCGCTCTGGGAGGCGCTCTACGGCGAGCGGCCGTTCGCCGGCGAGACGCTGGGCGAGCTGGCGGAGGCGATCGCCGCGAGGCGCGTGCGGGCGGCGCCGTCGGGGCGGCGGGTGCCGGCGCGGCTGCGCGCGGTGGTCCTGCGTGGGCTGGCGGCGGCGCCGGAGGGGCGCTTCCCGTCGATGGAGGCGCTGCTCGAGGCGCTGGCGGCGGCGACGCGGCCGCGGCGGCGTCGGGGCGTCGGGGTCGTCGTCGGCGCCGCTGCTGCGGCGGGGCTGGCGGCGGCGGTGGTCTTTGTTGTCAAGCGCGAAAGGCCGGCGGCGCCGCCCGTCGTGGCGACGCGCGCGCTGGCGGTCGTCGGGCTGAAGGACGGGGGCGCGCGCCCGGGGAGCGCCTGGCTGGCGACGGCGCTGCCGGAGATGTTGGCCACCGAGCTCGGCGACGGCGCGCAGCTCCGCGTGACCGCGCCCGACAGCGTCGCGCGCCTGGGGCTCGACGCCAGCGAGGCGGCCTCGCTGAGCGCGCCGGCGGTGGCGCGCGTCGCCGAGGCGCTGCACGTCGATCTCGTGCTCGGCGGCTCGTACGTGGCGCTGCCCTCGACGGCGGGCGCCGCGCCGGTGCGCGTCGATCTGCGTGTCGTCGACGCGCGCAGCGGGCAGCCGGTGGCGCTCCTGTCGGAGTCGGGGAGCGAGGCGACGCTGTTCGAGCTCGCCGCGCGCGCCGGGGCGCGGCTGCGCGAGGCGCTGCACGTGCAGCGTGCCGTCGAGAGCGGCGCGGTGAAGAGCGTGCTGCCGTCGAACCTCGAGGCGGCGCGCCTCTACGCCGAGGGGCTGGGCGCGCTCGGCCGCTCGGATGCGCTCGGGGCGCGCGGGTCGCTCGAGCGCGCGGCGGCCCTCGACCCCGAGTCGCCGCGCGTCCACGCCGCGCTGGCCCGGGCGTGGGGGATGCTCGGCTATGGCGCCCGCGCGCGCGACGAGGCCAAGCGCGCGTTCGAGCTCGCCGGGCCGCTCCCCGCCGACGACCGGCTGCGCATCGAGGCCGCCTACCGTCGCCAGCTGCGCGAGTGGCCGCGCGCGATCGCGCTCCTCGGCGAGCTGGCGGCGCGCCACCCCGACGATCTGCCGCTCACCGTCGAGCGCGCGACGGTGCTCTCGCGCGCCGGCCGCCTCGACGAGGCGCAGGCGGTGCTCGACGCCGCGCGCGCCCGCCCCGGCCTCTCCGACGAGCCGGCGCTCGATCTCGCCGAGGCGCGCCTCGCCTACGAGCGCCAGGACGCCGCCCGCCAGAAGGGCGCCGCGACGCGCGCGCGCGATCGCGCCCAGGCGCGCGGCGAGCGCTTCCTGGTCATCGACGCCGAGAATCTGCTGGCGATCGCGCTCGGCGATCTCGGCGACGTGGGGCCGGCCAAAGAGGCGTTCGCGCGCGCCGAGGAGGGCGCCGTCGCCGTCGGAGATCGTCGCCGCCGCGCCGAGATCGGCGTGAGCCGCGGCGCGCTGTCGTATGGGCAGGGCGACTTCGCCGCCGCGCGCGCCGCCTTCGAGGAGGCGCTGGTCTACGGGCGCGAGGTGGGCGACGGCGACCGCGTGATCGCGGCGCTCAACAACCTCGCGGGCGTGATCGCCGACGAGGGCGATCTGGCGACGGCGCGCAAGCGCTACGAGGAGGCGCTCGCCGAGAGCCGCGCGCACGACGACCTCATCGGCGTGGCGATGGCGCTGCACAACCTCGGGTCGGTGCTCGCCGAGCTGGGGGAGCTCCGCGCGGCGCGGGCGGCCCTCGAGGAGTCGCTCACGCGGGCGCGCGCGCTCGGCGAGAAGCGCTCGGAGGCGCAGACGCTGAACGACCTCGCGCGGCTGGCGTCGCAGGAGGGGCACCTCGACGAGTCGCGCCGGGTGTATCAGCAGGCGCTGGTGCTCCATCGCGAGCTCGGTGATCAGTCGAGCGCGGGGATCGCGCTGTCGAACCTCGGGCAGGTCTACGCCGATCTCGGCGAGCGCGCGGCGGCGCGGGCGTCGCACCTCGAGGCGCTGGCCATCCGCGAGCGCCTCGGGCAGACGCTGCGGGCGGCGCGCACGCGCGTGGCGCTGGCGACGCTCGACGCGGAGGAGCACCACCCCGACGACGCCGCGCGCCGGGTGCGCGAGGCGATCCCAGTGCTGGCGAAGGAGAAGGACGCGGGCGAGCGAGACGCGCGCCTCCTCCTCGCGCGCGCGCTGCTCGACGGGGGCAAGCTCGACGAGGCGCGCGCGGCGCTGGCGGAGGCGCGGGCGGCGCCGCGCACGGGGGACACCATCGCGCTCATGCGCACCGACGCGGTCGAGCTCTTCCTCGCGGCCGAGCTGGGCCCGCCCGCGGAGCGCGCGCGCTCGCTCGATCGCCTCGCCGCGCTCGCGCGGAGGGCCGCCGCTCGTCGGTCGACCGCCGAGGAGCTCGAGGCGCGCCTGGCGATCGGCGAGCTCGAGCGGCGCCTCGGCCGCACCGCCGCGGCGCGCGCCCACCTCACCGCGCTCGCGCAGCGCGCCCGCCAGTCCGGCTTCGCCAGCGTCGCCCTCCGCGCCGACGACGGCCTCCGCGCCCTCGCGACGGAGGAGCGCCGATCGCCTGCCGCGAAAACTCCCTGAATTCGAGCAACCGCGCGTCGCGCGCCCCGCGCCCCGTCGACAATCGGCGCACCGGGAGGCGAGTAACGCCCGCGCGCGCTTCGCGGGTATCTGTCGGGCATGCGTTTCGCCGTCCTCTCCCTCGCGCTCGCTTCGTTCGGCTGCACCGCGACGCCGGAGGCGCCGTACCAGGCCGGCAGCCCCTGGCCGAAGTTCCGCGCCGGCCTGCGCCAGGACGGCCGCTCGCCGATCGCGGTCCGCCCGTCGACGAGCGGCGGCGCCTTCTGGCGCTTCCCCACCGGCAAGGGGATCTTCTCGTCGCCGGTCGTCGGCGCCGACGGCACCGTCTACGTCGGCTCCGCCGACCGCTGGTTCTACGCCATCGCCCCCGACGGCACGCTGCGCTGGAAGGAGCAGACCGGCGAGATCATCGACTCCGCCGCGCTCCTCGACGACCGCGGCCGCGTCTACTTCGGCTCCGGCGACGGCAAGCTGCGCGCGCGCGACGCCGCCACCGGGCGCGCGCTCTGGACCAGCGCCGCCGACGATCCCGTCGAGACGGGCGCGCTCATCAACTGGTTCGAGGGCAACGTCAGCCTCTCCCCGTCGGGGGCGCTGTGGGCCGGCAACGACAACTTCCGCCTGTACGAATTCGACCGCGACACCGGCGCCATCACCCAGCGCGTCGACGTCGCCGATCAGGTCTGGTCGTCGGCCGCGTTCGACCCGCGCAGCGGCCGCCTCTTCGCCGGCAACAACAACGTCGTCGACTGGAAGGGCTCGAACCTCGTCACCTTCGACGCCGATCGCACGCCCGGCTGGGATCGCTTCGTCGGCGTCGGCACCGTCGCCGCCAGCCCGCTGGTCACGCCGTCGGGCGACGTCGTCGTCGGCAGCTTCGACGGCTTCGTGCGCGCCTTCGACGGCGCCACCGGCGCGCTGCGCTGGGAGCGCGCGGCGCGCGACCACCTCTACGCCAGCCCGGCGCTGCTCCCCGACGGCACCATCGTCCAGGCGGGCGCCGACGGGACGGTCGCCGCGCTCGACCCCGCGACGGGCGACGAGCGCTGGAGCTTCTCGATCCGCGACCCCATCCGCTCCTCGCCGGCGGCCGACGGCGACGGCAACGTCTACTTCGGCGGCGGCGACGGGCGCCTGTGGGTGCTGCGCGCCGACGGCACGCTGCGCTGGTCGGTGCAGCTCATCGACGACGATCGCAACGACCTCAACGCCTCGCCGGCGCTCGGGCGCGACGCCATCTACATCGCCGGCGAGAGCGGCGACGTCTTCAGCGTCCCCTATGATTATTGTCTACGCTCCGAGCACGCCGCCGAGCCGCGCTGCGCCGCGCCCGCCCCGGCGACCGCGCTCCCCGACGACGGCGCGGCGCTCCTCGTGGTGACGCCGTTCGGGTCGGAGCTGGTCGCGCCGCCGTCGACGATCGCCCCCAACCAGCCGCTCGTCCTGTCGCTGGTCGCGCGCCGGGGCGGGCGCGACGTGCTGGCCTCGATCGACGCCAGCGACCTGCGCGTGGCCTTCGATCCGCCATGCGACGTCCGCGCCGAGGTCTCCGGGGACGGGCGCTTCCTCATCCTCGTGCCCTCGTCGGCGCTGCGCGCGGGCGCCGACGGCAAGGTGGCGCTCTCCGTCGACGTCGGCGTGCTCGGCTCGCTCGAGCGCGTCGGCCTCCGCCGTCGCGGTGGTGTCCCGTCGGGGCGCGCCACGCTCTCGGCGCGCTTCGCCCTCGCCCCCGCGCCAGCCGCGGCGCCGCTCGTCGCCGCGTCGACGAGCTTCGAGGTGTCGCGCCTGGCGCTCCCGATCCCGACGCTGATGCCGAGCTACAACCAGATCGGCTTCGACTCGCTGCACTACCTCATCGGCACCGTCGCGCTCGACGGCGCCGGGCGGCGCGGCCTGGCGCTCATGATCGGCGCGCTCCTCGACGAGAGCGGCGCCATCCGCCCCGACCCGGCGACGCGCGCCATCGTGCCGCTCGAGCTGGCCGTCGACGACGGCTACCTCACGCTGGTCAACGAGGCCGGCCTCTCCGTCGAGGTGATGAACGCGACCATCCCGCTCAACACCTTCCGCCTCGCGGGCGCGCTCGCCGGCGGCCCGTCGCAGGTGAGCGGCAACACCGTCTGCGCGGGCGTCGCGCTCTACGGGCCGTTCCTGCAGCAGATGGGGCTGTGCAACGACAAGAGCGACCTCCTCTCCGTCGCCGGCGCGGTGATCCTCACGCGGCGCGACGGCGGCGCGGCCCCGGGCGGCGTCGGGGCGGTGGCGGTCACGCTCTCCGACGACACGGCGACGGCGACGCTGACCGGCAGCACGCTGCGCGGCGACGCCCACGTCGCGACGCTGCTCCTCGTCGACGACGCCACCTCGCGCCCGCTCACGCTCGACTACGCGCGCGGCACGCGCCGCACCACCACCGCCGACGGCGCGCTGGCGTCGATCGCGGTGCCGCTCCCGCCCGGCGGGCGCGCGGCGCTCCCGGCGACGGTGCGGGCGATCGTGGTCATCGACACGACGCCCGTCTCCACCGCCACCCTCGCCGCGCGCTGACCGCGCGGCCACGGCGTGGCTCGACGCGCTTCCTCGACACGGAGGCCGGAGATCGGAGCTCAGACGGAGAAATTCTGAAAGACAATAAAACTCCGTCTGATCTCCGCGCTTCGTTCTCCGGGTTGAAGGAAGCCGCGCGGCAGCCGCCGACGCGGCGCTTACTGCACGTAGGTGTACTGCCAGGGGTTGTCGGTCTCGTCGAACTCGGTGACCGCCCCGCCGGAGTCGAGCAGCACCCCGATGTAGTAGTAGTTCACCGTCACGCCCGTCGAGACGTTCCCGTTGCAGGTGAACGACGCGGTCGCGCCCGCCGCCAGCGCGCCGACGCTGCCGCAGTTCGTGAGCAGCGTGTCGGCGTTGGAGATCGTCCCGTCCGTCGACAGATAGAGCTGGTTGGCGAATCCGACGCTAGTCGTCTCGGCGCCGTTGTTGACGAGCGTGCCGGTGCAGGTGAAGGCGGTCCCGCGCGTGATGGGGCTCGTGCAGCTAAAGCCGGTCATGGCGATGTTCGGCCCGACGCCGATGCCGACGACGCGCGAGTTGTTCATCTCGTTCGCCTCGGTGACGGCGCTGGTGCTGTCGGCCTGCAGCCAGACGTAGGCGCGCGCGATCGCCGCGCCCGAGGGGATGGTGCCGCCGCAGTTGATCGACTGCGTGGTCCCCGGCTGCATCGCCAGCGCGTTGCAGGCGAGGCCGATGGTCGCGTCGCCGGCGTCGGCCACGTTGTCCGTCGAGAAGTGGAGCACGCTCGAGAACGCGCCGGTCGGCTGCGAGCCGACGTTGGCCAGCGTCACCGTGCAGGAGATCGAGCCGTTGCGCGCCGCCGCCGCCGGGCAGGAGAGGGACGTGACGGTGATGTCGGGCCCGATGGTGAGCGACTTCGACAGCGTGTTGTTGGTCGGCTTGGTGTCGCCGGTGGCGTTGGCCGAGTCGAGGATGATGCCGAGCTGCTTGACAGAAATGGGCGTCGCGTTGGGCACCATGCCGCTGCAGGCGACCACGGTGGTCTGCCCCGAGCGCAGCGGCGCGCCGATGCGGCAGGTCCCGATGAGCGCGTCGGTGGTGTCGATGGTGGCGTCGTCGGAGAGGCGGACGTCGATGGTGAAGGGCTGCGCGGTGAGCTCGCCCCAGTTGGTCAGCTTCACCGAGCAGGTGACGGTGTCGCCGGGCGCCGCGTTGGTCGGGCAGGTGAGGCTCTGCGCCGCGAGGTCGACCGCGCCGGGGACGGTGACCACGAACGGGAGGCTCGCGGTGTTGTTGTCGTTCCGCTCGACGATGCGGTTGTTGTTGTCGACGTAGACGGCGATGTTGATGATCGTGCCCGGCGGCTGGTTGACGGGGATGGTCCCGGTGCAGTTGAGCGTGATCGACGACTGCGCGGCGATCGGCGTCGTGTTGCTGATCGGCGTGCACGACCCGATCATCGGCCCTGTCGTCGAGTCGGGTTGGGGGGCGATGTAGAGGATCGACGTCGCGGCGACGTTGCCCACGAGCGTGGTGCTGTCGCCTGCGTTCCACACCGTCGCGCTGCAGGCGATGTCGCGCCCGGGGTTCGCCGCCGACGGCGTGCAGGTGAAGGCGCTGACCACCAGCTCGGCGCCCCCCGTGGTCACGTTCACCGCCGACGTCGCGGAGTTGTTGTCGTCGCTGGCCTCGGCGATGAGGTTGTTCGGATCGACGAACGCCAGCACGAACGCCGGGCCGTAGATCGCCTGCGTTCCATTGAGGCGCTGCCACGAGACGTTGCAGGTGACGTTCTGGCTGCCCGCCGCCGCGATCGCCGGGACGGAGCAGGTGCCGATGCGGTAGTCGCTCGGCCCACGCACGCGGTCGCGCGACTCGAAGAAGTCGATCGTCGTCGCGGGCGAGGCGGTGTCGCCGAGGTTGCGGACGGTCACCGCGCAGGAGAGCGGGGCCGACTCCTTGAACGAGTTCGGCGTGCAGACGACCGACCCGATGGTGAGGTCGATGCCGACGACGTTGAAGGTGGCGGTGACCGTCTTGGCGGCGTCCATGGTGACGGTGCAGCTGCCGGCCGCCGACGACGAGCAGGCGCCCGGCGGCGAGAAGCCGGAGAATACGTGGCCGGTCTCGGGCGTGGCGGTGAGCGTGACCATCGTGCCGTCGACGTAGTCGTTGGCGCAGGCGGTGCCGCAGTTGATGGCGCCCTCGGCGCTGGTGACGGTGCCCTGCCCGCCGCCGGCGAGGTTGACGGTCAGCGTGCGCGCGGTCCCGAAGGTCGCGCTGGCGCTGTGGCTCTGATCCATGAGGAGCTCGCACGGGCCGTACCCGACGCAGTCGCCGCCCCAGCCGCCGAAGGCCTGCCCCGAGGCCGGCTTCGGCGTGAGCGTGACGGTGTCGCCGGCGCCGGTGTAGACCTGCGTGCACTGCGTCGGGCAGGTGGCCATCGGGTTCGAGAGCTCGACGCTGCCCTGGCCGGTCACGGCGACGGTGAGCTGATAGGCGGCGAAGATCGCGCCCACCGACTTGGTGCCGTCGACGGTGACGCTGCAGGCGCCGTTGCCGCTGCACTCGCCCGTCCAGCCGACGAAGCGGGTGTTGGCGCCGGGCATCGCCACGAGGTCGACCTTGGTCCCCTAATAGAAGTCGAAGTCGCAGGTTTCGTTGGCGCAGGTGCCGCCGCCCGGGCTCACGGTGACGATGCCGCTGCCGATGCCGCGGTTCTCGGCGACGACGCGGAGGACGTTGCGCTTGGCGAAGGTGATGGTGGCGCTGGCGACAGCGTTGCGGGCGACGGTGGTGGTGGCCTCGCCGTGGCCGACGTCGACGCCGTTGGCGTCGCGGGCGATGGCGGTGAGCGAGAGGGTGCCGCTGCCGTTGGCGACCTCGAGCGACTTCGTCTTCGGGAAGTCGATGGGCGTGCCGTCGCCGTTCTCGATCGGCACCGTCGCCATCTGGTCGCCGAGCTTGGCGGTGAGGTCGATGTGGGTGGTCTCGGCCGGGGCGTCGCCGCGCTGGAAGGTGACGAGGACGAAGCCGGGGCCGTCGCTGCCGCAGGAGGCGGCGAGGGCGAGGAGGGCGGCGACGGAGAGGCGGCGGATCATCGACGCACCTCCAGGCCGAAGATGCGCGTGTTGCCGAAGTCGGAGGCGGGCGCCGACACCGGGCTCGACGAGCTGGCGGCGACGCCGGCGCCGACACCGACGGCGACGCCGACGACCACCACGCCGCCGACGATGGTCCAGAGCCACCATTTTTTGTAGAGCGGGGTCGGCTTGTCGGCCGGCTTCTGCGTCGTCGCGGCGGCGGTAGGCTGCGTCTCCGTCGTCGTCGTCGTCGCGGCCGGCTCGGTGGCGGGCGGCGGGGTCGTGGTGGTCGTCGCCGTCGCGGCCGTCGCGGTCGGGTGCTCGGCCGGCGGCGTCTTCTCGATCTTGTCGGGCTCCATCGTCGAGGTGGGCGGCCCGGTCGCGGCGCGCTCCTGCTTCGCCAGGAGGTCGTTCATCTCGGCGATCTTCTCGTCGACGAGCTTGCGGTTCGGCGCGTTCGGCGCGTTGTTCAGGTAATTTTTGTAAAACGTGCGCGCCAGTCGGAAGTCGCCCGCCAGGCGGTACGACTGCGCGATGTTGAACAGGAGCGTCGGCTCGGGGACCAGCGCGTAGGCGGCGCGATACTTCTCGATCGCCTGGGGATACTCGGCGAGGTTGTAGTGCTTGGTGCCCTCGTCGTAGAGGCGCTTGGCCTCGGCACGCGGGTTGGCGGCCTTGGGCGGATCGGCGGCGCGCGCGTGGCCCCCCGCGACGGCGCCAGCGACGGCCGCGAAGCAGACGAAAGCGAAGATCTTCATCCCCTCACGATATCACCCCGTCGGCCCCGGCCGCAGGTACTTGTCCCCGCGCACCACGCTCACCGGCGACAGCCAGGCGATCACCGCGTAGCTCGCGAAGTAGTGCTCGGCGAGGCGCGCGACGATGCGATCGGCCACCTCGTCGGAGGCGATCACCTCGAGGCGCGTGTTCCCGCCGGGCATGCCCTGCGAGCGCAGCTCGCGCGAGCCCTCGCCGCGGCACTCGGTGAGGGTGAAGCCGGTCGCGCCCTCGTCGCGGACGAGCGCGGTGAGCTCGCGCGCGAGGACCTCCTCGGCGACGATGGTGACGAGCGTGAGCGTGGTCGTCTTCATGCGATCCCCCCTCAGTGGTGCGCGAGCCGGCGCGCGATCTCGTAGTAGAGCGGGATCCCGAACATGATGTTGAACGGGAAGGTGATCGCCAGCGCCGACGTGAGATAGAGCGTCGGGTTGGCGTCGGGCAGCGTGAGGCGCACCGCCGGCGGCGCCGCGATGTACGAGGCCGAGGCGGCCATCGCCCCGAGCACCGTCGCACCACCCGCCGAGAGGCCGGCCATCGACCCCAGCCAAACGCCCAGCGCGCCGTGCAGGATCGGCATCAGCACGCCAAAGGCGAGGAGGAACGCCCCCACCTTCTTGAGGTCGGAGAAGCGCGCGCCGGCGAGGATGCCCATCTCGAGCATGAACAGGCAGAGCGCGCCGCGGAAGATCGGACCCTTGGTCTCATAGAAGGGCTCGATCACCTTCCACTGGTTCTCGTTCATCAGCGCGCCGACGATGAGCCCACCGACGAGGAGGATCATCGTGCGCGCGGTCAGCACCTCGTGCAGCACCTCGCGCGTCGGGCGCGTCGAGGTCTTCACGTTGAGCGCGCCGATGGCGAGCGCGATGTGGATGCCGGGGCTCTCGAGGAGCGTGAGCAGCGTCGGCATGAAGCCCTCGGGCTCGGCGCCCTGCCCCTTGGTGAAGGTGGTCGCGGCGATGAAGGTCACCGCCGAGACCGAGCCGTAGTGCGCGGCGATGCCGGCGGCGTCCGAGACGCTGAAGCGGCCGAGGCGGCGCAGCGCGAAGTAGGTGGTGACCGGCGTGATGCAGCCGAGGAGCAGCGTCACCGCCGCCGGCATGGCGATGGTGGCGAGCTTGGCGTGGTGGAGCTCGACGCCGCCCTGGAGGCCCAGCGCGAACAGGAGGTAGAGCGAGATGCCGGCGTAGATGTCCTTCGGCAGCTGGAGCTCGCTCTTGATGATGCGCGCGAAGATCCCGAGGGCGAAGGCGAGCGGGATCGGCGACAGGAGGTTCGCGCCGAGAATTTGTGTCAACGACATATCAGCCCACCTGGACGGGCGTGACGCGACCGCTGCCGAGGTCGTAGACGCCGCCCGCGACCTTCAGCTTGCCCTCCTTGAGGAGCTGGCCGATGACCGGCGACGCCTCGGAGAGGATCTCCATCTGGTTGCGCACGTTGTTGGTGATCGCGCGCGCGACGTCGCCGCTGGCCGTCTTCGCCGCCGGGCGGATGTGCTGGTAGAGGGTGCTGATCTGCCCGGGGACGGCGTCGCCCTTCAGCGTCGCGGTCACCGCGCCGCAGCTGGTGTGGCCGAGGACGTAGAGGATCTTGGCCCCGAGCACCAAGGTGCCGAACTCAAGGCTGCCGATGATCGCCGGGTCGGCGACGTTGCCGGCGATGCGCGTGACGAAGAGGTCGCCGAAGCCCTGATCGAAGACGATCTCGATTGGGACGCGCGAGTCGGCGCAGCCGAGGAAGGCGGCGAAGGGCGCCTGCTTGGGGGCGACCTCCTTCAGGCGCGCCATGTTCCGGTGCGGCGCGAGGGCCTTGCCGTCGACGAAGCGCTGGTTGCCGGCGTAGAGCTGGGCCAGCGCCTCGTCGGGGGTGCGCGGCGGCGGGAGCGCGGCGCCGGCGGCGGCGGCGGTGGCGGCGGCGCTGCGGCGGCCGCCGAGGAGGGTGGCGCCGAGGGTCACCCCGGCGGCGTGGAGGAGGCTGCGTCGCGACCAGCGGGCGGGAGGCGTGGGCGGCGTGCTCATACCCACGGAGATAGCGATCGGCGGCGGACAATACAAGATTATCCTATGTTTATATGAAATCCATAGTGATAGATTATATGTCGAGATGCTGAACTATCACCACCTCCTCTACTTCTCCACCGTCGCCAAGACCGGCTCGGTGGTGCAGGCCGCGCGCGAGCTCGGGGTGTCGCAGCCGACGATCAGCGCGCAGCTGCGGCTGCTCGAAGAGTCGTTCGGCGAGAAGCTCCTCGTGCGCCGCGGCCGCAACCTCGTGCTCACCGACGTGGGGCGGCTGGTGCAGCGCTACGCCGACGAGATCTTCGGGCTGGGGCGCGAGCTGGTCGACGCGGTGAAGGGGCGCCCGACCGGCGGGCCGCAGCGGTTCGTCGTCGGCGTCGCGGACTCGCTGCCGAAGCTGACCACGCTGAAGCTGCTCGCGCCCGCGCTCGACGCCGAGCCCGCCTATCGGCTGGTCCTGCGCATTGACAAGACCGAGCGCCTCATCACCGAGCTCGCGACGCACGCGCTCGATCTGGTGCTGGCCGATCACCCGGTGCCGCCGACGATGAAGGTGCGCGCGTTCAACCACCTCCTCGGCGAGAGCGACGTGACCGTCTTCGCGGTGCCGGCGCTCGCCGAGCGCTTCCGGCGCGCCTTCCCCCGCTCGCTCGACGGCGCGCCCTTCATCCTGCCGACGGACAACACGGCGCTGCGCCGCTCCCTCGATCAGTGGTTCGACGCCACGCGCCTCCGGCCGCGCATCGTCGCCGAGGCGGAGGACATGGCGATGCTGCAGGCGCTCGGGCAGCGCGGGCTCGGGCTGTTCGCCGCGCCGACCGTCGCCGCCGAGGTCATCAAGCGGCAGCACGGCGTCGTCTCCGTCGGGCGCGTCGCGGCGGTGACCGAGCGCTTCTACGCGATTCACGTCGAGCGGCGCCTGCGCCACCCGGCGGCGCTGGCGATCTCCGAGGGGGCGCGGAGCGAGCTGTTCGCCTGAGCGCGCGGCTCAGATGGCGGTGCGGAAGACGATGTCCCAGAGCGGGCTGACGGAGGCGTAGTTCTTGTCCATGTCGACGCCGTGGTGGCCGTGGTGCTTGCGCGCCAGGTAGTTGAAGACGCGCAGCGGCCCCGACGGGAACTCGATGCCCGAGTGGATGACGATGTTGATCGTCGAGTAGACGAAGTTCGCGCCGAGGAAGGCCCAGGCCGGCAGCGGGCCGACGACGCCCATCGAGAAGATGAACAGCGCCAGGCCGGCGGCGATCTCGACGGGGTGCGCGTAGAGGCTCTCGCGCGCCGACGGGGTCTTCGCGCCGTGGTGGATGGCGTGGATCCAGCGCATGAGCTTGCGGTGGTGCATGCCGCGATGGAGGAAGTAGTAGAGGAAGTCGTAGAGCGCGAGGCCCCCGAGGGCCCGCAGGGCGGCGATGGCGGGGTGGGTCGGCGCGGCGGTGACGAAGCGGTCGTGGAGGAGGATCGTCGCGCCGAAGAGGAGCGCCAGGGAGATGGTGATGTTGGCGACGGCGAGCTGGCGCTTGAGCGCGTCGGTGGCGCGCGTCTTCCACGGGGCGCGGAAGTGGTTCGCGGCGAAGCGCGGCGCGTAGAAGGCGCGCTCGAGCAGCTCCATGGTGAGGCCGTTGACGACCAGCGTGACGGCCAGGCCGGTGAGGAGGGGGGTGTCGAAGGTCATGATTTGTGTCTCGCAGAAATTCGGGACGGCTCGAGGCGGCGGCGCAGCGTGGCGAGGAAGTCGGTGCGCGCGTCCTCGAGCTCGTCGGCGGTCCAGACGGTGTCGCGGAGCGGGGCGCAGCCGTGGAAGGTGGTGCAGGTGGCGGTGATGTAGAAGAGCACCGACGAGACGTTCACGTCGGCCAGGCGGCGGCGACGGATGGCGTCGGCGAAGAGCGCGCGCAGGGCGGTCAGCGCCTCGGCGTTCTCGGCGACGAAGGGCGAGGGATCGTCGAGGGCGCCGCTCACGCTCTCGCGGGCGACGAGCGCGGCGATGTTGGGGTGGGCGGCGAAGAAGTCCCACAGCGCGGCGGCCTGGCGGACGATGGCGTCGACGGGCTCGTGGGCGCCGATCATCGCGGCGGCGACGAAGGAGTGCACCTCGCCGCTGACGGTGGAGAGGATGGCGCGGAAGAGCTCCTCCTTGCCGCCGGGGAACTGCGCGTAGATGGCGCCGGTGGTGAGGCCGGCCTGCGCGGCGATCGCGCGCAGCGACGTGCCGGCGTAGCCGTGGCGCGCCATCAGCCCGGCGGCCGCGTCGAGGAGGCGGCGACGGGTGGCCGGAGGCGCGGGGCGGCGGGAGGCGGCGGCGCTGTTCATGTTGCGCGCGCATGATAACAAGTGTTATCGACATGTCCACGACGAGATGCGCGCGCTCATCACTGGTGGCTGTGGCTTCGTGGGACGGCACGTGGCGAACGCGTTCGCCGACCGCGGCGTGGCGGTGACCGCGCTCGACGTCGCGGGGGCGGCCTGGCGCGACGACGTGACGGTGGTGCACGCCGACCTGCGCGATCGCGAGGCGACGGCGCGGGCGGTCGCGGGGCACGACCTCGTGGTGCACAACGCGTCGCTCGTGCGCACCAAGCAGAACCGCAGCGACGACGTCTGGGCGGTGAACCTCGGCGGCACCGAGCACGTGATCGCGGCCTGCGGGCAGCACGGCGTCGGCAGGCTGGTGTACGTGAGCTCGGCGTCGGTGGTGTACGAGGGGCGCGACATCGAGGGCGGCGACGAGTCGCTGCCCTATACGCAGCGCTCGCAGGCGGCCTACGCCGACAGCAAGGTGGCGGCGGAGAAGGTGGTGCTCGCGGCCAACGGCCCGTCGCTGGCGACCTGCGCGATCCGCCCGCACGTGATCTTCGGGCCGGGCGACACGCGGCTCCTGCCGGCGATCCTCAATCGGGCGCGCGCCGGGAAGCTCAAGTACACGGTGGGGCCGGGGACGCACCTGTCGGATTTTACGTATATCGATAATCTGGTGGCGGCGCTCGTCGCTGCGGCGGAGCGGGTGGCGCCGGGGAGCCCGGTCGCGGGCCAGGCCTACTTCGTGACGAACGGCGAGCCGATGGCCTTCTTCGAGTTCGTGCGGCGGGTGCTGCGCGGGCTGGGGCTGCCGGAGCCGAAGGGGCGGGTGCCCTACTGGGTGGCGTGGACGGTCGCGGCGCTGGCCGAGCTGTGGGACACGCTGAAGGGCGGAACGCTGGGCGCGGAGGACGGGATGTCGCGCTTCGCGGTGAAGTATCTGTGCACGCACCACTACTTCGCGATCGACAAGGCGCGGCGGGAGCTGGGCTACGAGCCGGCGGTGCGGATGGACGAGGCGATCGCGCGGACGGTGGCGGCGCTGAAGGCGACGGCGGCGGCGACGGCGGCCTAGCAGGAATCCCAGCAAGCGGCGACCCAAGAAGCGGCGGCGGCCGGGTCGCAAGCCGGTCCCGGTGGTCGCCGCGTCTCGCACAAGCGTCGCCCCGAGCTTCCGTCGCGCTTCCCCGTCCACGTGACGTACCGCCTCGTGCGGCGGTTGCCGAGCGCGCGTCGCCCCGCGGTGTTCCGGGCGATTCGCCGTGCCTTCAACGAGGGCCGCGAGGCCTTCGGCGGCCGCCTCTGCCACTTCAGCGTGCAGCGCGACCACCTCCACCTCGTCGTCGAGGCGGGGAACCGCGAAGCGCTCGCTCGTGCGCTCCATGCACTCGCGATTCGCATCGCCCGTGCGATCAACCGCGTCCTCGGACGCAAAGGGCGGGTTTTCGCCGACCGCTATCACATGCGCATTCTGAAGACGCCGACCGAGGTCAGGTACGCGCTTCGCTACGTCCTCGAGAACCGCTGGAAGCGCAACCCGGCTCGTCCCGACTATTTCGTCGAGCAGGATTTCTGCAGCAGCCTCGCCTGGCTCGACTCCGCCGTCGTCGCGCCGCAGACCTGGCTGCTCCAAAATGCCGAACGCGCGCTCCGAATCCCACGACCACCGAGCACACGGGCGGGGGGCTGGGGGCGAAGCCCCCAGAGAGGCGCCGCAGGCGCCGGGGCTCTGTTCTGAGCGTCCACGCCCGGACGCCCCGCACCACCGCCGCGCCGGCGGCACACCGTCCGGTCGCGCGCCACCTTCACGTCGCCCCCGTCGCAGCCAAAAGAAACTCAGTGACTCGCATCGGGCCGAGCTAGCTAGCAGCCGCCGAAGAAGGTCGTGGCCACCGGGACGAGGCGGCGCGGATTGCCGCTAGACAGGAAGAGGGCCACCTGCGTCCCGCTGCCATCGGCGCGGGTCACGAAGTCGATGAGGCCGTCGCCGTCGAGATCGCCGGCCCAGAGGACGTCCCAGCGCTCGGCCGCCCAGTCGCCGCAGTCAACGCAGGCGGGGGCGCGCTGCGTGCGACCGTCGGCGGTGGTGAGCTGCCACCGTTGCGGGGTGCTGCCGTCGGTGGGGCCGACGAGGCGGAGGGTGAGCGCGTCGTCGCCGAGGCGGAGGCGGACGACGCGATCGGCGGCGCGGGTGCCGCTGCGGGTGATCGTCGCAGTGGGGAGGGTACGGTCGGCGTCGAGGCCCTGCTTCGCGCGGACGAGGAGGGGCGCGTCGCGGCAGGGGCGGGCGGAGACGTGGACCGTCGGTGCGACGGGGCTGTCGACGGGGCGGGTCGAGATGGTCGCGCGGCGCAGCGTGGTGGTGCCGTCGCGGTCGCGGCAGAGTGCGAGCCAGCCCTCGCGCGGGCGACGGGGGAGCTGCTCGGTGCCGTAGTCGTCGACGGTGAGGATCTCGACGCCGGTGATGGGCGGAGCGGCGACGGTGGGGCAGGGGATGGCGACCGCGATCGCGGTGAGGATCGGGAAGAGGGGAGGGCAGCGCATGCACCTCAGGATACGGCGAGCGCCCACGGTGGCTACCCTCCGAACGATCAGCGCGAGGTCAGTCGGTCACGGCGCAGACCCGCAGGCGGCGCGAGCGGCCGTTCGGGAGCGGCCAGTCGATGGCGTCCCCGACGGAGAGGCCGATGAGCGCGGCGCCGATCGGGGCCAGCACCGAGACGCGGCCGCGCGCGGCGTCGGCGTCGGGCGGGAGGACCAGCGTGACGGCGCGGCGCTCGCCGGTGCCGTCGTCGACGTAGACCACCTGCGAGCCGACGCGCACCACCGACGGCGGCAGCGCCTCGCGCGGGACGACCTCGGCGCGGTGGAGCTCGGCCTCGAGCGCCTCGACGGCCGTGCGATCGCGCCCGTACGCGGCGTCGATGAAGGCGCGCAGGAGCTCGACGTCGGCGGCCGACACCGTCGGGCGCGGAGGCCCGTCGCTGCCGAGCGCGCGCGCGGCCGGGCGAGCGCGGCGGCCTCCGCGGGGGTCGCGCGCGAGCGCGCGGCCGAGCTGGCGATGCAGGCGCGCCGCCGCCTGCGTGACCGCGACGTAGGCGTCGGCGGCCAGCCCCTCGACGACGAGTTGGCCGCCGCCGGTCAGCTCGACGACGACGCGGCAGCGCGTGTCGACGCCGCCGCGCGGGCCGTTCTCGTCGACGAGGCGGACGGCGACGGCGGCGACGCGATCGGTGAAGCGGCGGAGCGCGCCGCGGAGCTTGCGCTGGACGTGCGCGTCGAGCGCTTCGGAGATGGGGACGTTGGTGTGTCGGACGAAGATGCGCATGGCTCTCCCTTCCTCTGGGCGTTCGGTGCCAAGGACTGCAAAACGGCGTCGGTCGTCAGAGGAGGCGAGGCGGGCCGCGCGGGCTGACCGCGCCGGAGCGCGCGGCGAGGTGCGGGTGGAGCGGCGCGCCGGCGACGAGCTCGCCGAGCGCGCAGGGGGGGACGATCGTCGACGGGGCCGCCTCGAAGAGCGCGGGCGGGAGCGCCGTCGTGGGGAGCTGCTTTCCGGGCGCCCGCGGGAGGCGCACGAGGAGCGCGGCGTGCGCGCGCGGGCCGCCGTCGGCGTGCACCGCGTCGTCGCTGGTCGCGGCGAGCGCGAGCGCGCGCGCGTCGGGGACACAGGTCGCCGTCGCCAGCGTTACGCTGGCCACGAAGGCGAGGGCTGTCCACACCGCGCGCATCGTTCTCAGCCTGACATCGATCGGCGGGATGTCGAGGGCGATGGGATCGTGCTAGACGGAAATCAGGTGCGGCCGAGGGCGCGCAGGAGCTGGGCGCGCGCGACCGACAGCGTGAAGGCGGACTGCGTGCGCTGCGCGGCGGCGCTGGTCAGCGCGAGCTGCGCGTCGCCGAGCTCGATGACGTTGCCGCTCCCCGTCGCGTAGCGCCCCTCGGCGAGGCGCAGCCGCTCGCGCGCGTTGCCGAGCGCGGTCTCGGAGGCGTGCAGCGCGGCCTTGGCGGCGCGCACGCCGAGGCGGGCCTGCTCGACCTCGGTGCGGATCTGCTGCCAGAGCTGATCGCGCTGCGCCTCGGCGGCGCGCTGGTTGGCCTGCGCCTCGCGGAGCTGCGACAGCGTGACCAGCCCCGAGAAGAGCGACCAGCTCGCCGTCACGCTGACGCTCCAGTTCCAGGCCAGCGCCGAGACGTCGGTGCCCTGATCGGTCAGCGCCATCGACGCGCCCAGCGTCGGGCCAAAGGCCGCCTTCGCCGCCGTCACGCTGGTGCGCTGCGCGCGGACCTGCTCGGCGAGCGCGCGCAGATCGGGGCGCGCCAGCGCCGCCTCGGCGAGGAGCTCGTCGGTCGGGCGATCCTCGCCGGCGATCGGCGGGAGGTCGCCGCCCTCGACGGTGTAGTCGAGGTCGCCCTCGAGGCCCATCGCCTGGTTGAGCTGCGCCTTGGCGTTCTGCAGCGCGTTGTCGGTGTTGATGAGCTGCACCTCGGCGTTCGCCGCGTCGGTGCGCGCCTGCACGACGTCGATCTCGGGCCGCGCGCCCACCCGCACGAAGGCCTCGATCTGCTCGGCGTGCCGTCGCTGATTGGCCAGCGTCTCGCGCGCGACCTCGGTCAGCTCGGCCTGCGCGCGCACCGCGAAGAAGGCCACGCGCGCCGTCATGAGCGCCTGCTGGCGCGCGGCGACCTCGCTCGCCTGCTGCGCCCCGGCGGCGATGCGCGAGGCCTGCCAGCGCTCGATCGCCGGCACGTCGACGAGCGCCTGCGTCAGCGTGAGGCCGAAGCTGAAGTAGTCGAAGGTGTCGAAGGTCGGCGGGGTGGTGGTGCTCGTCGTCGTCGTGCGCGGGAGGAGCCCGGGGCGCGGCGCGAAGTTCGCGGTCGTGCGCTGGTACGTCGCGACGCCGCCGAGCTGCGGCAGGATGGGCGCGCGGGCCTGATCGGCGCGGGCGCGCGCGGCGTCGGTGAGCGCGTGCGCCTGCCGGAGGAGCGGCTGGTGCAGGAGCGCGCTCGCCTCGACCTCCTCGAGCGTCAGCGTGCGCGCCTCGACCGTCGATGCCGATAGCGCGAGCGCGACGAGGATCGCCACGCTACGACCCATCGCCGCCCCCCTCCTTCGTCGAGAGGCCGTGCTCCTCGAGCTTGGCGTAGAGCTGCGGCCGCCCGATGCCGAGCTGCCGCGCCGCCTCCGAGCGGTTGCCGCCCGCCCGCGCCAGCGCGCGCACGATCATCCGCTTCTCGACGGCGGCGACCGCCTCGCGCAGCGTCATCGCCTGCTCGGGATCGACCGCCGCCGGGCCTGCGGCCCCATCGGCCTCGGCGCGCGGCGCGCGCACCACCTCCGGGAGGTTGGGCTCGTCGATGATCTCGCCGCCCGCCAGCGCCGCGGCGCGCTGGATGACGTGGATGAGCTCGCGCACGTTGCCCGGCCAGTGATAGACAGAAAGTCGCTGCATCGCCTCCTCGCTGACGGCGCGCGCGCTGGTCCCGGCCAGCGCGTGGGCGACGAGCAGCGGGATGTCGCTGCGCCGTGCACGCAGCGGCGGGATCTCGATCTCCAGCACCGCCAGCCGGTAGTAGAGATCCTCGCGCAGCACCGCGCCGCGCTCGCTCGGGCGCACCGGCTTGTTGGTGGCGCTGACGATGCGCGCCCGCGAGGTGAGCGTCTCGTCGCCGCCGACGCGGGCGTAGCTCCCGTCGCTGAGCACGCGCAGGAGCTTGGTCTGGAGCGCCCCGTCGAGGTCGCCGATCTCGTCGAGGAACAGCGTCCCGCCCGCGGCGGTCTCGAGGCGCCCGGCGCGCCGCTGCGCCGCGCCGGTGAAGGCGCCCCGCTCGTGGCCGAAGAGCTCGCTCTCGAGGAGCGTCGGCGCCAGCGACGCGAGGTTCACGGCGACGAAGGGCTCGGAGGCGCGCGCCGAGTAGTCGTGGATGGCGCGCGCGACCAGCTCCTTGCCGGTGCCGGTCTCGCCGGTGATGAGGACCGGCGCCTCCGTCGAGGCGGCGCGCCCGATCAGCTTCCAGAGCGACAGCATCGCCGCCGACGTGCCGACGAGGCCGCTCGGCGCCGCCGCCGTCGCGCCGGGCGGAGAGAGCGTCACGCTGCGCGAGAGCGCCCGCTGGCGCACCGCGCGCTCGACGGTGGCGAGGAGCTGCGGCAGATCGAAGGGCTTGGTCAGGTAGTCGAACGCGCCGTCGCGCATCGCCGCGATGGTCCGCTCGGAGTCGCCGTACGCCGTCGCCACCACGACCGGCAGCTCGCGATGCCGTCGGGGATCACCGTCTCGGTCCTCGCCGATCGCACCGAGACCGTGCGCGCCTCCGTCGAGGACGTCCAGTTCACCCTCGTCCTCACCATCGCGCTCGTCGTCGCCGTCATCTACCTCTTCCTCGGCAGCCTGCGCGCGACCATCATCCCCGGCGTCGCCGTCCCGCTGTCGCTCGTCGGCACGTTCGGCGTGATGCACCTCCTCGGCTACTCGCTGAACAACCTGTCGCTGATGGCGTTGACCATCTCCTCCGGCTTCGTCGTCGACGACGACATCGTGATGGTGGAGAACGTCTCGCGCTTCATCGAGCTCGGGCGGCGCCCCTTCGACGCCGCGCTGGAGGGCGCCAGGCAGATCGGCTTCACCATCGTCTCGCTCACCGTCTCGCTCGTCGCCGTGCTCATCCCGCTGCTCTTCATGGGCGGGCTCGTCGGGCGGCTCTTCCGCGAGTTCGCCGTCACGCTGGCGGTGGCCATCGGCGTCTCGGCGCTGGTGTCGCTGACGCTGACGGCGATGATGTGCGCCTGGCTCCTCGAGCCCCACGGCGCGGCGCGCCCCAACCCGGTCACGCGCGCCTTCGAGCGCGGCTTCGACGCGCTGACCCGCCTCTACGCGCGCACGCTGAAGGTCGTCCTCCGCCACCGCGCGACCACGCTCCTCGTCACCTGTGGGACGGTGGCGCTCACCGCCTGGCTGGCGCTGGTGGTCCCGAAGGGCTTCTTCCCCGTCGAGGACACCGGCCTCGTCGTCGGCGTCTCGGAGGTCGCGCCCGACGCCTCCTTCGCGCGCGTGATGGAGCGCCAGCAGGCCGCGGCCGAGGTGCTGCTCGCCGATCCCGACGTGGCGACGGTGGCCTCGTTCGTCGGCGCCGACGGCACCAACGCCACCTCGAACGCCGGCCGCTTCTCCATCGCGCTCCAGCCGCGCCGCGCCCGCGCCGCCGACGCGCCCGCGATCATCGCCCGCCTCCAGGCGCGCCTCGCCGCCGTCGAGGGCATCCGCGTCTGGCTGCAGCCGGTGCAGGACCTCACCATCGACAACCGCGTCGCGCGCACCGCCTACCAGTACACGCTCGAGGACGCCGACCCCGACGAGCTCGCCACCTGGGCCGCGCGCCTCGAGGCCGCGATGCGCGCCGATCGCCGCCTCGCCTCGATCGCCAGCGACCAGATCCTCGGCGGGCAGCAGCTCGCGCTGACCATCGATCGCGACAGCGCGGCGCGCCTCGGCGTCACCGCCCAGGCCATCGACGACACGCTCTACGACGCCTTCGGGCAGCGCCAGGTCTCGACGATCTTCACGCAGCTCAACCTCTACCGCGTGATCCTCACCGCGCGCCCCGAGGATCAGAAGTCCCCCGACGCGCTGGCCCGCCTCTACGTGCGCTCGTCGACGGGCGGGGCGATCCCGCTCTCGTCGTTCGTCACCATGACCACGCGCACCGCGCCGCTCGCCATCACCCACCAGGGGCAGTTCCCGTCGGTGACGCTGTCGTTCGAGCCGGCGCGCGGGGTCTCGCTCGGCGACGCCGTCGCCGCCATCCGCGAGGTGCAGGCCACCATCGGCCTGCCCCCGTCGGTGCGCGCCTCGTTCCAGGGGACCGCGCAGGCGTTCGGTGAGTCGCTGGCGGGGGCGCCGCTCCTCATCCTGGCGGCGCTCCTCACCGTCTACATCGTGCTCGGCGTCCTCTACGAGAGCACCATCCACCCCAGCACCATCCTCTCGACGCTGCCGTCGGCGGGCGTGGGCGCCTTCCTGGCGCTGATGGTGTCCGGCGCCGAGTTCACCGTGATCGCGCTCATCGGGATCATCCTGCTCATCGGCATCGATGGCGGCGCTCCTCGGCGGGCTGCCGCTCGCGCTCGGCAGCGGCACCGGGAGCGAGCTGCGCCGCCCGCTCGGCATCACCATCGTCGGCGGGCTCATTCTGTCGCAGATCCTCACGCTCTACACGACGCCGGTCATCTATCTGGCGATGGAGCGGCTGCGGGCGCGCCTCGGCGGTCGGCGCGCGCCGGCGCCGATTTCCTGATGGACGACAAATCGCCCGACGACCGCGGCGACGAGCGCGGCCTCTCGGCGCCCTTCATCCGGCGGCCGGTGGCGACGGCGCTCCTGGCGGCGGCGATCTTCCTCGCGGGGGCGGTCGGCTTCTCGTCGCTGCCGGTGGCGCCGCTGCCGCGCGTCGACTTCCCGACGGTGAGCGTCTCGGCCAACCTCCCCGGCGCCAGCCCCGAGACGATGGCCTCGTCGGTGGCCACGCCGCTCGAGCGCCGCTTCGGCCGCATCGCCGGCGTCATCGAGCTCACCTCCACGTCGACGCTCGGCGCCACCACCATCACCATGCAGTTCGACCTCGACCGCGACGTCGAGGCGGCGGCGCGCGACGTCCAGGCCGCCATCAACGCCGCCGGCGGCGAGCTCCCGCCGGCGCTGCCGTTCCGCCCGTCGTACCGCAAGGTGAACCCGGCCGACGCGCCCATCCTCATCATCGGCCTCCGCTCGAAGACGCTGCCGCTGCCGCGCGTCTTCGACGCCGCCAATACGATCCTGGCCCAGAAGATTTCGCAGGTCCCCGGCGTCGGGCAGGTCTTCGTCGGTGGCGGGCAGCAGCCGGCGGTGCGCGTGCAGCTCGATCCGCTGGCCCTGGCCGGCGTCGGGCTCACGCTCGAGGACGTGCGCGCGGCGCTGCGCGCGCAGACCGCCAACGCCCCCAAGGGCGCCGTCGCCGACGAGGCGCAGGCGCAGGTGATCGCCGCCAACGACCAGCTCTCGACGGCGCGGCAGTGGTCGGACGTCATCGTCCGCTATCAGGAGGGGGCGGCGGTGCGGCTCGGCGACGTGGCGCGCGTCGTCGACAGCGTCGAGAACGAGCGCGCGGCCGGCTGGTCGAACGGCGAGCGCACGGTGGTCTGCGTGGTGCGCCGCCAGCCGGGGGCCAACATCATCGATGTCATCGCGCGGGTGCGCGCCATCCTCCCCGAGCTCGTCGCGGCGATGTCGCCGGCCATCGACGTCGAGGTGGCGCTCGACCGCGCCGCCACCATCCGCGCCTCGGTGCACGAGGTCGAGTCGACGCTGGTGCTGTCGGTCTGCCTCGTCGTCGTCGTCGTGTTCGTCTTCCTCCGCAGCGCGCGCGCGACGGTCATCCCGTCGGTGGCGGTGCCGCTGTCGCTGGTCGGCACCTTCGGGGTGATGGCGCTCCTCGGATATTCGCTAGACAACTTGTCGCTCATGGCGCTGACCATCTCCACCGGCTTCGTCGTCGACGACGCCATCGTGGTCACCGAGAACGTGGCGCGCTGGGTGGAGGAGGGCGTGCCGCCGCTGCGCGCGGCGCTGCGCGGGGCGCGCGAGATCGCCTTCACCATCGTCAGCATCACCGCGTCGCTCCTGGCGGTCTTCATCCCCATCCTCCTCATGGGCGGCGTCGTCGGGCGGCTCTTCCGCGAGTTCGCGGTCACGCTGTCGATCGCCATCACCGTCTCGGCGCTGCTCTCGCTGACGCTGACGCTGATGATGTGCGCGCGCCTCCTCCGCGGGCCCGAGGCCTTCGCCCACCGCCCGGGGCCGCTCGCGCGCGCCCTCGAGCGCGGCTTCGCCTGGCTGCAGGCGCTCTACGCCCGCAGGCTGCGCTTCGTGCTGCGCCACCGTCGAGCGACCGGCGTCGTCACGCTGGCGACGATCGCGCTCACCGTCGTGCTCTACGTGATCGTCCCGAAGGGGCTCTTCCCGCAGCAGGACACCGGCTTTCTCACCGGCTTCGCCGACGCGCCGCAGGACATCTCCTACCCGGCGCTCAAGCAGCGGATGGAGGCGCTCAACGCCGTCCTCGTCGGGGATCCGGCGATCGACCACGTGGTCACCTTCATCGGCGGCAACGGCGGCTCGGCGGGGAACACCGGGACGATGTTCATCGCGCTCAAGGACAAGCCGCCGCGCGCCGAGAGCGCCGACGCCATCATCGCGCGGCTGCGCCCGAAGCTGGCGCGCGTCTCGGGGATCACCCTGTTCCTGCAGGCGGTGCAGGACCTCCGCATCGGCGGCCGGATGGCGCGCACGCAGTACCAGTACACGCTGCGCGCGGCCGACCTCGAGGCGCTGCGGGCCTGGGCGCCGCGGCTCGTCGCCAAGCTGAAGACGCTGCCCGAGCTGCGCGACGTGGCGAGCGATCAGCAGACGGCGGGCCTCTCGCTGGCGCTGACGGTCGACCGCGACGCGGCGGCGCGCCTGGGCGTGAGCGCCCGCGCCGTCGACGACACGCTCTACGACGCCTTCGGGCAGCGGCAGGTGGCGACGATGTACGGGCCGCAGAACCAGTACCGGGTGGTGATGGAGATGACGCCGCAGCTCGCGCGCGGGCCGGAGGCGATCGAGCGGCTCTTCCTCCCGTCGGCGACGGGCGGGCCGCCGGTGCCGATGGGGTCGATCGCGCGCGCGACCACCAGCGCGACGTCGATTTCTGTCAATCACGAAAGCCGGTTCCCGGCGGTGACGCTGAGCTTCAACGCCGCGCCCGGCGTCGCTCTCGGGCAGGCGGTCGAGGCCATCGAGCGCGCGCGGCGCGAGCTCGGCATGCCGGCGACGATCACCGCGACCTACGCCGGCACCGCGCGCGCCTTCCGCGAGTCGCTGGCGTCGGAGCCATGGCTGATCCTGGCGGCGCTGGTGACCGTCTATCTGGTCCTCGGGATCCTCTACGAGAGCTTCATCCACCCGCTGACCATCCTCTCGACGCTGCCGTCGGCGGGCGTGGGGGCGCTCCTGGCGCTGATGGCGTTCCAGATGGAGCTGTCGGTGATCGCGCTCATCGGCATCCTGTTGCTGGTGGGGATCGTGAAGAAGAACGCGATTCTCATGATCGACTTCGCCATCGAGGCCGAGCGCACCGAGGGGCTGTCGGCGGCGGCGGCGATCGAGAAGGCGTGCCTCTTGCGCTTCCGGCCGATCCTCATGACGACGCTGGCGGCGCTGCTCGGCGCGGTGCCGCTCGCCGTCGGGGGCGGGGTCGGCGCGGAGCTGCGCCAGCCGCTCGGCGTCACCATCATCGGCGGGCTCGCCTTCTCGCAGGTGCTGACGCTGTTCACGACGCCGGTCGTCTACCTCGCGCTCGATCGCTTCACCCGCGCGCGCCGCGTCGGCGTGGCGACGGTGTAAGCTCGTCGGATGGCCGTCGCGTCGCTGGTGCTGGGGATCCTCGGGGTGGTGCTCGGCCTGGTGCCGTTCCTCTTCTTCGTCGGGATCGGCTGCGCCGCCGTCGGGCTGGTGCTGGGGGCGATCGCGCTCCGGCGCCGGCCGCGCGGCAAGGCGATCGCCGGGACGATCCTCAGCGCCATCGGCCTCGCCTTCGGGATCACCATGTGGCAGGTCTGCGCCTCGCTCGCCGCCGACGTGTCGGACGGCGTCCGCGCGAACCTCGGCAAGGACCTCTGCACCGTCGACGGCGACTGCGCCCATCGGGGCGATCGGCGCTACTGCGTGGTCGTCTCCGGCGTCGGCGCGCGCTGCGTCCGCTGCCGCGACGACCGCGACTGCGCGGGCGGGAAGCGCTGCCAGCCGACGACCTTCGCGTGCGAGTGACTTGACGCCGCGTGAAAGCCGTCGTCCGATCGACGCTGGAGATGGAGTCCGTCAAAGCCGAAGAGGCGATCTGGGGGTTGGAGTCCTTCCTGGCCGCGCGGCCCGAGCTCGAGGACGCGCTGCGCGCCTGCTGGCGTCCGGGGCGCCGCGCCTCGACGCCGAGCGAGCTTCCGCCCGAGGTCGTGCGCGCGGCCGAGGCGCTGGCGCTGACGCTGCCGCCGCTCACCTGGGAGGAGGAGGCGCTGCCGGTGCTGGCCGCCCTCGTCGAGGGGCCGGGCGGGCGCGTGGTGCTCTCGTGGGCCTCGGCGAGCGCGTGGCGCCACGACGTGCGGATGGCGCCGCTCCTCGGGATGGCGGCGCAGCACCCGCGGCACGCGCAGCGGGTGGCGGCGGTGGCCTCGGATCGCGTCGCCGCCGGCCCGCTCGTCGACGCGCTGGGCTGCGCGCCGCTCATCGGCGACGGGGTCGAGCTGGCGCGGCCGGTGAACGCCGAGGCGCGCGCGCGGCTCGAGATCCTCCTCTGGGAGGCGGGGGCCTGCGCGCACGAGGAGCCGTCGCTGGGGCCGTGGGTGTTCGGCTCGCCGTCGACGCTCGACGAGCTGGTGCTGAAGCCGGCGCACGGCGCGCTGCGCGGGCGCGTGCTGGCGGCGCGCTGCCTCGAGATCAGCGTCGGCGGGATGCCGGCCGACACCAGCCAGGAGATCGTCGGGCGCGTGCTGCAAGTGCTGCAGCCGCTGCTCCTGCACCCCGAGCCGCTCGTCTGGATCCACGCGGCGCGCGCGCTCGGGCGCCTGACCGGGCCGCTCGAGCAGCTCGAGGGCATGCTGCTCGACTGGGTGGAGGGCGACTCGCCGGTCTTGCGGCAGCGCGCCATCACCGCCTTCGCGTCGCTGCCGGCGCATCGGGTGGGATTTCTTGCTGGACAATTAGCAGCCATCATCAACGCCCCGGGGCAGGACGCCTGGGTGCTGGCCGCCGTCGCCGCGGCGACGCCCTATCTGTGCTTCGAGCAGCCGACGATGTGGAGCCGGCTGGCCAAGCGCATCCTGAACGGCGACGCGGGGGCGATCGGCGCGCGCGCGCTGGCGCGCGGGTTGGCGACGCTGTGGCGGCGCGGGCTGCGCCAGCCGGAGATCGAGAACCCGCTCAGGGCGCTGCGCGAGATGGCGCGGCACGCGGCGCACGGGTCGTTCGACGATCTGCGCCGCTGGATCGAGGTCACCGCGGTGACCGACGTCGTCGACGGGGCGGAGCGCGATCCGCTGGACATCGAGCTGGGGCTCGACAACCTGGTGCGCATCGCCGCGCAGTACGACGACGAGGAGGCCGACGCGCGCGCGGCGCGGTTCGCCGGGACGCTGGAGGCGACCTTCCAGGAGGCGCGGCGGATCGCGCTCGGGACGGGGCGCCCGCGGCAGCGCGCGGCGTCGATCAACGCGCTCGAGGGCGCGGCGCGCGCGCTGGCGCTGCGGCTGTGGGGGCCGCTCCTGATTACGCACCCGTCGGCCGATCCCGTCGACGAGCCCGATCTGACCGAGGCCTGGAAGGTGGTCGCGCACGCGCCGGCCGAGATCCTCGATCTCGTGCGCGAGCGGCGGCGCAAGGACAACCGCGAGCTCGCGCTCGATCTGCCGCTCGAGGTGCTGGCGATCCAGCTCGGCGGCTACGCGCTCGACGCGTGCGGCGAGGAGGGGGACCTCGGACCGGGGCGCGGCCCGACGGCGCACGACACCTGCCTGTGGCTGCGCAAGATCGAGGGGCTCGCCGACGGCTCGCGCGAGCTGCCGGTGCCGCTCAAGGCGGCGCTGTCGAAGCTCTTCTGGCGCCTCGTCGACACGACGCGCGGGACGACGCTGGGCGAGGTCGACGACATCCAGTGGCTCGGGCCGTTCGCGGCCTGGTGGGCGCTGGTCATCGATCGCCCGGCGATGCTCTCGTCGCTGGCGGAGGCGCTGCCGATGATGGCCAAGGGCGCGCTCGAGCGCTGCATCCACGAGGCGGAGGCGCTGCGGACGGCGCTCTCGTCGGGGGCGGCGGACGGCGAGTGGGGCTCGACGGCGGCGTCGGCGCTGACCTCGCTGAACGCGCAGAACAGCGAGCTCGGGCAGGGGTTGTTGGCGCTGTCGGAGACGCTGCGGGCGTTCGCGGCGGCCGCGGGGAATCGGCCGAACCTCGAGCCGCTGTGCCTCGATCTCGTCGTCGCCGGCGAGCGGCTGCAGGGCGCGCTCGCCGATCCGGTGAAGGGGCTGCACGCGGGGAGCGCCGGGACAAAGACGTCAAACGAAAATGCGCCGCGCGTGGCGACGCTGGTGGCTCGCGCGATCCGGGCGCGCGAGCTGTCGATGCTGGACGTGTGGCTGGCGTCGCTGGGGCCGATCGCCTCCGCGCTCCTCGAGAGCGCGGTGCGCGCGGCCATCCGGCGCACGCCGCCGCCGCCGCCGCAGCCGAAGCGGCCCGAGCCGCAGCTCATCGCCGGGTACGAGATCGTGAAGCGGTTGACCGAGGGCGGGATCGGGTCGGTGTGGCTGGTGCGCAAGCCCGGCGCCGACCGGCTGTTCGTGTTGAAGATCCCCAAGGCCGACGCGCTGGCGAGCGCGAGCGACACCGAGCGGGCGGGGATCCTGGCGTCGTTCGTCGAGGAGGCGGCGGCGCTGGCGGGGCTCTATCACCCGAACGTCGCGAACATCATCGACCGCGGCGTCGAGAAGGACGTCCCCTTCCTGGTGCTGGAGTATTTGATTGGCGCCGATTTGAAGCAGTATTCGACGGCGCGGAGAATGACGCCGTTCGAGCTGCGGCAGGTGGTGCTCGACAGCTGCGCGGGGCTGGCGGCGCTGCACTCGGCGGGGCTGGTCCATCGCGACATCAAGCCGGCGAACCTGTGGCTGCGGCTGCCGCTCAAGGGCGGGGAGAAGTTCGATCCGCAGAAGCACCGCGACCCGGCGGTGACGCCGCCCCTCTCGACGGTGGTGATCGACTTCGGGATGGTGCGCGCGTCACGCGTGAGCGCGGACGCCGCGGGGCGGTTCGTGGCGGGGACGGCGGGGTACATCGCGCCCGAGCAGGTGCTCGATCCGGTGGAGCTCGACCCGCGGGCCGACGTCTATTCGCTGGCGGCGACGCTGTACAACGTGACCACCGGGCGGGCCTTTTTCGATGAAATCGAAAACCCGCGCGATCGAATCATGGCGCATATGCGAAACGACCCATTCGAGGATCCGGAGCGGCTGCGCGGCTTCCCCGAGGGGATCGCCAAGCTGTTCCGCGCCGCCGCGGCGATCGACCCGGCGGATCGGCCGTGGCCGATGGAGTTCGGGCGGGCGTTCGCCGACGCGCTATGAGCTTCGATCCCGATTCAGCGTCGCGCGCTCACTGAAGCGACGATGCTGTCCGCGATTCTTCGCTGCGCATCATTCAGCCCACCGTACATCACACGCTCTGACCGGGCGCGGGGCCCATGCGCAGCAGTACCTCTCGATTCCATCCGGTTCGATTCTTCCATCGTTGTTGCTGGCCATGCCTGCCATCGATCTCGACGTCCTGGATTGCATGCCCTTTCCGAGGGAAGTCGGGCGCCGTGCCCTCATAGATCGTGAGCAGCACGCGACCTTCGACGACGATCTTGTATAGCGTGAAGTCGACGAGCTGTTCGCGCTGGACGACGCCTCCCGCGGCGCAGTCCGAAACGAAGACCAAGCCTTCGACCCGGCAGGACTGAGCAGGCGTGACATCGCTCTGCATGGCGAGGAACAGCGCCGTCACGACGCTCCAGAGGGCGCTCGTCGCCGTCATGTCCGGAGCCAGGCGGCGAAGCGCGGCTGGCTGACGGCGGCTTCGGGGTCGGGCGCGTGCGCGGCGGGCGTGGCGAAGGCCGCCAGGTGGTGGGCGATGCGCGACGCGGTGCTGGGGCCGGTGATCACGCGATCGCGCTCGGCGGCGAGCGCGGCGTCGAGCGCGCGGCGCGCCTCCGGGGTCGCTCGAAGGAGCCCCTCGTCGACGAGGAAGCGCCACGTCGCGTCCGGGTCGCGGAGCTCGGCGCAGGCGAGGCTGGCGACCAGGCGACTCCACGTCGTCGGCGATTCCATCGTCAGGTCAGGTGCGCGCCGCCTGCGCGGGGAGGCGGGCGGCGGTTTCGCGGGCGTCGGCGATTGCGTCTAGCGGAAAGACGGGGGAGGTGGCGACGAGGGTGGCCTCGCGGGTGGCGCCCTCGACGTCGCCGGCGTCGAGGAGGAGGCGGGCGATGGTGGCGCGGGCCCAGCCTTCGGTCACGCGGTCGCCGCGGGTGACGCCGTCGTCGAGCGCGTGGCGCGCGGCCTCGAGCGCGCGCGGCGGCGGGAGGAGGCGGCCGAGGAGGGCGCGGATGCGGTCGGCGATCTCCTCGAGGTGGAGCTCCTTGGCGGCGGCGAGCGCCCGCTCGGCGACGGTGAGCGCGGCCTCGCGGTCGCCGGCGAGGCGGAGGGCGCGGGCGCGCTCGACCTCGACGAGGATCGCGTAGCGACGGTGGCCCTCGGCCTCGAGCGTGGCGGCGATGGCCTCGCCCTCGCGCACGTAGAGCGCCGGGTCGCCGGCGCCGCGGGCCTGCGCCGCCGAGAGCCAGGTGCGCGCCGCCGCCAGCACCGTCCGGTCGGCGTCGTCGGTCGGGGCCACCGCCTCGAGCTTCGCGGCCAGCGTCGCGGCCAGCTCCCCTTCGCCGTCGACGTAGAGCTCGACGAGGCCGCGCAGCGCGGCCAGCCATGGCCCCACGCCCGCCGACGCGCCGGGCTGCATCGTGCCGAGCGCCGTCGCCGCGTCGCGCAGCCCCGCGCGATCGCCCTGGCGCGCGCAGGCGAGGACGAGCTGCGCCGCCGCGCGACACCAGGCGCCCGTCCCCTCGGGCAGGAGCTTCATCGCCGCCTGCGCGAGGTCGCCCTGGCGCGACGCGCCGCCCGACCAGCCGAGCGCCTCCGCCTGCAAGAGGCGCAGCTCGCCGAGGACCGCCCCCGACGCGTCGCAGTCGACGCCGCGCTCGGCGTGCGCCACCACCGTCTCGAGCTCGTTGCGCTCGAACGCCTGCTCGGTCGCCCACAGGTACCAGACCACCGCGCGCCGCGGCTCGCCGCCGCGCTCGAAGTGACCCGCCAGCGCCAGCGCGTCGCGCTCGCCGCTCGCCTCCAGCCAATCGGCGGCGAGCTTGTGGCCGAGCTCGCGATCGCGCTCGGTTAGCGCCGCGTAGGCCGCGTCGCGCAGGATGGCCTGCGCGAACCCGTGCTCCTCCTCGTCGCTGAAGCGCGACGTCGCCCGCCGCTCGACGAGGCCGCGCTCGCGCAGCGACCCGAGCGCGTGCTCGACCATCGCCCGCGCGTCGTCGCCCCCGAGGAGCGCGCGCACGCCGCCCGACCAGAAGCTCTCGCCGAAGATGCTGGCCGCGCGCAGCACCCGCCGCTCCTCGACCGACAGCGCCGACAGCGACGCGCGCGCCGCCGAGAGCACCGCCGGCGGCGTCCCCACGCGCCCGCCCGCCCGCGCCAGCTGCGTGAGGTACAGCGGCAGACCGCAGCCGCGCTGCACCACACGCCCGACGACCGCCGGGTCGGCGCCGGGGCCGAGCTCGCTCGCCACCAGCCGCTCGGCGCTCTTCGACGGCAGCGGCAGGAGGCGCACCTCGCGCACGCGCCGCGCCGGCCACAGCGACGAGACCACCTCGCGCGCCGCCGGCCGCGCCAGCGCCAGCACGACGAGCGGCAGCTCCTCGGCCGCGTGCAGCGCCTGGTCGAGCAGCGACAGCGACGAGAGGTCCGCCCACTGCAGATCGTCGACGACGATCGCCAGCGGCCCCGCCGTCGCCGTCGCGACCACGAAGCGCTCCCACGCCAGCCGCGCGCGCTCCGACACGAAGCCCGCCTCGGTCGGCGCCGCCTGCAGCCTCTCGTCGAGCATCGCCGGGAGCCCCAGCGCGTCGCCGAACAGCGACGCCAGCGCCTCGCGGTCCGCCGCCGCCCCGACGAGCTCGGCCAGCCGCGCGCGCAGCGTCGCCGCGCTCCAGCCCGCCTCGGGCGCGGGCCCCACGATCGACGCCACGAGCCCCGACAGCGTCGAGAGCGGCGCCGCCACGCCCACCTGCCCGGCCCCCTCCCACAGCGTCACCCCGCGCGCCGTCAGCCGCCGCGCCACCTCTGCCGCGAGGCGCGTCTTGCCCGCGCCCGCCTCGGCGGTCACCAGCGCCACCGTCGCCACCGCGTCGCCCAGCGCCTCGTCGGCGATGTCCTCGACGAGCCGCGCCTCGCGCTCGCGCCCGACGAAGGGGCCCGCCTCCTCGACGAGCGCGCGCAGCGAGCGCGGCCGCTCGGCCACCAGCTCGATCCCCGCCGCGCTCCGCCGCAGCGTGAAGCGATCCCCGACCAGCGCCGCCACGCCGTCGTCGACGAGCACCGTGGCCACGCGCGCCCCGCGATCGGGGAACGCCTGCAGCGCGCCGTACATGCGCGCCACCGTCGTCGGCGCGGGCATGTCGCCGGTCGGGTTCGCCGGCCCGTGCACCACCGCCAGCACGCTCGAGCGCCAGCGCGCGCGCACCGCCAGCGCGCAGCGCGCCACCTGCGCCGCCACGTCGCTCGCCCGCTCCCCCTCGGGGAAGACCGCGATCGGCACGCCGTCCATGCGCCGCTCGAAGCGCCCCCCCGCCGCCGTCACGTGCGCGACGAGCACCTCGTCCTCGCCGCGCACCTGCGCGTAGGTCAGCGTCGGGTGGTCGCTCGAGTTCACCGGCCCGCCCACCGCGTCGCGCCCGACGATGGCGAAGAGCTGCCGCGCCTCGTCCGTCGACAGCGCCGTCGGCCCGCGCGCCCCATGCTCGTCGCGTGCGACCGAGCGCAGCCCGCGCAGCGACCCCAGCGCCTCCAGCTCGACGATGACCACGCCGAGCGGCGGACGCGACGCCGCGTCCTTCGACATCATCTTGCGCACCAGCTCGTCGAGCGACGGCGGCACCCCCGCCTGGAAGTCGCTCACCCGCGGCACGTGGTCGAGGAGGATGCGCCCCAGCACCGCCATCGCCGAGTCGCCCTCGAACGGCGGCCGCCCGGTGAGGCACTCGAACAGCACGCACCCCAGCGAGAAGATGTCGGCCCGCGCGTCGACGTCCTTGCCCGACGAGGCCTGCTCGGGCGCCATGTAGCCGACGGTGCCGAGCACCTGCCCCGTCGCGGTGTTCACGTTCGACGACTGCGACGCGCGATCCCGAAGTCGAGCACCTTCACGCGATCGATCGCGCCGCCGACGAGGAAGAGGTTCGACGGCTTCACGTCGCGGTGGATGACGCCGCGCACGTGCGCCGCCGCCAGCGCCTCGGCGACGCGGCGGACCAGCTCCACCGACTCGCCCATGGTCAGCGGGTCGTGCGACAGCCGCCGCGCCAGGTCCTCGCCGTCGAGCCACTCCATCGCCACGAAGGGCGCCGGCTCCTCGCCGTGCGCGATGTAGCGGACGATGCCCGGGTGGTGGAGCTGCGACAGGATGCGCGCCTCGCGCAGGAGCCGCGGCGAGTGCGCCGCGAGGCCGCGGTGCAGCACCTTGAGCGCGACCACCTCGCCGGTCGCGCGGTCGCGCGCGCGATAGACCTGCCCCATGCCGCCGGCGCTCGCCTGGAACTCGATCTCGAAGCGCTCCCCGACGACCTCCCCTGGCTGCATCGTGAAGAGTATTGCGTGAATTTCGGGTACTGTTTTCGTGAAAACGGGAGGGAGGTTTCGCCGTGGCCAAGGTCACCCTGTGCTCCGCGCGTACGTCCGAGGGCGACGCCGACCGCGCCGCGGAGGCGCTGGTCAACCCGCTCGAGGCGCAGCTCGGCGGCGCGACGCCCAAGCTGGTGACGCTCTTCGCGTCGCCCGACCGCGATCAGCGCGCGATCAACGTCGCCGTCCGCAAGCGGCTGCCGCCGGCGACGCGGCTCGTCGGGGCGTCGACGGGCGGCGAGCTCGACAACAGCGGCATCCACCGCGGCTCGGTGGTCCTGTCGGCGCTGTCGGGCGACTTCGAGGTCGGTCTCGGCCTCGGCAGGAACCTCGGCGCCGACGCCATCGGCGCGGGGACCCGGGCGATGGCCCAGGCCAGCGAGGAGCTCGGCGTCCGCCCCGCCGACCTCGACGTGCGGCGCACCGTCGGGATGGTCATCGACGACGGGTTCAAGTTCAAAAAAGAGGAGCTCCTCCTCGGCGTGCTAGACAAAAATCCGGCGGTCACGCTCGTCGGCGGCGGCGCCAACTCGGCGGAGCCCGATCCGTCGCGCTTCAAGGCCCATCGTCCACGTCGACGGCGAGGTGACGGACGACGCCGTCCTGGTGGCGCTCTTCAAGACCAGCGCCCCCTGGGCTGCGCTGCGCAGCCACTTCTACGTCCCGACCGGCGAGCGGCTGCGCATCACCAAGGTCGACGAGACCTGCACGCGCGCCCTGGAGATCGACGGCAAGCCGGCGGCGGCGCGCTACGCCGAGCTCATCGGCGGCGTCTCCATCGACGACCTCGAGTTCCAGAAGCCGACCGGCTTCGGGGCGCGCCCGACGGCGCTCAAGGTCGGGCGCGAGTACTTCCTCCGCGCGCCGTGGAAGCCGCTGCCCGACGGGTCGATCCTCTTCGCCAACCTGCTGGAGGAGGACACCGAGCTCGAGCTGATGAAGCTCGGCGACATGGCGGCGATGACGCGCACCTTCTTCGAGGAGGAGCTGCCGCGCCGCGTGCGCAACCCGCGCGCGTCGATCCTCTTCCACTGCACCGCGCGCGACTGGCTGTCGCACTCGCGCGGGAACTTCGAGGAGCTCTCGGCGACGTTCAAGTACGCGCCACCGTCGGCGGGGTACAACGTCTTCTTCGAGATCTACTCCGGGTTCCACATCAACACCACGCTGACGGTGCTGGCCTTCGGGGAGAGCGATGAGTGACGCGCTCCGCGTCCTCGTCTCCGCCGCCGACCCGGCGCCGATCGAGCGCGCCGTGCGCGAGGCGGCGGGCGGCGACGCCGTCGACATCGTGCTTGACGACAATGTCGCGCCGGGCGCGCCGCCGCCGGGCCTCGTCTGCTTCGGCGACGACCGCCTCGACGCCGTCCCGTCGCTGCTCGCCCGCCTCGGCGCGTCGCCGCCGCCCTTCGTGGTCATCGCCCCCGCGCGCGCCGACGGGGCGCTCGAGATCGCGCTCGGCCTCGGCGCGCGCGACTACCTGAGCGCCGACGACCCGGTGCGCCTCGCCGCGTCGCTGCGCGCGATCGTCCGGCGCGCCCGCGCCGAGGCGGCCGAGCGCCGTCGCGCCTGGATGCACGAGCGCATCCTCGACTCCCTGCCCTTCGTCATCTTCGCGAAGGAGGCGCGCGACCTCCGCCTCACCTACGCGAACCAGGCGCTCGTCGACTTCTTCCGCCTCTCGCGCGACGGGCTCCTCGGGACCACCGACCACGACAACTTCCCGAAGGAGCAGGCCGACGCGATGGTGGCGATCGATCGCGAGATCCTCGCCAGCCGCACGCCGCGCACCTTCGAGGAGACCGCCCGCGCCAACGGGGTCGATCTCACCTGGTCGACCCGCAAGATTCCGATCTTCGACGACGACGGGACGCCGCGCTACGTCGTCGGCATCACCGAGGAGGTCACCGAGACCAAGCGCGCCGACGAGCAGCGGCGCGCCGCGGTGGCCGAGCTCGAGGAGGCCAACCGTCGCCTCGCCGCCAACCTCGAGGAGCTCAAGCGCAGCCGCGCGGTCTCGGCGCGCTCGCTGGCCAGCTATCAGCAGCGCGCGCTGCAGATGGAGATCATCCGCCAGCAGAACGAGGACCTCGATCGCCTCGTGTCGGACCTGGCGAAGGCCAAGCAGCTCGAGGAGGCGCGCGCCCGCGAGATCGAGCAGGCCGCCCGTCTGAAGAGCGAGTTCCTCGCCAACTTCTCGCACGAGATCCGCACGCCGCTCAACGGCATCCACGGCTACTGCGACCTCCTCCTGCGCGAGGAGGGCTCGCGCCTGACGCCGCACGGACGGCGCGACCTCAACGTCATCAAGGCCAACGCCAAGACGCTGCTGGCGCTGATCAACGACATCCTCGATCTGTCGAAGATCGAGGCCGGCGCCGTCGAGGTGGTGCGCGGCGACGTCGACGTGCGCGCGCTCGTCGAGGAGTGCACCGCGACGGTGCGCGACTACCTGCAGGGCAAGAGCGTGTTGATTTCGGCGCACGTCGAGCCCGAGGCCGAGAAGGTCGTCTCCGACAGCCTCAAGCTGAAGCAGATC
>Ga0272446_1001212_pt1 | contig 38175 bp, 33 predicted proteins | sample YNPCB0061_FD_194587 | JGI IMG/M metagenome (GOLD analysis project Ga0272446, IMG submission 194587) | Hot spring microbial mat communities from Yellowstone National Park, WY, United States - YNP-CB-006-1 | ecosystem: Environmental > Aquatic > Thermal springs > Hot (42-90C) > Sediment | place...
CGCCCAGGCGGTCGCCAATCTCGCGAAACAGCGCCAGGGCCTGCTGGTAGCTGCCGAGGGCCCCGTCCCGATCATCGCGGAACTGCTGGACATCGCCGATGGCCTGGAGCACATTGGCCTCGCCCAGGCGGTCGCCAATCTCGCGAAACAGCGCCAGGGCCTGCTGGTAGCTGCCGAGGGCCCCGTCCCGATCATCGCGGAACTGCTGGACATCGCCGATGGCCTGGAGCACATTGGCCTCGCCCAGGCGGTCGCCAATCTCGCGAAACAGCGCCAGGGCCTGCTGGTAGCTGCCGAGGGCCCCGTCCCGATCATCGCGGAACTGCTGGACATCGCCGATGGCCTGGAGCACATTGGCCTCGCCCAGGCGGTCCTCCGCGCGGCGCGCCAGGTCGAGGGCCCGCCGCAGGCGGGTTGATGTTTCTTCCTTGCCCTTTCCTCCGATCAGCGTTCAGTAGTTGCCCAGCCAGGCCGTGGCACGGGCGCCCAGGCTCGTCCCCTGGCCGGCTTCGCGCTCGTAGCTCCAATCCAGGAACTGGCTCCAGAGCGCCTGCTCGCGCTCGAGAAGCGCGCGACCCTCGACGGTCTGCCCACCGGTGATCATGGTGTTGGCACGGGTGATCAGTTCTGCGCAGTAGCCGAGCGCTGCCGGCGCAAAGCTGGCCAGCGGGTCCTCAACGAGCCTGGCCTGGCGCACCGCGGCTGCGATCAGCCGGTGCATGCGCAGGCGCCCGCCGGCCTCCGGGTCGAGGAAGCCGAGGTTGATCAACAGGTTCAGGGCCTGATCAACCCGGCGCGCCTGCTCGGAGCCGGCGCCGTCAATGGGCGCCGCGCGGCTGAGCAGATCGCGCGGGAAGGTCGCGCCCGGCGGCTCCAGGCAGCTTGCCCACGCCAACAGCGTGCGGGCCAGGTCGCCGACGGCGCCAGCCGGGTCGAGCCGCTCCAGGCCAAGCGTCAGCACCGCGTAGAGGCTGCTGGCCCGCCGCTGCGCCTCCAGGGTCGGGACATACAGCTCGTCCGTATTGGCGAGCGCCGGCTGTTCCAGGCGCTTCGCCCGCACTTCCTCGAGAAACGCCTCCGGCGATATGGACGCAAACTGGCCCAGGTAGCTCCCCGCCAGGTGCAGCGCCAGAGGCAGATCGCCCAGCTCGTCAGCGATGTCGTTGGCCTGTTCGCTCCTGATCGGCTCTGATCGGAAGGGATTTGCGAGCTTCTGGAGGAGCGCGATGCTGAAGGGCCGCTCGAGCGCCTCCAGGTCCAGCGGGGTCAGGTTCTGGCCGGCGCTCCACTGCTGGCGGCGGCTGGTGACGAGGACGCGGCAACCGCCGGGACCGGGGCGGTGGGCGCGCAGCAGCTTCTCGTCCTCGCAGTTGTCGAAGATCAACAGACGCGGGATTGCCTGCTTCCACGCCTCCTTCACACGGCGCACCCGCTCCTCGTCCGGCAGGTCGGCGAAGCCGGGCAGATCCAGGCCACCGGGGCCGCCGCCGGCGGCGATTTCCGTGGGCACCCGCTCCGGAATGGAGCAGTCGATCCAGAACACGCCGCCGGCGAAATAGCGCCCATAGCGATAGGCAAACTCCGAAGCCAGTTGGGTCTTGCCGATCCCGCCCATCCCCGTCGTCACCACCACGTTCCGGCCCGCCTTGAGCTGGCGCGCCAGGGCGCGCAGTTCACGGTCGCGGCCGATGAACTGCTCGTTGGGCAGCAGATCAATGCGATGGGGAACCAGCCCCAGGGCCGACTGGTCGGCGGGAGGAACCGGGGCCTCGTCCTCGACCGGCATGGCCTCTAGCAGGGCCAGCGGATCGGGCGGCGGCGGCGGGGGCGGCAGCCACACCTGCAGACTCTCGATGGTGATCACGTGTGACTGTGCGCCGTCGCCAATCGCGATGCCGGTTCCGCTGACGTCGCCAACATCTAGCGACGCCCGGCTGATGCGTTCGCGCAGGGTTTCCCAGGGGATGATGCCGCGCGCCGCTTCGGCGATCAGGGCCGGTAGCGCGCTCAGCTCGGTCTTAAGGCTCTGGCCGATCAGACCGGCCAGCACCAACTGGAGCTCGTCAATCGCAACAACCTGGGGGGCCTGCCCCTGCTGCGCGATGACCACATCGCCGCGCAGGCGCAGCAACTCGATGCGCTGCTCGTCGTCGAGCGCGAAGACCCGGCAGATACCTTCGATCTCCTCGCGGCTGAAGGGCGGCTTCCCGTCGTTCAGCCGGCGGTTCAGTTGCGACGGCGCGGCAAAACCCAGGCGCCGGCTGGCCTCGGCCTCGCTCAGACCGGAACGGTCAAGAATGCGACGGATCGCGTCGCGCAACTCCTGGCTTGAGGGTGGTTCGGCGTATTTCGGCATCGTGTTCCTCATTGCGCAAACCGCACTAAAACGTTGCTCGCATCCGCAATGCGCCAGGGGCGATGCTACGGGTGTCGCAGCGCTGTGGCCCAGCCGGCCACCCTGGCGCCGGGCTGATCACCCGGCTCGGTGGTGATTCTTCAGCGCTAACGTGAAAATAGGCCCCAGGAGTGTGGGGAAACCGGGTTTCCCCATCCCTCAGCGGACGCGGGCCTCCGGCCCGCGCACCCAGGCCCCGCCCCCTGGGAGGGTTTGGGAGGGCTTCGCCCTCCCAAGAACAAACGTATGTTCATTGCGGCGTTGTGCGGCGGAGCCGCATGGATGGCTGAGGTGTCCATCGTTCGCAGGGTTCAGCCCCCCTCCCAGCCTCCCCCCGCTGGGGGGAGGCGCCGGGTTCCCGCCTCCAGCGGGGGGAGGGTCAGGGCGGGGGCCGTCACCGTGTCCGCGGAGCCGTGCCGCGGGCGGGACGCCCGCGCTCCCAGGGCATGGTCATTGGGCATTGTGCGCCATGCGTGTAACCGTCTCACGTGAACATAGGCCCTCAGCGCGGGGGATGGGGAAACCGGGTTCCCCCATCCCCCCAACCCGTGGGAGGGTTTAGGAGGGCTTCGCCCTCCCAAGAATTCATCCTGTCGGTGTGCGGCAGAGCCGCATGGAACGCGAACGATGGTCAACTATCTGAGCGCTGCGGTGGCGAACGGCGAGTTACGAAGGCTGGATCAGGGGATTCTGGTTGATCATGGCGGTGGAGGCCTGCTCGAAGTAGCGGCGCATCTCTGTGCGCGCCGGCTCGGGCACGCCGGCCTCATCGAGGGCGGCCAGCATATGGGCGAGCCAGGCGTCACGGGCGGCCTGGCCGATCGGGAAGGGGGCATGGCGCATGCGCAGCCGGGGGTGGCCTCGCAGCCGGTTGTAGTCATCCGGGCCGCCGAAGTACTGGCAAAGAAAGAGGAACTGATGCTCCTTGCCGGGTTCCAGGTCGGCGGGAAACATCGGACGCAGCAGCGGATCGCGCTCGACCCGCGCGTAGAAGATCTCGACGATGCGCCGGATGGTCGGAGCGCCGCCGATTTGCTCGTAGATGGAAGGGCGATCACGCATCTCTGTTGCGTAGGTTTAACGCCGGGCCTCTACCAGGCTTGCCCAGAGTAGTGTACCATGGGTCGCGTCAAGCCGCTCTATGGCCGGTTCGGGTGTTACGAACCATGCTGCGCCATCGGCGGAGAACTGCGCCCTCCGCACCGCCCCCAACCGGGCGCGCACAGGGCCGCGCAGCGAAACGATGGCGCGCGTCTCGTTGCAAATAAGACAAGAACGGCAGGAAGGCGCGCGCCGGAGGCGGCGCCGGATCGCCGCCGAAACGCGGGCATGCGCCGGTCACGACCCTGGCGTGGGGCAGGGCCGCCGGGGGCGCAACATGAGCACACGGACGAGACAGAGACGATTGCGGCGCCCTCTGGCCCTCCAGAGCGCCTTCGGCGGGCCTGGTGCATATGAGCAACTTTTGTTGACACTGCCCGATAAACATGGTACTATTGCACCACAGCAAGCGGACGTCCGGCCGTAGTTATTACCGCATAGTTTTGGCATTTAAGCAAAAACACTGGTCCCGGGCATGGGGCCAATCCCCTGACACTCGCCTGCGTCAACTCGTCGAGCGCTCCGACCTGGAAAGGCAACGATGCGTACCCTGATTTTCACCGGCAAAGGCGGCGTCGGCAAGACGAGCGTCGCCGCAGCCACAGCTCTGCGCGCCGCCGACATGGGCCTGCGCACCCTCGTGATGAGCACCGATCCGGCCCACAGTCTGGCCGATTCGCTGGACCTGGAAGGCCCGCTCGGGCCGGACCCGGTACGGATCACGGCGACCCTCGATGCCCTGGAAGTGAGTATTTATCACGACATCGAGTCGAACTGGGGGATCGTGCGCCAGCACTTCTCGCAGTTGATGGCCGAACAGGGGGTCGAGGGCATCCTGGCCGACGAGATGAGCATCCTTCCGGGCATGGAAGAGGCCTTCCCGCTCATCAGGATCAAGAAGCACAAGGACGCGGGCGACTACGACCTGCTGGTCATTGACTGCGCGCCCACGGGCGAGACGCTCCGGCTGCTGTCGGCCCCCGAGAGCTTCAAGTGGGCGATCGGGATGCTGCGGGGCGCCGAGAAGTACCTGATCAAGCCGCTGATCCGCCCGATGAGCCGGATCACCCCCGGCCTGAACAAGATGGTCGCGCCGTCCGAGGTCTATGAGGCGGTGGACGATCTGTTCCGGCAGATGGAGGGCGTTACCGAGACGCTGGCGAACCCCCTGGAGACGTCGATCCGCCTGGTGATGAACCCGGAGAAGATGGTGATCAAGGAGAGCCAGCGGGCGCTGACGTACCTCTCGATGTACGGCATGACCGTTGATATGGTCGTCGTGAACAAGATCCTGCCTATGGATCAGGACAGCGGCTACCTCAACCACTGGAAGGAGATCCAGCAACGCTACCTCCAGGATGTCGAGCAGTCGTTCGTGCCCCTGCCCATCCGGCGGGTGCCCTACTACGCCGAAGAGGTGGTGGGGCTGGAGAAGTTGCGCGTCATGGGGCAGGACATCTACGGCGACAGCGATCCCACCGCGGTGCTCTACCGCGAGGCGCCGATGGATATCAGCAAGCTGCACGATGGCACCTATCGGGTGAAGCTAAAACTGCCCTTTGCCGATGTCAATCAACTCGATCTCTTCCAGAACGGCGATGAGCTGGTGATCCAGATCGGCGATTTCCGACGGGTGATCACGCTGCCTACCAGCCTGGCGGGCCAGGAGGCCGGCCAGGCCGAGATGGACGGCGACTGGCTGATTGTTCCGTTCTACGCGGCGAACGGGGTGCGATCGTAGGGCGTCACGCGGCGGCGTGGGCGCCCGCCCGTTCTTGCTCGCGCTCAGGCTGGGGTTATCGGGGCTGCGCCCCGTGGCCTATAGGGTGTCCATTTAGGTTAAGGAGGTGTACGCATGGCCGTGACACGAGGCTGGTTCTCGGAGTCGTCGGCGCAGGTCGCGCAGATCGGCGACATCATGTTCCAGGGCCACTGGCAATGGGTGTCGAACGCGCTGCAGGCGACGTCGGCCGCGGTCGAGAACATCAACCGCAATGCCTATCCGGGCATCGCCCGCAGCGGCAGCGGCGAGAGTGGCTACACCGCTCGCGAGGTCGGCAGCTTCCGCCCGAAGCGCATTCGTTCGCGCTTCAACCGGTAGCAGGAGGGTAGGGGCCTGGATACAGGGTATCCTGCATGCGCCGGTATCCTGTATCCAGCTCCCTTGCGCCTCACCATGATCAGTCTGCTCTACCACAGCCATACGATCGTTCCGGCACACCTGGCCGAACTCGAGACACTCAACGTGCTGGAGCACGATGAGCACGTCCTGGTGGCGCTCGATGGCGTCCTCCTCGATGAGTACGGCCGGCGCCTGAGCGGGCCGACGCTGCACGACTACTGCCTGATCACCAGCCTGCGGGTGGTGCTCTGGGCGCGGGACTACGGGCGGCACCTCTGTTGCGCCTTTCCTCTCGCCGAACTGGTTGAGGTGCAGGGGAGCGGCCTTGACCCGCTGCATGCCCAGTTGCAACTGCGCTTCGCCGCCCCCGATGAGGACGAGCAGCGGTTTACCCTGACCCTGTTGCCCCTGGCCGATCTGCAGGCCGCGCTGCGGTTGCTGCGCGCCGCCAGCGAGACGGCTCGCGGCATGCTCGAGGCAGGCTTCGATGCGCGCGACTCGGGCCCGGAAGTGATCGCCGTGCTGAGTGAGCAGATTTTCGGACATGCGGACGGGCCGCGGCCCGGTGAACCGCCCTACCGCTGGCTCGGCGCCACCGCGAGCGCGCCCAGCGCCCCGCTCCCCGCCTTTTATCAGGACCCGGCCAGTCTCCCCCCCGGCCAGGTCTACGCTGCGGGCCGTCTCGCCCGCTCGGCGTGGGATACGCTGCGGCGCTCGTTGCGCGAAGCCGATCTGCCCTTCGATCTGAGCGCCCTCAATAGTAGTAGTTTGCGGGATCTCGCCGACGCGGTCCGGGCCATCAACGAACTGGTCACGACGGTGTCCAACAACCCTGTGGCCCAGCAGATGGCCATGAGTCTGATCAATCGCCAGACGGGGGCGCCGTCCGCCGCGGCGACGGCGGCCTCCACGGCGCCGCCCGACGCTCCCGCGGCGAGCGAAGGGCCGGCCCCGCCCGCGGAACCGGCAACGGCGCCGCAAGGGGCCGCGCCGCGCAGTTACCACGAGATCCCCCTGCGCCGCCGCGGCGCGCCCGCTCCGGCAGCGGCGCCGGCCGGCCCCGCCCCCGCCGCGCGCAGCGAGCCGCCGCGCGCACCCCAGAGCGCCCCACCTGCGTTCCCCGACCGGCGCGATATTCCCCTGCGCCGCCGGGGCGCCGCCCTGGCGCCGTCACCGGCCTTTCCCGTCGCCCGCAGCGGCTCCGGTGACGCCGGCCACGAGGATCGTCTGGCGTCTGATGAGCGCCGCCCCTCCACCGGTGGACGGGTGGAGCCACGAACGACAGTAGACTAGGGAACGATTATGAGCACTCGCCCGTATCTCGGCGTCAATGTCAATGCGGCCAGCGTTGAGGAGTTGCGCTACCGCGGGCTGCTCGAGGAGGGCGAGACGCTCCTCGCGCTCTTCGACGGCATGTTGCTGGACGAGCAGCGCCGCCGCGTCGGCGGCCTTGCCCTGGCGGATTTTGTTGCCCTCACCGACCGGCGCGTCATCACCTGGGCGCGCGGCTTTTTCAACGATACGGTGGACGGCTTCGAATGGAAGGACATTGACGTCGTCAATGCCGAAACCTGGGACCCGTGGCACGGGCGCGTCACCCTGGCCTTCCGCCTGCCGCCGGTGGCCCCGCGCACCCGCCGGGTGGCGATCAACGGTTCGTTTGAAGAGCCTGGAACCGGCGAACGGCTGGTGATCAACACCCTGGATTACATGCCCGCCGACGATGTCAGTATGCTGGCGGAGATGGTGCGCTGGGTAGGCGATCAGGTGGTGGCCGGCCTGGCCGGTGAAGCCCTGGTCAACGCCTTCGTCGAACGCTTCCCGGCCGTCGAACGTCAGCCGCTCCAGCCGTTCTTCACCGCGCCGGAGCCGCTGCCGCCCCCGCCCGCCCCGCCAGGCGAGGAGGCCGGCAGTTCGCGCCGCCGGCGCTGGTGGCAGTTCGGCGCGAGCGAGGAGCCTGCTTCCGGCCTGACGCCTCCGACCACCCCCGGCAATCTGATCGCCTCCTACGAGAGCCAGCGCAACGCCGCCGCCGCCGGGAGCGGCGCGCCAGCCATGCCGCTGCCCGGGCCGGCAGGCCCCCTGCCGACCCTGCCCGAGCAGCCGAGCATGTACGAGGTCAGTCGTTCGCTGCGCCTGATGCTGGAGGCGCCGCGCAAACTGGCCCGCGGGCTGCGCCGGGCCACCGAGGCCGTGAGCGGCGCGACCGAACTGGTCAATGGGCTCCAGGATCCGCGCGTGCGCCGCAATGCCATGCGCGGCCTGTACCATGTGGCAGCGCAACAGGAGGCCGAGGGCGGCCCGCTGGCCCCCGTGGGGCCGGTGGTTCGCGCGGCGGTGCGGTTCGCCGAACCGCTGGAGGAGCCTCAGGCCGAGAACGCGCAGGCCCGGCGCATTCAGGTGCGCTCGAGCGTGCGCCGCGTGACCACGAGCGCCCCGGCCGAGCCGGCCCCCGCCGCGCCACGCCAGCCTGCCGCCGCCGAGGCGCCCGCCGAGGCCCCGGCGCGCCCCGAGCCGGTGCGGCGCAGCATCAGCGTCCGGCGGGTTGAGCCGCCAGCTCCTCCGCCCGAGGCCAGGCCGCCAGCGGATGACCACCCCGTCGACCCGCCGGCGCCGGAAACGCCGCGTGTGGCGCCGGTGCGCCGGATTGCCGTGGGCCGGGTCGAACCCGCCTCCGATACGGCCAGCGTGAGCGCCAACGGGAAGTACGAGGAGTAGCAGCGGTCGGTCGAAGCATGCCACCCGCGCGCTTCGACCCAACACTCGGGGTCAAAGCGCGCCCATAGGGGCCAGAGTACCGTCAGGGGACGTATGACGCGTGTCATCATCTACTCGGGGAAAGGCGGCACCGGGAAAACCACCATCTCGGCGGCTACGGCGACGCTGCTGGCGCGTATGGGCCGCCGGACGCTCGTGCTCTCCAGCGACCCGGCGCATTCCCTGGCCGACGCCCTGGGCACGACCATCAGCCGCGACCGCCCCACGCCGATTATCCCCGGGCTGTATGGCCTGGAAGTGGATACGATCCACGAGTGGCGCCATAACCTGGGCGGCTTTCAGCAGTTCGTCGCCTCAACCTACGCCAATCGGGGCATCGATCGCTCGACGGCAGCGGAACTGGCCAACCAGCCCGGCCTCGATGAGATCCTCGCGCTGCAACGGGTCATGCTGGAAGCGCAAAGCGGCCGCTGGGACGCGATTGTGCTCGATACCGCCCCCACGGGCAATACCCTGCGCCTGCTGGCCTATCCGGAGATGATCATCGGCGGCGATGCTGGAAAGAAGTTCTTCCGCGTCTACCGCGGCCTGGCCAATGTCGCCCGCACCTTTAAACGCGACCTGCCCGATGATCGCTTCTTCCAGGAGGTGGGCACCCTGCTGGAGAAAATGGAACAACTGGCCAACTTCCTCCTCAGCCAGGAGATCTCGTTGCGCCTGGTGCTCAATCCGGAACGGCTGCCGCTGCTGGAGACGCGCCGCGCCTATACCTTCCTCAACCTCTATGGCATGCTGGTGGACGCGGTGATGGTCAACAAGATCCTGCCCCGGCGCGCCGATCTCGGCCCGTACTTCGACTACTGGGTGCGTCTCCAGCAGGGCTACCTGCGCGAGATTGACGCCAGTTTCGCCCCAACGCCGATCTTCCGTACGGTGTTGCAGGAGGGCGAGCCGATCGGCGTGAAGGCCCTCGAGGCCATCGGGCGGGCCACGTTCGGGACGGCCGACCCCGGCGCGTTGCTCTACGATGAGCGCCCGATCTGGCTGGAGCAGTGGAACGAAGAGGGGGAGCGCGGGCAGTACGAGTTGTGTATGCGCCTGCCCTTCCTCGACGAAGAAGAAGCGATCGAACTGACCCGCAGTGGGCCGGATCTTTCGCTCTCGGTGGGGCGCATTCAGCGAACTATCGCGCTGCCCCGTATTCTCTACAACTGCACCCTGGGAGAGCATCGCTACGAAGACGGGGTGCTGCGCCTGGAGTTCCGCGAAGCGGTGGACGAACCCCTCCAACCGTGCGTGGAGGAGTCTGACGACGTGCGGGTCGAGGCCGCCTAACGTGAAAATAAGCTGCTGGAGCAAGGGTGTGGGGAAACCGGGTTTCCCCATACCTCAGCGGACGCGGGCCGGAGGCCCGCGCACCCAGGCCCCGGCCCCTGGGAGGGTTTGGGAGGGCGCAGCCCTCCCAGGAAGAACCTTTTTTCATCCCGTCGGTGTGCGCTATGCGCACGACCGTCTCACGTGAACATAGGCTGCTGGAGCAGGGGGATGGGGAAACCGGGTTTCCCCATCCCCCCACCCGGTGGGAGGGTCTGGGAGGGCAAAGCCCTCCCAGGAACAATCGTATGTTCATCCCGTCGGTGTGCGGCGCAGCCGCATAGGGCCTCACGTGATGATGGGACGCGGCGAGCCGAACAGGGAGCGAGGCCCGGCTGCGTAGCCCGGTGGGATAGCTAGCATACCCGATCAGTGACGACGCAGCCGGGGCGCGCCGCCAGTTTCGCCCGCCCGGCGCGTGTGTTTCTTTCGCAAGGGCAGGTGGCGGACCGTGGACAGAACCATGCGGATCCTCGTTTTTACCTCGTACAACAACCTCTTACAGAGCGCGGCGGCGCTTGCCACGGCCTGCCATGCGGCGCGACGCGGCGCGCGGGTGTTGCTGGCCTCCGTCGGCCCCGGGCACCTCGTCGGCGCGCTGCTGGGACAGAGCCTCGGCTCGCGCCCCCTGGAGCTGGAACCACACCTGGCGGCCATGGAGATCGACCCGATCGAGGAGATCGGCGGGCGCTGGGATGAGGTGCGCGGCACCCTGCGGGGCAACTTCGTCAACCGGCTGCGCGAGATCGGCTCTGAAGAACTGCCCGCCTTCGCCGGCATGGATGCCACCGCCGCGTTGCTGGTAGCCGACCGGGCGCGGCAGACGGGGCGCTTCGATCTGCTCATCTTCGACGGCCCGACGCCTGATACGCTCATCCGCTCCATGGCGCTGCCCGATAGCCTGCGCTGGCTGCTGCGGCTGGTCTTCGGGCTCGACCGCGGCCCCGGGCGCTCGCGGCTCTCGCAGGAAACCGCGCTCATCCCGGCCACGTTGATCGCGCCGAGCGCGCTGGCTCCGCTCCAGGATCTGCGGGTGATGCTGGAAGAGCAACGCGCCCGCCTGGATGGCGTGACCGGTACGCGCGTGCGCATGGTCGTCACCCCTGAGGAACTGCACCTGCCGGCCGTGCGTCAGGCGCTGATGGCCCTGGGCTTCCACGGCCTGGCGATGGACGACCTGATCGTCGCCGGTGAACTGAGCGAGGTAGACGAGGTCTCACGCCGCGAGTTCTCGCCCGAGACCGGCAACGTGCGCCCCCATCTGCGCGTGGGAGCGCTGCCCACTCGCCCCGCCGACCGCGACACCTGGGCGTTGCGCGGCGCGGTGCTGTATCGCGATGGTGACATCTACAGCCCCACCGCGCCGACCCGCCCGCCCGTGGGTGAACGGGAAGTGCGCCTCTACATCCCCTTTATGGACCCCAAACGACTCGACCTGGCGCTGGTCAGCGAGGAGGTGGTGGTGCGGCTGGGTGAGCAACGCCGCCATATCTTGTTGCCGGGCATTGCCGAAGGGGGCCGCCTGCGCGCGCGGGTGGAAGGCGAGATCCTCCGGCTCTGGGTGGAGTGAGCCGCCGTTCCGGCGTGTCGCCGGACGCTACCGAGAGAGACGGCCATGAGCGTAACGTCGCGCGTGACGCCTACCGCCAAGTACACCACCTACAAAGCCGAGGTGGAGGCAAAACTTGCCGGCAAGCTCAGCGCCAGCGAGCGGAAGCGCCTGGAAGGCGAACTCCGGCTGCTGGAACGGGCGCGCTTTGTTGACGTGCGCGGGGTGACCCATCATTACATGGACGTCGGACCTGCCGACGGCGAACCGCTCATCCTCGTCCACGGATGGGATTGCTCCTCCTACTGGTGGCACCACATCGTCGATCCGCTGGCCCAGGCCGGCTACCGGGTGATCGCCTACGACCTGAAGGGCCACGGCTTCTCCGATAGCGACCCCGCCCGCGATTACACCGTGGCCGGTTTCAGCGCCGATTTGAAGGCCCTGACCGAGGCCCTGGATCTGCCTCCGCAACACGTGGCCGCCTTCTCCCTGGGGGCCTTCGTGGCGCTGCACTACGCCGCGCATTACCCGAACCAGGTGCGCTCCCTGGCTTTCTTCAACTTCGCCCTCTTCCAGTACAACAAGGTCGCCTCGGCGCTGATCCCGGCGATGCTCGACACGGTCTTCAACCGCATCCTGCGCCCGATCGAACGGCGGGGCCTGTGGTGGATCCCCTACATCTACGCTCTGGCCGTGCTGTCGAAGAATACCGCCCCTGTCAGCGACGTGAAACTGGCCACCCTGAGCCTGCGCTGCTGCGACCCCGAGGCGGTGCGCGTCTCGGCGCGGGAACTGTCGCGCCGGGAGGTGCTGGAGGCGGTGGGAGAGCAGATTGCCGGCGTGCGCCGGCCCATCTTGCTCGTGGCCGGAGCGGGGGACCCGATTATGCGCCCGTCGGGCGGGCGCAAGTTGATCCAGCTCGCGCCAGGCGGCCAGTACCTCGAGGTGCCCCGTTGCGGGCACCTGATCCTGTTCGAACTCCCCGAACAGGTCATCCAGATTATGCGGCTCTTTTTGCGTGGAGCGCGTTAGCGCAGAGGCGGAGATCGGCTATGCAACTGCTTCTTCGAGCCAATGGCCAGCAGGTGGCGATCGACATGGATCGCGCCGGCAATCAGGTGCTGATGGTTGGCGAGCACCGCTACCAGCCCGCGCGGATGGCGCGCAAGGTGCGCCGGCTCACCGCTCAGATGTGGGGGGCGGCGATGGCCCCCGAGATCCTGAACGAGCGCCTGACCTTCGAGGCCCTGGAAGGCGGCAAGCCCTCCGGTCCGTGGGCCGATAGCGGCAGTTTTTCGCCGCGCAGCGGGTCATTCGTCAGTCTCGGCCGCTGGGACGAAGATGGCAGTGTCGGTATCGCTCTGCATGAACTGGCCCACGAGATGCACCTGCGCGCCGGGGGCTACGACGAGAGCGACGGCGTGGTGCGCGAGGCGGTCTCGCTGCTCGCCGAACGCGAGGCCGGCCTCATTCGCACCTTCGAGCGCGAACCGTACTACACCGCCAGCAACCTGGTCGCCCAGCTCTGCGCCCTGCCGGCCTTCACCCACCAGCCCTTCGAGAAACGCTGGCACGAGATGATGCAGATCACCAACGATGTGGGCCTGGTGGACCTGGTCAATTACTACCTGGACAAGAGCGAGCGCCTCGGGCTGGCCCGCTGGCTCAAACGCGCCACGGACAACCTTGACCTGCGCGACGCGCTACTCAATAAACTGGCCGTTACGTCGCTGCGCTACAGCCTGGAGCTGCGGCGGCAGTTGATCAGCAACCTGGTGCGCTGCGACCCGCAGACACCGCCCGACCAGGTGGCCTACGTGCTTGACGCGATTGTGACCCTTGACCGGCGGTACCCTGGCGATGATCTGAGCCAGATTATTGATTTCTGCTTCGCGCCGTATCTTCGCCAGCGCCGCCGTATTTTCGCCCTGGGCTAGCAGCGTCTGGGCCGACCACGCGCAGGCGCGCCTGCGCAAATGATGAGAGGAAACGTCTATGGCCGACAAGTATGGTTCTCCGAGCGGCTCATACAGTTGGCTGCCCGACTTCGTGCGGAAATGGTTGAACCTTGACGAAGAGGTGCCTGACTATGGTCCCGGCGCCGAGGTCAGCGCCCCGCTGGCGCCGCCCCCGGCGCGCCCGTCGCCCGGCTATGGCGCCCCCGCGCCTGCCTATGGCGCCGCCCCCGCTCCGGGCTACGGGGCAGCCCCCGCGCCCGGTTATGCGCCGAAACCCGGTTATACCCCGCCCACGCCGACCTACACCCCGCCCACGCCGACCTACACCCCGCCGCCCACGCCGACGTACCGGGCGTTTGCCGCGGGGGGGCCTTCCGAGCCATCGGCCCCCCCTCCACCCGCGCCACGCCCGGAGACCGCGGTGACCCCCGGCGCTCCGCTCCCTCCGGTCGAAGGCGTGGTCCAGCCGATCGGTTACCTGATCCGCTCCTACGTGCGTGGGGCCCTGCCACCCCAGGGTCTGGAGCAGTTCACCCGCGAGGCCCGCGCCACCTTCACCGATGTCTGGAAGTTCTACAGCTATTGGACCCGTTTCCAGACCGATGAACTGTTCCGCATGGGGCGCGAACTGACCGACGCCCTGTTCGGCGGGCGTGGCCGCAGCCTCGAGGGTGGCAATGGCGGGCGCGAGCAACCCCGGCGCATCCGTGTGACTACCGCGAACGGCCCCGAGGAGACAAAGAAACCCGTCCAGAGCAGCGCGCCTTCGCCCCCGTCGAACGCGCCGCCCTCCGCGGTGGCCAGCGCCGCGACCGCGGCCGCCGCGACTGCCGGCACGGCCGCCGAGGCCGCTGCGAAGGCGACCGGGAAGACCGCCGAGGCCGCCGCGGAGGCGACCGAGAAGGCTGCCGAGGCCGCCGCGAAGGCTGCGGAGAAGGCTGCCGAAGCGACCGCGAAGGCCGCCGAGGACGCCAAAAAAGCCGCGGGCGAGACGGGCAAGCAGGGTTAGGCACAATACTTTTTTAGGTGACTGCCCCCTCCCCAGCCCCCGCCGGGGAGGGTGGGAGGGGGGCGACGGCGCCGTATGCGCTAACGTGAACATGGGGGAACCAGGTTCCCCCCTACCCCCGCCCGTGGGAGAGTTTGGGAGGGCGTAGCCCGTGCGCAGGGGGATGGGGAAACCGGGTTTCCCCATCCCCCCACCCGGTGGAAGGGTCTGGGAGGGCGTAGCCCGTGCGCAGGGAATGGGGAACCCGGGTTCCCCCCTACCCCCGCCCGTGGCAGGGTCTGGGAGGGCGTAGCCCGTGCGCAGGGGGATGGGGAACCCGGGTTCCCCCCTACCCCCGCCCGTGGCAGGGTCTGGGAGGGCGTAGCCCTCCCAGGAAGGATGTTCATCCCGTCGGGGTGCGGCGCAGCCGCATGAGCGAAGCCACGTCTCATACGCATCTGCCCCCGGTCCGAAACTTTTGCGAAGGAGATCTATGCAGCGGCCGATCGTGATTGTGGGAGGATGGCTCTCATCACCCAACGACTACTTTGGCATGGCCCGCACCCTGGCCAATCCTCCCTACGGGCGCATCGTCTATATCACCGATTTCGGGCGCATCGCCTGGGCCTCGCTGCGTGATCCCGACTTCACGCCCGTGCTCGATGTGCTGGCGCAAACGGTGCAACTGGCGCTTGCCGAAACCGGCGCCGAGCGCATCGATCTGATCGGCCACAGCGCCGGCGGGCGCATCGCCCGGGCCTATCTCGGCCACCTGCCCTACAACGGCAAACGCTACGACGGGCAACGCTTCGTCGCCACCCTGACCACCCTCGGCACCGCCCATACGACCTACGAGGTGTGGGTCAAGATCTTCGCCGGGTTGGTGAACGAACGTTACCCTGGCGCCTTCTACTCGCACATCAGTTACCGCTCTGTCGCGGGGCGGAGCGTGCGCGGGCGCCGCTTTGGCACCCTGGAGGAGATCGTCGCCTTCCGCTCCTACGAGGTCTCCTTCGGCGACGGCAACCAGATCGGCGATGGGATCGTACCAACACACGCCTGCTACCTCGAGGGCGCCGACAATATCATCCTGGAAGGCGCGCGCCACGCGCCCTACAACGCGCCCCGCACCTGGTACGGCGCTCCCGAGGTCATCCCGCTGTGGTTCGAGGAGGTGGTCGTTCCCGCCTGACGTGAAATGGGGGAACCAGGTTCCCCCATCCCCCCGCCCGCGGGAGGGTTCGGGAGGGCAAAGCTCTCAAGCGGAGGGATGGGGAAACCGGGTTTCCCACGCCCCCGCCCGCGGGAGGGCCTGACCGGCACGCAGGGGGAGGGGGAAACCGGGTTGCCCCATCCTCCCGCCCGGTGGGAGGGTGTGGGAGGGCGACGCCCTCCCAGGAACGATGGTCATCCCGTCGGGGTGCGGCGCAGCCGCATGGACGGCTGCGGTGACCATCGCGCGCAGCGTGCGGCCCCCCTTCCAGCCTCCCCCCGCCGGGGGGAGGAGCCGGGTTCCCGCCCCCAGCGGAGGAGGGTCAGGGAGGGGCGGTGCGGCACACGACGGTGGCATCCCGTTCACCGGGTAGGAGGGTGTGGGAGGGCTTCGCTCTCCCAGGACAACCCTGGCGATCCCATCGAGGTATGTTCAGCGCACAGAGCGGATAGACGTATGCGCCCACTGGTCCTGATAGGCGGCTACCTGACCGGTCCAGGCGATTTCGCCGGCCTGGCGGCGACCCTCGAGCAGCCGCCCTATGGCTATCGGGTATTCGTTGCCCCCATCGGCCGGCTGCGCTGGGCGCTGACCCGCGACTGGGACTTCCGGCCCGTGCTGGAGATCTTGCGCGCCACGGTGGCGCGGGCACGCGAGGAGACCGGCGCCGACACAGTGGATATCCTGGCCCACAGCGTTGGCGGCACGGTGGCGCGGATGTACCTGGGTGAACAGCCCTACCTCGGGCAGGTCTACGGCGGACGGCGCTACGTGCGCACCCTGGTGATGCTCGGCACGCCGCACCACAGCCAGGAGTACTGGACGCGCCGGTCGGTCGGGTTCGTCAACCGGACCTATCCGGGCGCATTCTACGATGATGTGCGCTACGTCTCGGTCATCGGACGGGCCATCCAGGGCCATCCACGCGGCACCTTGCGCCAGCGCATGGCCCGCAAGAGCTACATCATGGTCTCGGGGGCGGAACACGAGCGGGCCTGGGGCGATGGCATCACTACGCTGCACTGCGCGGCTTTGCAGGGCGCGGAATACCTGGTGGTGGACGGCGTGAGCCATTCGCCGCTCCACGGGCGCCCCTGGTACGGCGACCAGATGGCCCTGGCCCGCTGGGGCCGCGTGTTGAGGAAAGAAGCCTTAACCGAGACGCCAGTTGTTTGAAATACCTCTCTTTTGTACTATAATACAAAGGCATGCAGACGACGCTTGTGGACCGCTACATTCTCTACGTGATGGCCCTGGTCAGCGGTGTATCGCTCGCCTGCTACACTGCGGTGGTGCGCCTCTGCAGCCAGGAGGCGCGGGAGCACCGGCCCGAACGGGCCGCGCTCCGCACGCGGCTCGCCAATCTGGCCCACGTGCTCGACTGGCTGATGAATGTGATGGTAGCTACGGTCGGTATCGGACGCCTGTTCCGTGAAGAGCGCTTCGGCGGCCAGTATCAGCCCCGCTGGTTGAAGGTCTACTTCATGGTCAGCGGGCCACTGCCCACCATCGGGATGGTTGGCGCGATGATCACCGGCCATCGCTGGGGGCCGCGTCTCGGCAGCGACCCGCTGCGCCGGCGCATCCATCGCGGCCTGGCCTGGCTCGGCTACGTGAGCTGGTGGTTCAGTTATCTGCCCATCTTCGCCCAGCCGCTGCTGAACCGTCTGAGCAACGAACGGAACGAAGCGGTGGAGATGGTGGACGAGGCGTAGGCCCCGCGACGGGCATCGAGCGTTGTGTAGCAAGAGGACCGACGGTTATGACCAGCTCGCAGACCCAGTACCGCTGTTTCCCGAATTGCCGCTGTATGCGCGACGACGAAGAACTCGCGCGGGGTGTGGAGCGGGCATATGAGATGGTCTTCAAAGGCACGGTGGATTTCTTCGTGATCAAGGCCGCTTCGGACCTGGGCCTGTTCGAGGCCATGGCCAGCGGCCCGCAACCCGTCGCCGCGCTCGCCGAAGCCACCGGCACCGTGCCGGCGCGCCTCGAACGGCTGCTGATCACCATGGAGCAGGTGGGCCTGGCCCGCGCCCTCGAGGGCGCCTGGCGCCTGACACCCTTCGCTGAGCAGTTCTTCACCGCTCAGGACCAGCACCGCAACATGACCATGGTGCCGTTCGTGAGCTACATGAGCGATCTCATCCAGAGCTACTACGCCAACCTCGCCGATGTGACCCGCGGCAAGCTGGATTTTACCAGCCAGGTGCCGCATCCGCCGCGCACCCGCGAGGATAGCGCCTTCTATGAGAATATTCATCGCTCCAACATCCACTTCGTGCAGAAGTTCCTGCGCGACAAGGCTCGCCTGGAGGGCGTCAGGCATCTCATCGACGTCGGGGGCGGCATCGGCGACATCGCGGCGTCGTTGTGCGACAAGTACCCGGACCTGCGCGTCACTCTGCTGAACCTGCCGAGCGCCCTGGATCTGGTGCGCGAGAATATGGCCGCGCGCGGCCTGAGTGAGCGGGTCACAGCAATGGCCGTGGATATGTACCGTGAAGCGTACCCCGAGGGCGACGCGGTGCTCTTCGCGCGCATCCTCTACCCGATGAACCGCCAGTTCTCGACGATGTTGCTCAAGAAAGCGCATGACGCGCTGCCCAGGGGCGGGCGCGTGATCATCCTCGATATGATCATCAGCGACCCGGCGCGCCCGAACTATGACTATCTGACCCACTACCTCTGCAGTATCGGCATGAACTTCTCGGTGCTGGAGTTCAAGGACCACGCGATCTATCCCGAGTTGCTGCAGGAGGTAGGCTTTGGCGACGTGACATGCGACGAGGCCTACGATCACGTGCTCTACCAGGCGGTGAAACAGTAGGAGGAACCAGGCGCCAGAGAAACGGGTAAGGCCATCTGCCCTTCGTGTTCGCCGGTGGACGTAGGGGAACGTCCCGTCCTGTGATAAAGAGCCGCCACGCCGATGATCACAACCTCTGAAAAGCACGTCCCGCTGGGCAAAAAGATCCGCGCGCACATTGAACTGGCCGATCCGGTGACGTGGATCTCTCCCTCGATCGTTACGCTCTGCGGCGCGCTGGCTTCGGGGCAAGACATCGGCTTCCAGTGGACCAGCCCGCGCGACTGGGGCCTGGCGCTGCTGGGGGCGCTGATGTGCGGCCCGCTGGGGACGGGGTTCAGCCAGAGTATCAACGATTACTTTGACCGCGATATTGACGCCATCAACGACCCGGAGCGCCCTATCCCCGCCGGCCTGGTGACGCTGCACGAAGCGCGGCTGAACTGGATCGTCCTCGGCGCGGCGACGTTCCTGGTCTCGCTGGTCTTTGGCAACCCGCTCATCCCGGTGCTGGCGGTGCTGGGGATCATCCTCTCGGTGATCTACAGCATGCCGCCGATCAAGCTCAAAAAACACTACTTCCTCGGCCCGCCGGCGGTTGGCCTGGGCTACGTCAGTATGAGCTGGCTGGCCGGGCATCTGATCTTCGCGCCCCTCACCTGGGAAAGCGTCATCGTTGCCTGGATCAACGGATCGCTGGCGGCGGGCCTGCTCTTTCTGAATGACATCAAGAGTGTCGAGGGCGATCGGCTGCACGGGTTGCAATCGCTCACGGTGGCGATCGGGGTGCAAAAGACGCTGATCATCGCCTATCTGACGATCAACCTGTCCGAGGCGCTGCTGATGGGGCTGGCGCTCATCTGGGGGTATTACTGGGTGGCGGCGTTTATTCTCCTATCTATCGTGGTGCCGATCCGTAATCAGATCAAATTGTATCGAGAGCCGAACCAGAAGAACTACGTGCGCTATCTGCTCTCGAGTAATCCGTTTGTCGCGCTCATCCAGTTCGTGTCGGCGTTCATGGTCGGCGGCTATTTTGGATAAGGCATGGTTCACACCTACGGTACCGTTGGCGGGGCGCGAGGAGGCTGCGCCTCCCCGCATCTCCCCCAAACCGGTACGTACCAGGCCGCGCAGCGAAACCATGTCTTACGTTCTGGAGCGGGCGCGGGAGCGCCCGGCTGGGCGTCCGGCACACCGTTCCATCGAATAGCAGTGCTCTGCGAGCAGACAAGGGAGGTTGGCCATGTCGGAAACCACAGGTGAGGTGCGGGTGCGGACGGTTCGCACACGCAGAAGCGACAGCTTCATGGAGTCGGCGATGGAGTTCGGGGGTGGGATCGTGCGCCTGGGCTTCTCGATTTTCACGCTGCCCCTGGCGCTGCTGCCACCCGAATCGCGCACGCATATGCGCAACGCAACCCAGGAACTGATGTACGCCTTCGCCAGCCTGCCGCGCGATTTCGCCGAGATCGCCGGCGAGGCGATCGAGGCCTGGGCCGGCGAGCCATCGGCGCCGGCGGCAAGCCACACCAAAGCGCCGAAGGATGAGATGTCCACGAACTAGGAACCGCTCCGGATAACCCGGCCGGTGTCCGCGTTAAGCGACAGGGTTATTCGGACAGGTGTAGAACCGGCGCGATGTTTCGCGCCTGTAAAGGAGCACTTCTATGAGCGAGACAGGGACCAGCATCACGCGCACCGAACGTGACGGTCTGTTTGAACTTACCGCCGTGTTCGTTGGCGGGGCGGCCCGCGTGGGTCTGTCGATTGCCTCGATCCCCCTGGTCTTGTTGCCGAAGAACTCGCGCCGCCGCGTGCGGCGGGCAATGGCTGAAATCGCCCGCGCCATCGTCGCGCTGCCCAAGGAACTGGCCGGGGTGTCCGAGCGGGTAGTTGATGACATCTTCACCGGACCGCCGCCGAGCCTGCCCAATCCGCAACAGCTCGGCGATCGCGCCCGTGCCTTTACCGAGCGCCTGGCCCGCGCCGCGGACGAGTTCGGCGCCAGCGTGGGTCGCGCTGCGGGCCGCGCCGCCGATCAGGTCGAGCGGACCGCCGCGAAGGTGGACGAGTGGGTAGAAAAACCGCCGCAGACTCCCTCCGCATAGAGGGTTCGTTCGGACGGCAACAGAGGGAGCGCACGGGCCAGAGCGCGTGGAAGCGTGGGAACCGCACGGGAGGATCGGTCGGCTGAACGCCGGCCCGATGCTGCCGCTGGTGGTTCCTGCGTTTCTGCGTCACCGGGGTTCGGCGCTCCCTCCCGGTATGGCGCTCCGGAGGCGGCCACGCGATGGTGGGGGCGGTTTTTTTTGATTCCTGTCGCGAAAAGCGTGGTATGCTAAGAAAGACAATGGTTGCGCCGGGCGGGCCGTCTGGGGGGCCGGTCGAGGGAGGTGGCCTGCGCCTCCCCGCGCTTTCCAGACGGGAACGCAGGTGTGAACCAGGTCTGAGGGTATGACCATCGCAATCCTTTTCGGCCTCTGGGCAGACATATGCATATCGTTATTCTCGGCGCCGGTTACGCCGGCCTTCGCGCCGCCCTTGACCTCGACCGCCTGTTGCGTGAGCACGGTCATTCCGATCAGGTCACCCTCGTTGACCAGCACAGCTACCATCAATTGGTCCAGGTGATCCACCGCGTCGCAGCCGCGGCCATGCCGCCTGAAGCGGCGATCTACGACCTGAAGACGCTGCTGCATCATCACGCCATCCGTCTTGTCCAGGGCGCGGTGCGGGAAATTGTGCCCCTGCAGCGTACCGTGTGTCTCGAAGATGGTCGCACGCTGAACTACAACCGCCTGGTGATCACCCTGGGCGCCGAAACGGCCTATGGCAACGTGCCCGGCGCGCGCGAGCATAGCCTGCCCCTGCATACGTACCAGCACGCTCTGCGCCTCCGCGACCATCTGGTCGCGCAGTTCGAGGCCGCCGCCAGGTGCAGCGATCCCCGCGAACAGCGCATCCTGCTGACCACTGCCATCGTCGGCGGGGGCTACACTGGTTGCCAGTTCGCTGGCGAACTGGCCGAGTGGGTTGACGATCTCTGCGCCCAGACCGGCGCGCCACGCCGCGAGGTGCGTATCGCCCTCATCGAACGCACGTCGCTCCTGCTGAGCCAGTTCGGCGAATGGGCCACCCGCGCCGCCGAGCGCATCCTCGATGACCGGGGGGTCAGCGTCTACCTCAACACGATCGTCGAGGCGGTTGAGCCGCAACTCTTGCGAGTAGCCGGGGGGCGCATCCTTCGCGCCGGCACCATCGTCTGGGCCGGCGGCATCCAGGGGCCGCCACTGTTGCGCGCCTCGGGGTTGCCGGTTGATGCGGCCGGTCGTGTGCTGGTGGACCGCTACCTGCGGGTGCGCGATCAGGCGCTGATCTTCGCCGCCGGCGACTGCGCCGCCATTCCCATGGGCTATAATGGCGGCACCGTTCCGGCAACCGCCAGTTTCGCGATGCGCCAGGGCGAGCATCTCGCCGAGACGCTGCTCGCCGAGGTGGAGGGCCGGCCGCCGCGCACCTACGAACCGCTGGTGCTGGGTGAACTTGTCTCGCTTGGCCATCACTATGCCGTGGGCAACCCGCTCGGGGTGCCCGTCACCGGCTATCCGGCGGTGCTGTTAAAACAGGGCGTCGAACAGTACTACCGCGCGATGCTGGAAAGTTCGCTCGCGTCATAGCAGGGTGAGGTGTCACGCGCCGCAACCCTGGCGGCACAAGGGGGCGCGCGCCCCGGGAGTAGTGGAATGATTGTTCAGGAAGAGTGGGTCTCGATTAACACCACCCCCGATGTGGTCGAACGCTATGTGACATCGCCAGAATTGATGAACCAGTGGCGCTCGCCTCAGGTCGTGCTCGAACCGATCCAGGGCGAGTTGATGACCCCTGGCAGTATCCATAAAATGCGCCTCAAACCGCTCGGCCTGGCCGGCGCGGATTATACCGTCGTCGAACGCGACTCGGGCAAGATTCTCATGAAGATCGAAGGCCTCTGGGAAGGCACCGAGCTGTGGCGCTGGTTCCCCGACGGTAACCGCACCGTGGTGCAGAACCGTGTCGAGTACGAGGTCTCGAACCCGGGTCTGCGGGTCTTTGTGGTCGGCATCGGTCGCCTCCTGGCCAGCCTGGATATGCGCATCCAGCTCGAACGCCTGCGCCAGGCGATTGAGGGCCCGCCCCCCAGCATGGCCGCGCTCTTCGGCGGCGCGACCAGCACCGGGCCGCGCTCCCAGCGCATTGATATTGAGTCGTAGCCGTTCCCATCCGGTCTGCCAGGGGCACGGCCCCATCCCCGCTAGCAATCCTGAGGAACGTTACCTCCTCTGTGGGGCAACCGCCGGGTTGCCCCACTCCTGTTTGCATCACCTGGACATGGTTCACCCCTGCGTTGGGCACCCTGCGGCTCCACCGCACACCACGGGGAATGAAGAGCTTTGTTTTCTGGGTTGTTCCTGGGAGGGCTTCGCCCTCCCAAACCCTCCCGCGGGCGGGGGCGGCCCGCCCGCGTCGCGTCTCCGCGGGCAAGGTGACGGCCCCCCTCCCCAGCCCTCCCCCCGTTGGGGGGAGGGAGTCCGGCTCCTCCCCCCAGCGGGGGGAGGTTAGGAGGGGGGTCAGCGCCGCATGCGCGTAGGTGAGCAGCCTATGTTCACCTCAGGCCACGCAGCGCAACCATACCTTGCAACATTTATGCAAAACCCTTTTCCTCTAGCGAAAATGCGCCCCCTGTGCTAGTATGGCGTTGTCATACCAGCCGTCCATGCGGCCAGGCCGTACACCAACGGGAGGCACAAAGGTTGTTCCTGAGAGGGCCGTGCCCTCCCACACCCTCCCGCGGATGGGGCATGGGGGAACCGGGTTTCCCCATGCCCCTGCGGGGCGGGGGCGTGGGGAAACCCGGTTCCCCCACACCCCTCGCCGAGGGCGTATGTTCACGTTAGCCCTCCATGCGGCTCGCGCCGCACTCCAGCGGGAGGCACAAAGGTTGTTCCTGGGAGGGCAACGCCCTACCGGACCCTCCCGCGGGAGGTGTGGGGCGAGCGGGTTGCCCCCCTCCCAACCTCCCCCCGCTGGGGGGAGGAGCCTGCTTCCCTACCCCGGCGGGGGAGGGTCAGGGAGGGGACGGTAGTAGTAGGAGGGCCGCGCCCTCCCACACCCTCCCGCGGGGGTATTTTCTGCAAGGGGGTTTCCTATGGCACAGGAAGGTCGTCGGTTCAGTCCCCGCGATGAAGCCTATCTGAACAGCACAGGCTTCGAACCCTACATGGCCGCCGGAATGGTGTTCCTGGCGATCTTGACGGCGGTGTTCATCTTCAGCATCAAAATTCACTTCGCCTGGTTGTTCTGGCCGGGGATGTTCGTTGCGGTCCTCGGCGGGTACGCGACCCTCAACCGGCTCGAACGCCGCGAGTACCGGCGCAAACTGGCCGAACTCGAAGCTGAGGCCGCCCAGCGCGACGCGGTCGAGGCGTGAGGGCGTCGGACACCAGACTGTAATCCGGCGTTTATGTTCCTGTCATCCTGAGGCGACGCCGCCTGGCCCGCGCTGTGCTAGGCTATGGCTACATCGCGACCTGCTCAGGAGACAGCACCATGGAGACCCTTCGCAGCCTCCGTTCTCGTCACGCTCTTTCGTTGCTGGATCTCGCCGCCCTGTCCGGTATCCCCGCCCGCCAGATCGCTGAGATCGAGTATGGCCTGCGCCGGCTCAGCCCCGAGCAACGTGAGCGTGTGGCCCGCCTCCTCGGCCTGCGCCCGACCGATTTCACCGGGCCGCACTGGCGGCTGACCGGCGCCGCGGTAGCTGCCGCACCTCCGGCCGAGCAGCGCGCTCTGCAACTCCTCGCCATGCTCAGCGTGGCAGCCGCACTTGCCACCGCCGGGGTCACCGCTCTGCCCGAGGTCGCTGTCCCGCCCTGGAATGTCTCGCTGCAACCGGCGGCGCGCACAGGCAGCGCCCCGCCGCTCAGCAGTGCTCCGCCCCCGGCGGCCAGCACCCCCGCCCCGGTCGCTACCGGCGTCCCCGCCACGGCGCCGAACAACCTGCCCGCGGCGCGCCCCACTGCCGCCCCTGTTCCCACGGCGGCACGACCCGCTCCTTCAGCCGGTCCGGCTCCGACCACACTCCCTATGCCCCTCAGCCCCGCCTTGCTGGCCGGCCCGCCGCCCGCCGAGCGTGTCGCCCCTGCCCCCCTCCCGACCATCGAAGCCCTCCCCCCCTTTCGCCTGAGCGACGCCGGCCCCATCGGTTGCCCGGTTGCGCCCACCCGGGGGCGCGTGGTGCTGACCCAGGGCTACGGGGTCGGCACCCACGCCCCTGCCGAGATCTGGGGAGCGGTCGACCTCGCCGTGGATGGCGATGGTGACGGGTACGCCGAAGAGTGGGCAAGTTGGTACGCGCCGATCGTCGCCACGCACGACGGCTACGCCACCGTCACGCCCAACAGCTATCCCGGGGGTAATTACGTCTCGCTCCAGCACCCCGGCGGCGTCTGGCGGACGGGCTATGGGCACCTGGCGCTGATCACCGTGATCAGCGGACAATTTGTGCGCGCCGGGGAACAGATCGGGTTGATGGGCGAGAGTGGAATGGCCAGCGGCCCCCACCTCGACTACCAGGTCTGGCGCAACGGGGTGAACATCGACCCGACGCTCCTGGTGGGCTGCTAAGCGGTAGCCTGCCATGCGGCTGCGCCGCAGACTGATGGGGTGAACATACGGTCCTTCTTGAGAGGGCTGCGCCCTGCCACACCCTCCCGCAGGCGGGGGGTGTGGGGAAAGCGGGGTTCCCCACACCCCGCTCCAGGAGCGGGAATTATACCATTTCCGATTGCAGATTTTGGATTGCAGATTGCCGCGCATGGCGTCACGATGAGCGATGACGGCAACGACAATGCGGAACTGCCAACTGGATTTGGTATTACGTGCACACTAACCGGGCTGCGCCCTCCCACACCCGCTCCTCCGGCAGGGGCGTGGCGCAACCTGGTAGCTCCACGCCCTTACGGCAGCAACGCGGCCCCCAGCCGGCTCAACTGGACGCGGCGCGCGGGCGGCTGGTCGGGGTGCTCTTCGAAGCGGCTGCGCTCGAAGTACTGCACGGTCAACGTGCGCCCGCCTTCCACCGCTTCGGTCAGCGGCTCGCTGAGCGGGTAGCCGAACGTCGCCAGGCCGCCGTTGCGCTCCCAGAAGGCGCGGAAGGGCGGGCAGAGGCTGTGTTGCGTTTCGGGGAAGTAGCGGCAGCCCGGCCCGACCCCGCTCACCGTGGGCAGGCTGCGCCAGTCAATGCCGCGGCGCGCCAGGTATTCGACCCCGAGCAGCCCGCTGAGCACGTCGTTGGGCGGCGGATTCTCGGGGTGGTACTCCAGCCGGTTGCGCTCGAACCACTGCACGCGCCGGTCGCGCCCATCGGCGCCTCGCTCCACCCGCTCCGGCGTCAGCGGCAGGCCAAAGACGCTCAGCCCACCGCCCCGCTCCCAGGCGGCCAGAAACACCCCGCTCACCGTGAACCCCGTTTCGGCGAAGCTGCGTGACCGGCCAGGCGCCATCTGGCGCAGGTACACCGGGCGCTCCCCCACACTGAAGCTCGCCACGCTGCCCGCAAGCGACTGCTCGGCCCCATCACGCTGGATCAGGGCCGCGCTGCGCCCCGGCGCTAGCGGCAACTCGACGTCGCGCCGCTCGCCGAGGCTCCAGAGCACCTCAACGCTGCCGCCGTCGGGCTGGACGAAGCGGTGGTGGGCCAGACGGCCGGGGCGGTGGGCCGGCCCGGTTCCCTCGTAGCGCGCGAACTGCAACTGGGCGACCAGCGTGCCGTAGGCCAGGTAGGCCGGCCTGGGGTTGAGGGCGTCGTCAATGATCGCCGCCGGCCCCCAGGGCTGCTGCGCGCCGTTGAACTTGTCCTCGAGCTGAAAATAGCTGACGTGGGGAATACCCGCCGCCGCCGCCAGCACGAAGGTGCGCACCAGGTAATCGGCCTGCTGATCGAGGCTCCTGGCGAACTGGGGCGCGCAGGCCTCGCCGCAGACGCTCCAGCCCACCTCGGTGATCCACACCGGCTTGCCGCCACGGGCCGCCCAGCGCTTCGCCAGCTCCAGCCGCCCGGGGATGGTCACATCGAAGCGCTCGCGGGGGTTGATCAGCGCGGGATCATCAGGGGCGTGGTCAATCAGCCAGGGGTGGATGGAGAGCACGTCAAAGCTCTCCCAGCCCGCCAACTCGACCACCCGGTCCATAAAGGCATGCTGGCCGACCGCGTCGAAGACGTAGACCCCGCCGTTCAGCACGAGCGCGGTCGGATCAGCCTGTTTGACCGCGGCATAGGCCTTGCGCAGCATCACGGCGTAGGCCGCCGGGTCGGCCTGGGGCAGCCAGGTGCCGTCCATATCCGGCTCGTTCCAGATCTCCCAGGCGGCCACTCGTGGCGAGCCGGGGGCGTCGTTGGCGCCGTCACCGTCGTAGCGCTCGACCACCTGGCCAACCCAGCGGGCGTAGGCGTCCATATCGGTTGGCGCGCACCAGTACGCTGGCTGGTTGGTGGCTCTGGCATGGGCCACACAACGCGGATCGCGGTACTGATCGGGCGTGGTCAGGAGCATGCCAATGATGCCAATGCCCGCGTCGGCGAGCAGGCCGATGCGCCGATCGTAAAACGTGTTCGCGGCCTCCCGGCCCCAGCAGGCCCAGCAGATCTCCTCGCGGGTCCAACCGGCGCCGATGCGGGTAGCCATGGCCACCAGGGCGGCGGCCTCGGCATCGCTGCGCTCGCGGCCGGTGATGTACATGTTCAGACCGAAGAGCGTGGGCGGTCCCGCGGGTTGCCGGGGAGCGGCGCCCGCCGGCGGGGCGCCTGGAACGAACGAGACGAACAGAGCCAACATCAGCATTGCAGCGATCGCGGGTCGCAACATGCTCAGTTCCATTCCTCAGGCATGGTTCAAACGCACTTGACAGTTCGCCTCGACACAGGACCACGGGGGTGGCCGTGGCGGGGCCAGGCCCCTCCACACCTCCCCGCCGGACTGTCAAGCCCAAACCGCAGGTTTTGAACCATGCCTTAGACATGGTTCGTAGGAGATGTACCGTTCGCAGCGTTCTGCCCACGTAAGTATTCACATGTCTCCTGGGAGCGCGGGCATTATGGTTATTGAGAAATTCATCCGGTATGTCGATCTGGCCGTGGGGCTGAAGCCCTCGGCTATGGGATGCGAAGCTCGCCTGCGCGGGCGAGAGCGGATGAATTGCTCAAAGACCATCTTGCCCGCGGAGACGCGACGAGGGCGGGACGCCCGCGCTCCCAGGCGCGTGGGTTACCCCAGGTGTGAACAGGTACCTGCCCCCTCCCAGCCTCCCCCCGCTGGGGGGAGGAGCCGGGTTTCCTATTGTAACACCCGCCCTTGACCGGTGATGCATCCCGGAGTACTCTATTCGTATGAATACCACGCATAAACGTATTGTGCTCACCGGCGCGACCGGGTTGATCGGCACAAAGCTGTTCAGCGCCCTGCGCGAGCGGGGTTATGAACTGGTCATCTTCTCGCGCAACCCCGTGAAGGCGCGCGCCACCTTGCCCGGCGCCGCCGAGTATGTGGCATGGTCACCCACCGAAAGCGGCCCCTGGGCCACCGCCATTGACGGGGCGCACGCCGTTATTCATCTTGCCGGGGCCCCTATCGCCCAGGGCCTGCTGGGGGTACGCTGGACGCCGGAGTACAAGCAGGAGATCCTGAACAGCCGGGTGATCGGCACGCGAGGGATCGTCAATGCCATTGCCGCGGCTGAACAGCGCCCTGCCGTGCTGGTCAACGCCTCGGCGATCGGCTACTACGGCTATCGCGACGATACGCCCCTCGACGAAAGCGCTCCTCCCGGGCGCGACTTCGTCGCCGAGGTGTGCATCGCCTGGGAGCGGGAAGCTGCCCGCGCCGAGGAGCACGGCGTGCGCGTGGCCCTGATCCGCACCGGCATCGTGCTGGACCCGGAGCGGGGCGCCCTGGCCCAGTTGCTGCTACCCTTCCGCCTCCGCACCGGCGGCCCGATTATGCCCGGCACGCAGTACTACTCCTGGATCCATCCTGACGACGAGATCGGCATCCTGCTCCTGGCCCTGGAAGACGAACGGGTGCGCGGGCCCATCAATGCTACCGCGCCCAACCCCCTGACCAATCGCGCCTTTTGCGAAACCCTTGGCGAGGTGCTCGGCTCGCCCTCGTGGCTGCCGGTTCCCGAGTTTACCCTGCGCATCGCCCTCGGCGAGATGGCCGATCTGGTGACCAGAGGCCAGCGCGTGCTCCCCAAACGCGCCCTGGAACTGGGCTATTCCTTCCGCTTCCCGACCCTGAAGCCTGCGCTTCAGGATCTGCTAAAGTGAACATGGGGGAACCAGGTTCCCCCATACCCGCGCCCGCGGGAGGGCCTGACCCTCACGCCGAGGGATGGGGAAACCGGGTTTCCCCATCCTCTCACCTGATGGGAGGGTCTGGGAGAGCTGCGCCCTCCCAGGAAAACCTCGTTGCGCCCCTGCCTTCGCGCGTCCGCGCTCTCATCCAGTTCTTACATCCGCTTAACCTCATCCTTAGTCGTATGCCATACACTAACGTGAACATGGGGGAACCAGGTTCCCCCATACCCCCGCCCGCGGGAGGGTTTGGGAGGGCTGCGCCCTCCCAAGAAGAACCTATTTTCATCCTGTTCGTGTGCGGCGGAGCCGCATGGACGGCTAACGTGAACATAGGCTGCTGGAGCAAGGGTGTGGGGAAACCGGGTTTCCCCACGCCCCCGCCCCGCAGGGGAATGGGGAAACCCGGTTTCCCCATTCCCCTGCCCGCGGGAGGGTCCGGGAGGGCTTCGCCCTCCCAGAAAGAACCTTATGTTCATTGCGGCGTTGTGCGGCGGAGCCGCATGGACGGCTAACGTGAACATAGGCTGCTGGAGCAAGGGTGTGGGGAAACCGGGTTTCCCCACACCCCCGCCCCGCAGGGGTATAGAGAAACCGGGTTTCCCCCTACCCCCACCCGGTGGGAGGGTCTGGGAGGGCGACGCCCTCCCAGGAATTATGTTCATCCCGGGGGGGACCTCTGCAATCTCAAATGGTATAACGCATGGAACGCAAACACAATCCGCTCTTGCTCCTTGCCGTCCTGCTGCTCGGGATCGTTATTGGCGTCGGTGGCGGGGCCGTTGCCGGCGGGGTGGTAGCGATGGTTGTCACCGGGCGCGCCTCCTCCGCCGCACCCGCCATCGCTGCCCAGTCGGTAAGCATTCAGAGCGAGGCGCAGGCCGCCCCACGCCTGGCGCCTTCCACCCAGAGCGCCGTCGGCCACTCGGCCCACTCGGACAGCGTGGTCGCCGCGGTACAGAAAGTGGGCCGCGCGGTGGTCACGGTGATCGTAACCACCCGGCAGGGGCGCGGCAGCGGCAGCGGGGTGATCATCAGCGAACAGGGCCACATCGTCACCAACAACCACGTGGTTGAGAATGCCACCGGCTTGCGCGTGCTCTTCGCCGACGGTACGTTGCAGGAAGCGCGGCTGATCGGCACCGACCCGCTCAATGACATCGCCGTGATCCGGGTCCAGGGCGCCGTCCCCGGCGTGGCGAGCATTGGCGACTCGACGAAGTTGCAGCCCGGCGAGACGGTGCTGGCCATCGGCAGCCCGCTGGGCAACTTCCGCAACACCGTTACGGCTGGCGTGGTCAGCGCGCTGAACCGTTCCCTTCCCGGCACCGGCCTGGAGGGGCTGATCCAGACGGACGCGGCGATTAACTCGGGGAACAGCGGCGGCCCACTGATCAACCTGGCCGGCGAGGTGGTCGGCATCAACACCCTGGTGGTGCGCGGCGACTCCGGCGGTTTTGGCTTTGGCGCCGCTCCGGTCGAGGGCCTGGGGTTCGCCGTCCCGAGCGCGATCTTCCGCAACGTGGCCGACCAGTTGATCGCTACCGGGCGGGTGCGCTTCCCCTTCCTGGGGATCACCTACCTGACCATTGACGGCCAGGTGGCCGCCGAGTTCAACCTGCCGGTGCAGAACGGGGCCTATATCCGCAGCAGCCGGCCTGGCGAGCCGGCCGTGCAGCCCGGCAGCGCCGCCGCCCGCGCCGGGCTGCGCGAAGGTGACATTATCGTCGCGGTGGACAACGTCCGCCTGGATTACAACACCTCGCTCCGCCAGTTGCTGCTACGCTACAAGCCCGGCGATACCGTCACCCTCACCGTGCTCCGCGATGGCCGGGAGCGCGCTATCCAGGTGACCCTCGGCGAACGCCCCGCCAATCTGTAGGATCGAGCCTTTTTGGGCCTCCCTCCGGGCCGGGGGTGCAGGGGGTGTGGGGAAACCAGGTTTCCCCACACCCCCTGTCATATGGAAGTAGCCGGTGGGAGGGTCTGGGAGGGCAAAGCCCTCCCAGGAACAACCTTTTTGCATCCGATTGATGGGGGGCGTAGCCGCATGGGCGGCTGTCGTGTTAAGAACAATTTATGCTATAATCCGCTCCGTCCACCAGGGTGTGGCAATGCTACCAGGAACGTAGACAACGGAGGACCGATTGAGCAGCAAGCGATCCCCCAGGCTGTGGTCGCGGGCCCTCTGGGCGCTCTTGATCCTCGTCACCGCTTTCGTCCCTGCCCTTCCCGTCCTGGCAGACAGCCCCGTGTACGCTGGAGGCCTGGAGTTGCTTGACGGCGCGTGGAGCGGCCCCGATCGCGCGCTCACGCTCGCGGCCGATGCTGGCCCGCCCCCGTCCATCGTTGCCGGGTACCAGCGCTATGGCAGCGCCCTCTCCGAGGCCGTTCCGCTCGACCCACCCGTCACCCGCCTGAAACTCAGCTACACCGCCACGCTCCCTCACGGCACCGAGGCGCGCGTTGATCTGCGCGGCAGCCCGGATGGCCAGCGCTGGCTGCCCTGGGTCACCAACCTTCCCGACGGGGCGGTGGTCGGCTTCGACCAGCCACTGCGCCGCGCGCAGTACCGCGTGATCCTCCTCGGGAGCGCCGACGCCGCGCCCACGCTGCGCGATGTGCGCCTCGCCAGCACGAACCAGACACCCTCTCTCTCCGCGGCGACCAGCGCGACGCCGTTCAGCATCGCCCCAACCTTCCGCATCCGCGCCACCCGGCTGGGCATGGTCGGCGGGCGAACGGCCAATGGCTATGTCATCCCCCCTCGGGCGCGCTTTGTCGCCTTGCCCTCATGGACGGCGCTCTCCACCCGTGGTCGCGATGAGTACCAGGTGCGTATCACCTACCAGGGGCGCAGTGTCGTGGCTCCAGTCTACGACGTCGGCCCCCACAGCGAACGGGACGACTACTGGAACCAGCCGCGTCGCGGCTTTCCGCAGCTTGAGCGCGGCTGGCCCGTCGACCACGCCGCCTACTACGAAGGCTTCAACGGCGGGCGCGCCGACAAGGGCTTTGTGCGCTTCCCCACGGCGATGGATGTAGGCGATGGGATCTGGTGGGATGATCTGGGGATTGTTGGCGACCAGGCCGAGGTGGAGGTTACCTACCTCTGGCTGGGACAGGACCCTCTCGCCGGCCCTCCCCAGCGCGACCCGTCCACCGCCGAGCACGTGGTTGACGAGCTTGGCGGCGATTTCTGGCACAATGAGGCGGCGCTCGATGCTAGCCCCGTCGGCTGCGGCATGGGGCGCCATGCCTACCAGGCCACCACGGTGAACGACCCGGCGCGGGGCGGTCCGGTGGTGCGCTGGCAGCCCAATCTCCCCGTCGAAGCCGAGTACGATCTCTTCGTGCATGTGCCAATCTGCCCGAGCAAACGCGAGCGCGCCACCCAGGCGCGCTACGTCATCCAGCACCGCGACGGCGCCCTGGAGGTTACGCTCAACCAGCGCGCCCAGACCGGCTGGGTGCATCTGGGGCGCTTCCCCTTCAAGGCCGGCGTGGAAGGCTACGTGCAGAGCGGGGCGCTCGCTGGCGACGCCGGGGCGACGATCTGGTTCGACCAGGCGCGCTGGGTGCGCGTCCCATGATAAAGGGGCTGGGGAAACCTGGTTTCCCCAGCCCCTGGCCCGCGGGAGGGTCTGGGGGGCTGCGCCTTCCCAGGAACAACCTTCGCGGGCGGAACGGTGAAGCGGGGCCTGCCCGCGCCCCGCCAACGGGAACGAACCAAAAGGGGATGGGAGGGCTTGCGCCCTCCCATCCCTTACCTCTCCGTCCTGGAACTACTCCTCGCTCCGCTCCTGGATGACGTAGAGCAGTTCGAGCAGCACGTTCTTCACACTCTCGCGGTCGGAGGCGACGCAGGGCAGCACTTTGATGTGCGGCGGCTGGCGCAAGGCGAGGCGCAGTTCCTCCGGACTCCAGGCGTTGGGGCGATCTTGCTTATTTGCCGCGATGACATAGGCCGTATCGCGGTACGAGATGAAGAAATCGATGATCCGGTTCGTCTCGCGGAACGTCTCCGGGCGCGTACTATCTACCAGGATAACCAGACCGAGCATCCCCTCGGAGAGGATCTCCCACATAAAGTCGAAGCGCTTCTGCCCGGGTGTGCCAAAAAGATGCAACACCAGATCGGGCCCGATCGCGATGCGACCGAAGTCCATCGCAACCGTGGTCTCCTTTTTGATCATCCTGGTATCATCGGTCGCGCGGCGCTCGGTCGAGACCACCTCGATCTCGCTGATTGAGCGGATGAACTCGGTTTTGCCGGCGTTCACGGCGCCGCTGATTACCATCTTTACAGTCTGCACTCCAGCCCTCCGCTTCGGTGCTGTGCCCTGGATGAAGCACACATCGGGTGTTACATGCCTTTAATACGACTGATGATGCGGTTCACCAGGCTCCGCTTGACCCGGGACGTCTCGACGGGGCCGCCACGGGCAAGGGGCATCGGCACAGGCTTCTTCACCACCTCTACCAGACCCGCGGTCAAGAAGCCATAGACGATTCGGCAGACGTCGAATTCTTTGAGATTCGTCTTCTGCGCGATCTCGGCCAGGGTGTCACGGCCATTGATCCGGGCAATCACGCGCCATTCCTCGGTCGAGAGCTTGATCCCTTTGATCCGCACCCCGGGCTGATCGAGAAAGCGCACCACCAGGTCGGTGGAAGGAATGCGATCTTTGATCCGGCCCAGCTCATCAATGCGGCGGGAGCCTTCCATGATCAGGTGATCCACCGAGATCGGCGAGGGAATGGTGGGCGCTGCCGGATCGGGGCGCTGGTTATGCTCGAAGCGAAACTCGCCTTCGGGCCAGCCGAAGAGGCCATAGACCGCCTCTTCGGAGAAACTTTGCAGCGCCCCTTGCAGTTGCTCACGCGGGGCCAGGTTCTCGGCCAGGATGACTTCGGTCAGGGTTGCGCCATTGCCACGAGCGGCCAGGCTGGCGCGGGCGCGGGCCAACTGGCTTTCCGTAAGCAGACCTAGCCGCACCAGCAAGTCGGGCTGCTGATCCTCGGGGCGCCGCACGGCCATCACCAGCTTGCCCCGCTCGAAGAACAGCAAGGCGGTTTCCTGCCCGCGCGACAGGTACAAGCCCCCAGTCTTATCACCCCGATCGACCAGGTACAGAAAATCGGAGAGGCCAAAATCGCGAATGTTGCCTTCGAGGGCCATTGCAATGCCTCCAGAGGCTGGGCGCGCACCACGGGCAGCCACATATGTTACGCCAGGTCTTGCCGCCAGGTCGCGCGGGCCTCACGCAGTAACAGCGAACGTGGCTTCGGGCGCCTCCGCGGCAGCCGATGCGACGCCGTCCGCCTCCAAAACGGGGACGAGGGCGGCGATGGCCGTCGCGATCATCGCATCATCGGGTTCACGGGTTGTCAGATGTTGCGTCGCCAGGGCCGGGGTAAGCAGGCGACGCACCCAGGGACGATGGTAGTGCGCAGCGGCGAAGCGCATGGCCTCGAAGGCCACCGCCGCCACCAGCGGGATGAGCATGATCCGGGCGCCAATGCGTGGCCAGAGCGGCAGACCACTCACCGACAGAAACATGACGAAGCCTATCAACGCGGCGATAACCAGAAAACTGGTACCGCAACGGGGATGAATGCGGGAGAACTGCCGGACCGCCTCGACCGTCAGCGGAGCGCCGGCTTCATAGGCGTTGATCACCTTGTGCTCGGCGCCGTGGTACCCGAAGACCCGCTGAATGTCCCGCAGGCGACTGATGGCGTAAATGTACGCCATGACGAGGAGCAGATTGATTGCGCCTTCGATCATCTCACGCACCAGTACCGGCGCGCCGTGTTCAGCGGCGTAATTGGCGATCAACGAGGGCAGCAACACAAACACCCCCACTGCGATCCCCAGCGCCACTGCCAGGATGCCGAACTGCGCGACCGGGTGGAGATCCTGGTCCTGATCGCCAACCGCAACCGTGGCCGAAAAATCGAGGGCCTGCTTGCCAATGCGGACCGCCTCCCACAACCCGGCCAGGCCGCGGATAACGGGGCGCCTGGTCCACGCCGGCCAGGTCTGGGCAGCGACGGGAATGTGCTTGACGGCGAGGGCGCCATCGGGACGGCGAACGGCGACGGTGGCCTGCTGGCGGCCACGCATCATGACCCCCTCAAGCACTGCCTGACCACCGTATGAAAAGCGCTGTGCGTTCATCGCCTCCCGGATCTTCGCGCTAAGACACAGGTTCGCTGTGCGACCGTTCCCGGTCACCGTTGGGGGAGATGCGGAGGGCTGCGCCCTCCCGGACCCGCTCCTCAGGCAGGGGCGTGGGGCAACCCGGTTTCCCCACCTTCCTCCAACCGGGCGAGGAGGTGTCATACCATTTCCTGTTGAACATTCCGCATTCGTCGAAGTGCTGGATCGCACGGTGACGCCCTGCAAGGCAATCGACAATCCAACATCGGCAATCCAAAATGGTATCACGCCAGGCTCCAACCTGCCCGAGCCACGATCGAGGCTGCTGCCTCCGTTGCTTGTGCGGCAGCAGCAGCCTGCCGGCGTGTATGATACCACGCTGCGGAGCTTTCCGACAAGGAATCGTACCTTCTCACCACGCAAGGCGCCATCACGGCCTGCAACCTGGGGCAAGTATAGCGTGGGCGCATTACCAGAGCGTAGCCCGGCGGTTACGACTCGCCGCTGAAACGTTCCGGCGCGTCGCGGCGGGCGAAGGTGGTGGCCGCCGCCGCGACCCCGGTGACGAGGCTGGAAACCCGGATGATCGGTGAGACGACCCGCTCCGAAACGAACCCCGTCGTCCCGACGACTGTGCCGGCAGTGTCTTTCGCGTTCGCTGCCAGCGTCCTGGTGCTGTCCAGGACGTCATTCAACTTGACTGACAACTCGTCAAGTTTGGGCATCAGACTCAGGCGCGCGAGCCGATCCAGGCGATTGAGCACGTAGAGCAGTCCGAAGAGGATGGCGATGGTGAGAATGGTGCTGGCGAGCGTGAAGAAGCCCAGGATGATGATAAAGATGTCGCGCGTCGCTTCACGAACGCCCACCGGGGCTAGATACAGGCCAACGACCGCAGCGATCAGCAACAGGAGCAGCACACCCAGGCCAATTCCAATCCATCGTAGCACGGCAGGCCCTCCGCTCTTGGGGCATCATGGCCCCACCTCTTTATCCTCGGCATCAGAATGCGGTGTTTTGCCTGGACAGCGGCGGCGATTATATCATACCCGCAGGCGCGACACAATAATCATCAGGATCCAGGCCAGCAGCACGGCCTCGAGCACCGGCACGTCGGCGGGCTGCGGCAGGGCCAGCGGCAGGCGCAGGCCCAGGCCGTAGGCCAGCAGGCACCCGGCGAACGCCGTCAGCCAGAAGATCGGCAACTGCCGCCAGCGCCGCCCGAGGAGCACGTGCCCCAGGGTGGCGCTGGCGGTAGCGAGGAGCAACAGCAGGAAAATTGCCGGCGCCAGGCCAATGAACACAGCGTTGCCTTTCCTGGAGCAACATCACGTGAACGTCGTGTGTCGGAGCAGGGGCCGGGGAAAGCGGATTTCCCCAGACCCCGGCCCGCGGGAGGGTGTGGGAGGGCTACGTCCTGCCAGGGTAAAACTATTCACACCTGGGGTAACCCGCGCGCCTGGGAGCGCGGGCATCCCACCCTCGTCGCGTCTCCGCGGGCAAGATGGTCTTTGAGCAATGCATCCGCTCTCGCCCGCGCAGGCGGGCTTCGCATCCCCTGGCCGAGGGGCTGATGGTCTTTGAAAAATTAATCCGCTATGCCGGGCTAGCCGTGGGGCTGAAGCCCTCGGCTAGGGGATACGAAGGCCGCCTGCGCGGCCTATACCGGATTATGTATTCAAAGACCATCAGCCCCACGGCCAGTTCGACATACCGGATGAATTGCTCAATAACCATGATGCCCGCGCTCCCGGCCGTCCATGCGGCTGCGCCGCACAACGCCGCAATGAACATACGGTTGTTCCTGGGAGGGCTGCGCCCTCCCAGACCCTCCCGCGGGTGGGGGTGTGGGGAACCCCGGTTTCCCCACACCCCTCTTCGAGAGCCTATGTTCACGTTAGGAGACATGTGAACACGTGCCTGGCGGGCAACCCACGCACTACGTATCCTGTCCTGAACGAACGATCCGCCCCCCGCCGATGACCCGATCGCCATCGTAGAAGACCGCGGCCTGCCCCGGGGTGATCGCCTTGAGCGGGGCCAGCAGGCGCACCCGCAGCCGCCCGGCGGGCAGCGGCGCGACTTCGGCAGGCGCAGGCGCGGCGTGGGCGCGCACCTGCACCTCGCAGCGGAACGGCTCTTCCGGGCGCTGCCCCTCGACGAAGGTCGGCCGGTCCACATCGAAGCGATGGCGGAGCATGGCCTCCAGCGGGCCGACGATCAGGGCGTTGCGGCCCACGTCGAGATCGACCACGTAGAGCGGCACACCGCCGCTCACGCCGAGGCCGCGGCGCTGGCCGATGGTGTAGAGCGGCAGGCCACGGTGACGGCCGATCTCGCGGCCCTGGAGATCGACGATCGGCCCGGGAACGAGACTCTCCGGCGCCGCCTCGCGCAACAGGTTGCGATAATCGCCTCCCGGCACGAAGCAGATGTCCTGGCTCTCCTCACGATACGCGCTCGGCAAACCCCGCGCGGCGGCCATGTCGCGCACCTGCGGCTTCGTCAACCCGCCAATGGGAAACATCAGCCGCGCCAGGTCGCCCTGCCCGAGCATGTAGACCATGTACGACTGGTCCTTCTCCCGGTCAATCGCGCGCAACAACTGGTACGGGGCATGCTCATGCTCACGGGCGATGCGCGCGTAATGGCCCGTCGCCACGTAGTCGAAGCCCAGGGCGCGAGCGCGCTCCAGCAGCGCCCGAAACTTGATTTCGCGGTTGCACTCCAGGCAGGGGTTGGGGGTGTAGCCCTGGGCGTAGGCGTGTATGAAATACTCAATCACGTGCCGCCGGAACTCCTGCTGGTAGTTGAAGACATAGTAGGGGATGCCGAGGCGCGCGCAGACGCGCCGGGCGCTCTCGGCCATCTCTGCCGCGCAGCAGAGGCTCTCGGCCAGGCGCTCGTCGTCGTCGTCCCAGAGGTGCATTGTCACCCCGACGACCTCGTGTCCCGCTTCGTGTAACAGCGCCGCGGCAAGGGAACTATCCACGCCGCCGCTCATTGCGACGATGATCTTTGCCATAGTGACAATTATAACAGTATCTGCGGCTGTACCTGTAGCCGTTCATGCGGCTACGCCGCCTACCGACAGAATGAACATGAGATTCTTCCTGCGCCCGCCCAACCCCTCCCACCGGGTGGGGGACCGGGGAACCCAGGGTTCCCCAGCCCCCGGCTCGCGGGCTGCGCCCGCCCAACCCCTCCCACCGGGTGGGGGACCGGGGAACCCAGGGTTCCCCAGCCCCCGGCTCGCGGGCTGCGCCCGCCCAACCCCTCCCACCGGGTGGGGGACCGGGGAACCCAGGGTTCCCCAGCCCCCGGCTCGCGGGCTGCGCCCGCCCAACCCCTCCCACCGGGTGGGGGACCGGGGAACCCAGGGTTCC
>Ga0272446_1001213_pt1 | contig 38155 bp, 29 predicted proteins | sample YNPCB0061_FD_194587 | JGI IMG/M metagenome (GOLD analysis project Ga0272446, IMG submission 194587) | Hot spring microbial mat communities from Yellowstone National Park, WY, United States - YNP-CB-006-1 | ecosystem: Environmental > Aquatic > Thermal springs > Hot (42-90C) > Sediment | place...
ACGAGCTGGATGTGGTGGGCAACGTACGCAGGCTGCGAGGGCCAGGAGGAACGGACCTTGGTGGGTACCGATACACGGCGTTCGGCAAGCAGGTGGAGGCGAGCGCGGGGATCGAGCAGCCGCTGCGTTGGCAGGGGCGGTCGTACACGGCGCTGGCGGGTGGTATGTACGACGTACGAGCGAGGCAGTGGAGTCCGGAGCTCGGGGTCTTTCTCAGTGCGGATGAGTTTCAGTACCTGACGACGCGCGGGACGTTGTGGAGTTGGCCCGGGCAGAATCCGGTGAGGTGGAGGGATGCGAGTGGCCTGTGGGGAATCGGCGGCTCAGCAGGAGGAAGCTTCGCCGGTCTTGGGGCGGGAGGCGCTCTTGGAGGTGGCATCATGTTCGATGTGACGAACAGCAACCTGTTCCGTTTCGGGGGTGCCGGAGTCGGGGCGTCCGTTGGTACGGGGCCGGGTTTGGGTGGGGGCATCGTGCTGGTAACAGGCGAGTTGGCCGATTTCTTTGGAGCCGGGTATGAGTTTGGCGGCTCCATCCTCAATGTGGCCGGTGCCCTCCTGATATCGAACGACGGCAGAATCATCGGATTCTGGATTGGGCCTCAAACTCGTGGGTTCGACACGCACTTCTGGAGAACATACACGCTCCAAGGGGCCAAGGAGTTCGAAGGCGAGTGCGGACGGACTCCACCCTTCTACGTACCTGAGTTGCACCAGAAGGGACCCTACTGAGCTGAGTTGTGAGGTTGGCGGCGGTCGCCACCGACGGTCAGCACCCTGATGGTGCACGTGGACCTCGGAGGCGGTCAGCCTGCGGGAGGACTCTGTGAGCGCGAATGTGTTTCCACGCTGTCTGCTTGCCTATCGACTCGCAACACTGGTCGGCCTGTTGTCGGTCGTTCCTGTGGTGTTGGTCGTACACTCAGTCTGGGGCCTGTCCGGCGGAGGTGCCGCCATGGTTGTACTACTCATGATGCCTGTATGGGTCATCCCGTGGCAGCTCGCGATCTGGTACAGGTGTCCGAGGTGCGGCCAGCGGTTCTGCTTTCGGGGTGAGGTGATCGATGCATTCATGCGAGTCAACGGTTCGGAACAACACGTTCTAACGGCGGAATGCCTCAACTGCGGGTTTCCGAGGCGTGAGGGTAAGTGAGAGCAGTATGTATAGCTCGAACGGTCGAAGGCAGTAGGTTGTCCGGCGGGGGCCGTAGCCCTCCAACGCTCGGGCCGAACTTCACCTGCTGCATCCGGAACCCTCAACGGGTGACCGTTCAAGGCATAGCAGCGACGACCCGGGATCGCCCACGGGCCGCCTCAGCAGCGGATCGAGGGACTGCGGGAGACGATCAGGGGGATCTCAGCGACGCGCACGGCGACCTCAGCGACGCGCGCGGCCACCTCAGCAGCGGAGTGCGGGACTGCGGGAGGCGATCAGGGGGGCCATGTCGGGTGGATGGATGGTATCCGGCACGCTGGAGATGGGGTCTGTGCGGTGCAAGGGGGGATCTCAGCGATGCGCGCGACGACCTGAGCGACGGGCGCGGTGACCTCAGCGACGCGCGGTGACCTCAGAGGCTGTTGAACCGGTGGGCAGGAGAGCAGGCGGGCATGGGGAGGATGTGGCGGAATGCGTGGAGGGGTGGCGGTTCGCCACTTCGGTGGTTTCTGCCGGGGAATACCGCGAGGCGGGGGACCGGTCGGGCGGGTTTGCGGGTGGCGGCCGCCACCTCGACCCGTGCGCAACTGCGCGCAAAGGCAGCGGAGGGGACTGGCACAGGAGCTGCTTGATGGTCGAGCACCGGTGCGAGTGCGCATAGCGCCGGCTCGCTGTTTGACAGGATGGACACGGGACGGTTGGGATTGTCCGGGCGGTCCGGCTTCGGCCGGGTCGCCGTGGGTAAGTGGCGGGTTGTTTTCTGACCTACAAGAGGTGCCACTTGGCAGGAGTGCGCGCGTTTGGCGGGCTTGGCTGCGCGTGGCGGCCGGTCTGGCGGGCGGAGCGCGATAGGCTGGCGGTCGGCGCCGTCAAGGCGACGGCCCCCGGCGGGCTGGAGGTGAAGCAGGCCCCCGGCAGGCAGGAGGTGAAGCAGAGCCCCGGCAGGCAGGAGGTGAGGCTGAGCCCGGCAGGCAGACGTGTGCCTTCAGCCCGGCCTTCAGGCCAGCAAGCTCTCACAGACCGTGGCCCAGCCCCACGCGACCACGACCCGCCACCGTTCGCCAAGCCTCTGAAAGGCGAAATCACCCACCAGCAAGCGGCCGTCGGCCATCCATTCGCCTTCCACGAGGAAGCCTCCGCGCCTGCCCCGTCGGCCCATCGCACGTCAGCCTCCCGCGTCTCGAACAGCAGAAACGCCAGGAGGGGGCCGAGCCATTCGGTTGGAAGGCCCCTGCACTAACAAGCGCGAACGCCCTCGCTCCGCGTCCCTATCGCCCTCCGGCGCTCCCCACGGGCTGTCGCGGTGCGCTGCTCCGGCGCATGCGCGTGAGCTGGCTGACCACGTGCGCTTCCATCTCCACCGGGTCGAGTGCGTACTTGAGCTCGAGCAGCGCGAAGCAGGCCCCGGCGACCAGCAGCAGCAGCCCCGCGATGAACAGCGGCACGGCCACGCCTGCTAGGGGCGACCACACCTCGCTCAACCCGAGCGCCAACGAGCACAGCGCCAGGCACATGATGGTGCTCAGCAGGCACAGGAGCGTGCGTCGGATGAGATGCGCGCGGTGTCGCAGCAGCTCGGTTTGCGTGTGCAGCATCGCCAGCACGTTCTTGCGTAGCTCACGGATCGCAGGCTCGGTGCCTGGGCCGCTCGCCTCGAGCTCCTCCTGTTCCTCCAACCGCTCGCGGTCGAAGCCGCGCAGTCGTGTCACCACGGCGGTGAGCCGGTTGTAGAAAGCGAGACATAGCAGGCCCGACGCCGAGATGACGATGATCGGGCCCACACCGGCGGAGACGATCTGGGAAGAGTCATGCATGGCACGAAGATACCTCAACGGTGTCGCGAGACGATCGCCGTGACAACCCCGGCTTGCTTTCGAGGTCCTGGCTGGCCGGTCGGCGGACGGCCCCCACGACGCGCACAGGCTGGCGGAGGGCCGTGATGTGTGGAATATCCGGTTTGAACTGCGGGTTACCCAAGCCATGTCGCGACATCTTCATGCGATCCTGCTCCTTCTGCTGGCCGGCATGGTCGGCTGCGATCATGCCACCAAGCAGGCTGCCGTCGTGCATCTCGCCGGTCAGCGTGTCGTCGAGATCATCCCCGGCGTGCTCGACCTCCGATACACGCAGAACCACGACATCGCCTTCCGCCTGCTGAGCTGGTTTGACGGGCCGGCCAAGCTCCCCGTTCTCGTCGTCACCCCCAGCATCGCCCTCGTTGCGCTTGCCATGGTGTGGTGGCGGCGCAGGCATGCCCCGCGGCTCGAGCAGGCGGCCTACGCGCTGCTCATCTCCGGCGCCGTCGGCAACCTGATCGACCGGGTCGCGCGCGGCTTCGTCGTGGACTTCATCCACCTGCACCATTGGCCCGTGTTCAACGTCGCCGACTCCGCGGTCGTGGTCGGAGCGCTGCTGCTCGCCATCTCGTCCGGGCGGCTTCGCCACCGTCCGTACGAAGACCTGCCCGCCCCACCGTCCACGTAACCCATCGCCATGCACACACGGCTTCGCGACGGGGGCGACCGATGCCCACGTCGCCGAGGTTTGACGCCTGGGTCGCCGTGACACCGGGGTCACATGCAATGCGCCCTGAGTCCTGGCGCACCGCTCATGCCGACGCGGGCGCATCCAACGACAACGCACTCCATATCGAACCAGGGGAACCGGGCAACACTCTCGTACTCGTCGTATCTCCACGTGGACCAACTCCTCGCGCTGCAGGAGCACGATCCTGCGGTCCCGCATCGAGTCCGACGACACGGCCACGTCGCTCGATACCTTCAAGCCAAGACCTGGCTCGCGCCTGCGACCGTGTCGGAGTGCCCATCGTGGTCGACCGTGCCACCACCTCAACGTGGTGCCCATGCGGCTCGACGACGGGCTCGGGAGCGTCTTCGTGCTGGGTGGGGGCTACAAGTACTGCCAGCTCGGCGAGGGCAACGCCTTCCTGCGCGTACCCCCGGACTGCGAGCTGCGCCCGGTGGTGACCGGCTGGTTCTCCGAGTTCAGGCAGATGGGCCAGGTCGGTTCGTGCCATGCGGTCGAATACGGGTCGGGCGCCGCACGGTTCGCCGGCGCCACCTACGACCCGGTCAGCAACTGGGCCGATCATCGCGGTGATCTGCTGAGGCTCGGTCCGTCTCCCTACCTGTCCGATGCCCAGATCTGCGATGCGGTCACCGTCTGGGGCAAGTGGTGCGCGAAGATCTGGCCGGTTGAGCCCGACGGTCTCCTCAGTACCGCAGGCGTCGCGATGCCGCGGCAAGCCGTCGTATCCCGCGGATGGTCAGGGCCACGGCAACGGCCAGAACCCCATTCATCCATACCAGGCCATAGCCGAGCGCGGTCCCTTGGACGTTCTGGGTGCCGAAATCGCCGTGGAATTGTGCATAGGTCGCGGAGACCCCGAGCCGCCTCGCCAGGAGCAGCAGAACGATCGCCGACAGCACCGTGGGAATCGCCGCCAGCGACAGGATCTGCGGCAGGCGACGCCGCCTGGCTTGCGTCGCTGCGACCAGATAGCCCGCCGGGACCGACACAGCGTCGACCATCACGAGCGTGAGCATGACGGCCGAAGGGAGGCGGCTTGTGTTGACCACATAGGCGAACGCCCAGTCGCCGTGAAACGCGAGGAAGTAGCCGGCCACCGGGGCGAACACGAAGACCGAAAACAGGGTTCCTACCACCAGGCTGCGCGTGCCGAGCGCGGACGTCGGATCGCCGGCAATTTCATCTGCGGCCGCCCACGCGAATGCAATGCCGAGGATGAACCCCACGAGTGGAGCGACGAACACGGGCATGGCGCGAGACAAGCACGTCGCACCCCGCTGTGCAACCCGGGCCTCGCATCGGATGAACGAAGGATCGACCCACGGCAGGCGCGGTTACTGCGCGTTGGCGGGCGTCGCCGGGCCAGCGTTCGGCGCGGTCGAGATGCTTGCTGTGAGAGCGGGTCAGCGTGGCTCACCCGTCCCCGCAAACGAGACGCGCCGAGCACACCACCTCGCCGTCGTCCTTGTTACGCAACTCCGCGCCTACCTGGTCTTCCGCGCTCTCCGGCAACATCCAGACCGCCACGTCGAGGCGCTGACCGGCGAGCGCTTCCCGGCGGTAGTCGATGGATATCGCGCGAGTCTGCCTCGCTCGTGCAGGCAACACGCCCTGCCGCAGCGCAAGCACGCGGGCGTCGTCGAAGTACGCGGCGTACACGGCGTGGTTGACATGGTTGAACAGGTCGATGTCGCTCGGCCGAACGCGCAACTCGTCGTGCCATGCCCCCTGCGGCGCCGAGGCCGTCAGGGGCGCCACGAGCGTCGTGGATCCCGCCGGTTCGACCATCGTGCGGATGTCGTCCGGGATCATGCAAGGACGATGGTCCTGGCCCAGATAGACCGCGGTCACGAGCCCGCGCGCGACCAGGGCCTCAGAGGATGCGAGCCGCGCTTCGTGCCACAAGTCCATGCTCGTCCGGCCGACCCTTCCCACCCACAGCGACAGGCGTAGCACGTCGGCCACGCCCACCCGCCCATCGAGCGCGATCTGCTGGGCACGCACGACCATGCGCGATCCGTTGGTGAACAGCCGCGCCAGGCTCATCACGGGGTCGGACGACGACTCCCATCGGAGGTGCTCGAAGTAGCGCGCGAACGTGGCGATCGAAGGGGTTCCTGAAGGGCCGAGCTCATAGCCACGGACAGCGAGGTTTCGAACGATGTGTCGCACGAGGGTCTCCGGGGGGGTGTTGGATGCCTCGGCGCCTTGTCATGATGTGAACGCCGTGAGCACGTCGATGGAAACCATGCGCACGGCGAGCCGTCAAGGAACGCAGGCTCGACGTTCCCATCGCGAAGCGCTAGATCCGCCGCGTGGATCCACAGCGATTGATGCAGATGCTCGAAGCCGTGCGCACAGGTGGTGTTTCGGTGCACGACGCGTTCGAGCAGATCCGGGACCTCCCCTTCAAAGATCTCGGCTTTGCCCGCGTGGACCATCACCGGGCGCTGCGGCACGGCCAGCCCGAGGTCATCTTCGGGGAGCCGAAGTCCGCTGCGCAGATAGCGGCCATCGCCAACGAGATCATCCGCGCGCGGCAGAATGTGCTCATCACCAGGTTGCAGCCCGACAAGGCCGCCGACCTCGCCCGCCTGGTGGAAGGATTGCAGTACGCCGAGGCTGCGCGCATCGGCTCGGTGGTGATCTCGCCGATCGCGCGCAAACCAGGGCGCGTCGTAGTGGTGACCGCCGGAACCGGAGACATCCCGGTCGCCGAGGAGGCGGCCGAGACGCTGCGCATGACCGGCATCGACCCCCAACGCCTCTACGATGTCGGCGTGGCCGGCATCCACAGGTTGCTGTTCCACACCGCGGAGCTGCAGCAGGCCGACGCCATCATCGTGGTGGCGGGCATGGAGGGCGCCCTGGCCAGCGTGGTGGGCGGGCTGGTCCCTTGCCCCGTGGTCGCCGTCCCCACGAGCGTCGGGTATGGCACGCACATGGGCGGGCTTACGCCGCTGTTTGCCATGCTGAGCTCGTGCGCCGGCGGGGTCACGGTCGTCAACATCGACAATGGCTTCGGCGCCGCCATGGCGGTATTCCGGATCGTGCAACGCATCGCCCCGGCGGTGCACCACGGAGGTGACGTGCATGAAGCACGGGGCTGATTCATGCGTTTCGCACGCAGGGCATTCGCACGCAGGGCATTCGCACGCAGGCGGGCACGAACACGCGCATGAGCACGAACACAAACACGAGCACGAGCATCGGACCCTGAGAGAAGGGGAAGGGAAGGGCAAGACCCTCTTTTTCGACGCATTCTCCGGTGTGGCGGGCGACATGACGATCGCCTCGCTGCTCGACCTGGGAGTGCCATTCTCCGTGGTCGAGGAGGTGGTGCAGGTTCTTCGTCTCGAGGGTTGCTCGCTGGACCGTACCATCGTGTGGCGGAACGGCATCCGGGCCGTCCGGTTCGATGTTCATGTGACGGCACCTCAGCCGGAGCGTACGTGGCCGTCGATCGATTCGATGATAGCGGGGGCCGGCTTGCGTCCTGCCGTGCGGGAGATGGCCCGCAAGGTGTTTCGAAAGATCGCGCAAGCCGAGGCGCAGGTGCACGGGACCACGCCGGAAAAGGTTCATTTCCACGAGGTCGGCGCCGTAGACTCGATCGTCGACATCGTCGGCGCGTGCGCCATGATCGCCTGGCTCGACCCCGACGCCATCGCGTGCTCGCCCTTGCCGATCGGGCACGGGACGGTCCAGAGCCGTCATGGAGTGCTGCCGCTGCCGGCCCCGGCAACGCTGCTGTGCCTCGCGGGCGTGCCCACCGTGCCGCTGGATGTGGAAGGAGAAACGGTGACCCCCACGGGCGCGGCGATCGTCGCGTCGCTCAGCAGCTCGTTCGTGCGCTGGCCCGCGATCGTCCCCGAAGCGGCAGGGTGGGGCGCGGGTACTCACGATCTCGGCGCGCATCCTAACTTGCTGCGCGTCGTCCTTGGGCCGCCGAGCTCGACACCCGCCGCAGCCGAGGATTCCGGTACGCACGCGGTTCTCGAGGCCAACGTCGACGACATGACCGGCGAGCTTGCGGGACACGTCATCTCCGCGCTGATGCGCGAGGGCGCGCTCGACGTGTCCATCCTGCCGACGACCGCGAAGAAGGGGCGCCCCGGCATGCTCCTTTCCGTCATCAGCAGCGTTGCGCAACGCGAACAGGTCGCCCGCGCCATCCTCCGCGAAACCACGACCATCGGCGTCCGTTGGCACGTCGTGCACCGCATCGAGCGCGAACGACGCATCGAGGTCGTCTCCACCCCGTGGGGGCAAGTGCCCGTGAAGGTCAGCGGAGGGCTCGATTTACCGGAGCAGGCCAAGCCCGAGTTCGAGGTCTGCGAACGTATGGCCGCTGAAACCGGCACGCCCGTTCGCGATGTCGTCGCCGCTGCCATGGCGGCATGGTCCGCCCTGCGTTCTCGCGCGTGAACCTGCGTGCCGGGCATGGCAAGTGATTGTCGGATTCCCGCGCATCCTGCGGGAGGTCGCCCACGGGTCGAACCCCGAACCTGCAAGCGGTTCCGCCGGCCACCACGGCCCTGGGGCGCTGCCCTCCCACGCGAACGAGCGGGATGTCCGCGAGCTCGCAACCCGCCTCGCCGGAAAGCGTCGCCGCCGTTAGCGCGTCGTGCATGCACGTGCTAGCACACCCCAAGTGCGGCTCGTCCCGCGCATCGTTCCGAATGCCGACACGCCACCTTCCACGCCCCGTGTCAGGGCTCGCAGCAGCGGCAAAACGTCAGCCGCGAACATCTGCTGCATCGTCGTACCATGCAACACGCGCACAATCGTAGCCGCGCATTGTCTCCGCAGCGAATCCGCCAGGACGACCTACCCGAGGCCCATCCCATCGACGTTGGCGCAGGCGCGTCCGGGCTTCGCGCAGAGGTTGCGGAGGTCGAGGCCGCGAACGAGAACCGCGCCCTGGCGGAGCCGCTCTCCGAGCCGCCTGGTCCCCGGTCGGTGCGGCTTCCGACGGCCGACGAAACCTTCAGCGACCCGCTGCGACTCTATTTCAAGAACATGGGGGCCATTCGTCTGCTGTCGCGCGACGACGAGATCGCGGTCGCGCGCCGAATGGCCGAGGGGATGAAGCGACGGAACGCGGCCATCCTGCGGTCCCCGCTTGCGGCCGACGAGGTTGTCGCGATGGGGCAGGCGTTGCGACGCGGTGAGCTGGGCGTGTTCGACATCGTCCGCGCACCAGACGAGGAGCCTGGCGATCGCGACGAGCAAGCCGCGAGGCGCAAGGCGATCGCTGCCCTGGACCGGCTGGACCGTGCCTGGCGCGAGCTGAACGCGCTGCCGGAGGGGCGTACCTCGGCCCGCCGGAAAAAGGTTCTGCAAGCCAGGATCGTCGCGTCGCTCGAAACGCTCGACCTCAACGATGTCGTGCTCGACCGCATCGTGTCCAGGCTTCGTGCCCGGATGACGAAGCTGTCCCGAGACCGAAGCGCGGGGGCGGACGACGCCGCGCAAGCCGGTGACGATCTCGACGAGGATCGCCCCGCGCGCACGCTCGATCCGGACGAGCTCACGGCGACATGGGCCGAGATACGTGCAGGGCAGCGGCTTGCCGATGAAGCACGCACGGTGCTCGTCGAAGCCAACCAGCGGCTTGTGGTCTCCCTGGCGAAGCGCCACATGCATCGCGGGATCCCCCTGCTCGATCTGATCCAGGACGGCAACATCGGGCTGATGCGCGCGGTGGAGAAGTTCGACTATCGTCGCGGCTACAAGTTCAGCACCTACGCGAGCTGGTGGATCCGTCAGGCCATCGCAAGGGCCGTCTGCGACCACGGGCGTACGATCCGCATTCCCGTGCACATGGCGGAGATAGTCCGGCGGGTCGAGGGCGCCTGCCGCAGCATGGTGCAGGAGCTCGGGCACGAGCCGACCTCCGAGGAGATCGCGCGCAGGCTCGACGTCCCCATCGAGAAGGTCGAGGCGGCCCTCGAGGTGGTCAAGGAGCCGTTGAGCATGGAGACGCCCGTGGGCGACGATGCGGATGCGGCCACGATCGGAGACTTCATGGCGAGCACCTCGACGGCCAGCCCGATGGAGGGGGTCAGCGCATCGAGCCTGGCTGCCGAGGTCAACCATGCGCTCGGCACGCTGACGGCGCGCGAAGCGCAGGTGCTGCGCATGAGGTTCGGCGTGGATTGCAAGGAAACCTACACGCTCGAGGAGGTAGGGCGGACCTTCCGTGTTACACGCGAGCGTATTCGTCAGATCGAGAAACAGGCCCTGGAGAAGCTGAGAGCGCCCAGCCGGGCCAGGAAGCTCGAAGGGTTCAGATCCTGACCTCGATAGACCGGGATGGTCGCGTCACAGCCGTGGCTCCATGACAAGCCTGCGCATCCTGCTGGCGTCCGTGCGCGCCTCCTCCTTGACACATCCAGGCGGAACGCGCATCCCCGCCACCGTTTTCCCCTATCCGACGTCCAAGCAAGCCCATGAATCGTACCGTCCTGTCGGGCGCTCGCACCCACAACCTGAAGGGAGTCTCGCTGTCTCTCGCGGGCGGCGAGCTGGTTGCGGTCACCGGCGTGTCCGGCGCAGGCAAGTCGTCCCTGTGCATGGACACGCTCTACGCCGAAGGTCAACGACGCTTCGTCGAAAGCTTTTCGCCCTACGCGCGTCAGTTCCTCGAGCGCCACGAGCGGCCCCCCATCGACAAGCTGGAGCCCGTGCCCGCCGCGGTCGCTGTCGACCGGCATGCGCCCGTGAAGAGCTCCCGATCGACCGTGGCTACCATGGCCGACATCGAGCCCTATCTCTCAGCGCTATTCCTGCGCGAAGCCGTCCCTGTCTGCCCTTCCTGCAAGGTGCCCGCTCGTCGAATCGACGCCGCCACCGCGGCGTCTTTCGTGGGCAACGCCTTCGAAGGCAAGCGCGTGATGGTGGCGTATCCGCGTCATGTCGATGGAACGGCGTCGTATCTCGAGGCTCGGGAGCGGCTCGTCGGCAGCGGCTACAGACGGCTGCTCGTGCGCGGCGAGGTGCGTGACATCGACCAGGTTCGCCCAAGCGACGTGCTGAAAGCCGGCGGCGCCTTCGAGGTCGTGGTGGATCGGCTCGCCGTGGACCGCGATCAAGACCGTCGCATTCAGGAGTCGATCGAAGCCGCATGGCAGCAAGCCGATGGACGTGCGGTGGTCGCAACGGATGATGGCGGCCGGCACGAAGTCCGGCGCGGCCTCGTGTGTCCGATGTGCGCGCGATCGTTCCGACCGGCGCGTGCGGGCTTGTTTTCGTACCAGTCTCCGGTGGGCGCCTGCCCCGAGTGCAAGGGGTTCGGGCGAGTCATCGGCCTGGACCTGCGCAAGGTTGTGCCCGATCCCCAGCTTTCGATTGCCCAAGGCGCCATTCGCGCCTGGAGTGGGAAGTCGGCAACCTGGGAGCGACGCAGCCTCGCGAAGTTCTGCGCGCGCGTCGGGATCGACATGAACGCGCCCTGGTCGTCGCTGTCCGGCGCGCAGCAACAGGCTGTGATCGAGGGCGAGGGGTCCTGGCACCACGGCAAGTACCCGGGGGTCCGGCCGTGGTTCAAGTGGCTCGAGTCCCGCGCCTACAAGATGCACGTACGAGTGTTTCTCTCGCGCTACAGGTCCTACGATCCGTGCCCCGCTTGCGGCGGCAAACGCCTCAACGCCGAGGCCCTGTCGTACCAGGTCGACGGATTGGACCTGGCCTCATGGCACGAGCTCGAGCTGCACGACCTGCGTGACCGGCTCGACTCGATGAAGACCAGCGACGCTCAGGGCGAGATCGTGCGGCGGGAGCTCGTGACGCGTCTGGGCTTTCTCTGCGATGTGGGCCTTGGCTACCTGACCCTCGACCGTCAGGCGCGAACCCTGTCCGGCGGGGAGGCACAGCGCGTGTCCTTGACCGCCGCGCTCGGCGCCTCGCTCACGGGTGCGCTCGTCGTGCTGGATGAGCCCACGGTGGGGCTGCACGCCACCGATGTGCCGCCGCTGGTCTCGGCGATGCGGTCCCTCGCGCAACGGGGCAACGTGGTGATGGTCGTCGACCACGACCCCCTGGTCATCCGCGCGAGCGACAGGGTGCTCGAGCTTGGACCCGGCGCCGGCGCGAAGGGCGGGGAGCTGCTGTTCTCGGGGCCACCCGAGATGCTCGAGCGTCGCACGGATCTGCCCACGGGCGCGGCGTTGGCTCAGCAGAGCCGCCCCGCCACGTTCGTGCCCACCGCGTCGCCCAAGCGCTGGCTGACCGTCCGCGGCGCCAGGGAAAACAACCTGCGCAACATCGACGTCCGCTTGCCCCTCGGCGTGATCTGCGCGCTCACCGGCCCGAGCGGCTCCGGCAAGAGCACGCTCGCCCATGACATCGTCTATCGCGCCCTGGCCAACCACTTCGGGGAAGCGGACATCGACCCCCCGGGCGCTCACGATCGCCTGGAGGGCGTCGAGCACCTGTCCGGCGTGGTGCTGGTGGATCAGTCGCCCTTGGGGCGCACCTCACGGGGCAATCCAGCCACCTACACCAAGGCTTGGGACCGCCTGCGCACGCTGTTCGCCGCAGAGCCCGCCGCCGCCGAGGCAGGCTTCGGACCGTCGCACTTCTCGTTCAACGTCGACGCGGGACGTTGCGATGCATGCGCCGGCGAAGGGTACGAAACGGTGGAGATGCAGTTCCTGGCCGACGTATCGCTGCTGTGTCCGGTCTGCCGGGGCAAGCGATTCAAGGCAGAGGTGCTCGCGATCCGGCATCGGGGCAAGAGCGTCGCCGACGTGCTGGAGGCCACGGTAGACGAGGTGCTCGCATGGTTGCGCGACGATCCCGCGATCGTCCGGTCGCTGGGACCGCTGGCGCGCCTGGGGCTGGGGTATCTGCAGCTTGGCCAACCGTTGTCCACCTTGTCCGGCGGCGAGGCGCAGCGGCTCAAGCTCGCGCGCGCCCTGCGCACCATGGTCGATCGACAGCTCTTCGTGCTCGACGAGCCCAGCGCGGGGCTTCACCCTTCCGACGTCGCGAACGTGGTCGAGGCGCTGCGTCACCTGGTGGACCGCGGTGCGAGCGTGCTGGTAGTGGAGCACGATCTGCAGGTGATCCGCGCGGCCGACTGGATCGTGGACCTGGGGCCGGGCGCCGGGCGGTTGGGCGGCCAAGTCGTGGCCCAGGGTACACCCGACCAGGTCGCGCAAGGCACGGGGCGCACCGCCGTGGCCCTGCAGGCCAAAGGCATTGCCGAGCGGCCGGCGCCCACGGCAAAGCTCGATGCCGCTACCGTCGCCGATGCACCGATTCGCGTGCATCATGCGCGCGAGCACAATCTGCGCGACGTGTGCTGCGATCTGCCCCGCAACCGGCTCGTGGTGGTGACCGGCCCGAGCGGCTCCGGCAAGAGTACGCTCGTGTTCGATGTCGTATTCGCCGAAGCGCAGCGTAGGTTCCTGGAGACGCTGACGCCTTATGCTCGGCAGTTCCTGCCGACCCTTCCACGGCCCAACGTGGACGCGATGGACGGTCTTCCGCCGTCGATCGCCCTCGAGCAGCGACGCACGCGGTCGGGCGGAAACTCCACGGTTGCCACGGTCACCGAGGTGGCTCACTATCTGCGATTGATGTTCGCCAAGGTGGGCACGCCCCACTGCCCCAGGTGCGACATCGAGATCGCGGCCTACACGGCAGATGGGGTGCTGACCGCGGTGCGGGAGCTGCCCGGCAAGGGCGCCATCTGCGCGCCAGCAGTGCAGGCGAGAAAGGGCGTGTACCTCGACCTGTTCACCGCGGCCGCGCGCGCGGGAATCGCCCGCGCAAGGGTCGACGGCGAGCTGATCGAAACCGACAAGCCCCCCCGCCTGCGAAAGACGAAAGAGCACGACATCGACCTCATCGTTTGGGAGGGCAAGCTGTCCCGCGTGCCCAGGGAAACGCTCGACACGGCCTTGCAGTGGGCGCGAGGCAGCGTGCGAATCGTGCGCGACGGCTTCGACGACGTGATGCTGTCGACGCGCCGCGCATGCCCCCGCTGCGGGCTGGGCATACCCGAGCTCGACCCGCGGTGGTTCTCCTTCAATACCAGGCAGGGGCGATGCAGCGCGTGCGAGGGGACCGGACTGCAAGAAGCCGGATCGACCGAACCTTGCAGGGTCTGCGGCGGGTCGCGGCTTGCCCCCATTCCGCGCGCGGTGCGCCTCCAGGGGCTTCGCTATCACGAAGTCGTGGGCCAGCCCGTCCTCGCCGTGCAGAAGACGATCGCTGGCTGGGCGTTTGCGGGGGACCAGGCACTACTCGCCCAGAGCGCCCTGGCCGAGCTGCGCCGACGCATCGACTTCCTCGCCGATGTCGGCCTCGGCTATCTCGAGCTCGATCGCGACGCTGCCACGCTTTCAGGCGGGGAGATGCAGCGTCTGCGGCTGTCGGCGCAGCTCGGCGCGGGCTTGACCGGCGCGCTGTACGTCCTCGACGAACCCACCATCGGTCTGCACCCGCGTGATACCGCCCGGCTGCTGCGCAACCTGCGCGCCCTGGTCGATACCGGCTCCACGGTGGTGGTGGTGGAGCACGACGCCGACACCATTCGCGCGGCAGATCACATCGTGGACCTCGGCCCTGGCGGCGGCCACCATGGCGGACGCATCGTCAGCGAAGGGCCGGCCCACCGTGTGTTGTCGTCGGAGCAATCACCGACAGGCCAGGCGTTGCGCAACCACGAGGTGCTTCGGCGCCCGGAACGCGGCCCGGCCACCGAGTTCATCGAAGTGCGCGGCGCCCGGGCGCACAACCTGAAGGACGTCGACGTCGCCTTTCCCGTTGGCAGGCTGTGCGTCGTGGCCGGCGTGTCGGGTTCGGGCAAGAGCACGCTGGTCCAGGAGATCCTCTTCCCGGCGGTGCGACGGGCCCTGAAGCTCGCCACCGATCCCCCTCTCGCGCATGACGCAATCCTCGGGGCGTCCGCCGTGTCCCGTGCCGTCGCGGTCGATCAGCTACCCATCGGCCGGACACCACGATCGGTTCCAGCCACCTTCCTTGGTATATGGGACGACATCCGACGTCTCTTCGCCTCGACGCCCGAAGCAAAGGTGCGCGGGTTTTCGGCGGCGAGGTTCTCGTTCAACAGCAACGCCGGCGGTCGTTGTCCCGTGTGCAACGGGCAGGGCGTAATCGCCCACGAGATGTCCTTCCTGCCCGACGTCATCGCGCCTTGCGAAGCGTGCGGCGGCTCTCGCTTCGAACCGTCTACGCTCGACGTCACCTGGAAAGGGCTGTCCATCGGCGATGTGCTCCGCCTCAATGCACAAGAGGCCGCGGAGCTGTTTGAAGCGCACCCGAACATCGCTGCCCCGCTGCGCACGCTCTCCGATCTGGGCGTCGGCTATGTTCAGATCGGACAGGGATCCCATACCCTTTCGGGAGGCGAGGCCCAGCGCCTCAAGCTCGCACTCGAGCTGACCGCAACCTCGCACCACAAGCCAACCCTGTACGTGCTGGACGAGCCCACCACGGGCTTGCACCTGTCCGACACCGTCCGGCTCGTGCGCGTGCTGCACCGCCTCGTCGATCGGGGCGACACGCTCGTGGTCATCGAGCACCACCCGGACGTGATCGCCGCCGCCGATTACGTCATCGAGCTTGGTCCCGAAGGTGGGGCGGGTGGTGGCCGCGTCATCGCGACCGGAACGCCCGAGCAGATCGTGGCGCGACAGACCGCGACCGGTGTCGCCATCGAGCCCCTTCTGGCCCGACGGAGCAACACCGCACGAGCCCACCAAGTGTTGTCCCCCGCGTGAACGTTTCCTGCACCGAACACAGGTTGGCCCGGTCGCTGCAACCGCCGGTCGAACCGCTTTAAGCGCGATAGAGCGCTTCGAGCTGCGCTACCACTTCATCCAGGTCCGCGACACCCGCATCGCGCATGCCTTTGATCCGCCGGACATACGATCGCAGCAACCCTTCGTCCGTGCCGTCGGTGTCTCGCCAAACAGGACCGAGCCTGGTGACGATGGGCAGGGGTATCGGCTTTGCCAGGTGCCAGAACGACTCGACCACGTAGTGAAGCCATACCGGCTTGCCCGTGGCCTCCGCGAGCGTCAGGGCGTGCCGGCAGGCCGCCAGGGTGGCGTCGAGAGCGGGCGGCGTGCCGTTTCGAAGCCCGTTGAGCAACTGGCCGAGGATCGGCGCCAGCACCTTCTCGCCTTGCTCCACGCTGCCGTGGTCGATCGCACGCTGCGCCACGCCCGCCAGCAGATCCAGCACGTCTTTCTGGGTGGTGGCCGCCGCAGCTCCAGCTTCCTGTGCCTGCTTCGGCCCGGACGGACGATCGTCGCGCGTCTTGACCCGCTGCCTCGGTGGCAGATCGATTGCGTCGCCCGGCAGGATCTGCAACTCCGTGCGCCCCACCAGCACCACGTCACCCGGCGCCAGACGTCGCGGGTGGGTCAAACGCTCCCCGTTGACGAACGTGCCGTTGCTGCTCCCCAGATCCTCCACGAGCCATGCAGCAGGCTGACAACGGATGCGGGCGTGCTGGCGAGACACGAGCCGGTCGTCGACCACGATCGCGCAATCAGGCGCCCGGCCGATCACGTAGTCGCCAGTGCGAAGCCCGATGTTGGATGTGCCGACACGAACCATGAGAGACATGGAACCATGTCATCTTCTCACAGGGCGGACATGGGGCGCCAGCGCTATCACGCATTCGCGATCTCGCACCTCGCTCACCTGGCCGCCGCCACGCCGCTCTCAGGGCACACCGCGGTCGTGAGGGAGGCTTCCGCGCGGTGCACGCAGATACGCGAAGGGCGTTTGCTCGAGCAGGTTCGACATCCTCGACATGTAGATGTCCGCGTATCGCTCAATCTGCCTCGCCAAGTGGCTCTTGTCGTTCCCCGCCCTCATCAATAAGCCCCAACGGTCGCTCAGCAGCTCCACGGCTTGCTTGGCAAGCGGCGCAATCTGGTCGTCGAGGGCCAAGAGACGGCTGCGGACCTTGGCGATTCTGTCGCGAAGACGCGCGGGTGAGGCTCTGCCGCGCGGTCCGTAGCCCGCTTCCACGCGCTGCAGGCGTACACGTAGCTGGCCGTAGGTGTGCTCGAGAATCTCCTTCTGCCTCATGAGCAGGTCGAGCCGTCGCTGGTGCGGCTCGAATGCCTCGATCGCGTGGAGCTCTGCCTCCAGCTCCCGGATCACCAGTGCGGTCCGCCAGCGTTGACGGCTCTTCGACGCATGGACATCCGCGAAGATGTGGTCGCCCACATAGAGAAACTCCTCGCCTGCAAGGCCGAGCTGCTCTTCTAGCAGCGTGGCATTGCCGCCGAACCAGGTGCCCGGCAGCTTCATCGGCATCGACGCCGGACGCAGCAGTCCGTCGTCGTCCACCACCTCGAAGATCGGCGCCCGCCCGGTGAAGAATTCGGGCTTCCTGGCCGACACGATCACCACGTCGAACAGGTCCCGCCAACTCATCGAGCCCGGCAGGAAACGATCGAAAGCGAATGACATGAGCGCCCGGGTGTAGCTCCACTCCGAGTTGGTGATCAGCAGCAGACGCTTGCCAGCGTGCTTCAAGTCCAGCATGGCGAGCGGCAGGTCGGGATCCAGGTCCACGAAGCGCTCCGGCTCGCGGATGATCTCCTCCTTGAGTTGCCCCTCCATGTGCGTGGCATCCAGGTGCAGCCGAATCCGCCGCAGAATCTCCGCGTAGCCGGACACACCCTCGATCTGCCGCGCATCGTGCAGGTCGACGAGCTGCAGGAACAGACACGCCTCCGACAGGGAGAAGAACGTGTTCATGAACGTCCAGCGCGCATTGTGCAGGTCCACGATGAGCCCGCCGTAGACCCTGCGCTGCTCGTCGAACTCAAGCATGCGCGTGCCATGACAGGCGCGCCGGACAAATCCGAAGCGGTCGGCCTTCAGCACGTTGCCCAATTCCTGGTCCACAATGAGCCCGCGCGCCACCAGCTTCTGGTCGAACACGAGGTGCTGTACCGGCCACCCCTCTTGTGCGAGGCGCGCGCGCACATGCTCGTAGGCCCGCCCCTCCCACTTCTCCGTGTGGTAGTGGATCAGCGTGTAGTCCATGTCGCAGCCCACCGCGCGAATGGTGCGGAGATTCAACGTGCGATTGCAGAACACGCGACGGTGAAGCGGAGGAAGCCCGGTCGTCGATGACCGATCCCCGGCGCGGATGCCTTGCGCCGTTAGGCCGCCGCCGTCGTGCTCGTCGTGAGGCTCGCCGCCGCGTCGATTCATTCGCTCCTTGCCCAGGGCCGTATCCGGCCCGTCTCTTTGCGGAATGGCCGACATGTTTCCCTCTTCTTCGTCAGCGCTAGCCGCTCCCCGGGAACCACCGGACGAGCACGATCTCTGCCCCTTGCCACTTGAAGTCGTACATCTCGCCGGTCGCAGCGGGCTGCGCGCCTGCCTTCATCCCTGCCGCCCGGATCACCACCCCTCTGCCCTGGCGCTGGACGGACACGTTCCACAACGCCGCTGGCGCGTGCACCGACATCGACCCCTCGGGCTCCCCGGGCGCAGTCCCCATCGCCATCGTGCTCTGCCATACCGTCGCTTCCGCAGGAACCATCGTCCGCGTGATCACTCCCGCCGACCCGTCCGGCGGATATCTCGTCATGCCCACCAATGTCCAGTCCCAAGGAATGCCCAAATTGTCGTGTCCCCGCCGTCGGGTCGCCCGGACGTCGAAGCCAGCAGTACGCAAGGCCCCGCCAACCATGGGCCCTTTCGAACGTGGTTGCTCCTGCCCAAGCGTCTCATGCAGCACATCGGACCATGAACGCGCCGGAACATACCACGCGGTCTCTGGTCGGACGCCGCGGTTCGCGAGTTTGCTTGATCTCGTCGAGGGGTTCCCCCACAACGGCCCGGTTGAGATGCGACCCCTTCGCCAAGCACTCCGTTGGGACTCCTCGTTCTGGCGCCAGCTCGCCCGCGCCGGAGCCATCCACGGCCCCACGTGGTTCCGACGCTGGGCCCCGGCGCCCATCGGTCTCGCTTTTGCTCTGTGGCCATCGAGGCAACGCGGAACCCTCCAACAACGGCTTCGCGCCATCTGTGGCGAACGAGGTTTCGTTCGCGACGCCGTGGAAATCGCCCGCTCGTATGTCGGCTTTGCCCACAGCCTCACCGATTCCCTCGCGATCGCGCCGGACGCACAGACTCCGATCGCGGTCGAGCCCGACGGCCTGCATCTGCTCCAGCATGCGCTCGCCACTGGCCGGGGCGCGATCCTCGCCACCGCGCACACTGCCGGTTGGGAGGTCTCCCTCGCTGCCCTACGAGGGCAGTGCTCCGCTCCCATTGCCGTCGTCATGCGCGAGGAGCGCGACCGCGCCGCACGGCATTGGCACGCCACGCTTGCCCGCTCCAGCTCGCTCCGCGTCGTGGAAGTGGGAGACGACCCGCTTGCCTGCTTACCGCTGCTGACGCACCTGCGCGGGGGCGGCATCGTTGCCATGCAGATCGATCGCTGCCCGAACGGCATGCGCTGCCAGCACGCCGTGGGGGAGGGGATTCCATGGAGAATGCCAGCCGGCCCATTCGCCTTGGCGGCGGGCGCCGGGGCGCCCATCGTGCTCGCTCTGTCACGTCGATGCGGCTACCGCAGCTACGTGGTCCAGATCAGCGAGCCTATCTGGTTGCCCAAACGCCCCGGCAACGAACTCGTCCAGGAGGCCGCCGACCGCATTGCCTGCAACCTCGTCCGCTTCATCCGCACCTGGCCGGCTCAGTGGTTCGGCTTCGAAGAGTGAAACCAACCCGTCACGCAGCAGCGCTGCGCGTCGCAGTCGGCCACCTACACGCGCACTGTTCTACTGCGCGCCTGGCGGGCGCAAGCCCGGAGGCAGCGAGTAGTTGCACTTGGTGCCGTCCCACACCAGCGGCGGGGGACAAGTGTTCGGAGGCGGCGCCGTCGTGCTTGCTGGCGGCGTCGTCGTCGTGCTCCCAGGCGGTGCGCTCGCCGTGGTCGTCGCTGTCGCAGCCGGCGTTCGCCTGCCAATCGGCACCACCCCTGTCCGTGCGGGCGGTGTCGTGGTCGTCGCCGTTGCCGTCGCCGAAGCCGTCGCCGCCGGCGGTGGCGGTGGAGGCGGAGGAGGATTCTTCGGTGGATCGGTCACCACGATGCAACCGACTCCGAGGGTGGATGCCAGCAGAAGCCCCATAGCAAGTTTGCGAGTATGCATGTTGTCGAGCTGTTCTACGCTCCCTCCACGTGCCAGCTTCCCACACCACGACCGATCCGCGCAACCGCGTCCGCCAAGCCCCGCACACCGCGCGGAATCGATGCATATCCCCCTTCCGGTTGTTCGTACGCCTCGTCCATGCAGCCGTGCTCGCAGGGCTTGCGATCTTCGCGTTGCACGTTGGCGTGCTGCTGCTCACCGCCGTCCACCCACCCCCGCTGGACACCCCGCCTTCCGCTGCGGCCACCCCTCCCTGTTCGAGCATCATCTGCCAATACGGCTCCTCGTGGGCGGACACCCGGCCCCCGATCGTCACCGCTCGTCTCGACGGTCTGCCCCAGGACATCGGCCGCGCCCACGCCTTCCTCCTCCGCCCCCGAATGATGGAGAACGAGACGGCGTTGTGGAGCGTCTTCCGGCAACGTGTCCCGTCCCTCGCGCTCCGCACGCTCGTGCTCGATATCGCACGCCTCCGCTTCCGCGGAATCGATGCTACGTACCCCTACGATCATCGCGTCGAGCTCACCGCCATGGCGGCAGCCCTGTCACCGGACCCGCTCGCCGTCGAGATCCCAACCTACCAGCGGCTCCTCTATCTCAACGCGCTCTATGATGTGGCGCTGTCCTTCGAGGGCTCTCCCCTCGTCGGCTGCACCACCGTCGCCATCGCAGGCGCCCCCGTAGCATCCTCGCACCCGCTGCTTGCCCGCAATTTCGACTTCGAAACCCACGACATCTTCGACCTCGGCAAAGCGATCCTCGTCTTCTCCCAAGATCGCGCGATTCCCGTGCTCTCCGTCGCCTGGCCAGGCTTGCTCGGCGTCGTGACCGGCATGAACGCCGAAGGTGTCGGTATCGTCGTCCATGGCGCCCGCGCCGGTAGGATCTCGCGCCTCGGCGAGCCTGTGCCCGTCACCGTTCGCGATGCCCTCTCCGTCGCCCGTGACACGCGCGAGGCCGTCGCCTTCATTGCACGACGCAACCCCATGGTCTCCCATATGCTGCTCGTGGCCGACGCTAACGGGACGTTCGCAATCGTCGAGCGCGTTCCGGATGAGCCCGCGTTCGTGCGATGGGCCACGGGCAGGATCGCGCTCACCAACCACCTGGAAGGACCGTTCGCGAGCTCGGATGCCAACCTGCGCGTGCGCGCACGCACTTCGACGCTCGCCAGAAGAGCACGCGCTGATGAGCTGCTGGAAGCGTTGCCGCGTGTCATCACTCCCGCCGACCTGGCGGCCATCCTGCGCGACCGCGCCCTGGTCGGTGGAACACCCCTGCCGCCTGGCGATCGCAGGGCGATCGATGCAGGCATCGCCACCCACGGTGTCATCATGGACCTGCAAGAGCGCCGTATCTGGGTGAGCGAAGGACCGCATCTCGACGGACGCTTCCTCGGGTTCTCTTTGGCCGAGTTGCTCCGGGATCCAGATGGCGCTCGATTCGACGCCGTGTCGCATGCGCTGCCCGCCAGAACCCCGTGATCGTGCGTCGTCCACGATGGTAGAATCGATCCCCATGAAGCCGACCCGAAGCCTCGCCGTGCGCACCTTCGTGTTGGTCGGTGCCATGACAGTGACGTCCTGCCGTCTGGACCGCGTCGGAACCGGTGAGCTCATCCCGGCGCCCGACGCGGCTGCCGATGCTCCACAGGAGGATGCGGACCTGCCCGATCGGTTCGCGCCTGATGTCCCGCCCGACACGACATACGAAGAGGTCGGCCTCGACGGTATCGAAGAGCCAGACGCGCTTCCAGACGCCGACGCCTGCGTGCCCCTGACCTGCACGGACCTCGGCGCTACCTGCGGGGCTCCCTCCGACGGTTGCGGCCATGTCCTGGATTGCGGCACATGCACCGCTCCGCAGGGATGCCACGACGGTCGCTGCGTCGTCGTGTACTATGTCGTGCCAGGCAGTGCGGGCGACGGAAGCTCATGGAACAACGCCTTGCCCACCGTTCAGGACGGCATCGACAGGGCGGACCCGGGCAACGAGGTCTGGGTGGCAGCCGGCATCTTCTCATCAACGGACAGCTACACACCCGTGGTCACCCTGAAAGAAGGCGTCGCGGCCTACGGCGGATTCGCCGGCACCGAGGTCAACCGGGCGGACCGCGACCTCACCAGCTTCGAGTCCGTGCTCGACGGGCAGAATCAGAACCGCGTCGTGGTGGGCGCGTCCAACGCCACGCTCGACGGCTTCACCATCCGCTCCGGCTGGGTCGCCGACAGCGGCGCCGGCTTGAGGCTGACCAATGCGCAGAACATGCGCGTCGAGCACTGCAAGTTCGTGAACAACTACGCGGGGATCGAGGGCGGTGGCATCTATCTTCTGCAGTCCTCCCTCTCGATCGTCCGCACATCGTTCGAGGCGAACAACGCGCGTCAAGGAGGCGGTGTGTTCAACGACTACTCCACCCTCGTCGTCGATAGCTGCCTCTTCTACGGCAACACCGTCGACAACAACGTCAGCGGCGGCGGCGCCATGTTCAACAACAACGGCCCCACCACCGTCATCAATACCGTGTTTACGCGCAACAAGGCGGCGCCCTATTACGCGGGCGCGGTCTACAACGAGGGCGACAACGCGTATCGGTTCGTCAACTGCACCTTCCACGAGAACACGGCCGACTCGCACGGCGGCGCGATCTTCAACAATGTCGGCGCCAAGCCGGTCGTTTACAACTGCATCTTGTGGGGCAACAGCCCGGACCAGATCTACGACTGGAGCGGAGCCGGCCCTGCGGATGTGCGCTACTCCGACGTGCAGGCAGGCGACGGTGGAACCGGCAACATCAATGCTTCGCCCAAGTTCGAGGATCCGCTGTCACTACGCTTCGGGCTGATGCCCGGGTCGCCTTGCATCGACGCTGCAGACGGCAACGAGGCGCCGGGCGTCGACGCTCTCGGGCGGCCGCGCGTCGACGACCCCGCAACGCCGAACACGGGCACCGGAAACCCAGACTACGCCGACATGGGCGCGTTCGAGTATCAGCCGCGGTGAACCTTCACGCCCGGTGGTACGGCTCGCTCCTCCAGATCGAGATCGCTCGGTAGATCTGCTCCGCTAGCACCACCCTCGCCACGCGGTGGGCAAGCGTGAGCTTCGACAGGCTCCAGCGCACGTGCGCACGATCCGACACCTCCGCCGGAATCCCGTCGGCCCCACCGATCACGAACGCCACCACGCCGTTGCCGCGCGATCCCCACTGCACCAGACGCTCGGCCAGCCCCTCGCTCGTCATCTGCACGCCGTCGACTTCCAGCGCAATGACCTGCGCACGATCCGGAATCGCAGCCCGCAGCGCTGCCGCGACATCGCGCCCGTCTCGCAGCTCCACCTCCTCGCACGCGACATGCCTGCGCACGCGCGCGTAGTACTCGTCTACCAGGTCGCGCAAGCCGCGCTCCTTGAGCTTGCCGACCGCAATCACCACGATCCGCACGGGGTCAGTCGGCGATGGGAACGCGGGCCGCGTCGAGCCACAGCCCCTCGATGTCGTAAAGGGCGCGCGTGCTCTCCTGGAACACGTGCGCGACCACGTCACCGAAGTCGAGCAGGATCCAATTGGCCGCGGTCACGCCTTCCACCGACAATGCCTTCACCTTCCGCTTCTCGAGCTCCTCCTGGATGAAGTCTGCAAGGGCGCGCACGTGACGATCGCTCCCGCCGGTCATCAGCACGAGGTAGTCCGTGTAGTCGGCCTTGCCCGCCAGATCGATGATCTCGATGTCGGACGCCTTCTTTTCGAGGGCCGCGGTGGCAACCGCGAGCGCAATCTGCGCAGCCCCCGTAACCGGCGCTGCAGCAGGCTTGCGCGGCTTCCTGACGCGGTCGGGCACGGCTTCTGCCGGCGGCGGGATCGACGCCTTGACCAGATTCCGCCGCGGCGGTGCGGCGCCCCTTGCGTGAGATACCTGGAGGCGCGGCCGCTGCGGACGCTTCGCTGACTTCTCCTCGGTTGCGGTCGACGCGGCCTTGGTCGGTCGCTTGCGCGCGGGCGCTGGCTTCGTGGTCGTCTTCTTCGTGGTCAAGCATCCTCCCTTGCGATGAGCGCAACCGCGCGCATCGCGAAGCAGCCATGACGATAGCAGGAGAGGCCCTGGGAGAGGAAACCCGAAGCGCCGCCATGCGGCCGCGAGATCGGGACGGGACGCTCCGGGCGAAGGCTCACAGGGACATCAGGAGCGCTTGCGACGCAGCATCGCCAGGCCCAGCCCGGCAAGCGCAAGACCTGCGATTGCGTTGCCGTACGCAACGGGCGCTGTCGTGCAGCCACAGCCTCCGTCGTTGCTCGACCCCGGATCGTACACCGTCTCGGCCGCTCCTCCCTCGTTCTGCCCACCGCCGGAACCGCCGGTGCCGCCATCCTCCGGGTCCGGAAGATCCTGGCCCTCGCCGATACCCCGCACCTGCACCGTCTGCACCGGAGAGTCCGGGTCGTTCGACTTCACCGTGATCGTTCCGTTCTGCACGCCGCTCTTCGTCGGCTTGAACGTCACCTTCAGCACGTACTTGTCGCCGTCAGGCCCCATCGTCGCGCTCTGCGAGCTCACCGAAAACTGGTTGCTGTCGCTCGAGAACTGCAGGATCGCCCCGAGCTCGCCCGAGTTCTCGATCTCGATCGTTTTCTCGCTGGACTTGGACCCTGTCTGCACCGTGCCGAAGTCGAGCACCGTGCTGGGGACGAACACGTTCGGGATCCGAATGTGGACCTGCTGCGCCGGGAACGACACCTGGACCGCGCCGCTGTCGTAGGGGTACGAGTAGACGTCGACAGGGAAGTTGAGGGTAACGCCCATGCCCGCAATTGACGTGATCCCGATGACGAACTTCAGATCGATCTTGCCCGTGTACCGGATGACGCCTTCCGCGTGGGCAAGCAGATCGACCGCGTCGCCGTCGTTGATCGGATACTGCGCGGTGCCCTCCTGGTACCCGATCGGCGCGTCGGCCCCGGTGACCACCACCTTGGTCGTCTGGTAGGTGAACGTCGAGTCGGTCGTCGCGTTGAAGCTGAACTGGCCCTGGACGTAGTCGTTGAAGTTGCCCGTGCCGACCAGCTTGCCAAGCTGCTCGAACGTCACGGAGAACAGTTGCGAGTTCGCCAGGTCGGTTCCCTTGACCTTGTTCTCGACCAGGTCGAACCCCCAGGGCGGGAACTTCGCCGAACCCGTGGCGTAGTAGTTGAACTGCGCGCCAGGGATGTAGTTGATGAGCAATGACGCATCGACGTTAAACTCACCCGTGTAGATCGGCGTGTCCACATAGATGCCGAACTCGGGCGTGAGCGTGTGAGAAACCGTGAACTTGCCGGCCGGATTCGCCGCCTTGCCCTTGGCCAGCGACACCGTGAACGTGTCGGTGTTCGACGGATCCCAGTGCAGGTCGATGAACGTGTCCTTGGTCATGTCGACCGAGTAGATGGGGCCGCCGGTCTTGGGCGGGTCGAAGGCGATCTGCGCGCGCACCTGAATGCTCTTGTCGCAGTGCGGTGGGTTCGTGGTGCACTTGGGTACCCACCCGGTGTCGACGCCGATCGGCAGGCGGTCCATCGACTCCGCCTTGTGCCCGGACGCTATCAGCCCGTTGGAGCACAGGAGGGTCGTGGGGTCGCAGTTGGGCAGGCCGCCTGCGCCGCCGTCGGGCGTGCCGCCATCCTGGGCGTAGGCCGACGAGGCGAGAAGCACTGCGCTGGTCGCGAGGAATCCGAACAAGCTGGTGTGTACAAGGGTCCGCATGATGCAAGAGTACCGCATGTGATGACTCGCCTCCTAGATCAATCGCACTTGCGCCAAGCTCGCCGCCTTCGTGACGCCGCGAGCGCTACCAGCCCAAGGGCCGCCAGAGCCCCCCAAGATCCCGCATCCGACCGCCGCATCCGGCACCCGCAACCGCCGTCGTCGCCGCTGCCCGGCACCGACCCGAGCCCACCGCCACCGTCACCCCCAGCACCCGGCCCAGGCCCCTGCCCACCGTCCGGATCGGTCAGATCCTCCCCTACCGCCTTGCCCTTGAGCGTGATTTGCTGCATGGGCACGTCCGGATCGTTCGAGTACAGCGTGAGCGTCGTCTGGAATGGCCCGGCTTTCTTCGGGTTGAACCGCACCGTGATGTCTTCCGTGGCGCACGGGTCGATGTAGATCGTTTGCGTCATCACCTTGAAGATGCTCTTCATCGACGCTTCGACCTCGCCGTATGCCCGCGCCTTACCCTCGCCCCAGTTCGGTACCGGGATCTTGATCTTTTCGCCCGACCCCACCGGCACCTCCCCAAAATCGTACGTCGTCTGCTGCAGACGCGGGATGTCCGGCAACGGCACGTGCACCTTCACCTTGTCGAACACGAAGTCCTGCGTCAGCGTCTGTCCGATGATGCTCGAAAGCGAGATCGGATAGTCGTAGAACGGGATCTCGAAGTGCGCCGCTCCGTTGATGATATCGATGTAGAACGCGGGCACGAGGTGGATGACGCCGTCGTAGGTGGCATGTCCCTCCGGATGCACGTCGTACTCCACGAAAGCGCCGCCCACGTAGTTGTCGAGCGTGGCGCCGCTTTCCGTGGTGATCGGCGCGACCGACGGCGTGATCAGCATCTTGTCCGTGACGTACGTGGTCTTGAGCTCGCCCTTGATGTTGAGGCTCACCCCACCGCTGGCGATTTCCTTCGGGATGCCCGCAAGACCCAGCACGTTGACCTCGAACAGCTTGACCTGCGGCGTGAACGCGCTCAGCGACACCGGGTTCGGCTCGAAGGCCCACGAGTCGAATTGCTTCATCCCCAACAGGTGGAAGTCCACCTGCGGCAAGTACGGAATGTCGCCCTGCCACTTGATGTGGTAGCCGAGCACGCTCACGTCGATCTTGCCCCACGCATGCAGCACCAGCCCATAGTCGAACTTGATGAACCCCGAGGTCCGATCGCCAGGCGTCACCAGCGTCAGCGCGTCGGGCCAGGTCGTCCGCAGCTTGCCCGATAGCTTGACCTGCGTCTCGGCCGGGATCTCGAGGATGAACCGCACCTGCAGCTCGGGGAAGCTCTGCGGGATCCAGCCCGTGTCGAACCCCTGCGCCCACGACGGCCACGAGTCCTTCAGGTCGATCGTCTTGTCGAACGCGAGCGGCGCCGTCACGCACTGCATCTCGGCGTCACCGCAGTAGTACGCGAGGATCGTCTCCGGGCTCATCGTGTTCGGTTGCGTCCCGCCGTCGCCATACCCCGCGTCGCCGTACGCACACGGCGGCTGCACCACGTCGACCGCACCCGCGTCGCTCGAACCGCTCTCCGGCCCGCCGTCTAGCGTGGGCCACCCGCCCCCTTCGGGCGACGGCCAACCGCCGTCCGCAGCCGCCGCTCGGGTGTGAAACCCCAGCACGGCCGCCCCGCAAGCACACACCAGCCCAGGACACAATCCTCGTCTCATGCCTTAACACTACCCGACCGCGCTAGCCGCGTGCAATCGTGGCGGCGCACGGCCCGATCAACGCTTGGGCAAAGGCCTGCACGGCCAGGGCTCGAGCATCGGAATCGGCGCACCAGGCCCAGACTGACGGATCGCTCGCTCGCACTCCTGCACCGTCAGCCTGAGCGGCCCGAACGCCGTCGGGTTCGCTGCGTCCGAGTCCATCAGCAACGACGGCGTGTCCACCCCGTAGTCGTCAGGGTGCCCTGGAACCTCGAGCAGCACGTGCCCAAGCTCGTGCGCCAGGGTGTGCGACGCATGCGAGGCACGGATGCCGCCGCGGTCCACGATGACCAAGTTTCGCAGGCTCGACGTCTCGTCGCCGAGGAAGGTTTCGCCGATCCGGCCGCCGGACTCGAAGGCCGGCACCATCACCGCGTCGATCGTTGACGGATCGTGGTCGTCGACCCACTTGAGCAGCGTTCGCTCCTGTACCGTGCCCGCGATCGAGTCGACATCGAGAAAGTGACGAAGCCCGCGCGACATGCTCGCGCGCCCAATGCACACCGGCATCGTCGGATCGCTCGAGGGCGGCATGTGCGACGGCGTGTCGACATCGGCCGGGGTTCCGTCGCGCCTGAAGACGAGCAGGTCGACGACCGGAAAAGCCCCCGGACCAATGCGCGAGTTCGAGCTGCGCACGACACGGAACCCCGCGCTCTCGATTTCACGCTCCAGACGCGCAGCCACGATCCATGGCCGCTCGCCCTTGTCGATGTGCCCGGTGATCTCGCGGCCATCGATCGTGATTCGTAGCCTCCCTCCCGATGCCGGCAGGCCGAGGTCGCACCCGACCGCGATCAGAAAGGGCGGGGGCGGATCGACGATCCGCACCTGGGCTTCGGACGGCGGCCCGAACGAGATCCCGCACTGGGCCCAGCGAGCATTGACTCCAGCGATCTGCTCCTGCGCGGCGGCAATCGCCGACCCGTCGTTCGCCCCGATCACCGGGGTGCCACCAGTCGACAAGCGCAAGACCGTCACCCTCAGGTTGCCTCGATACCGTTCGATCGAGCCGAGCGCGGTGTGCCGCGGACCTCCCACGCGGATCTGTTGCGACAACCCGTCCGGCGTGCCGATCGTCAGCCCGCCCCCGAGCTCCGCACGGATCGACCGCGAGGTCACCAGCGGGTGCCGCTTGTCGATGTCGTCGGCCACCACGCGTATCGGCCACGTGGTGCGACACCTCAGACCCACAGGCACCGAAACCGGACACGGCCCCTCCGCCAGCGGGACCGGATCGAGCGTGTCGACCAAACGGCCATCCTCCGCTCTCGACACCATGCGCGCATGGTCTGGCAGATCCCCTGGCGCCGCCGCAAACACGAACCGAAGTGCGTCCGGATCGTGCGTTACAGCATTGGGATCGTCCACGCGATCCGGCGGCGTGCGCTGAAACGACGCATGCGACGAAGCCAGGTCCACCGGTTTGCCGTCGCCGTCCACCGCAACGATGGCGATGGCGTGAAGCGCGATCTGTACCGGGCCAAGGTCCACCGCGATCGACCCTGGCCGAAGTGCTTGCAACGCCAGCATCTGCGCGCCGGCGGCGATCCTCGTGCCCAGCGCCGCAGGCTTTCCGTCGACCAGCAGACGTACCACACCCGGATCGGGACGCACGCCTACGAAAACCAGACCGGGGGGCACCGGTACGAACGGCACCACGCTGTCCGTCGTGTCGAGCGTGGTTGTTGCAAGCCCGTCCGCAACACCGTCGCCGTTGTCGTCATCGGCATCGACCACCGCGCGAACGTCGACGACCCGCAGGGTGGCAGCCGCGCCACGCGGGATCGCCGACGCCGCGAGCGTCAAGCAAAGCAAGGCACGCGCTACTCGAGCCATCCCCACTGTATGCGTCGCAACGACGGCTCGTCGATCAGCGGGCGGTCCCAGTTGCTCTTTGCGGCCGCCCGCACGAGGGCCGCCCACGCCGCGGATTGCAACGACCTCGACGTGATCGTGTCGTTGGCGAGCTCACGCGCCAGATCGACCGCTCCCGCATCCCACAGCGCGGCGACGGCGAAACCCCGCAGGTCTTCCCGCTTGGCGGCGCGCGCCGCCTGCTCGAGCGCCCCGCGCATCTCCTCCCGGCCATGATCGTGCAGCAGGTACGACGCGGCCCGTATGCCCACCTCGTCCGCAAGCGGCAACACCCGCGTCGCTCCTTCGAGCATCGGCCGCACCGTGGGAGCGCGCGCCGCCGCGAGGCGGAACAGAAAGGCGGTGTCGCGATCGGCGCTCGGCCGGTCCGACAGCCTCGCGACGACCTCCACGGTGGGGCGGGTCGACGGCGGTGTGGTGCTGCCCGACAACGCCCAGGCCACCAGCGACCACGCCGCGCGCGCGCTGCCGGGACCGCTCTTCGCCTTGCTTCGCGCCTCCTCCAGAGGCCCTGGATCCGACGCCAGCGTCGCAACCTCCGCGAGCACCAGCCACCGCCCGAGATGCCGCTCGGCGTCGCGCAACACCGCGATCGCCGGGCCCACCGTCCGGGGCAACCGCATGCCTCGCGACAAGGGTATGAACATCTCCACACAAAGGGAGATGCGATGGCTCTCCTTGATTTTCGGTGCGATCGCCACCAGATGGGCGCCTTCCGACTCGCCACGCGCCACCCTCGCGACCTCCGCGGCGAACGCCACATGCGGGTGACGGCTCGCCGCAACCCTGGCCAGCGGCGCCGCCAACGCCGGCTCCTTGACGAAACACGCCGCCGACAAGGTCGCGAACCCCCCCGCCTCGTCATTCGCCAGCAATGCCTTCGCCAGCACGGGGGCGGCCCGCCGAGGCTCCGTTTCGGCAAGCGAGCGCACGCACGCCGCGTACAGCGGGCGACCGAACGACCCGCGCTTCGCCAGCACCGCGGCCGCCTCGCCGATCGCCTGCCGCAGCGCCGCACTGTGCGGCGCCAGCGCGCGAACCACCCCGGCCAGCTTCGCCTCCTGCGTGGGATGACGTTTCAGCGCGGAAGTGACGTCCGCCACGAGACGGTCGACCAACTCCTTGCCGAGGCTCTCCGCTCGCTCGCCCTTCGTCACGCCCCCTACGATAGCAGACCCCCGCCCAAGTTCGTGGGGCAAATCGGGGAGCGGCTCCTTTCGCCCGGACCGGCCAGGCCTCTAGGCTTTCACCCTTCCCTCGGACGCTTGCCGAATAGGAACGCCAACCCGACGGACAAGAAGTACAGGACGCACATCGGGATCGCCATCACGAGCTGGCTCGTCACATCCGGCGGCGTGAGCACCGCGCCCACCACGAACGCGATGATGATGAACCACCGCCCGAACCGCCACATCTGCTTGTAGTTCACAATCCCCGCCATCGACAAGAACAGCGACAGGATCGGGATCTCGAAGATGACCCCGAACGCGAGCAGGAGCTGGCCCACGAAATCCAAGTAGTCTGTCATCATCACCGTGGGCACGATCGCCACGCCGTTCTGCCCCAGATCTCCGGACAGACTCAGGAAGTAGTTGAACGCCAACGGGAAGGCCACCCGCCACCCGAACAGCCCGCCACCGATGAACAGCACCGTGGACGAAAACACGAACGCCAGCGCGCTCTTCTTCTCCTTCGCATACAGCCCCGGCGCCACGAACGCCCAGAGCTGCCAGAACACCCACGGCGCAGCGATCACCGCGCCGCTGATCAGCGACTGATGCACGTACGCCGTGAATGCATCGCTCGGCGCCGCGAAGTGAAGCTGCGGCGTCCCCGGCAGCTTCTGGTCGATCCACGCCCTGTGGAACGGATACACCAGGATCGTCAGCACCTGCTCCCGCGCCGCCCACGCTATGCCAAACCCGATCACCAGCCCGATGATCGCTTTGCGCAAACGGCTCCGCAGCTCGTCCAGGTGGTCCCAGAACGACATCACCTTCTCGTCAGGCGGATCCTTGACCTCGGCCATCTCTTACTCCGCCCGGTCGCCCGTCCCGGGCCTCGCTGACGGCAGCTCCACCCCGGCGTCACCAGATCCCCCGGCATCCCGCGCGCTGTCGCCGGCAACCCCCGCGTCCAGACCTTCGGTCGACCCGGCTGTCCCGTCGACGTCCGATGCGCCATGACGCGTGTCGCTCCGCTCCACCCCTGTCTCCCCTGCGCCCTCCAAATACGGCGCCACGTCTTCCGGCACCGCCCCGTACGCGTCCGCGCCTTGCAACGGATACTCGTTCGATAGCGTGACCACGTCGTCGCGCGACGACGCGCCTTGCGCACGCTTCGTCTGCACCTTCGTCGGCCCTGGCGTCGCGTCGACCTCCGCGCCGATGTCCACCGTCAACGCATCGAGCACGTTTCCCCGGCGGAGCGCCAGCAGCCTGCGCAGCTCCTTGAGATCCCGCTCCAGCCCCTCGTCTCGCAACAGCTTGTCGATCCCACTCTGCGCTCGCATGTCGAACGCCATGCGCCGAAGCTTCGCCAACCACTGGCCGGCGGTTCGCAACATCGACGGTAGCTGCCTGGGACCGATCAGGATGATCGCGACGATCACCAGCACCACCACTTCGCCGAACGAGAAGCCAAACACGGCTAGACGCTAGCCTGTGGGCTGGCGAAAGCAAGCTGCTGCACGCCAGCCGCGCGCTGGTGCATGCGACGATCAACCCCGCGCAAGACGCGCATGCTCGACCTTGATGCACTCGTCCTGGACCACGACCAGACCGGCGGCTTTGGCTTTCGCCGCGGACTCCTCGTGCATCACGCCGAGCTGGAGCCACAACGCCTTGGCCCCGATCCGGATGGCCTCGTGCGCGATGGGCGGCACCGCTTCGCTCCGCCGAAACACGTCCACGATGTCGACCTGCCCCGGAATCTCCGACAGGCTCTTGTACGCCTTGACCCCGAGCACCGTGTCCACCGCCGGGTTGACCGGTATCACTTCGTAGCCCGCGCGCTGCAAATACGCCGCTACCCTATAGCTATCCCGATCCGGCTTGTCCGACAGTCCCACCACCGCGATGCGCTGCGCCCGTTCGAGCAGGTCGCTCTTCTCGCTGTCCGTCGCCGTCGTGATCCCCCCGCCGTGCTGCTGTGTCATCTCGATGCTCTCCTGATGTCCGGCAACCACCCGTACCGCTCCGGAGGTTCGGATGCAACGCACCCTGTGCTATCACCTCCCGCCGTGTCCCTCCCGGCCCTGCTCTCCGCCTTGCCCCACGAGCTCGTCGAGCACGCGCCAGGCCTGTCCCTCCCCGAAGCCCGACGCATCCTCTCGCTTGTGCACCGGCAAGGCCAGCTCCCTGCCGTCACCCCGGCCGGAATCCGTCGCGGCCCCTACCTTCAGGTCCGGTCCTCCTTCGTCGTCCCCTCGCTGTCCGTCGTCCAGCGACGCCCGAGCCGCCTCGACCCGTTCATCAAGTATGCCCTCCGTTGCCCCGACGGCTCCATCATCGAGGCCGTGCGCATCCCCCTCGAACGGCCCGGACGATTCGTCGCATGCGTCTCGTCGCAGGTCGGCTGCGCCATCGGCTGCGCCTTCTGCGCCACCGGACGCATGGGCCTGTCGCGTAACCTCGACGCATGGGAGATCGTCGACCAGGTGCGCAAGCTCCGCGATGACCTGCCCCACGACGCACGCATGCACGGTGTGGTCTTCCAGGGCATGGGCGAACCTCTCGCGAACGTCCGTCAGGTCGTCCGTTCGATCCGCGTGATGTGCGACCCGAGCCTGCTCGCCATCGACGCTCGGGCCATCACCGTCTGCACGTCCGGACACCTCCGTGGCCTGCGCACCTTGGTGGAAGAGTTGCCCAACGTTCGCCTGGGCATCTCGATCGGATCCGCGATTGCGCACGAGCGAGCTAGGCTCATCCCGCTGGAACGCTCGAACCCTCTGGCGGAGGTGCTGCAGGTCGCGGCCTCGCACGCCAAGGCGACCCGAATCGCCCCGATGCTCGCCTACACGCTGCTCGCCGGGGTCAACGACAGCGACGCGCATATCGAAGCGCTGGCGGATCTGGCGAAGCGCTTCGCCGAAAGCGCAGGGATCGCCCCCCGCGTCAGCCTCATCGCCTACAACCGCATCGGCGATGGCGACCCCTTCTCGGCCAGCCCGCCCGAGCGAGTGGACGCCCTCCGCCGAGCCGTCGGAAGGCTCGGCATCCCCGTGGTGCGGCGGTATTCGGGTGGATCGGACGTCGGGGCGGCCTGCGGGCAGCTCGGCATGGAATGCAGGCCTGCGTGCTCCCGGTGACGACCGCGCCGGCATCGGGGGGCTTGGTCGAGGTCCACGGCGTGCGTTGCGCCCCGCTGGCAGGGCACCGGCAGCTTTCGAACAAATAGGCAACCCGCCGCGTTCCCCCGTGGGAAGCGGCGGGTCGATGGAGCCGACTCGAAGGCCGGTGTCAGGCGGTCACATGTTGAACGCGCCGCGGACGCCGAACGTAAGCCACTCGTGCATGGCCTTTTGGTCGATCGAGCCGGATTGGCTGCCCATTCCAGGGATATCAACGGTTGCGCTGCTGTACTGGCCGAGGGAGAAGCTCAGGAAGGGGCCGATGCCGAAGTTCGGGGACACCTTGTAATCGCCGCCGACTTGGAGGTTCGCGAACTCAAGGCCCTTGTAGGAGGTCTTGGCCTCGGCGCCGCCGGCCGACGCCTTTATGGACAACATCTCATAGCCGATGCCGAGGCCGACCCATGGGTCGAACGAGGCGTCGGGGCTGATGTGATACGCGCCCATGACGCCGAAACGGATGTCGTTCGCCGAGCAGTCCACGCCCGAGGGGCAATCCTTGACCGACACGATGCCGTACTGAGCATAGAGCCCTGCGTACAGGCTCGGGTCGATGCGATAGCCGACATCGAGCCAGATCGGGATCATGCCGCTGATCGCGTCGGACATCTTGCCGTTCTTGACGGCGTCGCCCATCGGAAGGCCGTAGCCGAGGCGCAGTCCAGCCTCGAGCCCGCCGCCGCCGCCCTCGTCGGCCATCGCCGATGCCGCCACAAACAACGAAGCAACCGCAAGCCCAGCAACCATCATCTTCCGCATGACATTCATCCTTTCGTTGGCACGCTTGCCTGATACGACAATCGCTGCAATCCCTTTCCCATTGGGGACGTCCCGGTCTGGGCACCTCCCCACCTCTTCAACGCACGAAGCGTATCGAGCAATTCTCATTCCTGCCAAGTTCTTGGCGGGCCCCTACCACTGGCGCGCCGTTGTGTAAGACGCTCGTATGTACGTGGCAAGCCCCCCAAGGCTTCCCCAAGAAAAAATTCTGGCCGAACCTTTGCCGCGCCAGGGATGGCCAGGGCGAACCGGCGCCGACTCGCCCCCGATTCTCCGCACAAAGCGCTTCGCATCGGCAAGCATCCGCCTTCGCACCGTGAACGCGATTCACACCTTGCGACGTACGCCGACGCGCGTCCCCGACTCGCATTCCACCACAGGGCCTGCCCCCACGGACACGAACGTGGCCGGGCAGCCGCTCCTTGCCCCGGTCCGCTCAGAGCTGCGTCGGCTCTTCGGGCTTGCCACCCGTGGGCATGCGCAGACCGTCGCGGTGCTCGTCCAACCCCAGGTCCGCCGCCGACACCGCCGCGGTATCGAAGACCGCCGACGCTACGAAAATGGGCACGCCGTTGCCCGCGGCCAGCGCGATCGCGTCCGACGGCCGCGCGTCGACGTCAAAGGTCTTGTCGCCCTGCGCGACATAGACTCGCCCAATGTAGACCTTGTTCTTGATGTCGTCGACATGAACCTTGACGACTTTGCCGCCGAGCTTGTCGACGATCGTGTCGAGCAGATCGTGCGTCAGCGGCCTTGGGTACCGCTGCTTGTCGTGCCGAAGCCTGATGGCCAGCGCCTCCGTTCCTCCGATGAAAATGGGTAGGAAGCGGGCTTCGTCGGGGTCGGCGAGCAGGACCACGTCGCCTTGCGAGGTGCTTACGACACGAGCCACGTGGGCGGCGAGGTAGCCCGCTGGGGGCGTGTCGACCGGGAGACGGCTGGCGTTGCCGGTGACGGTGCTGGTCGGCGGTGACGCGTCGGGGGGCGGCAGGGGCCGCTGTTCCACCGCGCCGCGCCTGCAGCCCGTGCAAAGCAGGGCCGAAAGGGCGCACGCCGCGAGCCAGCGCGGCGCATGTCGAACTCGGCGCGGGCCGGGCCGCTTCCGGACGATCGGGTCACCGCTCCGGCATCCGCGACGCTGCTGGATGGACATGGGCTCCTCCTCGTCTCCATCGCGCCATCTTTGCGAGGCGTTGTCAATCGTGTCCGGAGCCCTGCGCGCTGCTTCGACCTTGGTTGCGGCGGGTCCCCCACCGTGGTGAGGTGAGACGCGAGTCGTTGGAAGGGGGTTAGTGCTTAGTGCCTAGGTGCGGTGCGAGGAGGTTCCCGTCCGGGGTGACGTACCAGGTTTCATCGATCGTCGCGGTATCGATGCGGAGGCCGGTCGCGCGGTCGACCGTGGCGCGCTCGCCGCGGACCCGGATTCCGTGATCGTCGGTGTGCCATTCGGTGATGCGCCAGCGCACCTGCCCGGTGGTGCGGGTGTCGGCCTCGACGATGGGGATGGACGCCAGCCGCCGCATGCCGGCGTCGGCCAGCATCACGATCAGGTCGGTGCCGGTGTGCCCCTGCTCGCGTCCCCACTGGCTCGTGACCAGGAGCAGATCCCAGTTGAAATAATGCGCCACGCGCACGTCGGACAATCCTTCGACTCGGGTGACGAACGTGCCGCGGGGGCCCGCGAGGATCAGGGGGCACTTGATTTCTGCGCACGACACGTAGCCCACGGTGTCTCCCGAGGACGTAAGGCGGCGGACCAGGGCCTGGTCGCAGCGCGCTCCGAACCACGCGGGCTTTCCCATGCGATCGCAGAGGAAGTCGACGCGGGCGACGGGAACGTCGCGCCGGACGTCGCTGGCGTAGACCCAGAAGTCGTTGTCGAGCGGGATGCGGCCCACAACCAGGGTAGGGCCGTGGCGCTGGATGGCTTGCCCGTCGACCTTGCCGGAGAAGGGGAACGCCTTTCCATCCCTGCGCACCTGGAGTACGTCGCCCTGGTGGACGACGCGGAATTCGTCGCTACCCGGGCTGGACAGGCCGGGACCGACGGGAGCGGTGAAGACGCAGGCAGGCTCGGTGGGCACGGGCGTGCCGCGATGGCAGGACGACGAGCCGATCGAAAGCAAGGCAAGGATGACCCCCGACACGAGGGGACGAGGCGCCAGCATGCCGCGACCATCGCATCGCGGACGGCGGGCGACAAGAGCTTTGCTGCTGCGGCTCGGACTTCTCGATGGTAGGGTATTCACCTGGCCGCCGCCGTGCCGGGCGCGGTCCGGATCGCCGTGAGGTGCAACATGAGAGCGATGCTGTCTAGAACGAGCTTGGCGAGCGCCCTTCTGTGCGTGGCGTACGCCGTTCCGGTCCTCGCCCAGACGCGCACGTACACCACGAACGCCGACTTCGACACAGGGGTGCTCAACAACACGCGTCATGTGCCGGACAACCAGGTCGTGCTCGGACGCACGCCGGTTTCGAAGACCCGGCTCGTTTGGGTCAGCAACACGGTTCCTGGATGGATCGTGCGCATCGACACTACGACGGGCTGGCAGACGGCGCGGTTCGACTCAGCCCTGGTGAGCATCAACGGTCAGCCCACGGGCGCGCCGGCCACGGGCAACAACCCGGGCCGCGTGGCGGTCGACACCAACGGAGACGTCTGGATCGTCAACAGGGCCTACTACGAGGGGGCGAAGCAGGGCTCGCTGTCCAAGTTCTCGGGCGACATCGCGCACTGTATCGACCGCAACAACGACGGAGTCATTCAGACCTCGCGCGACGTCAATGGTGACCACATCGTGGATCCTTATCGTCGCCCTGGTCTCGTGTCGGCTGACCAGGTGGAGTATTACGGACAGGACGACGAGTGCATCCTGACCACGATCAAGATTGGCGCGGTCGGAGACATCCCGCGCGCGGTCGCCGTGGACAAGAAGGGCAAGATATGGGTAGGCACGTGGAACGGGCACACGGTCTACCGGTTCAACCCGAACGAGCCGGTCGCGCTCGAAGCCAGCCGCGTGATCACCACGGCCGAGGGCTACCCCTTCGATGCCTTCTTTTACTCCGCCGCCACGGCCGACGACTACATCTACTTCACGTCCAACCCGAACTGGCAAGCCAGTGGTGTCGGCCGTGTTGTCCGGATCAACATCGACAATCTGAACGACGCGCAGTACGTCACGTGCAGCGGCGGTAGTGGAGGGAGCGTGTATGGCATCGTTGCGGTGCCAGGCACGCACAAGGCATGGGCCGGCGCCTACAACGGCAGCGGCGTGTGGAAAGTGGACTTCGACGCGAACCCTCCCACCTGCACCTGGATCAACGTGCCGGGTCAGACCACAGCCATGACGCTCGACCTGAGCGGCAACGTCTGGGTTGCCGGCTACGGCACCAACAACGTCTACAAGCTCGACTCGAACGGGACCCTGCTCGCGACTTGCCCGACGGGTGGGGTTCGGCCGCACGGGCTGTCGGTGGATTTCGACGGATACATCTGGTCGGTGCAGGACAATCCCTGGCATCTGGTGCGATTCTCCCCGACGGAGACCACGAACAACTGCGGGCGAAGCGGACCCTACCCGATTGACCGGGCGTCGCTGCCGGTACCTTCCGGGCAACCGGCGTACGACTACACGCCGTATCTGTACAGCGACTTCACCGGCACGCAGATCGACAGGCAGGCCCCCTACGCCCGCGTCGGCTCCTGGGACGCCGTCTACGACAGCGGTGCGGTGGGCATGCCCTGGCAGGAGATCTCGTGGAACAACGAACCCCAGGGCGCCGTGCCGTCGGAAACCA
>Ga0272446_1001214_pt1 | contig 38152 bp, 27 predicted proteins | sample YNPCB0061_FD_194587 | JGI IMG/M metagenome (GOLD analysis project Ga0272446, IMG submission 194587) | Hot spring microbial mat communities from Yellowstone National Park, WY, United States - YNP-CB-006-1 | ecosystem: Environmental > Aquatic > Thermal springs > Hot (42-90C) > Sediment | place...
TGGGGCGGTTCTCCTTGGTTCGGTTTGATTTCAATACTCCTACTTTACCAAGAGTACCGCCCTATCCTTATTTTCAACCATCAGAGATACACTACCCCGCCGTGAATCTAGGCGGTGGGAACCGATGGGTGTGGCAAGATGACGCGCTGACGCTACCCGCCGATCAGCCGCTGTGGGTTGTGTTGCATTGGTCAGCGCTGGCAAACGCCCCGACGACACAACATAAGACCAGCCTCGTGTTGCGCGACGCCACAGGCAACGTCGTCGGTCAGTCCGACGCGCTCCTTGTCAGCGACCGCCAACCTGGGGTGCTGGACAGCACTTACCAGGTCATCGATCTCCTGCCGGGCGTCGCGCCGGGCCGCTACTGGCTGGAACTGCGCGTCTATGAAGACGCCACCGGACGCGCCTACCCGGTCACCCAGGCAGGCCGGCGCGCTGCCTTTCTGCCCCTTGCTGCAGTAACGGTGCAGCCGCCGCTTCAGCCAGGTGCGCAGATTGCGCCGCAAGTCACACTCGACGTCGCGTCAATGCCGCAAGATTTCCAGCTCATCGGCTACGATTTGCCGCGCACAGAGGTCGCACCGGGGGAGGCGCTGCCGCTGACGCTCTACTTGCATGCGCCTATCACGCCAACGACCGAATACGCTGTGCAGGTCGCCTTGACCGACGGGAGCGGCGCCACGGTTGCGCAGCAGACAAGTCCACCCGGTGGGGCGGCATTTTCAACGCTGGCGTGGCGCGCTGGCGAGACGCTGCGCTCACCGGCGTCGCTGCGGGTTGACCCAATGCTGGACAATGGCGTCTATCGGCTGCAGGTGGCGGTGATCGCTGGCGCCCGCGCGGTCGCCACTGTCGATCTGGGCGAGATCACGGTCAGTGGGCGCCCGCGCGTGTTTATGGCGCCGCCCATCGCCCAGCCGCTCGACGCCAGCTTTGGCGAGAACGTGCGGCTGGTTGGGATCGACGCGGCGCCGGCAATCACGATCGCGCCAGGCGCTGCGATCAATCTGACGCTCATCTGGCAGCCGGTGAGCACACCGTCGCAGGCTCTGGTGCGGTTTGTGCAGGTGTTGGATGCCAACGGCGCGTTGGTGGCGCAGCAGGACACGATCCCGTGCGATGGCGCGTGTCCTGCGTCTTCATGGCTGGAGGGCGAATATCTGCTCGATCCAGTCACGATCACCTTGCCGCCAGCGACGCCGATCGGCGCCCACCGGCTGATCGTTGGCTGGTATGACGCCGACTCGCAGCAACGCCTGCCGGGGTTCGACGCCGCCGGTCAGCGATTGGCGGGCGATGTTTTCACGCTGCCAACGCCGTTGAGCGTCAGCCGTTGATTTTGAGGCGATGTCGGCGGCCGGTGGTATACTGTCGCGGACTTCACCCGCCCTTGGACCTTGCAACGATGAGACCAGCAACTACGACATGAACAGCCAAGGCTTGCGAATTCTGTGGGGTGTATTGCTCGCCGTTGTGATGGCGGCTACGCTGTACAGGGGTGTGCGCGCCAGCGAACCCGCGCCCGAGCAACCACACGAGGAACCAGCGTCCGCCGTCTATCTCCCCCTCATCATGGAGCCGCATCGCATGTTTCTACCGCTGGTGCATGGGCGACCGCCAATCGACGCGCCGCATCCAGCCAACGCTGCTGTCCGCCAGAGCCTGAATAGCTACCTGACGTGGGAAGCGGTGGACGCACGCTTGCAAGGAGCCACCTACACGATCTATCTGGAGCGCGACGACGCCACGCCCGATGAAGCCATCGTCGCTGGCTTGACGCAGACAGCGTATGATCCGTTCACCTTCGAAGAAAACACGCGCTATTACTGGCAGGTGACGGCGACCACCGCTGGCGGTCAGCAGATCAGCAGCCCCGTTTGGAGCTTCACGACCGACTACTTCCCCGCCACCCCTGAAACCGACCTGATGGTGACGGTGCCGGCGGGGACTTTCATGATGGGGTGTGATGGCGCAAACAATGGCGGCTATGCCTGTTCAGGGGTGGACACACCACTGCACGAGGTCTATCTCGACGCCTATCGCATCGACAAGCACGAGGTCACGAACAAGGAGTACCGCGCCTGTGTCGAAGCGGGCGCCTGCAACCTGCCGCGCAAGTTCGGCTCCGAGACACGGAATGAATACTTCTACAATGCCGAGTTCGACTATTATCCAGTCGTCTATGTGTCGCACTGGGACGCCGAGGCCTTCTGCGCCTGGGAAGGGAAACGGCTGCCAACCGAAGCGGAGTGGGAAAAGGCGGCGCGTGGCGCTATCGATACGCGCCCATTTCCCTGGGGTTCGGAGCCATTTGATTGCACCTGGGCCAATCATCGCTGCACCGAACCCAATGACACCACACGCGTGGATGACTTCCGTCGCAGCCAAAGCCCCTATGGGCTGTTGAACGTCTCTGGGAATGTGTGGGAGTGGGTGCAGGATTACTATTATGACTACTATTACACGCTGACGCCCTACGCCAACCCGGTGTTGACTGTCAACATGCAAGATCCGAATATCCCCTATTTTTCCGTGCGCGGCGGCTGTTTTCGACATGCCTGGTGGTATGTGCGCACCTTTCACCGCAAAGGCGGCCACTGGGGTGATACGATCTTTGAGGGGTCGAACGACAAACCCCTTTTCCGCAGCAGTATGTACGGCTTCCGCTGTGCACAATCCGTGACAAACTAAGTGCGCAGGGCGAGACGAGCAGGCCACAGAGGCCAGCGGAGAGAACCTGTTGAGAATGCCAGTGCAAGCGATACGGAGCGCGTCCGCTGCAACGTTAAGACGGAGCCTGACAATGCACAACAGGCTTGCCCCTGCCATCATCTTGTTTAGCCTGGTGATCGCCAGCGCTGTGAGCTGGCGCTGGGTCACCCCTTCTGCTGGCGCAACGACCGCAGCGGTGCACGTGGCGAATGCAGTCGGGACGCAATTGACGGCGCAGGCGACGCCCGACGCAGAACCTGCCGGGCGCATGGTGTACCTGCCGCTTATCCAGTATCCGCACTATCATTATCTCCCCTTGATCTTCCACCCGCCGCTGTTTGATGCACCGCAGCCTGCCAATGGCAGCATTGATCGCAGCCTGAATGTCAATCTGACCTGGAGTGTACTCGACTGGGCGTTTCGTGATCCTCGCTTCACGATCTATCTGGAAGCCAACAATCCAGAGCCTGCAGTTGTCATTGCCGAAGGACTCACAACGCCAGCGTTCGATCCGGCGACATTTGCGGAAGATACGCAATACTACTGGAGAGTCGTCGCCAGTGACGCCGATGGACGGCAGGCGTCGAGCGAAACATGGAGTTTCCGCACCGAATCCAGACCCAATCCCCCCGATTTGACCGCCATGGTCGAAGTGCCAGCCGGCCCCTTCTTCATGGGCTGTGACCGCAGCAATCCAGCCGAAGGCCCTTGTTCCGCAGACTGGAGTCCTAACTATCTGGACGAACCCGTGCGCCTGGTTCAACTCGACGCGTTCAAGATCGACAAATACGAGGTGACCAATCGCGAATACCGTGCCTGCGTACAGGCAGGCGCATGTGAGCCGCCTCTCGACCCGACCTTGATGAACAAATCGGAGTTCGATCTATACCCGGTCGCCTTTGTTTCCTGGTGGGATGCCGACGCCTTCTGCCGCTGGGAGGGCAAGCGGCTGCCAACCGAAGCCGAATGGGAAAAAGCCGCGCGCGGTGCGATCGACACACGCGTCTATCCGTGGGGCAACGAAACGCCGGACTGCCTGCGCCTCAACAACCACTTCTATCGCGATGGCGAAAATTGCAACTCACTGCCGCCGGTGCTCCCTGAAGCGCGCGGCGCAGCGCCCGTCGGACGCTACCCGCGCGGGGCCAGCCCCTACGGCGCCTACGAAATGTCCGGCAATGTGTCCGAGTGGGTCAATGACAAATACGACGCCAACTACTACAACTATGCCCCCACCGACAACCCACAGGGGCCGCCTTTCTCGCGCCCTTATAAGGCGACCGGCGACCCCATGCAGCCGTTGACGTACGAGGAGCTTGGCTACCCGGTGTTCACCCATCGCGGCGGCACCTGGGGTGGATACGAAGTGTATCTGCACACGGCGCATCGTCATTTTGGTCATCAGGGGCCAAACTGGCTTCCCTTTACGGACATCCCCTATTTCCGTAACAATCGCAAGGGGTTTCGCTGTGCACAATAGCGATCTGCATCCGCAGGGCAGGGTGCGCCCGGCGGCGTTCGTGGGGTGGCTGCCGGCTGGCTTGTTGCTGGCTGCGGCTTGCTACTTGCGGTGGCAATATATCCAGCGCGTCGGCCTGCACGTCGACGAATTCAGCAGCCTGTGGGCGGTGCGCCGCGTGCTGGAGCACGGCATCCCGTTGTTGCCCAGCGGCGTGCTCTACACGCGCGGGCTGTTCCACACTTACCTGACCGCGCTCTTCGCCCAGGTCGGCGGCTTCAGCTTCACGGTGGGCCGGCTGCCCAGCCTGCTCTTTGCGCTGGCGACGGTGGCGCTGATTTACGCCGTCGGGTGGCGACGCTGGCGGCCTGGCGTGGGCGTGTTGGCTGCGCTGGGGCTGACGCTGCTGCCAGAAGCGGTCGAGGCAGGGGGGCGCGCTCGCTTCTACGCGCCGATGATGTTCTGGTCGCTGCTGGCGGCGTGGGCGTTCTTCGAGGCGATCCGCGCCGCCGGCAATGCCGGACGATCGCAGCGCACGGCGCGCCGCTGGCACCTGCTCTTTGGCGCCAGCTTTGCCCTCGCCATCTTCTCCCACGAGGAGATCGCGCTGCTCTACCCGGCGCTGCTGCTGACGGCGTTCCTCTGGCGCGGTTGGGGCTACGTGCGTCTGCCGGGCGCGGCGCCTGCCCACGTGATCAGCCTGGGCGCGCTGGCGTTGCGCCTGACCATCGAGCAGATTGGACAGCCAGGCCAATTGCTGGCGATCCAATCCAGCCAGCCCTACCTCGACCTGTATTTCGACCCTGCCGGGCTCTGGCGCCTGGTCGAAACGCTCTTTCTGGCGCCGGCGCGCCTGCCCTGGACGATTGGCGCGCTGGCGGCGGTTGGCGCCGCCCTGGTCAACCTGCGCCGGGTTCGCGGGCATTGCCAGGAATTGGCGTCCTCTTCTCAGGCAACCCTCTTCTTTGCGCTCCTGTTCGGCGTGGTTTTCGTGCTCTTTGCCACCATCGTCGGCGCAAGCTGGCGCAATCCGCGCTATTTGCTCTTTATTCAGTCTTACTGGCTGTTGATCGGCGCGGCGGGTATGGTCGGCGCAATTGCCTTCGCAATCCGCAGCCCACGCGGACAGGCAGTCGCGGTCGCTGCGACCAGTCTGCTATTGGTCTTCTTGATGCAAGACGACGCCTTCGCTGCCACGCGCGAACGAATGCTGGGCTACGAACATGCCTTTGCCTACGTCGCCGCGCAGCGTCAGCCGGGCGACATTGTGATGACGCCGCAAGCCGCCGGTTGCGCGCTGGTGATGGGTGCGGCGTGCGACTATTACACCCAGGGCAGGGATTTCGAGCCGTTCGTGCTTGCCACCGCCGACGCTCGGCGGATCGACCGTTGGAGCGGCGCCACCTTGCTGGCTACGCTGCCGCAGCTTGAGGCGGTGCTGGCGCAAGACAAACCCGTGTGGTTTGTCATCGACGGCGAGCGCCTGCTCAAACGCTTCGAGGACGGTTTTGCGCGTGCAGTGCTGGAACGCTTCGCAGTAGCGCGCAGCGATGACGCCGCGCGTGTGCTGCACTTCACCGGCGCACCGCCGCTGGCTGCCACGCATTGGATTACACCTTTCGCACCGGTTGCGATCACCGACTGGCTGACATTGACGCGGCTGGCGCACAGCCAGGTCGTCCCTGGCGGCGAGCTGATCGTGCGCAGCGACTGGATCGTCGCTGAGGATGAGGACGCCCCCACCATCTCCGTGCAACTGGTCAGTGAGGAGGGGGAGCGACCAGCCGCCGTCGATGGCCTGCTGGCGGCTGGCGTGATCAACCCCGGCCAGGCGGAAGGGACGCCGATCCCCGACACAAAAGTGCTGCATCTGCCGGCGACGCTGGCAGACGGCCTCTATCGGCTGGAGATTGTCGCTTATAGCCCGGCATCCGGGGAGCTGTTTGCCGAGCCGACGCCAGTCGCCTGGCTCTGGGTGGGCGCCCCGCCTGCCAAACCGGCGACGCCGCGTCCAGCACGCTGGCGCAACGGCATCGAGTTGCTCGGCGTCGACGGGCTGCCGACGACGCTGGCGGCTGGCGCAACGATGACGGTGCACGTGCGCTGGCAGAGCGCCGCGCCGCTGGCGGAGGCGTTGACAGCGTTCGTCCACCTGTTGGGGCCGGACGGGGCGATTGTGGCGCAGGACGACCACGCCCCGCGTCATGGCTTCTGGCCGACGACGGGCTGGCGGCCCGGCGTGGCGGTGGATGACGCGTTCACGTTGACGTTGCCCGCTGCATTGGCGTCCGGCGATTACCGCCTGCTGACGGGCTGGTACAATCCGGCGGATGGCGCACGGGCGCTGCTGGAAGATAGCGGTGATGCGCTTGAACTGATGCAGTGGACGGCGCCATGACGCAGGAGTCTCCCATGCCGTCAACCCCAACCCCGCCGGCATCCGGTCAGCGCACCAATTGGTGGCTGCTGGCTGTCGCCACGGCTGCGTTGTTTCTGGCGATCTTCGCCCTGTTGTTGGGGATCAATCTGCGTCGCGAGTTGAACCACGATGAGCATCAGTTCATCGCCAGCGCCGCGCTGATTGCCCGCGCCGGGCTGACGCCGTATGCAGACTTCCCTTACTTCCACGTGCCCTTGTTGAGCTACCTCTACGCCCTGCTCTTTCGCGCCTGCGATACGCTGCTGCTGTGCGGCCGGGTGGCGTCGGTGCTGGCGTGCTGGTTGTCGCTGGTGCTGATCTTCGGGGTGGCGTGGCGACGTTTTGCCGCGCGCCCGGTGTGGACGCGCTGGTGGGTGGCGGCGCTGGCGTCTCTCTGGCTGTTGGCGACGCCGAGCTTTTTTTACACCAGTGGGCGCGCCTGGAATCACGACCTGCCAATTCTTCTGTTGCTGGCAGCCTTCAGCGCCAGCAGCCGGGCGCTGAAGGCTGCCAGCAAGCGCCAGATGCTGTGGCTGGCATTTGCTGGCAGCCTGACGGCGCTGGCAACGGTGACGCGGCTTTCCTTTGCATTCACGGCGCTGCCGTTGCTGGCGGCCGCCTAGCTGATGCCAGCGACGACGCAGCGCCAGCGCGTGCGCAACGTTGCCGCCTTCAGCCTTGCCGGTGTTGTGAATGCACTGGCAGCGTTGGCGCCGACCCTGCGCGACGCGCCGGCGTTCTTTTTTGGAAACGTTGGCTATATCCAGCTCAATGCACGCTATTACGCCGGGCTGGCGTATGGCGAAGCCATGTCGTTCGCCGCCAAGCTCGCTGCCTTTGGTGAACAGCTCGTCACCGCGCCGACGAACTTGCTGGCGCTGGCAGCATTGGCGATTGGGCTGTGGCCGGTGCGGAGAATGCTGTGGCGCGGCGATGCCGCAACGTCGGCGCCGCGCTTTCGGCTGCTCCTCTTGCTGGCGCTGCTGCTCTCGACGCTGCCCGGCGCGTTTGGCGCCACGCCGTCGCAACCGCAGTATTTCTACCCGCTCTTTCCGCTGGTGATCCTGGGGATTGTCGAGGCGTTTGCGGCGTGGCCTACGGTGTTGCAGGCAGGTGGACTGTATGCCTACGCGCTCGGCGGCGTGACCGCACTGCTTGTCGCCGCGCCGATCTACGTCGCCGGCCAGATGACGTTGTGGACGCCAGCGGATTGGCTGCCCACGCGCGTTCATGTGTACGGCGGGTTGATGGGTCGGCTGGTGGGCAACGGTCGCGTGCTGACGCTGGCGCCGATCTATGCGCTCGAAGGCGGCGCCGCCATCTATCCTGAGTTCGCCACCGGGCCGTTTGCGTGGCGTGTGGCGCCGCTGATGACGGCGCAAGAGCGCGCCCGCTTTCACGTGGTCGGCGCGGACGAGCTGGCGGGGTTGTTGGCAGACGCCCCCGCGCGGGCGATTCTCACCGGTGTGGAAGATGACGATGCGCGCCTGGAGGCGGCGCTAGTCGACTATGCCCAGGCGCACGGTTTTGTGCCTGTGCCGCTGCCCGACAAGAGCAGGCTTTGGTTGGCGCCGCAGGCGCAGTGGGCGGAGACGATCCAGTTAGGCGGACACGACTTGCCGTCTGCGCCTGTTGCGCCGGGTGAGAGCTTCGTGCTGACGTTGCACCTCCAAAGCCTGCGTGCCATGACCACCAATTGGAGCGTGCTAATCCGCGTTGTGGATGCGGCGGGCAATGAGTTGTTGCGTGATGAGGGCTGGCCCTACGGTGCGCCGACCTCCCAATGGGAGGTTGGCGCGGTGTGGCCCGACGGTCATGCGTTCACGGCGCCAGGGGATGCTGCGCCGGGCTACTATCGCGTCGATGTCAGCTTTTACGATCCAGACACGTTGGAAGAGCTGGGCGCGCCCGCTACGATCGGTTATCTGCTGATCGGCGAGGCAGAGGCAGCGTCACCGCAGCCGCCATTGGCGCGCTTCGGCGATGCCATTGAGTTGCAGGCGGCCTCCGTTGTGCAGTCCGGTAGCAGCGACGGGGCAACGCAATTGACGGTCGCCACGACGTAGCGCGTGCGACAGGCGCTGGCGCAGGATTACACGCGGTTCGTGCATGTGCTGGACGCAACTGGCAGGCTGGTGGCGCAGGTTGACGGCGCGCCGGTGAACGGCTTTCTGCCGACGAGCGCCTGGCGTCCGGCGCTCGCCGTGCACGATACGATTGAGATGGCACTGCCGCCCAATTTGCCACGCGGGGAGTATCAGGTTATTGCAGGGTTCTACGATCCGACGACGCTGACGCGGTTGCCGCTGGTGCAGGCGCCATCTGGCGGCGATGCGTTCCCCTTGGGCGTTGTGACAGTGGAGGAGTGAACGCCCGCCTCCGTCGCCTGCGACGCCCCGTTTGGGAAGCCATCGTTATTGCGCGCCAGGTTAACACGTCATGCGTTGCGTGTTGCGTGTTGCGTGCTGTGGGGCGAGGACGGAACACGTAGCACGCAACACGTAGCCCCTCGCCCCTATCGCTGTTCCAGCGCCAGCGGATTCCCCTCCGGGTCGCGACCGTGACAAACGAGAATGCCTGGCGCCGCCTCGAAGGGTTCATCCCACGCCTCGCCGCGTTCGATCAGCACGCGGCGCGCGGCGGCGATGTCGGCTACGGCAAAGACAAGCATCGGTGCGTCCTCACCCAGCCGCCGCGCGCCGCCGTTGTGCAGCGCGAGTTTGGCGGCGCCGGTGTCGAAGACGACCCAACTTTCGCCACTCAAATCCGCCACGTCGGCGGGCTCCTCCACGCGCAGACCGAGCTGGTCGCGGTAGAAACGCACCATGGCGCCCATCTCCTGCACGTAAAGGATCACTTCGCTCAACCCGGCGAGCACCGGCTCGGCGGCGCCTTCCTGCGCTGCCGCCTCCGGATCGACGGCGCCTTCCAACTTCTCGATCAGCCGCACCAGATCGGTGCGCGTCACGACGCCGACGACCTCGCCGTTGGTGAGCACCGGCAGCATCGTCACTTTCGGGTCGAGCATCAATTCCATGGCCTGCTCCAGCGGCGTCTCCGGCGTGACAGTGGGGATGCCTGGCTCAGTCATGTCGCCGGCGGTGACAGCCATGGTGTGCCGCAACTGCTCCTTGTAGTGACGGTGCTCATCGAGGCTCAACGGGATGTAGCCGGAGAGAATGGCGAAGTAGCGCGGCTCGCGCACCGGCGCGTTGCGCAAGATCAGATCGTGGTCGGTGACGATGCCGAGCAGGGCGCCGCTATCGTCGAGCACCGGCATTCCGCTGATTTGATGGGCGCGCAACAGGCGCGCGACTTCGGGAATCCTGGTGTTGGCCTGCACGGTGATGGCCGGGCTAGTCATGATATCGCGAACGAGCATGATGCACCTCCAGTGTTTGAGTAGGGTGGAGTAGAGTCAGTCAATGGTGAAATGACCGTCTTTATAGAAAAGTTCGCCGTCAACCCAGATTTCGCTGTCGGTGCGCATGTCGCAAATGAAGTCCCAGTGGATGCTTGACTCGTTGCGGCTGCCTGTTTCCGGGTAGCCGGCGCCCAATGCGACGTGCATGGCGCCGCCGATTTTTTCGTCGTAGAGGATATTTCTGGTGAAGCGTTGAATCTGGTAATTCGTGCCGATGGCGAACTCGCCCAGGTAGCGCGCGCCGGCGTCGCTGTCGAGCTGGCTCAGAAGATAAGCTGCGTTCTTGGTCGCCTGCGCCTTGACCACCCTGCCTTGAGCGAAGGTCAATTCGACGCCATCCACCTCGCGCCCGCCGCGGATCGCCGGGTAGGTGAATCGCACCCAGCCCTCGGCTGAGTCCTCGACCGGACCGGTGAAGATTTCGCCGCTGGGCATGTTCCGTTTGCCGTCGCTGTTGATGAAGGTGCGCCCGGCAATCGACAGGCGCAGGTCAACGTGTGGGCCGCGCACCACCACCTCCGACTTGCCCGCCAGCCAGTCGACCAACCGCTGCTGCCGATCGTGAACAGCCTGCCAGGCGGCGACCGGATCAGGCTGGTCGGCGTAGGTGGCGGCGTAGACGAAGTCCTCGAAGTCGGCCAGGCTCATGTCGGCGTCTTGCGCCAGGGCAGGGCAAGGGAAGTTGGTCAGAGTCCAGCGGTGCGCACCTGTCGCGGCGCGCTGACGGTAGCGGTCGGCGATGGGCTTCTGAGCGAGCTGGTGCGTGCGCTGCGCGGCCGGGTCGACGCCGGTGAGGGCACGCGTGTTGCCCGGTGCGCGAATCACAATGCGGGCGTCGGCGCGCTCCGCCAGCAGTTCCTCCACCGGCGAGCGCCAGGTCAATTGGGAGGCATCGGCGCGGCGGTAGAAGACTTCCTCAGTCTGTTCGTCGTGATAAAGGACGGTCGGCTGACCGCCCGCCGCCAGGACGTGAGCGTAGACGCGTGCGACGAGCGGCTGCGCAGCCAGGTCGCCACGAATCAGCACCCAGTCACCCGGGCGGGTGGCAACGCAGTAATGCACCAGTAAACGGGCCAGACCATCGATGCGTGGGTCGCTCACACGCGCTCCTTCCTGATCGTTGCGGCGATTCAATACTCCGATTATACCTGATCGTCCGCCCAGAGAGCTATTACTGCGCGTGGGCGCAAACAGGCTGCTGGTTGCGTGCTGCGCGTTGCGTGTTGCGTGTTGCGCGTTGCGTGTTGCGCGTTGCGTGTTGCGTGAGAAGGCTGCGCGGGTGTAATCAAGTTGGGTGCATCTATCGCAGGTCATCGCCTCCGGCCCATCGTAAAGTAGTCCTTCTTCAGCATGACGCCTGACGCGTAAGCGGCTATAATAGGGGTATGCATCAGGCAACTGCTTACCTGCCCGGCGACCGCCGTCGTGCGCTGCTGACCGGCCAGCCTTTGCCTGCGCACGCCACCGGCTCTGTACTCTTCGTCGATATTTCCGGCTTCACCCCTCTCACCGAAACGTTGGCGCGCCAGTTCGGTCGCAGCCGCGGCGCAGAGTTGCTGACGCGGACGCTCAATGAGGTCTATCAGGTGCTGATCGACCAGGTGGATCAGCACGGCGGCAGCGTCATCGGCTTCGCCGGCGACGCCATCACCTGTTGGTTTGACGCCGCCGACGAGGATGCTGCGGCCGCCGCACGCCGCGCGCTGCAGTGCGCCAGCGCGATTCAACACGCCATGACGCGCTTTGCACACTGCGACGTCGCGCCAGGCGCTGTGGCTGAGCTGGCAGTGAAAACAGCGCTGGCCAGCGGGGAGGTGCGCCGTCTGTTGGTCGGCGACCCCGCGCAGCAGGTGATCGATGTGTTGGCGGGCGCGCCGCTGATGCGGATGGCCGCAGCGGAGCACGTCGCTGCGCGCGGGGAGATCGTCGCCGACGCCGCCACGATTGAGCTGTTGCAGGCGCGCGGCGCGGTTGGGGTCTGGCGCGCCGACGAAAGCGGGCAGCCCGTCGGCGTGATCACCCACTGGCCGCAGGTGGCGTCGGGCGCTCATCCCGCATCGCTGGCGCTGCCCACTTTGCCGGAAGCGCTCATTCGTCCCTGGCTGTTGCCAGCGGTCTGGACGCATCTCCAACAGAACGGCGAGCAATATCTGGCAGAGTTGCGTCCGGCGGCGGCGCTCTTCGTGCGCTTCAGCGGCATCGACTTCGAGTGCGATGACGCCGCCACGCGCCTGGACGCCTACATCCGCTGGGTGCAGCAAGTTCTGGCGCGGCATGACGGGGCGCTGATTCAGTTGACCACGGGCGACAAGGGCAGCTATTTCTACGCAGCTTTCGGCGCGCCCATCGCCAGCGAGGATTACGCCGAACAGGCCCTGGCGGCGGCGCTCACCCTGCGCAGCAGCCCCGAACAGTTCGACTTCATCACCACTGTGCAGATCGGCGTCAGCGCGGGGCTGATGCGCGTCGGCGCGTACGGCAGCAGCACGCGCCGCACCTACGGCGTGCTCGGCGACGAGACCAACCTGGCGGCGCGGCTGATGATGATGGCCGCGCCCGGACAGGTGTTGGTCAGCGCGCGTGCGGCGCCGTTGGTGGAGGCAAACTATCTGCTGAGCGCGCTGGGCGAACACGAGTTCAAGGGCAAGGCTGGCGTCCAGATGGTGTATGTGGCGCTGGGGGTGCGTTCGCCCACGCTGCGCCAGCTCGAAGCGATCTACGACGCGCCGCTGCTGGGGCGTGAAGCAGAGATGGCGGCTATCATGGCGGCGCTGGCGCAGGCGCGGCAGGGACGTGGCTGCCTGATCCGCATCGAGGGCGAAGCTGGCGTCGGCAAGAGTCATCTGGGCGCCGCCGCCGCGCAACTGGCGACGACGCAGGGCTTTACCCTGCTCTACGGCGCATGCCAGAGCACCGGCCAACAACCCTACGCCGCCTTGCGCGCGCCGCTGACCGCGCTGTTGGAGTTGACGCCATCGTCCGTTGCCACCGCCGCTGCTATAACCGGGCAAGTGCAGGCAAGACTGGCCGCCATCGATCCGTCGTGGCTGGTGCGTCTGCCCCTGCTTGGCGATCTGTTGGGGCTGCCGATTCCCGATAACGCGACGACGGCGGCGCTCGACCCGCGCCTGCGCCGTGAAGCCATCGGCAGCCTGGTCGTGGGGCTGTTGCATCACTTTACAGCGCGCCAGCCGATCTTGCTGTTGCTGGAGGATATCCACTGGCTGGATGAGGCGGATCAGGTGATCCTGCTGGCAATCTGCCGGGCGCTAACCGAGCGGCCGTTGGTCGTCTGCCTGCTCCATCGCCCATTCAACCTGCAGGAGGCGCCCTTTTTGGGCGAGCTGGCCGCGCTGCCGGCGCAGGTGCAGCTACCCCTGACGGAGCTGACGGCGCCGGCATTGGCGGGGTTGGTGGCGCAGCGGTTGGGCGGCGGCGTCTCTCCGTTGGTGGCGGAGCTGATCTATGCACAGACGCAGGGGAACCCCTTTTTTGCTGAAGAGCTGGTCGATGCGCTGCGCGAAGAGGGCGCCATTGTGCAAGAGGAAGGGGTGTGGGTGGCAGCGCGCACGCTCTTGCAGGCATTGCACGCAGCGAACGCGCTGGAACGGCGCGAGGGGGGGTGGCGACTGCGCGCGGCTGCCTCGCTCACTCCTGGCATGTTGGGGCTGCCCGAGACCGTGCACGGCCTGGTGCTGGCGCGCCTCGAGCGGCTCAGCGAGGAAGCGCGGCTGACGCTCAAAGTTGCCAGCGTCATCGGTCGCGCCTTCGAGCTGCGCGTTGTCGCTGGCGCCCACCCGCGCGCGCTGCCCGCGGCGACGCTCGTGCAGCAGATCGCAGAACTGGAGACGCGCGACTTCGCCCGTCTGGAAAGCCCGCTGCCGTATGCCAGTTACCTCTTCAAACACAGCATCACCCAGGAGGCGGTCTATCAGACGCTGCTGGAGAGTCAACGGCAGGAGTTGCATCTGGCAGTGGCGCGCACGCTGGAAACGCTTGCACCCGATGCCATTGAGCGGCTGGCGCATCACTACAGCCAGGCCGATCTCACCGATGCCGGGGTTCGCGCGCGCGCGTGCGCTTACCTCGACGCGGCGGCCTGGCGCGCACGGCGCAGCTATGCCAATGAGAGTGCGCTCGCCTATTTCGACCGTGCGCTGGCGCTGGAGACGCGCTGGACATGGCTGCGCGGCAAGGCGGAGGTGCTGCACATCCTCGGCCAGCGCCTGCAGGAGGAGGCCACGCTGCTGGTGCTCGACGCCGACCCAGGCGCGGACCCGGCGGTGGTCGCCGAGCTATGGGCGGAATATCACGAAGCCACAAGTCAGTTTCCAGCGGCGCGCAGCGACCTGGAGCAGGCGCTGGCGCACTACGCCGCCGCCGCCGATCCACTCAACCAGGCGCGCGTGCTGGCGCGGATGGGCGACATCGAGATGCGTGAGGGGGACAGCGACGCGGCGGAGCAACGCTATCGCCAGGCGCTCACCTTGCTCGCCAACGACAAGGACCATAGCCCACCCTCTCGCCCTGCGCCCCTCACGCCTGCCACCATCCGCGCGCAGGTCTTGCTGGGGCTTGGCGTGGTGCTGCGTCAGCGCGGGGAGTATGAGGCGGCGGCGGCTATGTTGACAGAGGCGCTCAACCTCTACGCCGCGCAGGAGAATCAGGCTGAAGTGGCGACGGCGTTGACGCGGCTGGGAGGCGTGGCGTTTTTGCGCCGCGATTTCGTCGCAGCACGCGCAGCGTGGCAACAGGCGCTGACGATCCGCCGCATGATCGGCGACCGGGAAGGTGAAGGCAGTAGCCTGCTCAACATTGCGCAGGTCTACACCAGCCTGGGCGACTATGGCGCCGCGCTGCCGCTGCTGCGCCAGGCGCTCGCCATCCAACGCGCCGTCGGCAACCGCTGGTGGGAGAATGCCGTCTGGAATGCGCTCGGCATTGTGGCGCTGGCGGTGGGTGATTACGCCGACGCGCAACGTTGCATCGTTCAAGCTGAAGAGTTATGTCACGCCGTGGGCGACGAGGCCGGCGCCGCAATCATGGTCTTCAATCTGGCGCAGGTGGAGCGGGCGTGTGGCAATTACGCCGCGGCGCTGGCGCGGCTGGCGCAGAGCCGCCGGTGGGCGCAGGAGAACGACGACCGCGAGTTCGAGGCGCAATGTCTGACCGAAGCGGCGCTGACCGCGCAGGCAGCCGGTCAACTTGCCGAGGCAGAGCAGTGCGCCAACACTGCGCTGCAAATCTATGCGGCGCTGGGAATGCGTGCAGCGATGACCACCGATCTGGCGACGCTGGCGCTGGTGCATCTGGCGCATGGTGAGTTGGCGACGGCGCAAGCGTACATCCAGCGCCTGCTAGAGATATTCGAGAACAGCGAAATCCACCAACTCGAATATCCGCAGCGCGACCTGTATGTTGCGTCCAGGGTGGCGGCTGCCAGCGGCGCCGTTGGGCAGGCGAATGCGCTGCTCCAGCGCGCGTATGCGTTGGTGCAGAGTCGCGCCGCCAGTATTTCAGATCCGGCGCTGCGGCGTTCCTTCCTGGAGCATGTCGCTATCAACCGGGAGATCGTGGCGGCGGCAACGTCAACGCCACTGGGCGTAAGGTGATGCGGCGACAGCGGCGATGGCGGGGCGCAGACGGGGCGATGTGCTGGTGATGGCGGCGTGAGGGTTGCCGGCGCCCAGATAGTCGATGAGGGCGCTGCGGTCGTCCGCCTCGATAGCGCGCCCGATGCACCTGTCGAGCAAGCGATCGATGACTTGTGTTGCGGTGGCGGGCGCAGCGATCAAGGCGTCGAGGGCGGCGTTGGCGGGCGCAGCATCGACGGTGGTCTGGTCGCCGAAGTAACGGCTCACCAGGGCGTTCGCCAGGTTCCAGCGGCCAAACAGCTGATTCGAGTTCCACCAGGCAAAGCGCACATCGGGCAGGCCCGTGGGCGCTGAGAACTCAAAGAGCTTTTGTCCCAGCATTTCAATCTGCTGTTCGAAGAAACGCGCCCCCAGCGCGTCGTCCCAGTCATCCGGCAGGAAGTTGATCATCTCCGTCACGCCCAGCGCGCGCAGGAAGCTGATGAAATACTCGAAGGGACGCTTGATCTTCTGCCCCCAGCTCGCCGCAAATTTCGGGTGCAACAGAATTGCGCGCACGGTGGCGCGAATGTCGCCATGACTCGCCAGAAAGGCCTGCGCGCCCGCCTCGATGGCATCGGGACAGAAGGCATCGGGGAAATCGCTGATGAAGCGACGGCAGAGCTTGAAGGCAAGGAAGTAGGCTGTGCTGGGGTGCTCCGCCAGAATGTCGAGCAATTGCTCGCCCTGCTCTTCGCCGCCGTAGGGGAAGTAGATAGGTTGGTCGCCGCCCAGCCAGAGTTGTTTCTCTTGCCAGTGATGGCGGGGCCAAATGCGTCCAGCATTGAAGTGGTAGGCGCGGTCGGGCGCGCCCATCGTCGTCCAGCCACTCAGAATTTGGGCGGCCGTATGGACGTCGGTTTCGCTGTAGTTGGGTTTGGTCAGAAATCCTGCCCCAGGCACACGGCTGTAGCTGCCCAGCGTGTGCAACTCCATCAGCTCGCGGGCGTAATTTTCGTTGGGATTGCCGCCGTCGCTGTAGGTGTTGCTGAGAAAATGGAGCATCGACGGGCTTTTGGCGCTGGCGCCGATCAGGTCACGGAAGTTGCCCAGGGCGTGCTGGCGGATGACGTGATGATCTTCCCAATATTTCAGGGGACTGTGGAAATTGGTCTGCAGATGATTGGTCCAGAAATCGACCATCACCTCAAACAACTGGCGTTTGCTGAGCAAGGCGCGGGTGTACGTCACTGTCCACAGATGGCGTTGCAGGTTGCCATTAGGCCAGCCATCGGCGGCTTCACTGGCGGCGCGATAGGTTTCCAGCTCGCTCAGGCTGGCGGATGGCAGCGGCGTTTGCAATCCCTGCGGGTCGGTGCGGTCGAGGCTGGTGATGGCGGTTTCGCAGGCGGCGTCATCGATCGCTTCCACATCCAGTTGCGCATCGACAAACGCCGTCAGATCGAACGCGCTCAGCGCCGGCAAATCTTCCGGGCGCGGGCCAAAGCCGATGCGATTGTATGCCAGCCGCGCCAGCGAGGGCGCGGCGCCGGGTGGCGTGCTGGGTGTCAGGCCTGTGATCATCTTTCGCAACCTCTTGCCGCGCGCGTTCACCGCCGCACTGCCGGCAGATACAACTGTTCGGTGATAACGATATCCACCCCGCCGAAGGTGGCGGTGTAGAGGGTGGGCGCCTGGTCATTGCGCCGATCCGGAAACGCAGCTACGAAGCGCTGGCGCACGGCGTCGTAACTGACCGCACCGGCGCTGTCGCCCTCATACCAGCGCCCGTCGAACTCGCCGGGCGGCGTCCAGTTCGTGGTCATTTCGCCCAGGCGAGCCTGTTGCACACGGTTGCCATCCTGCAGCAGGGCGGCGTAGAAAGTCCAGTTTCCTTCCACGCGCGCGGGGTAGAGCACCATCACGTCGCCGTTGGCGCCCGGCGCCAGGGTGGGGCGGCTGTCGGTGTTGTTGTGATGATCCTCATCCGCTGATGCGATCGTCTGGCCGACGCGCAGCGGCGCGCTGAAGGTGACGCCGCCATCCAGCGAGCGCGCGTAGAAGATGTAGCTGTCGTGCGGCCACTCGTCCGGCGGATTACGCAGCGCACAACCCGACCAGACGATGTGCACCACTCCTGCCGCGTCGGTGCGTAGTTGCGGAGATTGCTGAAAACACCAATCGGACGCGACGGTGGGGCTGACCTGCGTGTAGCTCCAATTGCCGCCCTGCAAGCTGCGCCGCGCCAGCGCCACCTGCCCGCGCCCGTCGCCAGACCATGCCTCCCATGCCACCAGGAGCTGATTGTCGGTCAGCGCAAGCGCGGCTGGCAGCACCCACCGCCCGGCGATGGGCGCAGGCAGCACCGAGACCGGCGTCGACCAACCACTGCCGTTGTTCCACGCGGCGATCAGTTGGACATCGCCCTGGTTGTTGCGCTGCGTCCACACGACTGCGGTCACGCCGGCGCGTGTGGCAAGGCGCGGCGCAATGCGCTCGAAGCCATCATCCTCTGCGCCGCTCAGCCGCAGCGGATCGCGCCACTCTCCGCCTGCATAGAGGCTGTAGTAGATGTGCCGGCCGTAGGGCCAGAGGTATTCGCTCCAGACGGCGTGAAGCTGGCCGCTGCTGTCGGCGACGATGTCGGCGCCTTCAGTGCTGAGGTCGCTGCCGGTGTTCGCCCATGTCGGCAGGCGTGTGGGCGGCGTCCAGGTGGTCGCCTGGAAGGGCAGCATGCTCAACATCAACTCGCGATAGCCCAGGCGATTGTCGAGGAAGACCGCGTAGGTGGCGCCGCCGGAGCTTGTCAGCACGGGCGCCATCTGTGCAGGCGTGCGGGTGGCCGCCGGGATCGCCTGCGCGCCACTCGACCAGGCGTCACCCTGCCAGCTTGCCGTGTAGATGGCTGGCGCCCCCTGTCCCGCGTCCTGCCAGGCGGCGCGCACACGATTCCCCGCCGCCGCCAGCACCGGCTGAGTCTGCATCCCCGGCGCGACGGTCACCGGCTGCTCGCGCCAGCCGGCGCCATCCCAACGGGCGGCGTAGATGTCGGGATTGCTGGCGCCGGCGCGGTAGTCCTGCCAGGCGACAAAGAGACCGGCATCGCCGCCAGCCAGCGTCGGCGCCAGTGACCGCACGCGCGCCGGCGCAGCGTCGACGCGCTGCGGTGCGCCCCAGGCTGCGCCCTGCCAGCGGGCAGCATAGATGTCGGCGGGCGCAGTCACGGCGCCGGCGTGGTGTTCCCACGCAGCAACGAGGGCGCCGTCGGCGGCGAAGGCAATGACGGGGTTGGTGGCGCTGTCGCGGCGGGTAGGCGACGCCGCCGGGTTGGAGACGCGGCGATTGGGCTCCCAGGCGCCGCCGCCATCGTTGGAGAGTGCGGCATAGACCTGCGGCGCTTCCGCGCCGTAGTCGCGATGATCTTCCCAGACGATCGCCACCTGGGCGCCGCGACGGCTGAGGCGTGGGCGGCGTTGATCGCCCGCACTATTGTCACTGTTGATCTTGACGTTGGCGCTGCACGTCATGGCGACGCCATCGCAGCGAGCGGCGTAGATATCGCTGCCTTTGCTGGCGGCCCAGTCGTTGTCCGGGTCGGCGTTGCGAAAGTCCTCCCAGGCGACCAGCAGTGCGCCGGCGCCGTCCGTGACGATCTGCGGGGCGCGGGCGACGGCGTGCCACGCGGTCAAGCCCTGCGTCACCTGCACCGGGGCGCTCCAGCGGGCGCTCAGTGGATCGTAGCGCACCAGGTAGATCTGCTCGCCATCGGCAAAGACAGCAAAGGCGCGGCCGCTGCTTTCGACGGCGACAGCGGCGCCCTGGACGCTTTGCAGCGAGAAATGGGGCGTCAGGTTGGTGGCGCGCGCGGCGCCAATGAGCTGATCGCCCTGCCAAAAGGCGGTGTAGAGATCGGGCGCAACTGCACGCGAATCGACCCAACCAAGCAGGGTGTTGTCGCCAGCCAGCGCCAGCATCGGCGCGCTTTGCAGCGTTGGCCATGCGTCTGGCGCCAATGGCGTTGGCTGCGTCCAACCCGTCGCTGATGGGTCGCGGGGCGGCGCGGCGGCGAGAGGCGCCGCGCGCAGCGTGAGCAACGCCGCGACAATGGCAAGAACGACAAGCCAGCGTGGGGTGCAACGGTTCATTGCGTCACTCGTCATGCGTCACTCGTCATGCGTCACTCGTCATGCGTCGCCAACCAGGCGTGGTTCGTCATTCACTGCGCTACGCCAATGCCCAGCGCGGTGGTGTAATTCAGGCCTGGAAAAATCGTGTCGTTGATCTGAGCGGTGGCGATGCCCATGCGTGCGGTGAGGATGTCGGCAAGGGGGCGGCGGTAGTCGGTTGTGATGTGCAGACCGTCGTTGAAGCCGAAGTTGGTCAGGCCCGGCCACTCGCCGTAGATTGCGCCGCCGTGAATATTGCCATTACTGCCGGCGATTAGCATGACATTGCCCGCGCCGTGATCGGTGCCGCCGCTGTCATTCTGGTAGAGCACGCGGCCAAATTCGCTGAGCACCACAACGACGAAGCGCCCGCGCCAGGCAGGGTCGGCGTTCATGTCGTCGCAGAAGGCTTTGATGTTGTTGGCGAGGTTGGCGACCAGGCGAGGGTAACGCGAGTTGCCGTTCCAGTCGAGCAATCCCTGATTGTCGTGCGTGTCGTAGCCGCCGCCGACATCGATGGTGGCGACGCGCAACGGATTGCTCAGCGACGATTTGGCGATCTGCGCCACTGTCTGCAGCGAGTGGCCGAAGCTGCCGTAATCCGCCACATGGCTCTCGTCGGTCAGATAGGCCGCGGCTGGCGTATAGGTCGTTTCCAGCACGTTGCGGAGCATGTCGTAGTTTTGCAGCGCGGATTGACCGACCGCCTCGATGAAGTCGCCGCTGCGTTGATACATCGGCTCCAGCAGCGCGCGCTGCGCCGCAGTGAGCGCAGCTGCATCCGCGTGCGCCGTCCATTCCCGTGTGCGCCACTGAGGCCCGAAGTGCTCCGGGTCGGGCACAGCGACGGCGCTGCGTCCACTTTGCGAGAGCAAGGAGGGGGGCACGCCCCACTGCGGCGCGACGGCAAGCGCATCGTGCGGTTCGCCAGCGGCGTCGAGATAGCGCGCTAGCCAGCCGCCCTGGTTCTGCTTGCCGCCTAGATCAACATAAAGTTCGGTGTCGAAATGGGAGCCTGTGATGTCTGGCGAGCCGCACGCCTCGACGATGGCGAGGTCGCCGCGCTGGAAGAGCGCGTAGAGGCCGCCGCTGTCCGAGGCATGGCCGTTGGGCACAGCAACGCCGGCGGCGCCGCGCGCGGCATCGGGATGCAGTCCAAAGCGTCCGTCCAGATCAACGGCTTTGCGCGCGGCGTTGGCGTTGGGCGCAGGCACGCTGAGCGTTGGGCGCAATGTGGAGTAGTAGCGCTGGCGGTCGGCGTTGCTGGTGTTGAAGGGCACAACCAGATTCAGCCCGTCCAGCCCGCCGCGCACAAAGACCAACACAAGCAGGTCGCGGTTGGTGGGCGGCTGCTGTGGTGAATGCAACGCAGCCGCCGCCCGCGTCGTGGGCAGCCGGTCAGCGTCGAAGCGCAGGTTGGTGATGCCAAACCCGCGCAACGCCGCCGCCGCCGCAAAGCCCGTGCACCCCTGAAGAAACGTCCGGCGTGAGAGTTGTGATTTCATGATGCGGATTGTGTGCGCTCCCGCGCGTCATTGTCAAGCGACGTTTGATGTGCGGTTGGGGTACGGGCAATGGACAGCGGCGTTGCGCCTGTTCACACCGGCGGTGGGTTGCGCTCCTTGAAGCCGCGCTGATGCCAGTAGGGATAGGGCAGGGTGACGGCGCTGGCGGCGTCGAGGCGGGCGATCTGTTCCGCCGTGAGCGCCCAACCGACTGCGCCCAGGTTGTCGCGCAGTTGCGTCTCGTTGCGCGCGCCGATGATCACAGTCGCCACGCTGGGGCGCTGCAACAGCCAGTTGATCGCCACCTGCGGGACGCTCTTGCCCGTCTCGGCGGCAATGGCATCCAGCGCATCGACCACGCGGTAGACGTATTCATCATCGACAGGTGGGCCACCCGCCGCCGCCACCTGACTGCGCAGACGGCTAACTTCGGGCAGCGGCGCCCCGCGCCGAATCTTGCCCGTCAGGCGCCCCCAGCCCAGCGGACTCCAGACGACCGCACCCACTTTCTGATCCAGCGCCAGCGGCATCAGCTCCCACTCGTAGTCGCGCCCGATGAGGGAATAGTAGGCTTGATGCGCTACGTAACGCGCCAGCCCGTAGCGCTCGGAAACCGCCAGCGACTTCATCAGGTGCCAGCCGGAAAAGTTCGAGCAGCCGATGTAGCGAATCTTGCCGGCGCGCACCAGATCATCGAGCGTCTGCAACACCTCCTCGACCGGCGTCATGGCGTCGAAGCCGTGCAACTGGTAGAGGTCGATATAGTCGACGCCCAGGCGACGCAGGCTGCCCTCGACGGCGCGGATGAGGTGAAAGCGCGACGAGCCGACGTCGTTGGGGCCCGGCCCGGCGCGGAAGGCACCTTTGGTGGAGATGATCACCTGGTCGCGGCGCCCGCGGATTGCCTGGCCGAGAATCTCCTCGGCGGCGCCGCCTGAGTAGACGTCGGCGGAGTCAAACATTGTCAGCCCGGCTTCCAGGCAGATGTCCACCAGCCGCGTCGCCTCGGCGACATCGCTGGCGCCCCATGCCTGGAAGAACTCACCACGCCCGCCAAAGGTGCCCGTGCCCAGGCACAGCACCGGCACTTTGAAGCCCGAACCGCCTAATTGTCGATACTCCATGTGATCCCCTGCTTTCTATAAACGATTTCGCCGCCAACAATGGTTGCGCTCACCGGCGTCGTCAAAATTTCCTCCGGCGCGATAGTGAAGATATCAGCATCCAACACGGTGAGGTCAGCCAGCTTGCCCGGCGTCAGCGACCCCTTGATCGCGTCTTCGCTGCTGGCGTAGGCTGCACCCAGCGTGTAGGCGTAGACCGCCTCGGCGACGCTGATGCACTCCTCTGGAATCCAGCCCTCTGGCCCGGGATAGCCGTCGGCGCGACGGCGGGTGACGGCGGCGTACAGCCCCTGGCGCACGTCGGGCGTCTCCACCGGCGCGTCGGAGCCAAAGGCGAGCACAGCGCCGCTGCTGAGGAGGCTGCTCCAGGCGTAGGCCAGGCGACTGCGCGCGCCCCAGTGCCGGTCAGCCAGCACGATATCCTGCGTGCAGTGGATCGGCTGCATCGAGGCAATCACCTGGAGTGCGGCAAAACGCGCCACATCGGTCGGGTGCAACACCTGGGCGTGCTCGATGCGATGGCGCAGATGCAAGCCGACGCCCGCGCGCCGCGTCGCCGCTACAGCATCCAGCACGTTGCGATTTGCCTGGTCGCCGATGGCGTGGATGTGCACGGCCAGCCCGGCTTGCGCCGCCTTCATCACCTGGCGCTGCAAGTGCTCCGCCGTCGAGACCGCGATGCCGCGGTTATGCGGTTCGCCTTCGTAGGCTTCGATCATCAGGGCTGAACGTGCGCCCAGCGAGCCATCGGCGAAAATCTTGACGGCGCCAAAGCGAATCCACGCATCGCCATAGCCGGATTGAATGCCCAATGCGATGGCGGCGTCCAGGTCTGTTTCAGGAATCTGCTGCAGGACGCGCACTTTCCACTCGCCGCGGCGGCGCAATTCCTGGAAGGCGCGCAGCGCAGGGGCGCCTTCCATGTTGTGAATGCCTGTAATGCCGAAGCTGTGCACCTGCACCTGCGCCACGCGCACCGCGTCAAGCGCCTCGGCGTCGGTGGGAATCGCCTGCAAATTTGCAACCAGCTCCATGGCGCGCTCCAGCAGGATGCCGGTCGGCTCGCCCGTGCTGGGATTGCGCTGGATGGCGCCGCCGTCGGGGTCAGGGGTGTCGCGCGTGATGCCCGCCAGTTGCAGCGCCTGCGAGTTAGCCCAGCCGGCGTGTCCACATTTGCGGCGCAGGAAGGCCGGGTGATGCGGCGTGACGGCGTCAAGTTGGGCGGCGGTGGGGAAGACTGGCTCCGGCCAGAGCACCTGATCCCAGCCGCGCCCGGTGAGCCATTGACCCGGCGGCGTGGCGGCGGCGCGAGCGGCGATCCGCTCCAGCGCCGCCTCGCGCGTGGGCGCATTCATCAAGTCGATCTCACGCAGACTCAGCCCGTAAGCCAGGAAGTGCAGGTGCGCGTCGATAAAGCCAGGGGTGACGGTGCGTCCACCCAGATCAATCACCTGCGTCTTCGTGTCGGCGAGGCGACGCAGGCTGTCGTCGCCCACCGCCAGGATGCGGTCGCCGGAGATGGCAATTGCCGAGGCGTGGGGCTGACGGCGATCCATAGTGTGCAGGCGTCCGTTGTACAGAATCAATGTGGGTGCGTTCACAAGACCTCCACTTTGTCGGCAAGCAGGTCGGCGCGGAAGGTGCGTTCCTGCGCCGCGTCGAATAGGATTGCCACCATCGCCTCCGGGCCGCTGCCGTCGATGCGTGTGACAACACCCTCGCCAAAGCGCGTGTGGCGCACGCGTTGCCCGGTCGCCAGCACGACGGCAACCGCCTGCCCGGACGCAACAGCAGACGTGCTGAGGGCGACCGCCAGGCTTGCCTCGCGGTCGCGCCACCCCGCCGCCAGATTCTCCACCATCTGCTCCGGGTTTTGTGCGAGACGGTTGCGCAATTGCTCGGCGCGGCTGCGCGCGGCAGCCAACGCTGTCATCAGTGTGGCCTTTTCCGGTGCGGGCCGGTCACTGTTTGCCATGCTGCGGCTGGCGCGCGCCAGCACACTTAGCAGCCCATCCATCTGTTTCACGCTGTCTTCCGCCGGGTCAATCGAAGCCAGGTGAACGCCATGCGCGCGACAGAGTTCAGCGCGGGCGCGTTCACGCTCCTCGTTTTCGAGCACTTCCAGATCGCTCTGGCGCCCCTGTCCTTTGGCGGTCAGCCCAACGAAACGGATGGCGATGGCAATGTCGGGATAGACCTTGTCGAGTTTGAGTTTGCGGTTCGTCGCAGGGTTGACCAGCCAATCCGGGCTGACGTTGTCTTGCGCAGCGAAGCCGTCGAAGATGCGCGCCAGTGCTTCACGCCAGGCGCTGAGAACAAGATAAGTGTTGATCATGGCGTCAGTCAATTATCTATACATAACATATGCGGTGAATGCAGCAAAGCCAGTAGACATGGAACTAAACAAACCAGTGGTGTTCGTGTTGCGTATTCCGTCTCGCCCCACAGCACGCAACGCGTGACACGCAACCAGCAGCTTATTGGCGCCCATGGGCGCCAGAGCCAGGCGAGTGCCCATGCCCCTCCGGGGCGCCATGAGCAAAGAAAATCGTGGCTGGCGTCGCCCCTCGCAACTCGCCCCTATTCAGGTCAGAACGCTATTCTAGCACATCCGTTCCGCATCATTGAAACAACGATCGAAGCTGTTTGCACATAGGCCTTACGCATTTAGCTCAGCAACCTTCCTGGAAGCTCTCAGCTTCCAGGAAGGTGACACACTAGAATCTGCGTAAGCCCAAACACAAAAAACGTCAGGGGTGGCGCTTGCCACCCCTGACGTACTTGTTATGCGGTTGATTCGCCCTGCCTGATCAGCGGCCGCGGCGTCCATACTGATTGCCTGCACCGTTGCGAGGCGCTGCATCGTTGACGCCATCGCCGTTGGCATCCACAAAGGCATCGCAAACGCCGTCGCCGTTCTGGTCAACAAACGCAGCGCCCTGCTGAGCACCCTGCGCCCGCCCGGGACTCACACCGCCTGCGCCCTGCTGCATTGCAGCTCCCTGCCGCTGGCCGCTGCGATTGCCATACTGATTGCCTGTGCCATCGCGCGGCGCCAAATCATTCACACCGTCGCCGTCGGCATCAACCCAGTTGTCACAGACGCCATCGCCGTCGAGGTCGCCGCCGTTGAGACACAATCCAGCGCCAGGCGTGCCTGCGCCAGCGCCTGGTCCAGCGCCCTGGGCAAAGGCGGCGGCGACCACAACCAACACCAACATCATCGCCACCAACGTGGCTGCTACACTTTTGCGCATCATCTTGAAGCTCCTTTCGCTACTTGCCGGTTGTTGCGCCGGCGTTTTTGTTGTTGATGGCTCAAGGATAGATGACGGCTGTGAAGAAGTTGTGAAGGCGGGATGATGAGATTGTGTCGATTGCAACCCGGCTCAGCCAAAAAACGAGATCAACGCCACCACCGCCACGCCTGTCGCCAGCACCACCGGCGAGACCAGGCAAACCAGATAGCAGACGCCCATCCCTTTGCAGATGCAGCAGCAGAGACTCTTCTCTTCGCCAACGGCGTCGATGGTTGTGTTGTTCATGATGATTTCCTTCTTTTTAGTTAGGCTGATTAGCTAGGCTGAAACAGCTTCAAGCGCTTTGCGATCCAGGATTTCAATAGCGACGCCTTCCAACGTGTCGATCGTTTCGTGCACCGGGCAATGTTGCGCCACGCGCAGCAGCGCCTGCTTGCGCGCCTGGCAGTCGGCGTAGGGCAATTTGACTGTGACCTTCAGGTTGGTGAGGCGCGTTGGATTTTCCGCCTTGTCAAAGCTCACATCTACGCTCAGGTCGCGTGCATCGATGCCCGCCTGCTGACAGTAGGTGGCGATAAAGGCGGCAACGCACGAACCGAGCGACACGACGAAGTACTGCGGCGGCGTGGGCGCCCGGTCAGAGCCCCCCATGTCCGGCGGCACATCCACCATCACCGTGTGCTTGCCAACTTTGCTCTCGAAGACCATTCCACCTTTGTACACCGTCGTAATCGTCGCCATGTTGCATCTCCGCTTCGTGTGACAGGAAACTCACAAGTCAGGTGGTCGCATGACCATCTGACGCCCACAGCGTACCATGAAAAGCAGACGCCCTCTTTGCGCTGGCGCAAAGAACCCGCCGGGGAATCAATTCCCGGCTAATGGCTCAAGTCCACTCAAGTGGACTGGCGCCGTGTAGGTCATCGCCTCCGGCGTGACATCCTTCTCCACCGAAGACGTCCGCCCCACGTAGGTCACCGCCTCCGACGTGACGCCCTTCTCCAACGGAAACGTCCGGCAGGAACATGTAAGTCATCGCCTCCGGCGTGACAGCGTTCTGCAACGCGAAGGGACTGGGAAGCAAAAGGATGGGCGCCGGTGAAGGACACCGGCGCCCGAACCAGAAGGGAGAAGAAGTGAGCAAGCGTTATGCGGCCAGCGCAGCGCGCTTTGCCGTCAGCAGTTCGGCAAGCGCACACGGGGCGAGGCACTCCGTCGGCGGCGGCTCTGGCTCGCCAGCGATCGCCTCCAGCGCCGGCAGCCGACAAATGGCGATGCGTTCGCGCCCGCTGCAGATGATGCCGTTCTGCTCCCACTGGCTTAAGGTGCGGCTGACCGTGAAGAGCGTAGCGCCGATCAACTCTGCCAGGTCTTCACGCGCCAGGGGCAGGTTAATCAGCCGTCCCTGCCGCGTCTCCTCGCCAGCGACAGCGGCAAGCCGCAGCAATGCTCGCGCCAGCCGCTGCTCGACGCGTTCGGTCAGTTGTTGGCGATAGCGCGCCTGCAGTTCCTGGTTGCGGATGACCATGATACGCAGCGCGTTCAACCCGATCTGCGGATAGCGCAGGAACATCTCCGCCAGCCGCGCACCTGCCCAGCAGAGCACCTGACAGTCGTCGACGGCTTCGATCGTGACCGGATAGACCATGTCGGGCAAGACGGCAAGCAGCCCAAATTCCTGCCCCGACACCAGATACCGCAGCGCAATCTGCCGCCCGTCATTCGTGACCTGCGTCATGCGCGCGCGCCCGCTGAAGATGATGCCGAAGCGGTCGGCGACGCTGCCTTGTGCAACCAGCGCACCGCCTGCCGGAATTGAGCGCAGACGCGCTGCGCTCAGGATGTCGTCAGCGGCAGCCGCAGAGAGGCCGGCGAAGACCGGGCTGGCGAGCAGACAGCGCAGATGTCCGGCGCGATCAGATGCATCCATCAGTTGCGATCCTTATCCACAGCCGCCACCGCTGGCGCCGCGCTTCATCTGCAACTTGATCTTCGGCGTGTATTCCAGCTCGTAGTGGTGCGCATCCGGGTCGGCGGCGGCGTAGCGATCGCCCAACGCCGCGGCAAAGATGAAGTGCAGCCGATCGTCGCCGGGTGGCGTTGGCGTCGGCTGCAACGTCGGGTCGTCGTGGCCGAAGACGGTCAGCCAGTTGTTCAGCCCGCCTTCCAGGATGTAGACGTTGGGCACGCTCTCGGCGACCAGCAATTTCCAGGCTGCGGTGGCAGCGGTTTCATCGTTGCTCATCACGACGAAGACGGTGTTGGCGGCGGCTTCGAGCTGCAACTCAGGGATGGCCGCCTGCACCTGGTCGAGCGGCAGGTGACGCGCGCGGCGAATGTGGAAGAGGTTGTAGTCCGCCTCATCGCGCACGTCGAGCATAATCACCTTTAACTGATCGTCTGCCAGGCTGGCCAGCAATTCGCCTGGATGAATCTGCACGGCGCGTTCCGCCAGCAACGCCTCCTTTTCCGCGGCCAGCCGCACCCATTTGTCCTGCGTCGTGGGCTGACCGATGAGCAGCACCAGCACCGCGCCTGCCACCAGCGTCACGGCGGCCGCGCGTCGCCTTCCTGCGTGCCGGGGTTTGGGCTGCCCGCCGATGAGGCGCTCCAATTGCTCGCCGCCCCAGAACATGATCAGCGCCATCAACACGACGCCGACCACCACGACGCCGGTCGGCAGCCCCAGCCAGTCCATCAGCGTGAAACGGCCAAAGTAGCTGCTGTTCCAAAAGTCCTCGAAGTACTGCACCGTCTCGCCGAAGAGAAAGATGCCGAACAGCCCGCCCAGCGCGAAGAAGATGCCGTCAATCTTGAGCGTCGCCGCCGAGACGAGCGAGGTGCCCGGACAGAAGCCGCCGATGATGAAGCCCACGCCCATGATCAGCCCGCCGACGATGCCGGGCCATAGATAGGTCGGGTTGACCCAGATCAGGTTGTAGTCGAGCAGCCCCAGCCCGGTCGCGGCGAAGATGAGCACCATTGCGACGATGATCGCTGTGAACATGACCTTGAGCACGGTCATGTCCTTGAGGTAGAATTGCGCCGCCAGCCTGGTGGAGATGGCGAAGCCGGAAATCTCCAGCACGTACCCAAAGGCAAAGCCGATCAGCACGTAGACGATGTACGCGCCCCAATGGCCAAGCAACTCGTTCAGTGGCAGTGGAAATGGCGTCATCGCAATCCCTCCTCAATTCCACAGCCGGCGCACGAAGTACGCCAGCGCATAGCCGCCGCCGAAGACGGCGAACATGAACGCCCAGCTTCCCGCCGAGAGCACCGCGCCGCCGGAGAGCGCCTGCCCAGAGGTGCAACCGCGCGCAAAGCGCGCGCCATAGCCCATGATCGCACCGCCCACGAACGCCATCACCCAGCGCGTGCGCACGGAGATGTTAGGCCCCTTGTTGGTCTCGACCTTCAGGCGGCCGTGCAGCCAGCCCGAAACGAAGCCACCCATCAACGTGCCCAACGTCATGAAGACCAGGTAATCGTCGAGTGGATTCTTATCGCCGCCCGCCATCTTGAGCAGGTAGGCAACCCGATCGACATGTTCAGGCGCGATCAGGTCTTGCAGAAAGACGACGTAGCGGTTCAGTCCGCCCGATGCGCCCAGGCCGTTGCCCGTCAAGAAGAAAGAGAGAAAGAGCACGACGCCCAACAGCGCGCCGCCCACGTAGGGATTGACAAAGGGCTTTGCCGGTCGCCCAAAAAGGGCATGCCGCCAGCCGCTCGCCTTTGGTTGTTCGTTCACAATCGTTGTCATCACACCACCTCAAATCCTGCATCGCACCCCGATAACCCCATCACCCTGACAAACCATCTCTTCACGATGCACTCATCACGCATGTTCCGCACGAGCGTGCACCTCCACATCCTCCCAGCCGGTGATCATCGCTTTGATGTCGGTCAACACCGTCGGCCCCGTCGTCGTCAGGTAGACGTGCGCCACGATGAACGTCGCAAAGAGCCACGCCACCAGCGTATGCACGGGCGCCAGCACCGGCAACCCGCCCAACAAACCCGCCACCTGCGGCCACTGCTGCACACCCCACATCAGCCCGCCGGTGATGATCTGCAACGGCAGGAGCACGTTGAGCAGCCCGAAGTAGGTCACCTGCTGCAGTGGATTCAACTTCTGCTTGCGCGTCTTCTCCAGCGGATGCGGCTCGCCCTTGAAGATGCCGTAGAGGTAGAACTTTGTTTGCAGAATGGCTTGATCGAAGAAGCCATAGGGGCGCGGGATGAATTGCTGGATGGCGCCGCTGGTCAGATGGTAGAAGAGCGACAGCGCCGCGTTGATCAACACGATCAGCGCCAGCATGTTATGCACCCAGACGATGTAGCGGAAGTTGAACATCCCCAGCATGTCCGGGCGATGGATGACCAGCCCCGTGAAGAGCAGCAGGATGATGGCGACCGTCTGTAGCCAGTGCCAGAAACGTTCGTAGGCGCCGTACATGTAGACGCGCTTGAGTTCGGGCGTGTGGCGCGGGCGGCGCAACGTGGCAAGGAAGCGCAGCGCAGCGTGGAGCGCCACCGCCGCCAGCACTGCCAGGAAGATGCTCAGCCCCAGCCAATCCACCCACGCCACGCGGTTGCGCCCAAAGATGTAGACGCCCGCCTGTTCCGGCGCCGGCTGAAAGAGCAGCGACCCATCGTCGCCAGGCTGAATGTCGCCGCTGTTGACGATGTTGGCGTCGTTCACCAGCGCCGGTGTGACGCCGCCTGGCAAAAAGCTCGCCAGTTGCAGCGGCTGATGCAGCGCCGCATTGTCGTGATGACAGGTCTGGCAGTCGCGCGTGGCGAATTCACCGCGCGCCACTCCGTGGTTGATGCTGTACGGCTGCACTTCCCCCTCGACGCGCGGGTTGGTGAGACCGCGCGCCGCCAGCCGCGCTGCGACCGCCTTCGTCTTGGCGTCGCGATCCAGCCGCAACTCGTCGGCGTCCAGCGCACCGTTGCCATCGGCGTCGAAGACCGTCATCAGCTCGGGCGCATAGGCGCCATTCTCGAACCACGCCGCCCGCAACTCGGCCAGCGGAACCGGACGCGTGGCGCCGTTGGCGTCGTCGTAGACCCAATACCAGGCGCTGATCAGGTTGTAGGGCGCCAGTTGTTGCCCGCCGTCGATGTTGGCGCGCATCAACAGCACCGGCGTCCACGGCTCGATCAGCGTATCGACGCCGGCGTTGGGATCATCCGTCCCCCGGCAGCTCACAACGCTGCCGCCATCGGCGTTGAGCACTGTCCAGTCGACCGACGCGATGGCGGGCGCGTACATCTGTGGCGTATGGCAACTTTCGCAGGCGAGCACCTCCATGTGGCGATCCACATAGGGGAGCCAGGCGCTGTGGCTGTCGGTGTTGTGGCACGATTCGCAGCGCCGCATCGTGCCCTTGAGCTCGGGCGCAATCGTGTACTGTGCACTCTGGCCGCGGGCGAAATTGTGATCAGGTCGCTCCAGATACTCGCCGATGTCGAGGCGGCGCGGGTCATAGATCAGGTGGCTGGGACGCGTGTCATTGGCTTCCTGAGCGTGCGCCGGATTGTTGAGCGCATAGTGACAATCGGTGCAGGCGAGTTGCCGTTCGGCGTGCACATCCCACGCCCGGTTCAGCGTCGCCTTGTTCGCCACGTTCACGCCCGACTGCGCAATCTTCTGCCCGGAAATGACCTGGCCGGTTGTCGCCGTCTGCGGATTCGCCGGGTCGCACCCCGCCACAGTGAGCGGGGTGTCGACGTCGGTGTGCACCAGCCCATGACACTGTGCGCAATTGGCGTTGGTCGGGTCCTGCACACGCACATACGCTGGCAACAGCGTTCCGTCCTCCGCAAATGCCGCCTGGTTCCATTGCCAGCCGGCATCGGTGTGCGTCACAATGCCGGTCGCCGCCAGCGTGGCCGTGTTTGCCCAACCGAAATCGCCCGCCGCCAGCGCCGCCGTGCGCGCGGCGTGATCTGGCTGGTCAAGATGGCAGAGGAAGCAGTCCATCTCCGCCACACCCGACTGCTTCCAGTCCCACGCCACGATTGCGCCGTCGGCCTGGCGGATGCTTGTCTCCGGGTTGGTGGGGTCTGGCGCCAGGCTGGTGAGTGGATCGCCGCTGCGGCTGGTCGTCGCTGGCCCGCCGCCAACCACACGATCGCCCAGCAACTTGAGCCACTCCGCCGTGCTCAGGTCGAGTCGTGCATCGCCAGCCGGCGTCAGGTAGCGATAGGTGAGCGGGTCCCACTTGCCAAAGAGACCGTTGCTCGTATCCCACGGACGCCCGCTTGCAGCCTCTCCAGGCGCGGTGAAACTGCTCAGCCCCAGGTCGGCGTGGAAGCTGTGATCGGCGATGAAGGTGGTGTCGTGGCAGGCGCCGCATGTCTGCATCGTGGAGACCGCCGCGCCGCTCTCCAGCACATTGCGGCCCTCAGCGTCGCGCAGAACAAAGGTCGGGTGCAGCGGCGACAATGGCCTGGCCGCCATCAGGTCAGCTTGCGCCGCCGCCTGCCCACTGCCCAGCGTCACCGCAGCGGCGACCAGCACAGGGAAAAGCACGAGCAAAAGAAACCAGGAAGGTGATTGACGTCGCATAAACAAGCTCTTTCCTGCGTCGTTGTACTGTCTATTTTGGCGCATTGCGTCCACCCCATTCGATCGGGTCGCCGGGATAGCCAAGCGCCTGCCAGTCCATCAGCCCACCGTCGCCGTGGCAATTCTCACACTGCAGGGCGTTCTCCTTCGGCTGCACCATGTGCGTCGTGGGCCAGTACATCCAGGTCTCGGCGAAACCATATTCGCCGCTGAAGTCGAGGCCATTGGCTTTGGCGCCCAGCTCCAACGCCGATTTCCAGTCAAAGGTTGTCCAAAGGCCGCCTTCGCCCGCCGTGGTTGGCGGCAGCAGATAGTTGTTGACTGTGTCGTAGGGCTGCTTTGCGCGGTGAATCTTGAAGGGCCAAATACGCGCGTCTGGGTTCTTGATGTCGCCACTCGGTGGGTTGAGCAGCGTCGGCCCCTCCGGGTTGATCGGATCGCCCATCAGGTACCGATAGGAGACGCCGCCATCGTACCAGAGATATTCTGGTTTCAGGTCTTTCTCGTAGAGGAAATCGCCCTTGATTTTCAGGAAGGTGTAATGATCTTCCGGCTTGTCCGCGCCGACCGTTGACCAATCCCAGGTGACTTTGGTGGGGTCTTTGAGCGCCATCGCCGGAATGTGGCAAGTCTGGCAGGCTACGGTGGCGACGTGGGCGTTGATGCGCTCGTCTTCATGCAGGTCCGGTTGATGGCAATCGGTGCAGGCGATCTGCCCCTTGTCGTCCACACTCACCGAGAGCATGCGCCCGGAGACCAGGTGATCTTCGGTCTTGTGACAGTCGGTGCAGGCAAAGTCATAGCGCCCCATGTGCACATCGAGATTCTCCGACGGATAAAGCAGGCTTTCGTCGAGGTCGCCATGCTTGACATTGTTGCCGCCGCCGCCGTCGAAATGGCATTTGCCACAGTTGTCGCGCCCCGGGTTGCGCACGCTCTGCGCCGCCGCCAGCAGATCGACGCCCTCGGCAGGATTGCCATACTCCCCCTTGGCGTAGAGCGCCGTGTCGGCATGACACGCCAGACAATCGACATTGAGATTGTTCTCAAAGTCGTAGGGCGTCTTTTCCCACCCGTAGCCGGCGTGACAGGTCATGCAGGTGCGTTCGTTGCTGGTGGCGGCGATGCAGAAGTTGTTGATCAGGTTCATCTTGCCGATGCCTTCGACCACGTTGTCGTGACCAGGGATCGCCACCGGCTCGCTCTGCCACGTCCAGTGCACCGTATGCATAATCTGATCATCAGCCTCTTCGTGGCACTCCAGACAGGCTTGCGTCACCTCCTGCCCGCTGGTGAAGGGGCCTTTGACGATGTCCTTGTGATCGGTGTGGGTCGGGTGCTTGGGGACGCCTGTCCACGGATCATCGGAAGTCTGCGCACTGCGCGGCCACAAAAGCACAAGTGGTGCGGCGATCACCAACGCCACTGCGATCAGCCCCAGCACCCAGATATATCGTTTTCGCTTCATGGCGCCACCTACATTTTGTGAATTCTTTCACGAATTGATATTGGAAAAATGCAGCCAGATGAGGGAGTGGTGAAGCATCAGCGCGGCGTTACGGGGCGGGGTCGGCGAAGGCGAAGTGGCGATGTTTGGGGCGGTCGCGGTCGTCGGTGGGCGCCAACACCAACAGCATTTGCGCTGGCGCGTCGCCCTCGTTCTGCCAGCGATGGGGCAAGTGGGACTCGAAGAGTAGACTGTCGCCGGGCTGCAACAAGTAGCGCTGGCCGTCGACCGTGTACGTAATGGCGCCAGCCAGACAGTAGACGAACTCAAAACCGGTGTGGACGATCGGGTCAGGGCCGCTGCCGTGGTGCGGCGTCAACGTCACCAGGCAGGGATGCAGCCCTTTGCCAGTGAAGCCGATGGCAAGGTCTTCGCACACGCCGTGATGAAAAGGCTGCCCGGCGCGCGTCGCTCCGGCTGTGAAGACCACCTGCTGCTGCGGTGCGGCGCTCTCGAAGAAGGCCGTGATGGAAACGCCAAGCGCCTGGGCGGCGCGATGCAGCGTGCTGACGCTGGGCGAAATTTTACCGTTTTCGATCAGGCTCAAAGTGTTGGCGGAGAGGCCGCTCGCCTCAGCCAGCGCGCGGATCGACCAGTTGTTTTCAATGCGCAGTTGGCGCACGCGCTGACCGACGCTGCTCTCCTGTGTCTCCTCGGCGCTGACTCCGACCGGGGCGCCAGCGTCTGAATTCTGTGCACGTCCCATCAGGTCTCCTTCCCGGCATCAATGTGATAACCAATATTATAGTTGAAACAACAAGAAGTCAACCAATAAACTGTCTGAATTGTCCTGAATCTTGGGGGTTGATTGTCCTATCGTTGCGCTGGCGCAACGACAACAGCGGCAAAGCGTGGATCAAGGAGGCGTGGATCAAAACAGTGGATCAAAACAGTGGATCAAAACAGTGGATCAAAACAGAGCAGGACGATGACGCCATCGTCCTGCTCTGGGTGTTCGTATTGATTTTCAACCTGTCACGCGCCGGCCAGCGCACCAACCTGGGGGCCAGTAATGTAGACTGCCAGGCTGTCGGTGGTGCAGCCAGTGCAAGGCAGGTTAGCGTTGCACGGCGGGCAGATAGACCGTCGGCGTGATCGTGACGCCGCGCACCTGGGTGGCGACGCGTGTGCCGTCCGCCGCCTGGTAGCTGTCGATCAGCGCCATGTTGCCGACTTCCAGCTCGGTGGCGAGGTCGTCCAGGTCGGTGGCTGGTGTGATCAGGTAGTCCACGCCAGCGATGCGCCACACCTCTTCGTCGATGGCTGCGGCGGCAGTCACACCGCCGATGTTGTTGATGACGCCGATGCTTGTCTGCGTACCGGCGGCTGGCGGCACTTTGGTTTCGATCTCATGCACCAGATTTTGCCCATTGACCACGCGGTACTCGACGGCGACGTAGGCGCCGACGCCCAGGATGCCGTGCTCTTCCTTGAACCTGGTGCTTGCATCCGTCACATACACCACATTATCGATCGTCCACTCTCCGATCAGGCCGTCGGCGGGCATCTGTCCGACGAAACCAAAGACCTTCAAGTGGTTGGGCTGCGTGGCGCCACCCTGCGATTTCGTGGTCTCGATCTTGCGGGCGATGCGCTGGCCGTTGCTGTCGATGGTGTACTTCACCCGCACGCGCGCTCCAACTTCAAGCGCGCCGTGCTTCTCCTTGAAGCGCGTTTGTTCATTGGCTGTGTACTCGACGCCGCCGATCGTCCAGACGCCAAGGCGATTGGCCGGGATGCTTTCGACGATGCCGAAGGCGTGACCATTCTTTTGGGGCTCTCTGGATTTCGTTTCGATCTCTCGGGCGTAGAAGTCGCCATTGGTGCGGATCACAAAGTGCACTTTGACCGTCACACCGACGGCAAAGGGTCCCTTCTCCTGCTTGAATTCGGTGGCGCTGTCAGTCAAGAAGGTAATGCCGGCGATGTTCCATTCGCCGATCAGTCCGTCGGGGAAGCTCTGCACTTCGCCGTAGAGTTCACCTTGACCGATGACGCCGCTTTGGTCATCGCCGTTGCATTTGTGGTCGCGCTCGGTCTCGATCTTGCGCAACGTCGCCGGCGTGGTGGTGGTGCGGGCGTGCAGCTCGACGCAGACGCCGACGGCAAAGACGCCATTCTTCTGCTTGAATTCGGTGTTGGCGTCTGCGGTGTAGGTGACGCCATCCACCACCCACTCGCCGATCAACCCTGCCGGGAAGCTGTCGAGACGACCATGCACTTCAATTTCATCGCCAGGAGTGGGCGTGGGCGGGATGGTGCCGCTGCAATCAGAGGCGGGTCGGCTTTCGATTTCACGCGCCGTGAAGGGCGCCGCCGCACCGGAGTAGTGCACCTTGGCGCAGGCGCCGATCGCCAGCGGGCCATGGCGCTGCTTGAATTCAGCGCCAGCCGGAGCGTCATAGGCGACGCCGCCGATTGTCCAGGCGCCAACAAAGCCACTGGCAGGCATGCTCTGCACCAAACCGTAGGCTTCACGCTCGGCGCCAGGCGTGGCGCTGGGTGTCGCGCTGGGTGTTTCACTGGGGGTCGGGGCGCCGTTGCCGGTGCAGTCGTCCTGGTTCTTGCTGGCGATCCTGGTGGCGGTGAAGGGTTCTGCATCACCAACATACTCGACTTCGACGCAGACGCCAACCGCGAAGTCACCCTTGTCAGTGCGGAACTCGGTGCTGTCCGTGGCGGTGAACGACTTACCGGCGACGATCCAGTCACCTTGCAAGCCACTGGCAGGCATGGCGTCGATGCGTCCTTTCCACTCTGACTGACCCGCCTGCGCCACCTGACTCGACCATGCTGTCGCCAGCAGCATGAAGATTACAGCCATGAGCACTGACGTGTAGCGTGTGCGCTGTGTGGTTGCTTGATGCATAAGATTGGTTTCCTTTCCCTGAGTCAATGCTTCAGATCGACATCATAAAGCGTAGCGTGCAACGTTGCTACACTCTCATAGTGAAAGCGGCGGGTGTGGAAAATACATAACCTCTCCGATCTGTCGTTGCGACTGGCTGAAAATTGCTCAAAACATCTGCTGTGGCGATACTTCAGCATGTCGTCTGTGGCCGGCGTTCATCGTCCATTGGGCGTTTGCAGCCAGGCCTCCAGACGCCAGCAACCATTACATTTGTCATGCCCTGGCGGGGCGCGACGAACCATGCCAATGCCTTCCGCTGCGCAGCTCTGCGCTGATTATGCCTTGCTGCGGCCAAGGCCGTTTTCAGAATTAGGACTTACGCATTTAGCTCAGCAACCTTCCTGGAAGCTGAGAGCTTCCAGGAAGGTGACACACTAAAGTGAATCTGCTTTGAGACCAAGAGAATTCACTCTGCAAAGCTATGAATCTCAAAGTGAACTCACTTTAGAATCTGCGTAAGCCCAAAGGATAATGTCTATGATTACTTCCGACTTACACATGCATTCGACTTACAGTCTGGACGGCAACAACACCATCGCCGAGATGTGCGAACAGGCGCTCCGCCTCGGCTTGACTGAGATCGCAATCACCGATCACGTCGAGTGGCCGCCCAATGGCGCACATCAGCGACCTGACTTTGACCGATATTTTGCCGAAATCGTGGAGAACCGGGCGCGCTTTGCATCCCAAGGCCTGACGCTGTTGAGCGGTCTGGAGTTAGGAAACCCACATCAACATCGCGCTGAAGTCGACGACCTGCTGGCAAGCTATGCGTTCGACGTTGTGATTGGCTCGATGCACTGGCTGGCGGGGCAGAACATCCACTACCCGCGCTGTTTCGATGGTCAGGATCCCTACGATGTCTATGCGCGTTACTTTGGCGAGATCGAACAGATCGCGGCGACGGTCGATTGTGAGATCATCGCCCACTTCGACCGCATCTTCTGGCCTGGTACGAGCCGCTTCGGGCCGCCGCAGATCGAACGCATCGAGAGGCCGGTGCGCCAGGCAATGCGCGCCATCGTTGAGCACGGGCGCATCCTGGAGCTGAACACCCGGTTTCTCACGCACACGCCGGGGTGGAACGACGCGCTGCTGACCGTGCTGCGCTGGTATCACGCAGAAGGCGGCCAGTTTGTCGCCGCTGACTCGGACGCACACCGCACCGCCGAGCTTGGGCGCAATCTTGCCGTGGCGCAGCAACTGATCGACGCCGCCGGCTGTACGCCCTATCGACGCCAGGCCGCGACGATCCCGGTCTAACGCAGAGAGGCTTGCCTCACCCTGTGAAGAAGTGCGCGTGGCGTGTGACGTGTGGCGTGTCGCCTGGCAGGACGCCCCAAGCCCTGGCGCCACGGTTGGCGGCGTTGCAAACGGACTCTTAGCGAAGGAGACGAAGGATGGGCAAGACCTGGCTCTATCGCCTTTTGAGAATTGGCGACATCCCGGTGGGGTTGCGGGCGAAGCTCGATCAGGAAGGCGTCATTCTGCTCGACGAAGGGATCGGTG
>Ga0272446_1001216_pt1 | contig 38142 bp, 32 predicted proteins | sample YNPCB0061_FD_194587 | JGI IMG/M metagenome (GOLD analysis project Ga0272446, IMG submission 194587) | Hot spring microbial mat communities from Yellowstone National Park, WY, United States - YNP-CB-006-1 | ecosystem: Environmental > Aquatic > Thermal springs > Hot (42-90C) > Sediment | place...
TCGTGGCGCTTCGGCTCGACCGGCTGCGGCTGCCGTTGCGGCGCCAGCAGGTCATTCTCACGCATCAGCCGCAGCACGCGCCGCATCGAGGTCCGCACCTCGCGCACCCGCAGCCGCGATCACACCTTGCGGTGGCCTTCTCCATGGAAGGGCGATTCCTGGATGATGCGCCGGATTTCGACCAAGAGGTCTTCATCGCTGTATCGCGTCTTCGGGCCGCGGCGGGCAGGCGGCCGCAGGCAGAAGGGCCGCCGGCGCCGTTCAGGCGACGCGCTTGGGCGTGGTCCAGTCGGGAGTGGGAACGGGGACGGTGATCGTGGAACGCCACGGCAGGCGCCTGCCGTTGAACAGCAGCGGCTGGAATCGAAATTTCATGACTGCCTTGCGCGCCGCCTCGACCAGCAGCGGATGGCCGCTGATGAGATAAGTACTCAGGACTCGCCCGTTGGGGCTGACATAGATCAAGAACCGCACCCGGCCGCGGATGCCGAGTTCCAAGGCTTCTTGCGGCACATCCACAGGCGCCCGGTGGATGATGAGCATTTCCGCCGCATGACCGGGCAGTACCAGAGTCTGCGCGACCTCCGGCGAGGGCAACGCCGCAGCCAGAGCCAAGGCGAGAAGCGTAGCACACATGGGCGGAACTCCTCACGCAATAGACTCCGCGGCCGGGAAAAGGGTTCCCACCAGCGGCGCGCCGAGCTATAGTAAAGCCGCGAGCCAAGCGAGGAGGCGAGCGATGCGAAGGCTGTTGAACATCGTTTCCGCAGCGCTGCTCCTGGGCGTGGTGTGCCACGCCCAGCCGGCCAATCTCAGCGGCAACTGGCAACTCAATGTGAGCCGCTCCAATTGGGGCAACGTGAACAAACCGGTTTCGGTGATTCTGACGATCGAGCATCAGGAGCCGAAGCTGAGCTACCACGGATCGGTACAGTACGCGAATGAAGACGTGCGCGATTTCGGTTTCTCGGGCGCCATTGACGGGAAGCCGTATCCGATGTCGCGCTCCTACGGGGACGGAGAAATCGTGATTGTACGCGTCGATGACCGCACGATCGATTCGACGTTCCGCACGCCCGACGGCAACACCGTGGAAACCGCCCGGACCATCGTGTCCCGCGACGGGCGCGTGCTGGAGCGGCGGCTCAAGCTCGTCAGCCCGGAAGGGACGAAGAAATGGACCGAGATCTACGAGCGGCGCTGATCACTTGCGGCCGTAAAAGGAAGTGAGGCGCAATGCGGCGCCGGGAGCGAGGCGCGCTTCGCCGGACCAGTGCGTGAAGGTGACCGCCGGAGGGGTTTTTGCGGTCCATTGGGCGACGACACGGGTGGCATCGCCGCACGTGGTGAAAAAGCCGGAGAGCGGCAAGTGAAGACCTTCTGAAGGCAGGGCCGGGGCGTCGAGCTGGAGGCGGCCTTCGGGCGGCAGGCCGGGTTCGATGAGGCGGCGGCGGACGGGACTGCCCGGAGCGAGGGTGTAGGCGATCGCTTCCTCATCGATAGCGAGCGGGGCGGCCTCGGCGCGGTGCTGGATGGCGGCGGCGGTCTCGTTGGGTGTTGGATTCCACACGGTGGTCTCCAGCGCGAGGCCGCGTTCGGTGAGGGTGATGCGGCGGCGGGCCTGAAGACCGTTTTCCAGCGAAGCGGAAAGGAGGATCTGGCCTTCGGCGGAGCGTTCGGCGCGCCAGCGGGCAGGCCAGGCCGGGGCGCGGCGGTGAGCGTGGACGGAGGCGCCGATGCCGGCGGTGTCCGGGTAGCGGAGGTCGTGCTGCGGGGCGGGACGGAGCATTTCGCGGCCGAGGCTCTTGTCGTACAAGCGGACAATGCGGCCGTTTAATTGGGGGACAATGACCACTTCAAACACGCGGTTTTCCAGTTTTTCGACGGGATAATCGCCGAGCGACGCGAAGAGATTCTCGTCAAATTCGATGGGGCGTCCTTCATGAAGGCTGCGGATGCCGTGCTGGCGGGCGCGGGCCAGGAAGGAGCGCGCGTCCTGTTGGAGCGAATCGAGGCTGGCCGGGGCGTAGCGCGCGCCGCGGACCTCATAGCGGGCGGCGCGGAGCAGGGCGAGGTACTCGAGCGACAGGCGGTCCTTGCGGATGCGGCGGCGGATGTCTTCGTTGTCCGCGGCTTTTTCCGCTTCATCAAACAGGCGGAACCCTTCGTCGAGGACTCTTTGCGAGTAATCCGGCACGTTGAAAATCCAGAGGTGGAGACCGCGTCCGGCGGGCGGCAGGCGGACCTCGGCGTGGAGCAGGTCCAGGTAGCGGCGCAGGAAGGGGGCGGCGCGCCCGTAGACGCCTTCGAGGAACTCGTCCACCAGCTTCCAGGCGTCGCGCCCAGGGTCCCACAGGAGGCGCGCCAGGACCCAGGACTTGAGCCAGGCCATTTCGCCGCCTCCTCCTTCGGGATAGGCGCCTTGCAGGAACAGGCCTTTGACGCCAAGCGCGCGGTATTGCGCGATGTCGGCGGCGAGCTCGTCCAGATCGGGAAACGGCAGCAGATAATGAGTGAAATTCGTGTTGTAGTGCCAGATGTACAACTGATTGGTGATTTTCGCCCACGACTGAAGATTCCGGTGGAAATACGCGCTGCGCGGGCATCGGGAGAACGGGTGCGCGACGCAGATGCCGATGGGGCAGAGACGGATGCGGACGTTGCGGCGGGGGCGGACGCGGAGGGGAGGCGCCTCCGTGTACCAATAAGCGAGGGTGTCGATGAGCTTGTCCGGGTGGTTCTTCGCGATCCGCTCGGCAATGGCGTTGACGAAGCGAAGTACGGGACCGATGTGGGCGCCGCCTTCCTCTTCCTCGACGCGGCGGCACTGGTCGCACTCGCACCAGCCCTCCCAATCGTTTTGCGAGACGGAGAAAATCGTGGCCTCGGGGTGTTCGGCGATCCAGCGCTCGACGGTTTCGGCAGCGATGCGGAGAACGGCTTCATTGGTAAGGCAGAGCTGGCTTCGCTCGGCGCGGCGCTTGCCGTCGATCAAAGAGAAGTATTCGGGGTGTTCGGCGAAATACTTTTCGGGAGGAACCAGTTTTTCAAAAGAATGGACGAACGGATAATAGCTGATTTTTCCGCCGGTGGAGGCGTCGAGCTTCGCGTGGTTCCCGTTGCTGCGGTTGCGGGCGGCCCAATCACGGTCGAAGGCTTCGGTGAAGAAGGGTTCGCGGTATTCGAAAGCCGGCTCCTGGCGGATGCGGAGTGTTTCGAGCGGGATGGTGCTGCGCCTCGGGATGCGGGTGACATCGGCGGTGAACCAGCGGACGCCGAGGCGCTCGAGGAATTCACAGACGCCGTACATTGTGCCGCGCTGGCCGCCGCCGGCGATGACGAGGTGGGGACCGCGGGTTTCGATGATGAAGCCCTCGGGGCCCAGGTCCCCTGGCGGGAGCGCGGGGCTGATGCTGGCGAGCAGGCGGCTGCGCCCGATGAAGATCATGGGGCCGCGGACGGATCGGCTGTCGCCGGCCACAGGGATCTGCGCGCCGGTGATTTCGCGGATGTACCGCTGGAATTCTTCGGCGGCGCGGCGCTCGGCGGGCGGCGCCTGATCGGAGACGACGATGGTGTGGCGCGAGCGGCCTTCGCGCACGAGATCGGCGGCGGGGAGGGCCGCGGCGGCGAGCAGGAGGGCCGGGAGGAGTTTCATTGCCGGATCCTGCCCCGCAACTGGTAGAGCCACAGGAGGGCGCGGTTCATGAGCTCCTCGCCGGCGCCGGCGGCAGCCGGGGCGACGGGCGGGTCTGCGCCGTAGCCGCCTTCGGCGCAGGCTTCAATGGTGGGGAAATACTGGTGATATCCGTTGGAATAACCGAAGAAAAAAAGAGTATTGAGACGCGCCCTTTCCCTGAGGCGGACGGCATGGCTCGAGAAGAATTCCCCCGATGCGGCCACGATGCCGGTGTCCGCGCCGAGGAGTACAGCCATCAGCCGCGGGCGTACGCCTTCAGCGTATTCGTCCTGATAATTGCGGACGAGCTCGGGGAAGAAGGCTTTCTCGTAGGCGGCGGCGACGATGGGGTTTTTGAGATCGATGCGCGGGCGGAATGCGAAGCGCTCTTCGCGGGCGCGGATCTCAAGAGGCTGCTGAGGGGCTGCCGGAGACAGGGAGCGGGCGAGGCGGACGGCCTCGCGGCCGAGGGCTTCGCCATAGGCAAAGGTATCCATGCCGCGGCGCTCCGTGCGGAGGTCGCCAGCGGCGCCTTGCAGAAAAATGGCCGCCGCGCCGGTTTCCTTACGGATGGTTTCCTTCAGCGCGCCGGCGTAATCGGCGGAGAATTTGAGGGTGGATGGAGGCAAAGTGGTGGGGTGGGCGGCCCAATTGACGAGGATTGCGAGGGGCGCGCCCGTTTCGCGGTCTATGCGGAGAACGGCGAGCACGGGGTCGACGGGCTTCGGATCGAATTTCGTATGGCGGTTGGCGTTCCAGCCGGGCAATGGCGCGGCGCCGGCGGCGAGGCGCACGGGTGCGAGTTTCGAATCCGCTTCCAGGACGGCTTCGACGATGGCATCCTCGAGCTGGCGGTAGTAGCGCAGGGCGGCGTCGAAGCGCCCTCTTCCCTTCCCCTCGGCGTCGGCGAGCTCGAGCACGGGGCCGTGGTGGGTGTGCGAGCCTCCCAGGATGGACCAGCGGATGCCCGCCTGAAGGAGCCGCGCGCGGATGCGCTCGAGCGAGGGCTCGCCCGGGCTGCGGCCAAGGTCGAGGCCGACGATGGCGAGCTTTTCCTTGCCATCGGCGAGGACGAGGGCGTCGGCGTAGAGCGGATCGAGGACGCCTTCGGAAAGGGCGTCGTGGCGGTCGCCGTAGCCCCACATGGGGACGGGTTCGCGGGGTGTGATTTCGCGGCGCGCCGTGCCTGCCAGAAAGGACTGGCCGGCGGCGGAGAGGCAAAACAGAACCAGAAGGATTTGTTGGGCGGCGGTTTTACGCATGGAACTCCAGAATATCGCCGTCTTCCACGGGGTGATCGCGGCTGACGGGAATGCCGTCTTCGGGCCTGTCGCGGCGGTAGAGGCGGGCGAGCCTGAGCCGTTCGGCGAAGTCTTTGTGCACGTGGCGGGCGGCGTCGAGCACGGTGGCGCCGCGGCGGAGCACGTATGGGGCGGCGAGATCGGGCTTCTTTCCGGGCGCCTTGGTGTAGACGCGCACGACATCCAGCAGCTCGAAGCAGCGGCGTGCCAGACGATCCAGCCCCTCGCCGGTGGCTGCGCTGACGGGGAGGCATTCGTACCTTCCGCCGTAGAGTTCGGCGAGCACCTGGAAGTTGTCGCGCCCGCCGGGCTGGTCCACCTTGTTGACGACCATCAAGCGGGGGAGCGGGAGCTTCCACTCCGCGAGTTGTTGTTCGAGGAAGTCGATTTCAGCAAGATCATCGGGGTCGTCGGCGGCGACGAAGAGCAGGGAGCGGTCGGCGCGTCGGAGCACCTGGGCGACCCACGGTTCGACCCACTCGGGCGCCAGCGGCGGGAGATCGATGAGCTGGAATTGCACGTCCTCGAATTGAGCCATGCCGGGCGTGGGCGAGTGGGTGGTGAAAGGATAGGGCTCGACGTCGGGCTGCGCGTGGGTCATGGCGCGAAGCAGGCTGGATTTGCCGGAGTTCGGCGGGCCGAGCAGGGCGATCTGCCCGATGCCCTCCTTTTCGATCAGATAGAAGGGCGTGGCGCGCGCCGGGCCTTTCTTCTGGTTTTCCTTGCGCAGTTGCGAGAGCTTGCGGCGGATGTCGGCCTGGAGTTTTTCGGTGCCCTTGTGCTTGGGCAGCGTGGCGTACATCTTTTCGAGCGCGGCGATGCGCTCGGGCACGGTTTCCGCGCGGCGGAACTCCTCTTCGGCGGCCAGGTACTCAGGGCCGAGATTGGCGGGCATGACGCCTCCGCGTACTGAATGTATCACCGGCGCGGGTCGACAGCGGGGCGGCTCCCGGGATTTCCTGCTACGCTTGAAACAGTCCTTGGCGATTGGCGCTCTTCGGCAGGCAGGCCCTCCAGAGCGGTGCTCGATGCAATGAAACGGCCTCCGGGCCGGCTGGACTGACTGGAGAAACTATGCAAGTTGGCCATGTGCTCCGCTCCTGGGGCAGAATTCTGCAAGGCTACGCGCCGGCGCTTTCCATCGAAATCACGAGGGAATGTCCGCTGCGCTGTCCGGGTTGTTACGCCTACGAACCGAATCACCTGGGCGGGGGAACGACGCTGAGGGAGCTGAGCGACTACCGCGGCGACGAACTGGTGCGGCGCGTGATGGAGCTGGTGGAGCAGGAGAAGCCGCTGCACGTTTCGCTGGTAGGCGGCGATCCGCTGGTACGGTACCGCGAAGTGGAGCGAATCGTGCCAGCGCTGGCAAGCCGGGGCATTCATGTGCAGGTGGTGACAAGCGCGTTCCGGAAGCTGGCGGAGGCGTGGGCGTCCACGGAGCGGCTGACGGTGGTGGTATCGATCGACGGCTTGCGCGAAGAGCACGACCGGCGGCGGGCGCCGGCGACCTACGACCGGATCCTGGAAAACATCCGCGGGGGCAGGATCACGGTGCACTGCACGGTGACGCGGCAGATGGCGGAGCGGGAGGGGTCGCTCGAGCAATTCGTCGAGTTCTGGAGCGGGCGGAGCGAGGTGCAGCGGCTGTGGTTCAGCCTGTTCACACCGCAGCGGGGGGCGATTGCACCGGAGCGGCTGGACGCGGAGCAGCGGCGGCGCGTGGTGGAGAAGCTGCTGGAATTACGCTCCAAACAGCCGAAAATCGACATGGCGCCGAGCGCGCTGCGGCATTTTCTCAAGCCGCCGTCATCGCCCGACGCCTGTATTTTCGCCAAAACAACGCGGACGATTTCCGCCGATTTCCGGACTCCCGTGACGCCGTGCCAACTGGGCGGGGAACCCGACTGCGCCGAGTGCGGTTGCATCGCGGCGATGGGTCTGGCGGCGGTGGGGGCGTACCGGGTGGCTGGACCGGTGACGGCGGGAGGGCTGTTTCACCTTTCCCACCGTTTCGGGCAACTGGTGGCGAGCACGCGGCGGAGGGAGCCTTCTGCGGCGCCCGGGCTGGTGCAGATCGGACCGGGAACCGCGCCTGCGGCGGAGACGGAAGCGCTGTAGGACGCCGGGCAGGGACAGGACTTTTCGCCGCCGGCGCCCGAGCGCTTGACGGGCCAATCAAACAGCCTGACCGGCTTTAAAAATCAGCGCGCCATTTCTTGAATCCTGGTTGGTGAAATCCGGATTTCTCGCGTATTTTAGCCACCTTTTAATGCGCGGGCGGCGCGGGAGCGGCGTCCGTGTAACGCGGGCGGATCAAAAGCACGAGCACGACGGACAGGGCGGCGACGCTGGCGAAGATGCCGAAGATGGCGAGCAGGGGGATTCGGAGATCGCGCAGATGGCCGAAGCCCCAGTCGGCGAGGCCGCCGCAACTGATGCTGACCATGTTCATCAGGCCGTAGCCGGTGGCGCGCACCTGCGGGCGGGCGATCTGGCAAAGGATGGGCATGTTGTTGGTGTCGAAGAAGCCCCAGCCGGCGCCGAACAGAATCAGGAACGCCACGGCCACGGCCAGTTCGCCCGTTCGGGGCGCATAGCCGACGCCCATCATGGCCACGGCGATGAGGAAGACGCCGATGGCGCTCGTGTAAATGCGGCCTCGGGGGGTGCGGCGGGTCCAGCGGTCGGCGAGCCAGCCGCCGGCGAGCGCGGCGGCGATGGCGGCCAACATCCAGAACAGCGAGGCGGAGACGCCGGCCTTGCCCTGCCCGATGCCGAACTCGGCTTTCAGGATGGCGGGCATCCAGTCGCGGACGATCCAGCCGGCCATGGCGGGCAGCGTGAAGTAGAGCACGAGCAGGATGAAGGAGACGTTGCCGAGCAGTTCGCGCAGGGAGGCCAGGGGCGAGGCAGATTGCGTGGGCGCGGCCGAAGAGGCGACGGGCGCGTTGCGGACGAGGAAGAAGAGCGGCAGCGCGTAAAGCAGCCCGATGAGGCCGCAGAGTTCGAACATCCAGCGCCAGCCGAGTTCGGGATGATCGGCGGCGTAGCCGGTGAAGCCGCCGAGGATGACGCCGGCGTAGATGCCCATCTGATGGGCGCCGACGGCGCGCGAACGCGTGGGGCCGAGGTGGTAGTCGGCGATGAGGGCGAGCGCCGCGGGGATGTAGAAGGCCTCGCTGACGCCCATGACGGCGCGGGTGACAAGAAGCTGGTGGAATGTTTCGGCGTGGGCGGTGGCCCAGGTGACGGCGCTCCAGACGAAGAGGCTGCCCGCGATGACGTGGCGGCGGCTGAAACGGTCCGCGAGGTAGCCGCCGACGGGACTGAGGAAGGCATAGGTCCACTTGAAATATGCGAGGATTTTTCCCCAGTTGGCTTCCGTGCCGATGCCGGCGACGTCCTGCATGACGGAGAACTTCATCGACGCCAGCATCTGGCGGTCGAGGTAATTCAGCAGGGCGACGGGCACGAGGAGCGCGACGACGAACCAGGCATAGCCGGGGCGGCGCGGGTCGAGGAACTTCATGGTGAACAGACCAGACTACCGCGGCGGGCGCACAGCACGGGCGGTCACTTGGCCCAGGCGAGGCCGTCGGCGTCCTTGCCGGCGGGGATCACAGTCTCCACCTTCCAGTCCGACGTGCGGATGGCGGCGATCTGCCCGCTGCGGTCGCAGGAGACGTAGACCATCCTGCCGCCGGGCCGCATGAGCGCCATCTGCGGCGTTGGCGGCACATCGATCCGGTGCACGACGGAGCGCGAGCCGAGATCGACCACCGCCACCTGGTTGGCCCGGGGCATGGCCACCACGAGCCAGCGGCCATCGGGCGTGGGAGCCGTGCCGTAACCGGTGGAGGGAAGCGGAATCCAGCCGGAGACCGTGTTGGAGGCCGTGTCGATGACGGCGAGCCGGGGCGTGCGCTGATCCGACGTGAAGACCTGCTTGCCGTCGGGCGAGATCGAGATGCGCTGGATGTGTTCGGCGACGGGAATCACGGTGACGAGCTTGCGGGCGCGCAGGTCGAGCACGGAAACGCTGCCCGGGCCGACGTTGGCCGTGTAGGCGCGGCGGTTGTCCGGGGCGATGGCGAGCATGTGGGACTCGGCGGCGCCGGTGGGGATTTCGGCCACGACTTTGAGAGTGGAGGGGTCGATGACGGTGACCGAGTTGGCGATTTCGGTGGTGACGTAGAGCAGGCCGTCTTTCGGGCCGATGAGCGGGCAGTGGGGGCGCAGGCCGCGGCCAAGGTCGATTTCCGAAACGAGGCGCCGTTCAGGAATGTCAATGACGGCAATGGTGCGGCCGTCGGTGCCGGGGCGGCCGACGCCGGAGTTGCCGAACACGGGGACGAAGGCGCGGCGGCCGTCGGGCGTAGCAATCACTTCATGGCCGGTAACTCCGTTGACGGGAAGGTTGGCGACCATGCGGCCCGCAGCCGGATCGATGATGCCAAGGCTGCGGTCGCCCTTGTTGGCGACGAGAAGCAACCCGCCCGCGGAGGTCTGCGCGGAGAGGATGGAGACGGCGAGGCAGCTTGCGGCAATGGAGAAAAAGGGTCCGGACATGGTGCGTTGATCGTACAGGGCGGAGTCGGGTGGAGTCAATGCGGGCGGCGGGTGGTGCGGCCGTCACTCGGGTTCGCGGACCGGGAGGATGCGGTCAGCAGAAACATTTTCGAGCACTTGTGTTTTGCCCGAGGGCCAGCGGATTTCGACGCGAGCGGCGGTTGCGTGGGGCCCCAGGCCGAAGCGCACCGGGCCGTGGCTGGAGGAGGCGTAGCCGAGGCTGGTGGTCATGTGGTTCCACTGCGGACCGGAGGGCGTGTCGACGCGGATGACGGCGCCGATGCCGTCGCGGTTGCTTTTGACGCCTTCCAACTGAAAGGCGATCCAGTGGCCGGCCGAGGGGGAGCGGTTGAGCCAGACCTCCGCGGGGCGGGCCAAGGCGGTGACGGCGACATCCACGCGGCCGTCGCCGTCGAAGTCGCCGAAGCCGAGGCCGCGGTGGCGCGTCGGGGGCACGGTGTCGAGGCCCGCCCCGGCGGTGAGCGCCTTCCAGCCCCCTTTCGCGCCGAGGTTGCGGAAGACGGTGTTGTGCTGCTCGACGACGTTGCCGGGGAGGGGGCGGGCGAGCACGTCGCCGCGGGAGACGAAGAGGTCCTTCCAGCCGTCGTTGTCGAAGTCGATGAAGCCGACCCCGAAGCCGGCCATCTGCATCACGAGCTCGCGGAGGCCCGTGGCGGAAGTGACTTCGGCGAAGCCCTTCGGGCCCAGGCCCCGGAAGAGGGGGAAGGTCTGGCGCTGGAGCGCGGCGAAGACGATATCGGGAACGCCATCGTTGTCAAAATCGCGAAAATCTGTTCCCATTCCGGAGATAAAGAGGCCATCTTCGGCCAGTCCCACGCCGGCCTGGAAAGCAATTTCTTCGAAATGATCCCCTTTATGATGGAAAAGAAAATTGTAAAGGTAGTCGTTTGTCACGAAAATATCGGGCTTTCCGTCGGCGTCGAAGTCGGCCATGGCGCCGCCCATTCCCTTCCCCACTTTGGCGCGCAGGCCCCACGGGGCCGAGACGTCTTCGAAGCGGCCGTTGCCGCGGTTCAGGTAAAGCTGGTTCGGCGTGCCCTTGTACATGCGGGGGCTGCAATAGTCACTCTCGCCTTTGTATTCGCAGAGCGGTTCGGTCTTGAAGTCCCACTGGAGGTAGTTGACGACGAACAGGTCGAGCAGCCCGTCCTGGTTGGCGTCGAACCAGACGCCGCCGATGGCCCAAAGGGGGCCGAATTCGGGGTCGGGCGCATTGCGGATGCCGGCTTTGTCGGTGACGTCCGTGAACGTGCCGTCGCCGTTGTTGCGGTAGAGCGTGCTGTGATGGACTCCGCCGACGAAGAGATCGGGCCAACCGTCGTTGTCGAAGTCGGCGGCGGCGGCGCAGTGGCTGTAGCGTTCGCCTGCCAGTCCCGACTCCTGCGTCACGTCGCGGAACTTGCCGCCGCCTTCGTTGCGGAAGAGGCGGTTGCGGTATTTGGGGTCGTCCTTGCGGAGGGTTTCGAGGTTAGCGCCGTTGGTGAAGAAGATATCGGGGCGGCCGTCGCGGTCATAATCGAAGACGGCCAGGCCGCCGGCCATGGTGGCGGGGACGCGGCGGGGTTTGAGTTCGCCGTGCTCGAGCTGAAAGCCGATGGAGGCGTGCTCGAAGCGGATGGGCGAGGGCGCAGGTGCGGGCTGGCCGGCGCCGGCGCCGGACCAGAGGGCGAGTCCAAGCCAAGCGGCCGCAGCGATTGTCCACCAGGCGCCGTGGGTCATCGTTCTCATTTCAGCAAAACGAAGGGGACGCCTGGACGGGCGTCCCCTTCGGGATTCAGGAACCGGTTCGCGCTCAGAAGGTGTATTTGAGCGTGAACTCGGTCACGCGGCGGCCGACCGTATGCAACGGTTTGCCGCTCGTGATCTTGTTCTGGTTGGTCTGCGCGAGCGATCCGTTGGTGGTGGCGAAGTTCAACTGGACGTCCTGGCTGCCCGCGGCGTTGAATTGCGGCAGCGGGTGGTTCATCCAGTTGAACGCCGAGAAGCGGAACTGGATTTTGTGGCGTTCGTTGATGCTGAACGTCTTGTAGGCCGCCAGATCGCTGTTGAAGAACGCCGGCCCCTTGATGTAGGGCCAGATGAGGTCGCCGTTCAACCCGTTGCCTGGCGGGGGAGCGAAGCAGGCGGGGTTGAAGTAGTGTCCGTCAGGCAAGTTCTTGCGCGGGTCGCAAACGACCTTGGGAACGAGCGTGACGGAGTTGGTGCCGAGCTGGCGCTGGTTGGTGAATTCGCCCGGCCACAGAACGTTGAGCGTGCCGCCCGTGTTGGGCTGGATGGGGGCGCCGCTCTGCATCTGTGTGATGCCGCTGAGCGTCCATCCGTTGACGACACCGCCAAGGAACTTGTTCTTGGTGGGGGCGTTGGGGACGTTGAAGACGTAAGCGGCATTGAAGATGTGGGTGCGGTCCCAGCTCAACACGCCGTAGTTCTCTTTCAGGCCGAAGGGCCACAGCGTGGCGCCGGAGCTGGCGCCGTTGTCCGAGACGTTGTCACGCACGCCGAGCACCTTGCTGAAGGTGTAGTTGGTGGTGAACGTGACGCGGCCGGACTGCTTTTGCCAGGTGGCGATGAACGCGTTGTAGCGTGAATAACTGCCGTGGCTGATCAACTCCACATTGCTGTAATTGGCCAGCGGACGGTAGTCGTTGACGGGGAAGTCGGAGGACGCGGGGTCGAGGATCTGGCCGGTCTTCGGGTTGGGTCCGAAGAACGCCTTGAAGGGGATGGCGTTGATGTTGGTCAACGCGCCGCGGATCAGCATATCCTCGCTGCGGTTGCCCTGGTACTGCAACTCGGCCACGCTCCGCCACGGCAGGCGGCGGGAGATGGTGAAGTTGTAGGTCCAGGTGTAAGGCACGCGGTCGTCGCCCTTCAGCAGCGGCGTGACGCTGGAACCGAGGCCCGAGGGGCCGAGGGCGGGCGAGTACTGCTTGAACTGGTGCCAGCCTACGCAGCAGCCCCAGACGGTCCCGTACTGAGGGATGTCGAGCGGAGCGCTGTAAGCCTGGCCGCTGACCGTGTTGTAGGCGATCTGGTAGCGATAGAGGCCGGCGCCGCCGCGCAGCACGGTCTTGCCGTCGCCGAACAAGTCATAAGCAAAGCCGAAGCGCGGTTCGGAGAACAGCGTCCGCGACGGCCAGCCGGACTTGGGGATCGACTTGTCGAGGGCGTTCCAGACGTGGCCGGTCCAGGATTTGGCGTTCGACGTGTTGTCGTAACGCGCGGGATCCCAGACGGCGAGGCCGGGGTGGTTGCCGAGCGGCACCCAGTTGCCGAGATGCTCGAAGCGCATGCCAAGCGAAAGGGTGAGCCGGCGGCTGACCTTCCACTGGTCGCTCACGTAGAACGCCCAAGTGTAGTACTTGAAGTCGGTGACGGGGGCGTTTTGCATCTGCTCGAACTGGGTGATGCGGCCCGTAATCCAGTCCGCCAGCGGGTTGCCGGTGCTGCGCGCGCCCCAGTTCTCGAAGGCTGCGCCGCCCTGGGTGGTCATGTTGTAACCGCCGCCGGTCTGGTTGTTGCGGGCGAAGTCCCAGTAGAAGCCGGTCTTCAGCGTGTGAGTACCCCACAGCTTGGTGAGGTTGTTGCTGATGTTGGGCGTGTCGGAGAGCTTGCCGAAGGCGTTGGCCCCGCCGGCGGCCCACGGCGCGCCGTAGGGGTAGGTGGCGAAACCAACCGCAGAGTTGCCCCAGCCGTAGGTGTTGGGGATCTGCGGGAGGAACGGATTCTCGAAGAGTCCGGTCATGGTGAAGCCGATCTTGCTCGGGTTCACAGCGTCGGGGTTGACGAGCTTCACCGGATTGAGGAACTTCGCCTTGGCGAAGATGAACTCGTTGGTGAGGGTGGGGCTGAAGACGTGCACGAGGTTGGCGCTGAGCACGTCCGCCGTCTGCCGCGCGTCCTGCGGGGAGGGATAGGGCAGGGCGCTGGGCATGGTCCACCAGATGGCGATGGGGTTTTTCTGGAGCTCGGACTGGTGGTTCCAGCTAAAGAACAGCTTGGTGTTCTGGCTGATGTTGTAGTCGGTGCGGATGCGGTACTCCCAGCGGTCCTGCGGCGGGTTGGCAAGGAATTGGTAGTTGGAACCCGTCGAGTTGGTGCGGGGATCGGTGTTGGGCTTCGGGAACAGCTTGAGGTAGGCCATCGAGTCCTTGTCGAACAGGCTGGCCGGAACCATGCCGCCGGGGAAGGAGACGCCGTCGTTGAGGGCGTTGCCGCCGGGCAGCGTGTTGGCCTGGCTACGGGCGTTGGCAAAGTTCGCGCCGAGCGAGTCGAGGTACTCACGGCTGAAATTGCCCTTGAGCATCTCGTCGGTGGGGACGAAGTAGTTGCGCAGTTCGCCCACCGGCTGCTGTTTCATGAACTCGTAGGCGGTATAGAAGAACAGCTTGTCGCGGTTCTTGTTGAAGCCCGTGCCGGGGATCAGCACCGGACCGCCGAGATCGCCGCCGGGGTAGTAGAATTTGTCGACCTGGAAGGAAGGCGACTCCTTCTTGATGCCCTGGCTTTTCTGGTAGCTGTCGAGGGCGTTGAACTTCCCGTGGCGGGCGTAGAGATACGCGCTGCCATGGAACTGCGCGCCGCCGCTCTTGCCGATCGCCTGGAAGGTGATCGGGCCTTTGGCGAATTCGGCGCCATAGGCGGAGGTGAGGACGGTGACTTCCTGCACCTGGTTCTGGTTGATGTTGGCCGTTTGCGTGCCCTGGTTGCCCGGGTCGAGCAGGTTGGCGCCGTCCGAGGTCATGGTCATGGCCCCGTTGGGCTGCGTGCCTGCCGCCGAGAAGGCGCCGATCGGTCCGGAGTTGGTGGCCGTGACGTAGCTGTTCCACATGGTCTGGCCGAGACCGCTGGTCATCGCCATGCCGGGCATGATCTTGATCAGCTCGGCGGCGTTTCGGCCGACGATGGTGAGGTCTTCGACCATGGTGCGGTTCAGCGTCTGGCTGAACTGTCCGGAGTCGACCGGGACGACCACTTCCGCCGCCTCCGAAACCTGAATCTCCTGCCGCGTGCCCGCGACTTCAAGAATCACGTTCGGAAGGTTGACGGTGGCCCCCTGGGTCAGCACGATTCCCTTGCGCTCCCAGGTTTCCAACCCTGTGAAGGAAACAGTCACAGTGTAGGAGCCTGGGGGAACGGAAGGGAACACAAACACGCCACTGGAGTTGGTGACCGTCTCGCGCGTGATGCCGCTTTCGTCGTTCTTCAAAAGCACCTTGGCGTTCGGCACCACGCCGCCGGTACGGTCCACAACGGTGGCGCTGATGGATGCGCTGCCGTATTGCGCCGCAGCAGGAACCGTCAGGACGCAGAGCCATGCGGCAACCGCCACAAAGGCGGCGGCCAATCGCAGAGCGCCTGGCGTTGCCTGCCCGGACGCTTTGTTAACGGTTTCAAGTGTCTCTTTCATTGGACCCCTTGCTACAGAGCAAATTGATTGGTTTGGGCGAGGAGGCGCGGTCGTAGCCCCCCTCGGCCATCCAATCCTAACCAAGTATATGGAAGCCCCACTAATGTGTCAATACTATTTCGCAAAGGATTTCGGAGGGCGGGGTAGAAAATGGCGGCCCTGAGGTCTTTTGTATTCAGTTGTTTGAATCTTTTGAAACAACCAGAGTTGGGCTTGGAGGGCTGGCAGCAGCGGTGTGGCGGCTCTAATCCGTTGATAATAAGGCGGCGTGCCGCTTTTCGGGATGAACCAGGCGGCGAAGGCGTGGACTCCCCAGCGTCGCGGCACCGGGCTGCGGGCGAGGTGGCGGCGGAGATTGGGAGAGGCAATGTAATCGCGCCCAACGGGCCTCCGCTGTTTCGATTCCGAGTGGATGCCCGGCAGGGATGTCCGCCGGCAGCGTCTCTTGGTGGCAGCCCTCAGCCGGCTCGATGGCGGAACTTCGGATCCGCTGCGCAGCTCGTCAGACACGAGCCGGGCAGCAGCGGGCCGCTTTCTGGCAGGGGCAGGATTAGGGACGGCGCGTCATTCGCCGAGGACGGTGATGGTGACTTCGCGCTGGCGGGGGCGGTCGTCGAAGTCGCAGAGCACGATCTGCTGCCATGTGCCGGCATGGAGCGCGCCATTTTGCACGGGAAATGTTTTGGAAGTTCCCATGAGGGCGCTGCGGAGGTGTGCGAAGCCGTTGTGGTCGCCCCAGCGGGCGTTGTGGGCGTAGTTGTCGTGCACGGGCGCGATACGGTCGAGGGCCTCGCGCAGGTCCTGGACGGCGCCCGGCTCGAATTCGATGGTGGTGATGCCGAGCGTCGAGCCGAGCCCGCTGACGTTGACGACGCCGGTGCGGACGCCGCTTTGCGAGACGGCCTCCTGCACGGCGCGGGTGATGTCGATGACGTCGCACATGCCGCGCGTGGAGAGGCGGAGCGTGGTTTGGCGGACGGGCATCCCTCTCAGGCTAGCAGGAGGGGGCGGGACGCGGCGGCTACCGCGCCGGGGCGAGATCTCTGGCTGTCTTTTCCACTTCCCGCATGAAACGGAGGAAATTGCCGCCGTATATTTTGCGGATGTCTTCGGGGGAAAAGCCGTTTTCCAGGAGACTCCGGGTCAGATTGGGCCATTTGGAGGTGTCTTCCAGGCCTTGCGGCGTGCAGGAAACGCCGTCAAAATCGCTGCCCAATCCGATGAAATCCACTCCCGCAATCTTGCGGATGTGGACGAAATGTGCAACTGTTTCCTCCAAAGTGGCCTGTTCGCAGCGGGCGTTTTTCGGCAGCTTCGGGTTGAGCCAGGGGGAGGTGTCGGCCGAGCGCTGGCTGATGAACTCGCAGCCGAGGTTGATCATAACGAGGCCGCCCTTCTTTGCCACCGCGCGAATCATGTCATCGCTCATGTTGCGCGGGATGCCGGACAAGGCGCGGGCGGAGCTGTGCGAGCTGAAGACAGGGGCGCGGCTGGCTACGACGACGTCCCAAAAGGTCTTGTCGGAGACGTGGGCGATGTCGACCATCATGCCGAGGCGGTTCATCCCGGCTACGATGCGGCGGCCGAGTTCGCTCAACCCGCGCTCTTCTCTCTCCGCCGAAGAGCCGGCCCAGTCGAGGTTGCGCGTGTGGGTGAGCGTCATGTAGCGGGCGCCGAGATCGTAGAAAGCCCGCAGCAGGCGGGGTTCATTCTCGATGGCATGGCCGCCCTCGATGCCGATGAGGGCGGCGATCTTGCCGGCGCGGCGGGCTGCTTCGATCTGGTCGGCGGTGAGGGCGAGGGTGAAATGATCCGGATGGCGCGCGGCGATGTCGTGGCGTATGGTGTCGATCATTTCCAGGGCGCGCCGGGCCGAGCCGCCGGAATCGATGAGCGAAGCGGTGACGTAGGCGGCAAAGAACTGCGCGCCGACGCCTCCGGCGCGGAGCTTGGCGATGCTGGTGTGGCGGGCGTCTTTCTCCGAGCCGATATCCCAGCCCTGCACGGTGCGGCTGGTGACATCGTTATGCCCGTCGATGAGGAGGGCGGAGCGATGGACGGCCATCACCTCTGCGTCGGACCACGATTTCTTCTGCGCGGCCAGCGGCAGCAGGAGGATTCCCAGAGCCAGAAGGCGAAACATGGGTCTTATTCTACCGGCCAGCGGCCCCCGGGAAGGAAGCGGGCATTTGCCAACGGGGCGCGCCAGACGTAGACCCACGCTTCGCGCTCGCCGCCGCCGTGCATCCGCACCCGGCGCAGAAGGCGCGCGTATTGGGCGCCTTCATAACGGTCGAGTTCGGCGAGGATGGCCGCATCGCTCAACTCAGCCACTTCGCCGTGAACCGTGGCCGCGGCAGAGGCGTCTTCGACGAAAGCCGGGAAGGGGCCGAGATCGTAGAGGCGGCCGGGCAGCGAGGCTTCGCCGGCGAAGCGGGCGTGCGACCAGAGCCGGCGAGACCAAGGGTTGGAGAAGCCGCGTTTCAGGGTGCCGTAGACGAAGAGGCATTGTGTGACCTGGGGGGCGCTCATCACAGCTAACAGCATGCATCAGCCATCGGGCCGGATGGTGCAAGCGCTTACTCCATGGGCCGCAAGAAGTGATAGAATCGCCCGTGAGTGCTGGAGTGCATCCGCATTCACGGGCAGGGCCGACCTGTGCGGGCTGAGGTCTCGGCGGTCTGCGCCGGGAGGCTGAAGCCGGTACGGACAGCCGATGGCTGCGCGGCCGGCAGGGTAGTCGTTGGATCGAGTCAAGCGAAGGAGCAGGTATGGCAATGAGGCCGTTATTTCTGGTTTGCGGGCTGCTGGCGGGCGACGCCGCCTGGAGCCAACCGGCGGGGGAGTGCAAGCCGAGCGCATATAACATTCCGGGCGCGGAGTATCCGTGCGTGCGGCCTGACGGCAGCGTCACGTTCCGGGTGTGGGCGCCTGAGGCGCAGAAGGTGACGGTGCGGATCGGGAAAGGAATCGAGATGACGAAAGCGGCGGACGGCTGGTGGTACGCCACGTCGCCTCCGCAGCCGGAAGGATTCCGTTATTACACGCTGGCGATTGACGGCTCGATTGTGGCCGACCCTGCCACGCGCACCTTTTTCGGCTCCGGGTTCGACAACAGCGCCTTCGAGATTCCGGCGCCCGATGAAGAGTTCTACCAGCACAAGAACGTGCCACGCGGCGACGTGCGGCAGAAGTGGTATTTCTCGCAGGTGACGCAGAAATGGCGCCGCGCCTACGTCTACACGCCGCCGGATTATGACAAGAACCCGAAGGCGCGCTACCCGGTGCTGTACCTGATGCACGGCTGGGGCGAGAACGAGCAGGGCTGGCACAACCAGGGGCGCGTGGACGTGATCCTGGACAACCTGATTGCGGAGAAAAAGGCGCGGCCGATGGTCGTGGTGATGGACAATCTGAACGCGGCGAAGCCCGGGGAAGACGGGTCCATTTTCAATGCGCGGTGGCTGTGGCCGCAGCCTCCCGCGCCGCCTCCGGCAGAAGGCGCCAAGCCCGGCGCCGCCGCGCCGCCGCGGGGCGGGCTGGCCTCTTTCACGGGCGCCACGTTCACGGAGATGATGCTCAAGGACCTGATCCCGATGGTCGAAAGTTCGTACCGGGTGCTGCCGGGACGGGAGAACCGGGCGATGGCGGGCCTCTCGATGGGCGGGATGCAAACGTTCATGGCCACGCTGGCCAACCTGGACAAATTCGCCTACATCGGCGGGTTCAGCGGCAGTTCCGGGTGGCGGCCGGGCTTCGACATCAAGACGGCGCACAATGGAGTCTTTGCCAATCCCGAGGAATTCAACAAGAAAGTGAAGGTGCTTTTCCTGGGGATCGGTTCTGAAGAAGGCCCGCGCACCAAGGAATTCAGCGACCTGCTCACCAAGGCCGGCATTCGCAATGTGTATTACGTTTCGCCGCGCACCGCGCACGAATGGCTGACGTGGCGGCGATGCTTCAGGGAATTTGCGCCGCTGCTGTTCCGTTGAACGGAAATCAGACCCGCGGAGAGGGGGCAGGTTTCCCTGCTTTTTCTTGCGGCCGTGGACCGCGGCCGGCGCCCTGCGGCAAGCGGTGCGCGGCGCAGTCCCGCCCGGGCTGCGCGGGGCGGATCGTGATAGGCTCGAAACCGCAGGGCTGGCGGCCCCGTTCGCCGCGCGGTCCGGGGAAGGAGCTCTCGCAATGCGTTGGGACCGGCGTGCGCTGCTATCAGGCCTTGCTGCAGGGGCGGCGGGGCTGCGGGGGGCGCGGTGGGAAGCGACTGGCCGGATGCCCGAGCCGCTGGCGGAGCGCTTCGCGCGGCTGGACGCGATTCTGAAGCAGCCGGTGCTGAAGAGACACCTGTTCTCTTCCCCTGTGATCATCGAGTCGCTGGAACTGCTGCGGCTGGACAACCGCTTCCTTTGCCGGGTGCGCTCGCGGGACGGGGCGGAAGGGATTGCGGTGGCGCACAGCGAGATGCGCAACCTGTATCCGATCTTTCTGCGGCGGCTGCAGCCGTTCTTTTTGGGAAAAGACGCGCGCGAGCTGGACCTGATTCTCGAGCGGGTGTTTGTGTACGATTTCAATTTCCGGTTCAGCGGCATTTCGCTGGGAGTCCCGCTGGCCACGATCGAGTTCGCCATCCTCGACATGCTGGGCCGGATTGCGGGCAAGCCTGCGGGCGAGCTGATCGGAGAGATCCATCACCCGCATGTGGGCGTGTACGTGGCCACGGAATGGCGGGAAAAACCGGTGGAAGAATCGCTGGAATTGATCCGGAACGAGGTGGCGAAATACGACGCGAAGGCCCTGAAAATCAAGGTGGGCGGGCTGATGTTCATGACTACGGACCTGCATGCGGCCGGGCCGCCGGGCCGGACGGAAAAGATCGTTCCGCTGATGCGGAAGACGTTCGGGGACGAGATGGCGTTGTATGCGGACGCCAACGGGTTTTACCCGGTGCCGGAGGCGATCCGCGCGGGGCGGCTGCTGGAGCAGTACAAGTACCGCTATTTTGAGGAACCGGTGATGTTCGACCACCTGGAAGAGATCAAACAGGTGGCGGATGCGCTGGCCATTCCGGTGGCCAACGGCGAGCAGGACTACTCGTATTACGGGTTCCGCTGGCTGCTGGCGCACGGCGGGCTGGATATTGTGCAGCCGGACAACTACTATTTCGGCGGGTTGATCCGGTCGATGAAGGCGGCGCGGATGGCGGCGGCGTTCGGAAAACAGTTCATCCCGCACATGTCGGGCGGGGGGTTGGGCTACCTGTACAACATCCACCTGGTTTCCGCCGTGCCCAATGCGGGCGAGCACCACGAGTTCAAGGGCTTTCAGACGCATGTGCGGTTCGAGTGCAAAACATCGCCTCTGAAGGTGGTGAACGGGAAAATCCAGGTCCCGACGGGACCGGGATTCGGGGTGGATTTCGATCCGGACTGGGTGAAGAAGCACGATCTTGTGACAAAGGCTTGACGGGGCGCTGCGGGCGCGGGGCCGGAATGCGGTTTTATCCGGCATGGGAGAGCCCTCCATGGAAGCGCCCTGGCGGCAGAAATGAGAAACCGTTTTCCGGCCCCCTTTTGTTGCAAGGCGGATGCGGGTATCATGAGTGGCAAATGACGAGGAGGAGTTTTCTCGCCCGTTGCGGGGGAGGGCTGTGGGCGTTTCGGGCGGGGGCGGCAGCGGGTGGAAGGGAGGCATTCCGGCTGTGGTTTTGCTGGCTGGCGGAGTCGGTGTATTTCATGAAGCAGCCGCCGGCGGAAGTGAAGGACTGCTCTTCCCTGCTGCGGTTCGCCTACCGGGAAGCGCTTCGACCGCACACCGGCGAGTGGGCGCGGCAATGGGGCTATGAATGGCTGCCGCCATACCCGGAGGCGCGGACCGGGGCGGCGCCGCTTTTCCGCGTGGGGGAGGAAGCGCGGCATTTTGCCGATGCGAGACACCTGATGCGGTTCAACACGCGGCGGATCAGCCGGCGGGTGGAGGAAGCGGAGCCGGCGGACGTGCTGTTTTTCCGGGCGGCGGATGGAGAATCCTGGCATGCCATGGCCTATTTGGGACGGAGCCATTTTGAAAAAAGCCGGGAAATCTATGTGGTTTATCATACCGGCCCGGACGGAAAATGGCCGGGCGAGGTGCGCCGGCCGGCGTTGCGGGAACTGCTGGCCCACCCCGAGCCGCGCTGGCGGCCGGTGGACGGCAACGTGCATTTTTTGGGCGTGTTCCGGTGGAATCTGCTGACGGAGGGATGAGGGGAACCATGAGGGCGAGAATTCTGGCCGCCGTTTTTCTGCTGTATGCATTCGCCGCGCCGGCGCAACTGAACCAGGCCAGAAAGGAATTTGCGCTGAGTTCGAGCCAGACGGTGCTGCCGGGCAAGGAAGCCACGGTGGAAGTGCGGGCTGTGGGCGTGGAGCAGCTCGAATTCCGGCTGTACCGCCTGAAAGACCCGCGGGCGTTTTTCGTGACGATGGGAAGCGCCTCGACGGTGAGACGGAAGCGGGCGCGGCTGTTTGCCCCGAGCACGCCGATTGAAGCGTTCGATTCCTGGAAGCGGCGGCAGTGGTCGCGGCTGCGGGATGTGGCGCGAATGCAGTTCACGGCGGAGAACCGGGCGCGGATCCGGGCGTGGCTGCAACGGAAGGAAGCGAAGCCGGCAGCGCCCGCACAGAAGGCGCCCGAGTATGCGCGCGCGCCGCTGCTGAACCCGGATCTGCTGGTGAAACGATGGACGCAGGCGATCCGCACGAAGGCGGCATGGGAGATGGTGACGGTGCGGGTGCCGCTCGACGAAGCGGGCGTTTATGTGCTGGAGGCGACCGATCAGGAGAAGCGCGCCTACACGGTGCTGGTGGCCACTCCGCTGGGGATGATTGTCAAGACCTATCCGGGCCGCGGCGCGGTGCGCATTGTGGACCGCATCAGTGGAGCGCCCCGCCAGGGATGCGGGGTGGAACTGCTGGACGTGGAGAGAGACGAGAGCCTGGCGAAGGCGACGACGGACAGCGAAGGCGCGGCGCGGCTCGAAGTAAAAGGCGAAGCAGAACGGGAACTGCTGCTGATGGGGGAATGCAATGGCATCGTGGCGCTGGCGAAGCCGTCGCCTTATTCGCTGGGCGGGGGAAGGGACAACGTGGAGGGAGTGGTGCACACGGACCGGCCTGTGTACCGGCCGGGGCAGAAGGTGCGTTTTCGCGCGATCGTGCGCGAGTCGCGCGAGGGCGAGTACCGGAAACCGGAGGCGCGACGGGTGCAAGTGAAGGTGGAGGGCGCGGGAGACGCGCCGGTCTATCAAAAGACGCTGACGTTGACGAAATACGGCACGGCGAGCGGGGAGTTCGACATTCCGGCGGACGCGCCGCTGGGATATTTCGGCATTCAGGTGAAGCCCGAGGGATCGGAGAGCGGCCTGTATGGCGGTTTTCACGTGGAGGAATACCGGAAGCCGGAGTATGAAGTGCGGGTGACGCCGGCCGAGAGGCGGGTGCTACAAGGGACGCGCATGGAGGCGCAGATCGAGGCGCGCTACTACTACGGCGAACCCGTGGCGGGCGCGAAGGCGGAGTGGAGCGTGTCGCGCTACCGGTGGTATCCGCTGTGGTGGGATTGGGCCGAGATGGAGGCGGAAGACGACGTGGAGGAGATGTTCGGAGGCGAGCGCGTGCTGGAAGGGGAAGGGCGGCTGGATGCCGACGGACGGCTGAAAATCTCGTTTCCGCTGGAGCGCGGCGAGCACGATTATCAATACCGCGTGGAAGCGCAGGTTACCGATGAGGGAGGGCGGGCCATTTCGGGGGCGGGCGCGTTTCTGGGCACGCGGGCCCCGTTCCTGGTGATCGCCGGGCCGGAGCAATGGGTGAGCCGGAAAGGCGAGCCGGTGCGGTGGAGAGTGCGCACGCAGGACTTCGAGCAACACCCGGTGGCGGGGGTGGCGTTCCGGGTGGAGGCCTACCGGGAGAAGAAGGGCAAGACGGAGGGGGCGCCGGCGGCGACCAGGACGGCAACGACTGGCGCCGACGGGGAAGCCGTGGTGGAGTTCGTCCCGCCTGACTCAGGGGGGTGGATTGTGAGGACGGCGGCGCGAGGGCCGGCGGGGGAAGTAGTGGAAGAGAGGTGGATGTGGGTTGCGGGGGAGGACAGCGGATGGCAGCCGCCCGAGCGGGTGCGGCTGGCGCTGGACAAGAAGAGCTACGCGGCGGGAGAGACGGCGCGGGTGACCGTGATCACGGGGCTGCCGCGGGCCGACGTGTGGCTGACGGCGGAGGGACCGGCGATGCACTGGTCGAAGTTCGTGAAGATCGAAGGGGGCGCGGGCACGGTGGAAATTCCGGTGAAAGAGGAATTTTCCCCGAATGTGTATGTGAGCGCTGTTTTCATCCAGAATGACCACTATTACGAAGGAAATGCAATCCTGATTGTGCCTCCGGTGAAAAAACAGATTTCGGTGGCGCTCGAGCCGGGCAAGCGGGAATACCAGCCCGGCGAGCCGGCGTCGCTGCGGCTCGTGGCGAAGGATCACGAAGGGCGGCCGGTGCGCGCGGAGTTCGCGCTGGCCGTGGTGGATGAAGCCATTTACGCGATCCAGCGGGAGGCGCAGCCGGACCTGGTGAAAGTGTTTTACGGGCGGCGCTGGACGCGGGTGAGCACGGAGACGAGCCAGTCGTTTTACTTCTGGAGCGCAATGGAGACTCTTTCGTTGTCAGCCGAGATGGCGCAGATCGGCGCGGGACGCAGAACGCTGGCGCAATTGAAGCGGGAAGCCGTGGTGGCGCCGAAAATCCGCAAGGATTTTCCGGACACGGCGTTTTGGGTGGCGGATCTCGAGACCGATGCGCAGGGACGGGCGGAGGTCCGGTTCGAGTTTCCGGATTCGCTGACGACGTGGCGGGCGACGGCGCGCGGGGTGACGGAGGACACGAAGGTGGGAGGGGCGGTGGAGCGCGTGCTGGTGAGGAAAGACTTGGTGGTGTCGCTGGCGGCGCCGCGGTTTTTCACTGAAGGCGACGAGGTGGTGGTGCCGGTGCTGGCGCGGAATTACACAGGGGCGCCGTTGCGGGCGCGCGTGGGGCTGCGGGCGGAGGGCGTGCGGGTGCTGGAAGGACGGGAGACCGAGCTGGAGCTGGGGCCGCAGAGCGAGGGGAAGGCGGAATTCCGGCTCAAGGCGGAGCAGCCAGGGAAAGCGACGCTGACGGCGACGGCGGCGGGCGCAAAGCAGGGGGACGCGTTGCAGGTCACCGTGCCGGTGCACCCTTACGGCGTGCCGATGGAGGCGGCGGCACAAGCGCGGCTGGAGAACTCGGGGTGGCGCACCCTGGTGCACGAGTTTCCGCCGGAGAACGAAGCTTCGGGGCGCGTGGCGGAGATCCGGCTGGCGCCGTCGCTCGGGGGCGCGCTTCTGGGCGCCATGGAATATTTGGTGGAATACCCGTATGGCTGCGCTGAACAATTAATGTCGGGATTGTTGCCGAATCTGGTGGTGGCTGAAGCGATGCAAAAGCTGAAGCTGGAGACGGCAGCGGACCGGCGCACGCTGGACCGCAACATCAAAGCGGGGATCGAAAAGCTGACGTCGCAGCAAAACGAGGACGGCGGTTGGGGCTGGTGGCGCAGCGATGACAGCGGGCTGTTCCTGACGTCGTATATTCTGCTCGGGCTGAGCCATGCGCGGGAGAACCGGTATTCGGTGAGTTCCTACGCGCTGGAGCGGGCGCGGAACTATGTCGCCGAGCGGATCAACGATTCGAAGAAGACCGACGCAGACCTGCTGGCCTACGCGCTGCTGGCGCTGGCCGGGCACGGGAAGCTGGAGGCGCGGCTGGCAGACCGGGTATGGCAGCGGCGGGAGGAGATGTCCGGGTTCGGCTGGGCATCCATGGGGCTGGCGTTCCAGCGGACGAACGACGCGAGGCGGCGGGAGGCAGCGGACCGGCTAGCGGGGACGGCAAAACAGGAAGGGGAGGAAGTGTTTTGGCATGGCGGGCGGGATGTGATGCTGATGCACGAAGGCGGGCACACGTTCGAGGCGACGGCGATGGCGGCGCGATTCCTTGCCGCCGAGCGGCCGGAGAGCGGACTGGCGGAAAGGGCGGCGCAGTGGTTGCTGAACCACCGGGACCGCGGCTACTACTGGGGTTCGACAAAGCGGACGGCGTTTGTGATCTACGGCCTGATTCCGCTGCTCGAAAGAACCGGAGAGCTGAGGCCGGATTTCACGGCGCGCGTGCTGGCCGGCGGGCGCGAGGTGTTGCGAAAGCGATTCACGGCCGGTGATGCGCTGGCGCCGCGGCCGGTGAAAGTGGCTGCCGCCGTGGCCGGGCGGCGGAGCGAGATTCGAATCGAAACCGAGGGACGCGGGCGGCTGTATGCATCGGTGACGTGGCGCTGGCGCGAGACGGAGACGCGCGAGCCGCGCCGGCTTTCGGCGGCAGGCGGGCTGGAAGTGGAGCGGCGCTATTACCGGCTGCGGCGCGTGGAATCAAAGGGAGTGATCGAATACGCGCTGGAGCCGTGGAGCGGGCCGGCGCGGCGGGGCGAGATTGTCGCGGTGCGTGTGAGCGTGCGCGGCGCGGGCAACAACCGGGCGTTTGTCGTGGAAGATCCGCTGCCGGCGGGCGCGGAGGCGGTGACGCGGGACGACGCGTTCCGGCTGAGCGGCAGGCCGGGTTGGTGGTGGTGGTGGTTCGAGCGGAGGGAGATGCGGGACGAGCGGGTGTCGTGGTTCCCGTGGTGGATTCCGGACCGCGGATACGAGGCGGTGTATCTGTTCCGGTTTACCAACGCAGGCAAGTTCCGCGCGGCGCCGGCACGCGCGGAGGCGATGTACGAGCCGGACGTGAAGGCGTGGAGCGAGGCTGCCGAGTGGGAGGTGCTGCCGTGAAGACGTGGACGCGGGCGCTCCGGCTGCTGGCAGCCGGATGGAAGGGGTGGGCGGCGGCGGCCTGCGTGCTGGCAGGGGCGGGCGGGATGGCGGTGCTGTGGCTGCGGGCGCCGCTGGCCACCGGCGTGGATCTGGCGATCCAGGCAGGGTATGCGGCGGGTGCATTGGGGTGTGTGGTGTGGGCGCTGGCGATCGTGAAGCGGCGCTTCGCCGCCGGGGGCGTCCGGCCTTTGCGCGCTTTGCAGCGGGCGGAATTCTGGGGCGCGGTGGCGTTGTTCGCGGCGGGGGCGGTGTGGCTGCCGTGGAGGCTGGTGACATGGGTGCCGCGGTTCGAGTCGCTGGCGGCGCAAGCGTGGAGCGCGGGGGCGCGGTTCGTGCTGGCGTGGGCGTTGTTCACAGGCGGCATCTGCTGGTTGGCGGCTTGTGTGGGCCTGATGTCCGAGGAGAGGGACGATGGAGAAGCGGTACAGGCTGGCGAGCGGGAGAACCCTGCGGCTGGTTGAGGGAGACATCACGGCTGTTGCGGCGGACGCCATCGCCAACGCGGCCAATTCGGCGCTGGCGGGCGGAGGCGGCGTGGACGGGGCAATCCACCGCGCGGGCGGGCCGGAGATCATGCGGGAGCTGGACGAGCTCCGGCCGCGCGTGGGGCGTGTGGCGGCGGGGCAGGCGGTAGCGACGGGCGCGGGGCGGCTGCCGGCGAAGTATGTGTTTCACGCGGTGGGGCCGGTGTACCGCGACGGGCGGCACGGGGAGCCTGAAGCGCTGGCATCCTGCTACCGGATGTGCCTTGAGATGGCGGAGGAACGGGGCTGCCGGACGATCAGTTTTCCGGCGATCAGCACAGGGGTGTACGGGTATCCGGCGGAGGAAGCGGCGCGGATGGCCATCGGCGAAGTACGGCGGTTCTTGGAGCAGCGCGCCGGGAGCGTCGAGGAAGTGATTTTCGTGCAGTTCGGGAAGGCGGCTTTTGACATATACGAGCGGCTATTGCGGGAGGCCGGTCTGGAGGAAGCGCAGGACTGAGCGGCGGCCGTGGCGGCGGATGAGCTGTTCGACGCGGGCGCGCTCGGCGGCGCGGACCGTGCCGCCGGAGAGATATTCGGCGAGGCCTTCCTCGAACCATTCCGGCAGGGGGACGCGGCGGTTGGCTTCGATCAGCACATGCATCATCTCGTGGAGCAGCACCTGCGGCAAGCGCCCCTGAGAGGCGAGGCGGGCGGGCTGATTGAGGTGGACGGAGCAGGCGCGGGTGACGGCGGCGAAGTCGCCGCGGGCGCCGGTGGAATCGCGGAAGAGGTCGACGCCGGGGTATTCGCGGATGCGCGGGCGGCAGGAAGCTTCGAGCGAGGAGCGGCGGCGGGCCTCGCGCCATGCGGCGTCTGCGGCGGAGAGCGAGACGGGCGGCGCACCGCCGGCCGTGTCGATGTCAACGGCATCGCCGGAGTGGCGGCGCCAGGAGAGGCCGCGGGGCGTGAGGCCGACTGTGGCGCCGGGGAAATAAAAAGCGAGAATTTCGAGGAAATCCGCCCCATTTTTTGCCATTTCCACGGCGCCTTTTTGGCATAAACCGGCGCCGTGGCCGGCGCCCCGGCCGCGGAACAGGGCGGCCGACGGCGTGGATTCCACTTCATAGAGGCGGCTGCGAAGCAGGCTCCAGCCGAGCGCGCGGCCGACGGCGAGGTGAAGGGCTTCCGCATCGACGGGGCCGCGGTTGGAGCGGAGGGAGAGGACGCGGCCGGAGGCGCCGCGGCGTTCGACGGAGAGGAACCGGATGCCGCGCAGGCCGAGGGCGCTTTCGAGAGCCGGCCACTCGATGCGGGCGGTCCACTGGGGCGAGGGCGAGCGGCGGCACCAGGGATCGGCTTTGGAAGGAAGCCACGGGCGGGCGAGGCCGGGCCAGATTTCGCCGGCGGAGGCGGTGCGGCCGCCGCAATCGGCGGAATGAAAGACGAGCGCGGGGGCGCCTTTCCACCACAAAAGGAGTCCTTCGGTATCGGAAACCGCGCTGGCAATGGAAGAGGAATGACCGGAGAAATCCAGCCGCTGGCAGTGGGTGGTGGAGCAGAAATCAAAGCCTTCTTTCCGGTGGCGTCCGGCATTGACGCGGATGTAAGTGCGGGCGGCGACGGCCATGGATTTCAGCGCCTCCTCGGGCGCGGAAGCCCCCATTTCGCCCCCGACGGCCGCGGCGACGCAGGTTTCAACGGGAAAACGCGCAATGCCGTCCGGCGTGCGGACGGCCACGGTCTGGGCGGCAGCCGGCACGAGCAGCGCGAACAGGATCAGAGATGGCCGGAGCGTTGTGCCCATTGGAAGAGATCCGCGGCGATGGGGGCGGCGGCCGTGGGGCCGCGGGCGCCGGGCTGAAAGACAACAACGACGACGGCGGGACGGGAGGCGGGAGCGAAGCCGGCAAACCAGGCGCCATCGCGGCTGGTGCCGGTTTTGCCCGCAACGTCGAGCCCCTGCACGGCGGCGGCGCGGGCGGTGCCTTCGGAGACGGCGCGGCGGAGACCGGCCAGCAGGACGGGGCCGGGATCGAGGGCAAGCCGGCGCCAGGCGCGGGCGAAGGATTCGGGGGTGACGGCGACCCGTTCGAGGCCGAGCGCCTGGAGCTGGAGTTGTTGCGGCGAGCGGGCCTCGAGAGCCTGCGCGCCGCATTCCAGGAGGCGCCGGAAGACGGGCCGCGGGCCGGCGGCGAGCGCGGAGGCGGCGAACCACTGGTTGCAACTGAAGGCAAGGGCGGTCTCCGCATCGAGCGGGGCGGCGGGCGCGGGATGAGTGCAATCGAGGTTGCGGCCATCGAGGCGGAAGCGGCCGGTGCAGGGGCGGAGCAGCCAGGGCCGGAGGGCCTCGAGGAGCCAGGGCTTGATGGCGGAGCCCGGGGCGGCGGCGGCATGGCGCGCGGCGGAGGGATTTTCGGCGCGGAGGACGGCCGCATCGGAGACGCGGACGACCAGGGCGGCGCCGGCGGGGAAAAATGCGGCGGAAAAACCGGAGAAAATGGCGCGTCTGGAAATCATGAAAGGCCGAAAACGGGCCGGTATTCTTCCGGGATTTTGACGGGCTTTCCGTCCCGGACGAAGAGATGGCGGGTCAGGCCGGTGGCGAGCAGAGCGCCATCGGCGGCGCGGCGGATTTCGTAGGCGAAAGAGACCATGCGGGGGTGGGCGGTTTCGAGCCACGCGGAGGCGAGGATCTCGTCGTCGTAGCGGGCGGGCTGGAGATAGCGGCAGCGGACTTCGGCGACGACCAGGTGGAGGCCGCTTTGCCGTTCCATGTCGCGGTAGCTGATGCCGCGGAGGCGGCAGAGCTCGGTGCGCGCCATTTCCATCCAGACGAGGTAGTTGGCGTGGTAGACGACGCCCATCTGGTCTGTCTCCGCGTAGCGGACGCGGAAGCGAACCCGGGAGCGTTGCGGAGAAGCAGGGGCCATCCCTTCCATGGTACGCAGAGGGCGGGATGCTAGGATGGCCGTAGAGTGACGGTGCGGATTCTGTTTTTCGGAATGCTGAAAGACGCTGCGGGAGCGGCCGAGGGCGCGCTGGATTTGCCGGAAGGCGCCACGGTGGAAGCGGCGCTGGAGGCGGCGGCGGCGCGGTGGCCGGAGCTCGAGCGGCACAGGCGCTCGACGGTGATCGCGGTGAACCAGAAATACGCGCTGAAGACGGACGTGCTGCACGAAGGGGATGAAGTGGCTTTTCTGCCGCCGGTGAGCGGGGGCGCGGGACCGTGGTTGCAGGAGGAGGAGGACGAGGCGGGGCATTTCTTTGCGCTGACGCGGGAGCGGATCGACACCGGGTGGCTGCGGGAACGCATGGCGCAGCCGCGGGACGGAGCGGTGGTGGTGTTTGAAGGGATCGTGAGAAACCACAGCGGCGGGAGGCGGACGCTGTTTCTGGAGTACGAGTGCTATGAGGGGATGGCGATCCGCGTGATGGCGGAGATGGGGCGGGCCGTCGCGGCGCGGCACGGGGTGTCGCGCGTGGGGATCGTGCACCGGCTGGGGCGGCTGGAGATCGGGGAGGCGAGCGTGGTGATCGTGGCGGCGTCTCCGCACCGGCAGGCGGCGTTTGATGCGGCGTTGGAAGCGATCAACCGGCTGAAGAAGGAAGTGCCGATCTGGAAGAAGGAGCACTTCGAGGACGGCTCGGCGTGGGTGGAGGGCGAGTGGGATTCGTCGATCGCCGGCAGGTGATGGCGGCGCTGGCGGGCGCGGCGCAGGAACCGGTGTTCCGCGTGGACGTGCGGCTGGTGCGGATCCTGGCGACGGTGCGCGACGCGCAGGGGGCGCTGGCGGGAGGGTTGGCGCGCGAGGATTTCGTCGTGACGGACAACGACGTGGAGCAGGAGATCGCGGTGTTCGAGCGGCAATCGGCGCAGCCGCTGTCGGTGGCGGTGCTGATCGACCGGAGCCGCTCCACGCAGCGGGAACGCGCATACGAGCTGACGGCGCTGCGGCGGTTTTTCCGCGCCCTGGTGCGGGAAGGCAATGCGGAGGATGCGGCGGCGCTGTATTCGTTCAATTTCGAAGTGGTGTTGCAGGCGGACTTCACGCGGCGGCTGGACCAGTTGGAGAAGGCGCTGCAACGGCTGAAGAGCGAAGGGGCGACGGCGATGTATGACGCCATTTATCTGGCGTCGCGGGATCTGGAGCGGCGGGAAGGGCGAAGAGTGGCGGTGGTGGTGAGCGACGGGGCGGACACGATCAGCAAGACGGCGTTCCAGGAAGCGCTGGAAGCGCTGCACCGCGCCGATGCGGTGCTGTACGCGCTGCTGCTGGTGCCGGTGAAAGGAGAAGCGGGCCGGAACCTGCGCGGGGAAAACGCGTTGATCCAGTTTTGTTCCGGCACCGGCGGCAAGATGTTTTACCCGGCGGCGCCGGCGGCGCTGGATGCGGCGTTCGGCGAGATTCTGCGCGATCTGCGGACGCAGTATCTGATCGGATACTACCCGAAGAACGTGCCGCCCAGCAGGGAGCGATTCCACCGCGTGCGGGTGAGAGTGAGGCGCGAGGGCTACACGGTCTCGGCGCGGACGGGCTATTTTGCCGATGCGATACCATGAGGGTTAGCGGAGGAAGGCAAGAATGGCCAAATCCAAAGCTCCGGCGCAGACGTTTGAAGAGGCGCGCTATTTGCGCCGGCTGGCAAGCACGAAGGCGAAGGTGCGGGTGAAACTGAAATGCGGGGAAGAGGTGGAGGGGTTTATCGAATACTGGGACCAGGGGTTCGTGCGGGTGACGCGGGAGCCGCACGCGCCGAACCTGTTCATCTTCAAGCACGACATTTCCTACATCGCCGAGTTGGGCGAATGAGGCACGGGCGGCGCTGACGGTCACATGACAAGCTATCTGGAAACGGCGGTGGAAATCGCGCGCGAGGCGGGCGCGCTGCTGGCGCATTATTTCGAGCGCGGCATTTCTTACGATCTGAAGGGCGAGTTCGATCTGGTGACGGAGGCCGACCGGGCGAGCGAGACGCTGGTGGTGGAGCGGCTGCACTCGCATTTTCCGGCGCATTCCGTGCTGGGCGAAGAGGGGGGCATGCGGGACAAGACGGGGGAGTTTTGCTGGTACGTGGACCCGCTGGACGGGACGACGAATTTCGCGCACGGCTATCCGGCGTTCAACGTGACGCTAGCGCTGGAGCGGCGGGGCGAGATGATCGCCGGGGTGATCTACGATCCGCTGCACCAGGAAATGTTCACGGCGGAGCTGGGAAGCGGCGCGTTTCTGAACGGGCGGCGGATTCGCGTCAGCGCGGCGGCAAAGCTGGAAGAGGCGCTGCTGGCGACGGGGTTCCCGTCGCGGAAGCGGCATGAGAATGTCAACGTGCACTTCTTCCATCAGGTGGCGATGTCGTCGCACGGTGTGCGGCGGAGCGGGTCGGCGGCGCTGGATCTGGCCTATGTGGCCTGCGGGCGGCTGGACGGGTTCTGGGAATTCGGGCTGAACCCGTGGGACATGGCGGCGGGGTTGCTGCTGGTGAGGGAAGCCGGGGGGCGGACCACGACGATGACGGGCGAGGCGGCCGACATCCGCGGGGCGCATGTGACAGCGACCAACGGGCGGATCCACGGCGCACTGCTCGAACTGTTCGGAGAGGTGTTCGAAGGACGCTACCGGCATCCGATACCGGGGTTGCGCTGAGCGGTTAAGAGTGCGATTTGTGTTCGGCGACTGCGGGGTGTTACCCTAAGCAGTTGAAAATGCGAACCGTCGACCTGATTCAGCGCAAGCGCAACGGCGAAGAGTTGTCGCCCGAAGAGATCCGTTGGCTGGTGGAAGCCTACACCCGCGGCGAAATTCCCGATTATCAGATGGCGGCCTTCTTGATGGCCGTGTATTTCCAGAACATGACGGACCACGAAGTGGGCGCTATGGTGGAAGCGATGATCGACTCCGGCGAGCGGGTGGATCTGGGCTCGATCCCCGGGGTGAAGATCGACAAGCACTCGACCGGCGGCGTGGGCGACAAGACGAGCCTGATTGCGGGCCCGCTGGCAGCCGCGGCGGGCGTGAAAGTGCCCATGGTGAGCGGGCGCGCGCTGGGCCACACGGGCGGGACGCTGGACAAGCTGGAATCGATTCCGGGGCTGCGGACGAACCTTTCGATCGAAGAATTCCGCGACGTGCTCGACCGCGTGGGCTTTGCGGTGATGGGGCAGAGCGAATCGGTGACGCCGGCCGACGGCAAGCTGTACGCGCTGCGCGACGCCACGGCGACGGTGGAATCGACGGCGCTGATCGCGGCGTCGATCATGAGCAAGAAGCTGGCGATGGGCCTGGACGGGCTGGTGCTGGACGTGAAGGTGGGCAGCGGCGCGTTCATGAAGCGGCAGGTGGATGCGCGGCGGCTGGCGCAGATGATGGTGACGATCGCGCGCCGCAAGGATCTGCGGGCGCAAGCCCTGATCACGGACATGAACCAGCCGCTGGGGCGGGCCATCGGCAATGCGCTGGAGATCATGGAGGTGTCGCAGACGCTGCTGAATTCGGGTCCGGAAGACCTGACGCGGCTGTCGCTGGAGCTGGCGGCGCGGATGATTTTCCTCGGCAAGGCGGCCGAGACGCTGGACGACGCGCGGCTGATGGCGCAGAACCTGCTGCTCGAGCAGGCGGGCTACCGGAAGCTGAAAGAGATGATTGCAGCGCAGGGCGGCGACCCGCAGGTGCTCGACCGGTTTGAATTGTTGCCGAATGCGCCGATGGCCTACGAGATCGCATCGCCGCGCTCGGGCTACGTGGCGGCGATCGACGCCGAAGAGATCGGGCGCGCGTCGGCGATGCTGGGCGCGGGGCGAGACACGAAGGAAGACAGCGTGGATCCGGCGGTGGGCGTGTTCCTCGAAGTGAAAGTGGGAGCGCGCGTGGACGAAGGCGACGTGCTGTGCCGCATCCACTACTCGGATGCGGACCGGCTGCAGGAGGCGGTGGAGCGGATCGAAGACGCGTTCCGCATCTCGAATTCCGAGCCTGAGCAGCGGGAGCTGATCCTCGAAGTGGTGGGCTGAAAGCGCGAGGCGAAGCATGGGGCGCTTCACAGGCCTGCTCGGGCTGGCATGCATCCTGGGCCTGTGCTACGCGCTGTCGAACAACCGCAGGGCGATCCGGCCGCGCGTCGTGGCGTGGGGGTTGGGGCTCCAGTTTTTCTTCGCGTTTCTGGTCCTGAAGACGGACTTCGGGCTGCTGTTCCAGGCCGCCAGCGTGGCGGTGAATGCGCTGCTGGAATTCGCGGAAAAAGGCAGTGAATTTCTGTTCGGCCCGTTGGGGGTGAAGACGGGCGCTTTCGGGGTGGTGTTCGCCTTCCAGGTCCTGCCGATCGTGATTTTCATCGCGAGCCTGTTTTCGGTGCTGTACTACTTCGGCATCATGCAGGTGGTGATCCGCGGGATGGCGTGGGTGATGCACCGGGTGATGCGGTGCTCGGGCGCGGAATCGACCGACGTGGCGGCGAGCATCTTCATGGGGCAGACGGAAGCGCCGCTGACGATCCGCCCGTTTCTGCCGAGGATGACGGAGAGCGAGCTGTTCACGATCATGACGGCGGGCATGTCGCATGTGTCCGGGGCGGTGATGGCGGCATACGTGAAAATCGCCGGCGTGGACATCAAGCACCTGTTGACGGCTGTAATCATGACGGCGCCGGCGACGCTGGTGCTGGCGAAGATGCTGGTTCCAGAGACGGGCCAGCCGGAGACGGCGGGCGAGGTGAAGGTCGAGATCGAGAAGCCGGGCGTGAACGTGATCGACGCGGCGGCGCGGGGCGCGGGCGAGGGGCTGCAACTGGCGCTGAACATCGCCGGGATGCTGATTGCGTTCATTTCGCTGATCGCGCTGCTGAACGGCGTGATGGGGTGGGTGCACGGGATGTTGGCGTGGTTTCCCGAGTCGTTGCAAAAGCTGTTCGGGCTGGTGTTTGCGCCGGTGGCGTGGCTGCTGGGGGTGAGCTGGAAGGACGCGCAGGCGGTGGGCGACATGCTGGGCACGCGGATGGTGCTGAACGAATTCATCGCCTTTCTGCGGCTGGGCGAGCTGAAGGGCGCGCTGGATGAGCGTTCGTTTGTGATCTCCACATTCGCGCTTTGCGGATTTGCGAATTTCAGCTCGATCGCGATCCAGATCGGCGGCATCGGCGCTCTGGCGCCGAACCGGAAATCGGACCTGGCGCGGCTGGGTGTGCGGGCGATGCTGGCGGGCACGATGGCGAACTTCATGTCAGCCTGTATTGCAGGGATGCTGTTATGATCCGCGCCGCCGCAGCCGAATTGAGCCGCCGGGTCCCGGAGTGGCCGCGGGTGGCGCTGGTGTTGGGAAGCGCGCAGGCCTCTTTCAGCGAAGCGCTCGAAGAGCGGGTTGTTGTTCCATACGGCGAGATTCCAGGCTGGCCGGCGCCGCGAGTGGCGGGCCATGCGGGGGAGTTGATCGTGGGCCGAAGCGGCGGGAAGCGCGTCGCGGTGCTGAGCGGGCGGGTGCATTTGTACGAGGGCTGGACGCCGCAGCAGGTGGTGTTCGGCGTGCGCGTGATGGGGCTGCTGGGCGTGAAGGTGCTGGTGCTGACCAACGCCGCAGGCGGCATCCGCGAATCCTGGCGGCCGGGCATGCAGGTGTTCGTCACGGACCACATCAACCTGCAGGGAGTGAATCCGCTCACCGGTCCGAACGACGACAGCCTGGGGCCGCGGTTTCCGGACATGTCGGAGGCGTACGACCGACAACTGCTGGCGCTGGCGCGCGCGACGGCGAAAGAAGTGGGGATGGACGCGGGCGAGGGCGTCTACGCGGCGGTGCTCGGGCCGAGTTTCGAGACGCCGGCCGAGATCCGCTTCCTGCGCACGATCGGCGCGGACCTGGCCGGGATGTCGACCGTGCCGGAGGTGATCGCGGCGCGGCACATGGGGATGCGGGTGCTGGCGATCTCCACCGTGACCAACATGGCAGCGGGGATGCAGGCGATGCTCAGCCACGACGAGGTGCTTGAAACCGGGAAAGCCAGCGCGGCGGAACTGCGGCGGTTTCTCGAGGCGTTTCTGGCCAGGCTGGAGGTCTGACATGGACCGGTTGATCGCGGCGGCGCTGGAGGCGCGGGAGCGGGCCTGGGCGCCATTTTCCTGCTTCTGTGTGGGGGCGGCGATCGAGGAAGAAGACGGGCGAGTGTTTGCGGGCTGCAATGTCGAGAGCGCTTCTTACGGGCTGACGATGTGCGCCGAGCGCGTGGCGGCGTTCCGGGCGGTAGCGGAGGGGGGCCGGCGGTTCCGGCGGATCGTGGTGGCGGCGGACACCGAGAGGCTGACGCCGCCCTGCGGCGCCTGCCGGCAGGTGCTGTGGGAGCTGTGCGGGGATGTGGAAGTGGTGCTGGTGAATCTGCGGGGGTCGCAGGAAAGCATGCGGCTTTCGACGCTGTTGCCGAGGCCATTTGATGCGAAATTCCTGGCTTAGCCTGTGCCTTGTCCTGAGCCTCGGGGCGGCCGAGCGGGCCGATCTGGTGGCGAGCGCGGCGAAAGTGGTGACGATGGACGCCGCCGGGCGGGTGATCGAGCGCGGGGCCGTGGCGGTGAAGGACGGCCGGATCGTGGCCGTAGGGCCGAAGGCGGAAATCGACCGGCGGTTCCGGGCGCGGCGGCGGATCGACCGCCCTGACGCGCTGCTGGCGCCGGGGCTGATCAACGCGCACACGCATGCGCCGATGTCGCTGCTGCGAGGCATCGCCGATGACGTGCCCCTGCAAACATGGCTCGAGAAGTTCATTTTTCCCGCGGAAGCGCGCAATGTGAACGAGGAGTTCGTGCGCGCAGGGACGCGCCTGGCGGTGCTCGAGATGATGTTGGCCGGGGTGACGACTTATGCCGACATGTATTACTTCGAGCACGCGATCGCCGAGGAGACCAAGCGCGCGGGCATGAGGGCGGTGCTGGGGCAGACCGTGATCGGCTTCCCTGCCCCGGATTACAAGACGCCGCAGGAAGCGCTGGCGGGGGCGGAGCGGTTCATCCAGGCGTGGCTCGGGGATGAGCTGATCACGCCGGCGGTGGCCCCGCACGCGATCTATACGACGGACGCGGCGACGCTGAAGGCGTGCCGGTCGCTGGCGGACCGGTATGGGGCGCCCGTGCACACGCATGTTTCCGAGACGAAGAAAGAGAACGACGACGCGCGGCGAACGCACGGGATGACGCCCACGAGGTATCTGCTGTCGCTCGGGTTCTTCAGCGGGCGCGCCATCCTGGCGCACATGGTGTGGGCGGACGCGGACGATCTGAAAGTCTTGGAGGGGCTGCCGGCCGGGATCGCGCACTGCCCGTCAAGCAACACGAAGCTGGCGAGCGGGATCCCGGATTACCGGGCGTGGCTCCGGGCGCGCGTGCCGATCGCGCTGGGCACGGACGGGCCGGCTGGCTCGAACAACGATTTCAACCTGTTCGAAGAGATGGACCTGGCCTCGAAACTGGCGAAGGCTTCGACGTTTGACCCGACGATATTGCCGGCGGAAAAGGCCTTCCGGATGGCCACGATCGAGGGCGCAAAAGTCCTGGGAATGGATAGTGAAATCGGCTCTCTTGAGGCTGGAAAAAAGGCCGATTTGATCACAGTTTCCCTATCTGCGCCCCACGCTTTCCCAGCCCATGACATCCATTCCATGCTGGTCTACAGCCTGAAAGCCTCGGACGTGAGGGACGTGGTGATCGGAGGGCGGATCACCGTGCTCGACAGGAGACCGCAAACACTTGATATGGGGGTAGTTGTGCGCGAGGCGGAGGCTTGGCGGCAGCGTGTGGCGCGCTCCCTGCGCTGAGCCTCAGGGGTGAAACCGGGCGGGCGCGCAGCGCGTCTCACGGGTTGGACGCAGGCCAAACGGCGATCTTGGAGAGGCGCCTGGACGAAAGGCCTGCGGATCCGAATTCTTCAGGAGTTGGAGCCTGGGCGAAGCGAAAATTCGCCCGGCGGGAGGTGAGATTCGCGTATGAAACCGCGTGGGAGATTTGTGTCTCTGATCACGCTTCTGTCAACCTGGTTCTTTGTCCTGGCAACACCTGTTTTCGCCCAGGAGAGCCTGGATGTGTACGTCGGCACGGCGACCAACCAGGTGGAAGCGCGCAAGACGCCGATCGACACCTTTGGCAACGGCGTGCTGTACAACGCGCCGCAGATGACGGGCGCGTTCCCGAAGTTCGGCGCCAACCTGAAGCTGACGCCGTGGCTCGGCGTGGGTGGCGAGATGAGCTGGCGCGCCTCCAAGGGCGACTATGCCGCCTTGATGTACCGGCCGATCTTTTATGACTTCTACGGCATGTACACGCCGCCTGCGAAGTCGAAGTGGTTCGTGCCGGAGCTGCAGGCGGGCATGGGCGCGGCGAACCTCCGCTTTTACTACGAGCAGAGGCTGTGCAACAACTTCACCGGCTGCCGCGCGTCGAGCTCCCTTGTGGGCACGGACAACAAGTTCACCACGCACTTTGGCGGCGGATTCAAGACGTTCATCCACAACAACTGGTACGTGAAGCCGGAGTTCAAGTTGCGCTGGGTGAACGACCTGTTCCAGTTCGGCAAGAACTGGGTGCCCGAATATGGCCTCTCCGTCGGCTATACCTTCGGCGGAAGATAAACGTCCACCTGTTTCCCGCCCCGCCGCACGGGTTGAGCCCGTGCGGCGGTTTTTTTTGGTGTGCCGAGCATGTTCGACAGCTTGAGGGTGAAAGTCCCTTTGACAACCTGATGGAGGTGAAGTCATAGCGAAGCGCAAGGGCGTCGCCGCGAGGCGGGGTCTGAAAGAAGCGTGGAGCAAACGCA